>ENA-OWPF01002531-OWPF01002531.1-human-gut-metagenome-genome-assembly--contig:-NODE-2531-length-12777-cov-3.110281_pt1 | contig 12777 bp, 10 predicted proteins | sample MGYA00248261_ERZ651840 | MGnify/ENA primary metagenome ERZ651840 (study PRJEB26924, sample SAMEA4378268) | human gut metagenome | biome: human gut; feature: human-associated habitat; material: faeces... | reverse complement strand
CCCGCCGCACCGTTACAATAGGAGCGAAAGACATTGATTTTTAAGGAGCAAGACCATGGAAAACACTTTCAAAGGCAGTAAAAATTACGTTGCAAGCCCTGAGCTGATGAACGCGGTGAACATCGCCGTGGCGCTCAAAAAGCCGCTGCTCATCAAGGGGGAGCCCGGCACCGGCAAGACGATGCTCGCGCAGGCCGTGTCTGAGGCGATGGGCAAAAAGCTCATCATCTGGAGCGTCAAGTCCACAACTAAGGCGCAGGACGGCCTGTATGTCTACGACGTGGTGCAGCGCCTGTATGACAGTCAGTTCGGCACGTCCGGCGTGGATGATATTGCAAAATATATCAAGCTCGGCAAGCTCGGCGAGGCCTTTTCCGCCGATGAGCAGGTCGTGCTGCTCATCGACGAGGTAGACAAGGCGGACCTTGAATTCCCGAACGACCTTCTCTGGGAGCTCGACAAGATGGAGTTCTATATCCCCGAGACGAAGGAGACCGTCAGCGCCAGGCACCGCCCCATCGTCATCATCACCTCGAACGCGGAAAAGGAGTTGCCCGACGCCTTCCTGCGCCGCTGCATCTTCCATTATATCGACTTTCCCGACCAGGAGCAGATGGAAAAGATCATCCGCGTGCACTTTGACCATATCGACGAGACGCTGCTCGCACAGGCTATGCAGGCATTTTACTATCTGCGCTCGATCGACTCGGTGGAGAAAAAGCCTTCCACGTCCGAGCTTGTCGACTGGATCCGCGCGCTTCAGCTCTCGGGGGTCGATACGTCCCGCATTGCGAAGGATATCCCGTTCATCGGGGTGCTGCTGAAAAAGGACAAGGATATCTTGGCCGTCCAGCGCCGCCTGAGAAGATAAGGCGCCATGTTTACTGGATTTTTCTATCTTCTGCGCGCGCATGGCTTCCGTGTCAGCCTGAACGAGTGGATGACGCTGATGGAGGGACTGATGCTGAATTTGCAGCACACCTCGCTTACGGGCTTTTATGAGCTCTGCCGCGCGGTGCTCGTCAAGTCCGAGGCGGATTACGACAAATTCGACCAGATATTCCTGGAATATTTCGACGGCGTGCCCTACGAGGGCGACCTGCCCGAAGAGCTTTTGAACTGGCTGAACCACCCGGAAAACGCACTGGAGGAGTTCCGGCGCTTCCTCAAAACGCAGGGCTACGAGGAAAAGACCATCGAGGAGATCCTCAGAATGTTTGAAGAGCGCCTCAGGGAGCAGACCGAGGAGCACAACGGCGGCTCGTACTGGATCGGCACGCGCGGCTATTCGAACTTCGGCAACAGCGGCCACAGTCCGCAGGGGATCCGCGTGGGCGGACAGAGTATGTATCGCCGCGCCTTTCAGGTCGCGGGGGAGCGCAAGTACCGCGACTTCCGCAAGGACAATGTCCTTGATATCCGCCAGTTCCAGATGGCGTTCCGCCTGCTGCGGCAATATTCGGCGCAGACGATGGGGGAGAAGACCGAATTTGACGTGGATGGCACCATCCGCGATACCTGCGACAACGCCGGTACGCTCTCTGTGCGCTACAAGCGCCCGCGCCGCAACAGCGTCAAGGTCCTCATGCTGATGGACTCCGGCGGCTCGATGGAATATTACTCGCGCCTTTGCTCCATGCTCTTTCAGGCGGCGCGCCAGTCCAATCACTTCAAGGAGCTGCACGTCTACTATTTCCACAACTGCATCTATTCGAGCGTGTATACCAACCCGCGGATGTGGCGTGAGCACGCCGTCGCGACCGACTGGGTCCTGCAAAACTACGGCAGCGACTATAAGGTCATTCTGGTCGGCGACGCGCTGATGGATATGTACGAGCTGACAGAAAAGCGCTACGATTCCCGCACCGGCGAGGCGCGCTGGTCCGGCATGGATCAGATCAGGCGCTTTTGCGAGCACTATGATCATCTCATCTGGCTCAACCCCGAGGAGCTGCCGCGCTATCGCGGCTATTGGGGGGAGAGCTACTTTCACATCCAGAAGGCGGTCGATATGTTTCCGCTGACGGTCGACGGGCTGGAGCGCGGCATGAAAAAGCTGCTCGTAAACCGCTAAGGGAGAGAAAAAGCGGCCGTTACGCGTTATCGGCTACTCCCCGGCAGAGGAAATACTTGATTTTGGCGGGCAAAGATACTATAATAATTTTCTAATTTCCTTATTTGTGCTTTTGATGGATTGCGAGGATCGATTATGGACAAAGTAAAAAAGAACGATACCATCCATGCGGCGGCGAGCCGTATGACAGAGAACTATAAGGGCTCTCAGATCCCGATGTACGGCGATGCGCTTCGTATGCCCAATCGCAATGCGGTCATCGAGATCATCCGGGACTGTCAAAAGCTCATTTTTCCTGTCTACTACGGTGACCGCGACCTGCTGAAGCTGCCGTCGGAGCAGTACAGCGCGCTTCTGATGGAGCACATTCACGAAAAGCTGACGCGCCAGATCGCGCTGACGATGCCAGAGTGCGACGAAAACTGCGAGGTGGCCTATGAGATCAGCACGGCGTTCATCGCGCGTATCCCGGCCATTCAGGAGCTGCTGCTCAAGGACCTGTCTGCAAACTTTGAGGGCGACCCCGCAGCCTACAGCAAGGAGGAGGTCCTGCTCTCGTACCCAGGTATGTTCGCCATCTTCATCTACCGCATCGCGCACGAGCTGTACGAGAACAGGGTCGCGATGATCCCGCGCATGATGTCTGAGTACGCCCATTCGCAGACCGGTATCGACATCAACCCCGGCGCGAAGATCGGAGAATATTTCTTCATTGACCACGGTACGGGCGTGGTCGTCGGCGAGACGACCATCATCGGCGACAATGTCAAGCTCTATCAGGGCGCGACGCTCGGCGCGCTTTCGCCTGCCGGTATGGCGACGAACCCGAATGTCCGCCGCCACCCGAAGATCGGCAACAACGTCGTGATCTACGCAAATTCCACGCTGCTCGGCGGCGCGACGGAGATCGGCGACAATGTCATCGTTGGGGGCAACGCGTTCCTGACGTCCTCGGTCGAGCCCGATACGGTCGTCAGCGTGAAGAACCCGGAGATGACCTTCCGCGGCAAGCGGCACAAGGAAGAATGATCCTGACGGAAAACGCGCGCCTCCGCCTGCGGACGATGTGCCGCGACGATCTGGAGGAATTGTATGCCCTGCTTTCGGACGCTGAGGTGATGCGCTGGCTGGAGCCGCCCTTTACGCGCGAACAGGCGGAGCGGTTTTTGCAGCAAGCGGGACTTTCCGATCCGCCGCTCATCTATGCTGTGGAAAATACGGAGGGGGAATTTCTCGGCTATGCGATCTATCACGATTATGACGAATGCAGCCGGGAGCTTGGCTGGGTGCTCAGACCGGCTTTCTGGCACAAGGGCTATGCAAGCGAGATGACCGCCCTTCTGACTGCGCTTGCGCGGCGGGAGGGGAAGGACGCCGTGATCGAATGTGCGTCCGGGCAGAAGATCAGCGCCCGTATCGCCCGACGGTACGGCTTTTTCCGTGAGGGCTGCGCCGACGGCTGCGACGTTTACCGCCTGCGCTGCGAAAAAGAAAAAAGGTAGGCTTTCTTCAAGAAAGCCTACCTTTTTTGAATGAAATTGCATTACAGCAACAGCACGCCCGCATCCTCGCACAGCCTGCGGGTGTCGGCATCCCAGAGGGAGGCCTGGACCTCGCCGATGTGCGCCGTGCCGATCAGCAGCATACAAAGTCTGCTCTGGCCGATGCCGCCGCCCATCGTGAGGGGCAGCTCGCCACCCAGCAGCATCTTGTGGAAGGGAAGTGTGCGGCGGTCATCGCAGCCGGCGATGGTCAACTGCGCGTCGAGGGACTTGGGATCGACGCGGATACCCATCGAGGAGACCTCGAAGGCGTGACCGAGCACATCGTTCCAGTAGAGGATATCGCCGTTGAGCTCCCAGTCGTCATAGTCGGGGGCGCGGCCGTCGTGCTTGATGCCGGACTTTAAGACCTTACCGATCTGCATGACGAAAACAACGCCCTTCTGCTTGCAGATCGCATCCTCGCGCTGCTTGGGGGTCAGATCGGGATACAGATCCTCGAGCTCCTGCGTGGTGATGAAGAACACATCGCGGGCAAGCTTGGTGTGCAGGGAGGGGAAGGCGATGTTCAGCGCGTCGCTCGTCTCGCTGATAGCGCCGACGATATCGCGTACGGTACGCTTGAGGTATTCCACATTGCGGTCCTCCGCGGAGATGACCTTTTCCCAGTCCCACTGGTCAACGTAAATGGAGTGCAGGTTGTCGACCTCTTCGTCGCGCCGGATGGCGTTCATATCGGTGAAGAGGCCCTTACCGACGTTGAACTCGTAGCGCTTGAGGGCAAGGCGCTTCCACTTGGCCAGCGACTGCACGACCTGGGCGTTGGTGCCGACGTCGGGGATATCGAAGGAGACGGGGCGCTCGACGCCGTTTAAGTTGTCGTTCAGACCGGAATTTTCATCCACGAACAGCGGAGCGGAGACGCGACGCAGATTGAGCGCATTGCTCAGATTCACCTGGAAATTACTCTTGATGAATTCAATGGCACGCTGCATTTCGTATACAGACAGAGGGGTGTGGTAGTTCTGAGGAATATAGGACTTACTCATCGGGTCTCACTCCTTATTAAAAAATATACATTTATTATAAACACGGCTATTACCATTTACAATAGTGAAATTTGAAAGAATTCGCATTGCGAAACGGAAAAAAATTGTCGACACAAACAGCATTGCGGAAAAACTTAATTCTTTTGCCCGTTGCAATCCGGGAGTATGCGTGGTAGACTGCAAAATGAGATAAAATGGAGATAGGAGGCCCTTTCGTGAAAACACTGCTGACCAATGCGGATATCCTGCTGCGCAAGGAAGACGGCGGCTATGAAACGCTGCGCGGCGCTTATCTCGGCATCGACGAAAATAAGATCGACTATATCGGCGCGGCGCGTCCGGCTGCCGGTTACGACTGCGAAAAAAATATGACGGGCAGGCTCCTTGCCCCGGGGCTGATCAACTGCCACAGCCACATCGCCATGACGCTCATGCGCGGTATCGGCAGCGGGCTGCCCCTGCAGGACTGGCTCTTCAAGGCCATCTTTCCGATCGAGGACCGGCTCGTGCGCGCAGATATCGCCGCGGCGAGCCGCTTTGCCCTGCTTGAAATGATCGCGGGCGGCACGACGAGCTTTTCCGATATGTACTTTTTCCCCGAGGAGACCGTTTGGGCGGTCGAGGAGGCGGGCATCAAGGCAAACCTCAACCGCTGCGTGCAGTGCTTCGACGAGAGCCAGACCGTGGAGCAGAATACGCAGATCCCCGAGTCGCTCGCGCTTTTTGAAGCCTACCACGGCGCGGCGGACGGACGCATCCGCATCGATTTTTCCATCCACGCGGAATATACCTGCAAGAGCCATATCGTGAAGGCGTACAGCGACCTCTGCCGCGAAAAGGGCGGGCGGATGCACATTCATCTTGCTGAAACGGCGCGCGAGCAGCGCGAGTGCATCGAGCGCTACGGCAAAACGCCGACGGAGTGGTTCGAATCGCTCGGCACGTTCGATTCGCCCACGGCGGCGGCGCACTGCGTCGCCGTGACGGAGCGCGACATGGACATTCTGAAGGCGCACGGCGTGAGCGTCATCCATAACCCCACGTCGAACCTGAAGCTCGGCAGCGGCTTTGCCCCCGTCCGCGCGATGCTCGACAAGGGCATCAACGTGACGCTCGGCACCGACGGCACGGCCAGCAACAATAACCTCAATATGTTCGAGGAGATGCACCTTGCCGAGATCATGCACGACGGCTACCACAATGACCCGACGCTCATCTCGACGCAGGAGGTGCTCGACATGGCGACGGTCAACGGCGCAAAGCTCCAGGGCCGCGACGACACCGGCGTGCTCGAGGTGGGCAAAAAGGCCGACATCATTGCCATTGACATGAGCAAGCCCCACCTTTATCCAAACTTCGACACGCCCGCGCTTTTGACCTGCTCGGCACAGGCGGGCGACGTGTGCATGACGATGGTGGACGGCAGAATTTTGTATGAAAACGGCGAATTCAAGACGCTGGACGCGGACAAGGTGCGCGCCGACATGGAGCGCGCCGTGGAGCGCCTTTACGGAAAGTGAGAGAGAAGCAATATGGAGAGAGCGGACAAGGACCTTGCCTTCCTGCTGCGCTACGAGAACGTTGCGTGGTTTGAAGACGGCGAGGTGCGCATTTTGGACCGGCGCGTTTATCCCGCAAGGGTCGAATTCGTCACCTGCCGCAGCCATCAGGAGGTCGCGCAGGCCATCACCGACATGGTGACGCAGAGCGCGGGCCCCTACACCGCCGTGCCGATGGGTATGGCGCTTGCGGCATGGGAATGCCGCGAGAAAACGGCGGCAGAGCAGATGGAATACCTGAAAAAGGCAGCCTATACCATTTCCCACGCGCGCCCCACGACGCAAAAGCGCATGGGCCTTCTGTGCGAGATCTGCCTGAAGGAGGCCGAGCGCGCCCTGGCCGCGGGGGAGAATGTGGCCGAGGCCATCAAGAATAAGACCATCGAGCTCAACAATGTGCGCTACAACAGAATGGCGAAGATCGGCTCGTACTTAGTCGATATGTTCCCGGAAAACGGCACGGTGATGACGCACTGCTTCGCCGAAACGATCGTCGGCACGATGCTGCGCGAGTGCAGAAACCGCGGCAAGCACATCCGGCTGTTCTGCCCCGAAACGCGCCCGTATTTTCAGGGCGCGCGCCTGACGGCGTCCGTCTGCCACGACATGGGCTTTGACGTGACGGTCATCTCCGACAATATGCCGGCGTTCGTCATGCAGAACGAAAAGGTCGACGTTTTCACCACCGCGGCGGACGCCATCTGCTGCGACGGCCATGTCGTCAATAAGGTCGGCACGTTCCAGAACGCCATCGTCGCCAAGTACATGGGCATCCCGTACTTCGTCACCGGCGCGCCCGATCAGGGACACGAGACGGTGGACAGCATTCACATCGAAATGCGCGACCCGAATTTCACGCTCCAAGCCATGGGCGTGCGCACGGCGATGGAGGGTGTGAAGGGCTACTATCCCGCCTTCGATATCACGCCGCCGCATCTCGTCTCGGGCGTCGTGACCGACCTTGGTATTTATTCTCCCTACGATCTGCACCGCTATTTTACGGACGGCAGCATCGGCAGGGACAATCTGGTGATCTGAATGGAACAAAATCTGGACATTCTTCGTCAGGAGATCGTGGACAAATCGCTTGAAGCGTTCCGTGAGGGCCTGTTTTCCGGCACGAGCGGCAACATGAGCTGCCGCGTCGCGCCCGATGAAATGCTCATCACGCCGACGTCCGTGCGCTATGACGTATTGCGTGCGCAGGACATCGTGCGCATGAAGCTCGACGGTACGGTGCTCGAGGGCGCTTTGCAGCCCTCGAGCGAGTGGCGGATGCACGCGGCGGTGTATGAGGCGTATGGCGAGACGAATGCCGTCTTTCACACGCATTCGCCCTATGCCACGGCCTTTGCCGTCGTGCGGAAGAGCATCCCCGCGGTGTTGATCGAATCGTGCATCTTTTTGGGCGGCGACATCCGCTGCGCGGCCTATGCCGCGCCAGGGACGGAGGCCGTCGGCACGAACGCCATCCCCGCGCTCAGGGACCGCGGCGGCTGCACGCTTGCCAACCACGGCGTGCTCGCCGTGGGGAAGGACCTTGCGCAGGCGTACCTGCGCGCGGAATACATCGAGGATGTCGCCAAAATTTACACGTATGCCAGGTCCATCGGCACGCCGGTGGCGCTCGATACACTCTAAAACACCCTGCGCGTGGGCGCAGAAGGAGAATTGCCAATGAAAAGCTTCCTGAAAAAAGACAGGCTCCTCGTGCTGCTGGCACTGCTGGGGCTGCTGGCCTCGCTCGTGCCGGTCGTCAACCGTGTGCAGACCGAGGAGAGCAACAAGTATTACGATTACGTCCTTGACTATGCGAGCCTGCGCTCCATGGCGCGCCAGTCTTCGCAGACGGAGGACGAGTGGCTCGACCTGTTCCGGTCTCTCGGCGTCGACAAGGTCGCCCTGAGCGAGGCGAGCGCGCTCAACCTGCACGATAACGCCGCCATCCCCGTGCACGCCATGACGGTGAAAAAGGCGGCGGAGAGCTACGGCTGGGAGAACAACTATCCCGCCGAGGTCGTTTCATGGCTGAGCGAGAGCACGGACGTGAGCGACGCCATCATCTGGACGGAGACCGCCGCGGCCTACGAGTGGATGCTCGACGCTTTCAACGCCCGTTTTGAAAATTTTGAAGCCAAGACCTATCTTGAGGGCGAGCACGGCTTTATCTTTATCCAGCAGCAGGAAAACGGCATGAAGGGCGAAAAGCTGCTCGATCTGCGCCTTGGCATCTGGCCCGGTACGGTGGAACTGATCGAGCGCCACGGCTATCAGATCGTTCCGCGCACCGTGACGCAGAAGGATATGAACGGCACGAAATTTGCCGAGGCCTATATCGACGTCCTCAAGCACTATAACGCGCCCTACTTCATGAACAACGGCGACGAACTCGTCGGCTATGAGAGCGACGAGGGCTGGGACCTTCTTGTGCAGTATCTCAATGAGAGCGGCGCGAGCGTCGCGATGATGGAGCAGAACGACCAGAGCCAGAATCAGACCTGGCCCGGCATCGAGGATCTGCTGAACGAGACGGGGTATCGCGGCATCCGCGTGTTCAACGAATGGGCCTACATCCAGAACCGCTATCAGTACTGCGGCTATGAGGGCCCCGAGGAGATCACGAACACCTTTTTCCGCGCCATCGCCGAGCGCAACTGCAAGGTCATCTTCCTCAAGATGATCTTAGAGCCGGATACCGATGTCAGCTGGGACGCCGACGAGAAGGAGTGGGTCTATATCACAGACCCCGCCGAATATGAAAAGATGCTCACGGACCTCGACACGCGCCTTGCACCGCTTGGCTACACGCGCGGCACGGTGCCCGCGATGCAGATGGAGGATCCCTCCGTGCTGCTCAAGGTCGTGCAGGGAATCGGCACGGCGGCGCTTCTGGTGATGCTCTTCGACCTGTTCTTCTTTATCGGCAAGCGCTGGCGTACCATCCTGCTCGTGCTCGGCGCACTGGGCTTTGCGGGGCTTGCCGTGCTGAAGCCCACGATGTTCCGCCTGATCCTGTCGATGTCCGGCGGCATCGTGATGCCGTCGCTTGCGGCGGTGGGCCTGTGCCGTGTGCTGATGGAAAAGCGCCGGACCGAGCCGCAGGCGAAGTTCGGCAGGGTCCTCGGCTACACGCTGGGGATTTCCGTTTTGACCATCCTCACTGCGTTCTGCGGTTCGCTGCTTGCGACCTCCGCGCTCTCGCAGCTTTCCTACATGATCGAGATGGACCTTTACCGCGGCGTCAAGATCATGCAGCTCATCCCCATCGGGCTCTTCATCCTCGCATATCTGCTCGTTTATGCCTATGAGGAGACCGGCGCGCGCGACGCGGTGCTCGCCCATGCGGGACCGCGCGGCGAAAAGGGACGCGTCAAGCGCTTCAATGCCTATTTTGCCCAGGTGATGAAAACGCCCATGCAGCTCGGCTGGTTTGTGGCGATCGTGGTCATCGCGGTAGCGGCGGTCTTCCTGCTGCTGGTGTTCGTCTATTATATCTACCGCACCGGCAACTCCACCACCACGCCCGAAACGGAGCTCGCCTTCCGCAACTTCCTGGAAAACACGCTCATCGCCCGCCCGCGCACCAAGGAGATGCTCATCGGCTGGCCGATGCTGATGCTCTTCATCTGGTCGCTGCGCCGCGGGATGAAGTTCCTGCCCATGGTGTTCGGCATGGGAATGAGCATCGGGCTTGTCAGTGTGGTCAACACCTTCCTGCACATCCGCACGCCGTTTTTGCTGAGCCTGCTGCGCACCGGCTGGGGCATCCTCTTCGGGCTTCTCATTGGCCTTGCCGCTGTTGTGATCGCGGAAGGGATCTACCGTCTTGTGCGCAGGATCTGCGGGGTGGAGAATGGTTAATATCCTGATCTCGGGCTATTATGGCTTCGATAACATTGGTGACGAGTCCATTCTGCGCACGCTCGTCTCCTCGCTGCGCGAGCACATTCCCGGCTGCTCGCTCACGGTGCTCTCGCACAACCCCGCCTCCACGCGCGAAAAGTACGGCGTGGAGGCGGTGGACCGGATGTCGCCGATGGCGATCCTGCGCGCGGTGAAGGGGTGCGATATGCTCATCTCCGGCGGCGGCAGCCTCCTGCAGGATGTGACGAGCAGCAAGAGCCTGCACTATTACCTTGCCATCATCCGCTGCGCGGAGTTCTTCCATAAGAAGGTGTTCATCTACTCGCAGGGCATCGGCCCCATCGACCGCCCCGGAAATCGCCGCGCCGCGGCGAAGGCCCTGCAAAGGGCGGACGGCATCGTGGTGCGCGACGCGGCACTTTTGGAGGAGATCGGCATCGCGCGCGACAAGGTCGTCATCACGGCCGACCCCGTCATCCGCATGAAAAAGCCGGACGGCGATGTCGGCGCGGACATTCTGCACAAGGCCGGAGTAACGCTGGACGGCCGGCTGACCGTCGGCTGGGCCATCCGCGAAAAGGACAAGGACGGCCGCTTTGTGGCGGAGATCCTGAAGTCCATCCGCTGGCTCAAGGAAAAGTACAACGCGCAGTCTGTGCTCATCCCGTTCCACTATGAAGAGGACGGCGAGGTGTGCCGCCATATCGCGTCTCAGCTGCCGGATGACACGGCGGTCTGCCTGAACGAAAAGTACCTCTCGGAGGATATGCTCTCTATCATCGGCAACATGGATATGCTCGTGGGCGTTCGCCTGCATTCGCTCATCTATGCGGCCATCATGGGCGTGCCGCTCATCGGCATTTCGTATGACCCCAAGTGCACGGCGTTTTTGAACTCCGTGGGGCTCGACAAGCTGAGCACGCGGGAGGGTTTCACCGAGGAGCTCTTTGCGCCCGAGGCCGAGCGTGTGCTCGCAACGGGGGAGGAGCAGGTGAAATGCGTGGAGGAGCGCATGACCGAGCTTTCGAGAAAGCTTGACACCAACGAGGAAATGATCTGCGCGATCATGAAAAAATCAAGGAAGGATACCATGCAAGACCCTCAAAACAACAACGAAAAGAAGGAAAAGTCCGGCGTGCGCACGGCGGGGGCGATCAGCTTTGTCTTTTTGCTGACGCTGTTTGCCAAGCTTCTCGGCGTTGTGCGCGAGATGATGCAGGCCAACATCTTCGGCACAGGCGTGGATGCGGACCTGTATACCGCGTCGTACAATTCGACGCTCTACCTCTTCACGACGATGTGCTATGCGCTGTGCATCGCGGCGGTGCCGATCCTGACGAAGGAATTTGCTGCCGACCGCAAGCGCGGCGAGAAGGCTGCCAATACCCTGATGACCGTGACGCTGCTCGGCTCGCTCGCGGCGGTCGTGCTGTACTATCTGTTCCCGAAGCGGCTGCGGCAATATGTCCTTCTGGCGGCGAGTATCCTGTTTTATCTGACCTACGGTGTTCGGATGCGAGCTATATCCGCATCATGGCCTGCGCGCTGCCGGTCGTGGCAGCGGCGTATCTGAACGTCGCCATCTTCCAGGCGACCGACCACTACGAGTTGCAGGGCAGCATGAGCATTCCGTATAACGCGTTTCTGGCGATCTTCCTTGTGACGCTGGGGGCGAAGTGGGGTATCAAGGGCGTTGTCATCGCGAGCTCGTGCGCGTGGCTTTTGCAGCTTGCCATGAGCATCCCGTATGCGAAAAAGGAACATTATGTCTACCGGCCGGCGCTCGACCGCAAGGCCGACTATGTCGGCACATATTTCAAGACCGCGCTCGTCACGGTGCTGACGACGTCGATCTTCCTCTTCTGCTATTTGATCGACACGGCGACCGCTACGGCGCTCAACGACAGCGCCGTCAGCGCATTCTACTATGCCGACAAGCTCTTCACGCCGCTCACGACGAGCGTGCTCTACAGCATCAGCGCGGTCATGTTCCCGCGCTTCAACCGCGAGTTCACGAAAGAGGACTCGAAGGGCTACCTCGGCTACATCTGGAACGTGACGGAAAACACGCTGCTCTTTATCCTACCGGTCTGCGCGATGATGTGCGCCTTCGGCACGGATATCATCCGCGTCATCTTTGAAAGCGGCAGCTTCACCGCCGAGTCGACCGAGATGACGGGCAGCATCTTTGCCCGCTACGCGCTCGGCATGAGCGCCTTTGCCGTGCTCGACCTTCTGAACAAGGCTTACTACGCGATGAAAAAGACGCTTGTGCCGCTGCTGATCAACCTCGGCGTGCTGGTGCTGAACATCATCCTGAACCGCGTGTTCTACACCGACACCGGCGTCGCGATGGCGACGTCGCTCGCGCTGACCATCGGCGCCGTCGCCATGACAATCCAGCTCTTCCATGGGACGAAGATCGTGCGCATAGTCCCGCTCCTCAAGGGCCTTGCCGCTACCGCGGCGATGGCGGTCGTGCTGTATGGCGGGCATTCGCTGCTCGTCACGGCGGACGACAGCAAGCTGATGCTCGTTATTAAGTGCGGTCTCACGGGCGTTGTGGGCTGCGTCGTCTATGTGGCGGTCAGCGTGCTCCTGAAGCAGAGCATCATCGCGGATACGCTGAAGAGATTCAAAAAGTAAACGTTTGGAAATGTTCCCCACACCGTGTGGGGATGCGAAATAAGGGAGGGGTATCTCTTTTTGAAAAAGAGATACCCCTCCCT
>ENA-OWPF01002524-OWPF01002524.1-human-gut-metagenome-genome-assembly--contig:-NODE-2524-length-12792-cov-2.458821_pt1 | contig 12792 bp, 15 predicted proteins | sample MGYA00248261_ERZ651840 | MGnify/ENA primary metagenome ERZ651840 (study PRJEB26924, sample SAMEA4378268) | human gut metagenome | biome: human gut; feature: human-associated habitat; material: faeces... | reverse complement strand
TATAGAAAGCAGTCAGCAGGAAACCGCGCTTGAAGCGAAGAACCTCTGTTGTGGAGAACAGCTTAAGGATGTCAGTGTTACTTTGAAAAAGGGTGAAATTGTTGGTGTTGGAGGATTGTCATCTTGTGGAATGCATGCATTAGGAAAAGCAATGTTTGGAGCACTTGCATTGGAATCAGGCAATGTACTGACAGGAGAGGGAGAAGTGATTACAACACCGCATATGGCGATTGAGAAAAAAATTGGATATGTATCAAAAGACAGAGATGTAGAATCTCTTTGTTTGTCAGCAAGCATCAAAGATAATATAGCGATTGCCGGAATGGAACAATTTGCAGTAGGAGGACATCTTATTACAAATGCGAATGAGAAAAAATATGTAAGAAAGCAAATACAAGATCTTTCTATTAAATGTTCAGATGAAAATCAGCTGACTGGACAGTTGTCAGGAGGAAATAAGCAAAAGGTTGTATTTGGAAAATGGATTGGCTGTGGAAGTGAGATTCTGATCCTGGATTGTCCTACAAGAGGGGTAGACATAGGGGTAAAACAGGCAATGTATCAGCTCATGATACAACTAAAGAAAGAAGGTCGGGCAATTTTATTGATCAGCGAGGAGTTGCCGGAATTATTAGGAATGAGTGATCGAATTTTAATTATGAAAGATGGACAGATTTCCCATGAATTTATGCGTAGTGAAAATCTGACAGATGCAGATGTAATTGGATATATGATATAAGGAGGTTCATTGTGAGTACAGAAAAAGAAAAGAAAAACGAGATAAATAAACATAAAATCTCACAGATTATTATCACTGTTCTTCCTTTTGTAGCTTTAGCAGTCTTGTTTGTTGTATTTGTGGCTGTGGTAACAATGAAAGGATATCGATTGGATATGTATCTGAAGATTGTTTTTAATGAAGGTGTTGTATTAGCAGTAGTAGCGACCGGGGCAATTTTCATCTATACACTTGGAACGTTTGATATTAGTCTTGGTGCAGCAACATTATTTGCGGCAACGATGGGAGTTGTTACATATAACAAAACAGAAAAGTTTGTTTTGATGATTTTGGTGATTTTTGTAGTGGGAATTGCCTGTTCACTGTTTAACTCTGTATTAGCATCAATATTCCATATACCGGCATTTGTCACTACTGTTGCAATGATGTCTGTATTATCAGCCAGTGCAGCACAGATCATTACAACGAAAGGTGGAGCACTTGGTGGCATCAGTATCCCAAGTGTGGTGGTGAAACCATATGACAATATGGTATTTAAAATCATAATGCTGGTTGTATTTTATGTGATTTGTTTCTTTATATTTAATCTTACAAAAGCAGGAAGAAGACAAAAATTTATAGGAGGCAATCCAATATGTGCAGCGTTAACAGGAATTGAATATAACAAATATACGATTATTGCCTTTGTTATGGCTGGAATTGGTGTAGGACTTGGCGCATTGTTGACGTTAATTTATACGACAACGACTGCATCAAGCATTGGAATGAATATTTTTATAGCGATTGTATTCGGTGGAATGCCAATATCAGGTGGAGCCCGCTCCAGAATTCATGCAGCATTGGTCGGAGGATTTTCATTTATGCTTTTAAACGACATACTGGAACTCGTGATTGATGGAAGTGCGGCGTATGGAATTACACAGTTGATCAGTGCGATATTTTTCCTGGTCGTTGTATATGTGACAAGTATGAATTATAGATCAGCAATGTTACCAAGATAAAAATTTTTAACAAAGAATTTAACGCATTCGCGTTAGAGAAAGACGACACAAAAAGAAACGGGTTTTAGATGTGTAGTCGGTATAAAGAAGATAGGATTCAAGGAGGAAAAGAAGATGAAGCAAAGAACAAAAAAACTTGTAAGTATGTTAATTGTTGGAACTATGGCAGTGTCTATGCTTGCAGGATGTGGGGCAAAAAAGGAGACTGGTTCTGATAAGTCGGAGAAAAAAGAAAGCGCAAAGATAGGAGTCCTGGTTGCAGACGTAAGTGGGGAAGAAGCGCAGGGATTTCGTTCTTATTATGAGAACTATATTGCAGATAATTACGATGTAGAATTTTCTTATACCGATGCGCTTGAGAGTGCAGAAGATGAAAAGGCAGCAATTGAGAAATTCGCATCACAGGGATGTCAGGCGATTATTTCTTTCTCAAGCAGTGATCGTGCACAGCAGATAGAAACTTGCGAAAAATATGGGGTATATTATGCGGTTGCATCAGGAGTGCTTGATGACCAGCAGTATGAGACATATAAAACATATGAACATTTTGTAGGACAAGTAGGACCAAGTAACGAGACTGAATTCGAAGCCGGAAAAGATATGGGAGCTTACTATAAAGAAGCGGGAGTTTCTAAAGTTGCACTTTATGGGGCATTCGTTCCAAATCCAATGCATGTTTATCGAGTTGCAGGAGTTCTTGCAGGCTTGGGTTGTACATATGGCGGAGCAAGTGATATGGATGCAATTGTAGGACAGATTTTCCAGGATCAGACAGTAGATTTGTCAAAAGTTGCCGGAGATGTTGAGGTTGTAGCATATCTTCAGGGATATGGGGATACAACAACGGATGAGTTAAATGCAGCAATTCAGAAAACCCCGGATGCATTTATTTCTGTTGGTATGGCAACTACATTTTTCGCACAGTCTTTAAATGAAGCTGGAATTTCATTCTCAGATATCGATTCTTTTACAGCAACAAATGAAACTGCAATGAAAGAAGGGAAACTGACATATCTTTCAGGAAAATATTCTTCTTCTATCGGACCTGTCTTTGCACTTGTTATGAATGCAATCGATGGTAATGTGATTCGTGATGAGGATGGAAATGCACCGTCTATCAGTCAGAAGTATCTTGTTGCAACAGATGTTGAGACTTTTGACAAATATTATGTATCTGACAATGGTGATTCACCAATTTATGACAAAGAAACGTTGGATAATATCATTGGAGAAAATGTGACTTTTGATGATGTAAAAACATTGGTTGAGTCTAAATAGGAATAAAAGTGGAGGCTGTAAATCATGAGTACCCCTAAGAAAATAGCAGGAACTATGGTGATTCCAGTGCTGACATTTCTTATACTTGAAATGATTTGTATGGCACATGGAAATAATATAATAACAAATATGAAGAGTTTCGATAATTTTGTCGTTTATACAGCGATTGTTATGCTCACAACGATTGCTTTGTCAATCAATCTGAACAGTGGAAGATTCGATTTCTCCCTTGGGTCTATGGCGGCTCTGGCATCCATTATCGGAGCAAAATTAAGCTATGCGGTATTGGGTGGAGACGCAGGAAGTGCAGTGTTGATGCTGTTTGTTACGATCGTAGCCGGAGCTGTATTGGGGTTGGTATCCGGAGGAATTTATGTTTTACTTAGAATTCCTCCAATTATTACATCGCTTGGTGTGACATTGATCTACGAAGGAATTATGTATACGATAACAAATGGAAAGTATGTAATGGCAGAAGTACAGAATCCATCAATGTCAGGGTTCGTAGGGACATGGATCTATGCGGCTGCAATCATTGTGGTCGTATTGATCCTAAGCATTGTGATTTTTGATTACACACGTTTTGGGTATGATTATAAGGCGTTGAAAGATGGGCAAAAAGTAGCTGTTAATACAGGAATTCGCGAAATTCCAAATACACTTATCTGTTACACAATCTGTGGTGCGTTGATGGGAACAGTCGGCTTTTTAAATGCGGCAAGAAATACGACAATTAATGGTGGACAATTGAACTTCAGTTCCATTGCAATCATGTTTACAGCATTTCTTCCAATGTTTATTGGATCCTATATAAGCAGATACAGTAATGAGAAAGTTGGATTTTTGTTAGCAGCGGTGTGTATGTCTCTTCTGAATTCCACATTCGCAGTTTTATCCAATGTGGTGACAGCGTCCATGCAGTCCATTATCAATGCGGTATTACTGGTAGTTTTTCTGATTTATCTGAATAATGAAAAATTATTGGTGAAGATTTTCTTCGGAAGAAGAAACTGAGAAAGTCGTTGAAGCCCTATTGGAACCAACCATTAGGGCTTCATTTATTATATATTAGGAAAGTCCTTTCCTAATATATAATAAACGCTCCGCTAAGGATGCGCACTGCAGCGTGCAAGGTAGATGTCGCAAGCGACCGCTGCAGGCACCAGAATATGCCAAAGCACATTCTTTGTTCTAAACAAATCTAATATAAGGAAATGATAGCAGACATGAAAAATCAAGAATTTTTAAATAAAGCATTAAGGCTCCTTCCTACGTTAAAAGAAACAAAAGTTGAGGTAGCGCAGACAGTTGAAGTATATAAAGAAGACAGTGAAATAAAAATCGAAAAAACGGAAACATATTCGGACAAACAATTGAATAAAGGAAGCAGAATTTATTTAGATTTTGGAAATCATCAGGTGGGATATTTGCACTTGAAATTGGGATATACAGGAAGTCATCCAGACGCTCCGGTATGGATGCGGATTCATTTCGCAGAAAATCCTGTCGAGCTTTTTGAGAATGCGAAAAATTACAGGGGATGGATTTGTTCATCCTGGATTGAAGAAGAGCAGATTCATATTGATACGATACCATCAGAAATAAAACTTCCGAGAAGATATGCATTTCGTTACGTAATGATTGAAATACTTGATCTTAGCAGCAAATTTAATTTGGTTGTTGAAAATGCTTTTTGCATAGCAGTTTCTTCTGTAGATGATGAAGAATTATGTGAATTTCAGGCACAGAGTAAACAGCTTGCCAGACTCGATCAGATTGCATGTCGTACACTTCATAATTGTATGCAGACGGTGTTTGAAGATGGACCGAAAAGGGACCGAAGACTTTGGATGGGAGATTTAAGAATGCAGGCGTTGGCAAATTATGAGACGTATCAAAAAAATGATATGGTGAAAGCATGTCTGTATTTATTTGCAGCTCTTCCTATGCAAGATGGAAAAGTTGGCGCGTGTCTGTTTTTAGAACCTGAGCCGGAAGTTGATGATACACAAATGTTTGATTACTCTTTATTTTTTATCAATACTCTTTGGGATTATTATAAAGCGACAAATGACAGGGAGACACTAGAAGAGCTATGGCCAACGGCATTAAGGCAGATTGAACTTGCAAAAGAGCATCTGGATGAAGAATATCTGGTTCGAGATTCAGATGTTTTGGGATGGTGCTTTGTTGACTGGAATTTAAATCTGAATAAGCAGGCTTCAGCGCAGGGAATTCTGTTATATGCTCTGTCAGCAGCAATTCGAATCACTCAAGTATTGGGAGAGGTTCTGGAAGAAGAAAAATTAGCAGAGTTGTATTGCGAATGTAGAAATGCGGCAAATGTACGGCTGTGGGATAAAGAAAAACAGTGTTATATCAGTGGAAAAGACAGGCAAGTATCGGTTGCATCACAGGTTTGGATGGTACTCGGAGAAGCAGTGGAAGATTCAGCAGCACAGCAGCTTATGGATCGGGTAGAGAATCTGGATAATGCAGAAGGCATGGTCACTCCGTATATGTATCATAATTATATAGATGCTCTGTTGCATGTGGGAGAAAAGAACAAGGCATTACAAAAGCTGGAAATATATTGGGGCGGAATGGTACGTCTGGGAGCGGACACATTCTGGGAGTTATATAATCCAGAAAATGCTGATGAATCTCCGTATGGAGGAACGATTGTGAATAGTTATTGTCATGCGTGGAGCTGTGGACCGGCATATTTTTTGAGAAAATATTTTAAGATGAAAGAGGAATAGAATATGGCGAAAATAAATATGAAAGAAAATCCGTTCTTTTTGGATGAAGAAGCACAGGAGTGGGTACTGGATACATGGAAGAAGATGAGCCTGGAGCAGAAATGTGGGCAGGTATTCTGTCCTATGGGATTAGGAAATGATCCAGAATTATTGAAGCATTTGACACAGGATATTGGTGTGGGAGGATTAATGTATCGTGCGGATACTACGAAAAATATTCAGCAGACGCACAGGATGCTTCAGGAATTTTCGGATATACCACTTCTGTTGGCAGCAAATACAGAAGCAGGCGGAGATGGTCTTGCGCTGGAAGGAACATCATTTGGTAAGCCGATGGCGGTTGCAGCGACAAATAATCCAGAAAATGGATATCGTATGGGACTTACAGCATGCAAAGAAGGAGCTGCGCTTGGATTGAACTGGTCGTTTGCACCAATTGTTGACATTAATTATGACTTCCACAATCCAATTACGAATGTACGTACATTTGGAAGTGATCCAGAGAAAGTGTTGGCATTTGCATCAAGATATCTGGATGCAGCAGATGAGTGTGACGTAGCAGTTGCAATCAAACACTTTCCAGGTGATGGAGTGGATGAAAGAGACCAGCATATATTGACCAGTGTAAACTCATTTTCTACAGAAAAATGGGATGAAACTTTCGGTTATGTGTATAGCAATTTGATTCAGAAAGGCGCAAAGACTGTGATGGTAGGTCATATTGCACAGCCGGCTTATGTAAAAGCAATCAATCCGAATGCAACAAGAAAAGAGATGCTGTGTCCGGCATCTCTATCACCGGAACTTTTAACGGGATTGCTGAGAGGTAAGCTGGGATTTAATGGTTTGATCAGTACAGATGCAACGCCGATGGTAGGATTTACAGCAGCAATGAAAAGATGCGAGGCAATTCCACAGGCAATTGCAGCAGGATGCGATATGATTTTGTTTAATAAGAGTCTGGAAGAAGATTATGGATATTTGCTGACGGCAGTAAAAGAAGGAAAAGTCAGCGAGGAACGTTTGGACGAAGCTGTACTTCGGATTCTTGCAACAAAAGCTTCCTTACATTTACATGAGAAGAAGAGAACTAAGACACTGGTTCCGGGAGAAGAGGCAATAAAGATTGTAGGGTGCCAGACACATAAAACATGGGCGAAAGAAGTGGCAGATCAGGCAATTACGTTAGTTCGGGATAATCAGAATCTTCTTCCGATTTCTCCGAAAAAATATAAGAGAGTGTATCTGAATGTAATTCAAAAAGACTCGAATCCGGATAGCCCTTTTGTTCAGAAGTGGAAAGCACAGTTTGAAAAAGAAGGGTTTGAGGTCACGGTAAGAGATCGGCGTACTGCAATTACAGTAGAAGATTTCATAGAGCCAGAAAGAATGACACCGGAAAAAGGAAAATTGATGCATGAGATGTACCGCAGTGTGGAAGAAATGAAACAGGATTATGATTTGTATGTTTACATTTGTAATATGGAAAATGCATCGAATAATACAACTTTGAGACTGAATTGGAATGTTTGTTTTGGCTTGGGAGATGATGCTCCATGGTTTGTATCAGAAATCCCGACAATGATGATTTCAACAGCATATCCGTTTCATTTATTTGATGCACCAATGATAGATACTTATATTAACAGTTACAGTGGAAATCCGGAGTTTATTCAGGTAACGATGGAAAAAATTATGGGGCGTTCAGAATTTTGTGGGGTAAGCCCTGTGGATGCGTTATGCGGAAAGGATTATATCTGATTTGGAGGCGGAAGAAGTGAAGATAAAAGGATTGATTTTTGACCTGGATGGGGTTCTTGTATTTACAGATAAATTTCATTATCAGGCATGGAAAACTATGGCAGACGAACTTGGGGTATATTTTGATGAGACGATTAATCATCGGCTTAGAGGTGTAAGCCGTATGGACTCTCTGGAAATTATTCTGGAACGTTACGAAGGACCAGACTTAAGTTTACGTGAAAAGGAAAAACTGGCTGAAAAGAAAAACGAAATTTACAGGACGTTACTAGAGTCAATGACACCAGACGATGTGACAAAAGAAGTAAGAGATACATTGACAAAACTTCGAGAAAAAGGATATAAATTAGTGATTGGATCATCCAGTAAGAATGCAAAATAACAGGGGCTATAAACTGGCACTTGGCTCTTCCAGTAAAAATGCGAAATTTATTCTGGAAAAGGTAGAATTGAAAGATGCTTTTGATGCAATTTCGGACGGAAATAATATTACAAAGTCAAAACCAGATCCGGAGGTATTCTTAAAAGCGGCAGAGTATTTGGGATTACCGCCAAAAGCGTGTATGGTTGTGGAAGATGCGGAAGCAGGAATCGAAGCTGCAAAAAAGGGTGGCATGTACGCAGCTGGAATTGGAGAGGCAGCAAAAAGTATAAATGCCGATGAGTCTTTAAAAACATTTTCGGAGCTGGTGGATATTGTAGACAAATGAAATAGTGAGAATGTGAGAAGAGCATGCTAAAAATAAGGGAGAGACTGCGTTGTTGGTCTCTCCTTATATTTTATAATTTAATTTTCCTCAGATATTCAATCAATATAAAAGAATACTCATACGCAACCATCGTTTCTTCCTGCGTAATATCCAGATCAAACAGTTCTTCCATTTTATTAAGCCGGTAAAAGAAGGTACTTTTATGAATATGTAGTTCATTCGCGGTGCGTACAGCATTCCTTCCGTTCATCAGATAAGACCGAAGTGTATTGGCATAATCCGTGTTCTGCTCCTGATCATGGCGGATGATTTTATAGATATCTGGATGAATGGTTGATTTCAAAGTCGTAAAGTCTTTACATAGCGAGAATGTATGTTGCAGAAAATGATTCCGGTAATAGACGATATAATCCTCTGGAATCAAAGTGTGCTCTGAATAAAAAGAGGACAAAAAAGCAGCCTGTTTGTAATAAATGTGATTTTCTGTAATATTCTCATATGGGAAGCTTATATATGCATACAACTGATGAAATTGAAGGAATGCATAGAATTTGGTCAATGTCTTTTCGCTGAATGGCCGGTAGGAATCGCACGGCAAAAAGACGGTCAGTTTTCCGTAAAAGAACACTGCCATACTGTTTGGCAGGATTGTTAAACTCCGTCCCTATCTGGTCCTATCTGGTTTTATTGCGATATTCCAATGGGGTCATCCCAAAACACTTCTTAAACGCTTGTCTGAAATTACCGATATCTGAATACCCTAATTCCTCGGAAATAACCGCGATGGAAATATCTGGATTAGTAAGCAGGCGGGTAGTCTGGTTCATACATAATTGCTGGATATTTTCGCTGAAACTCATACCGGTGCTGGATTTGATAATCCTTTGTAATTGTCGTTCGCTGTAATTGAAGAAAGAGGACAATTCTTTCAAAGTAACTGTAGCGAAATGCTCCTGTATATATTTCAAGATGAATATCAGGTTTTCATTCTGGTCATCTTCAGCCAGTGACGGAACGATAACATTTGCACCATGATTGCGAAGCAGTGTAATGAAAAATGCATCGATAATGGAATTGAGCATCCGGTTTTTGTATTGACGGTTTCCAATAAATTCTTCATAGTGGTCATTGATTTTATTGAAGTAATGTGTTCCTCCACCATCAACTTTTAATTTATGAATCGTGCCGCCAAATAGATTATAAACGAGTGTTGCAGTTATTGCACATTGTCCATATGTAGGGTCATTATCATAATCATAATCTTTTTGACAACTTGGGTAAGCTGTTTCTTTACACCAAACATTTAATAAAACATTAAATAGCTGATCAATTGTGCCAATGGTGGAATTATTTCTATTCTGTCTTTGTATATCTAATGTATGCTCTCTTCCATAGTATGAAATAAAACGTCCTGAATTTGTTGTGAACATGTCCATACCTCCTCAAATTAGTAAACATAAAACTTCTTTTCAATTAATATTTATTCCAACCCTATAATTTTAGTTATAAAAGCAGATTTTCTATTAGATGCTATTAAAAGCTCCAAATCAGCTTTATTATCGATTCCAACATTACTTCTCCCCAAACGCCTGCTGTTAATAGTAAGAAGCTTATGAAGCCGATTATAGCCAGTATTCCTGTCTGAAGCCAGTCGCCATAAACAATTATGAGAAGAATGCTAAAAATGATTACAAACAAGTATACTATTCCGTGTACAACCTCATATAGTGATACCAAAGTCTTAACAATCAGCCAAATAAAAACTAAAACCAATATAATTGGCAATACCAGTAATTTCTTTAACCCTTTAAGTATAATCATAGCTTTTCCACCCCTTACGTCAATTTCTCTTTGCATACTGCGGCATTGCATGATTTACCTCTGCCTGGTAATATCCCTGCATGGTTGCCGGAGCATTATACAATGCAGCGAGTAAATATTTCTTAATGTTCTTGATTTCGGTTGTATTTTTCTTCATGCTGGAAATCACATACTGGATATGCATGAAGTTTAGTTTCATGAGTCGATTTTTAACCAATTCTGCTGGTAGTTCATTACTGGCAACCACTAACTTTTTTCCAATGTATGCCACAGTCTCAACAATCAACTCATAGATTCCCTGTACAAGCTGTCCTTCGTTTGGGTAACTCTGCAAAAGAACATCATAATCGATATTTTGTTTGACTGTCTCTGCCAAGATATAGTATTGTTCCATCTCATCACATCTGATCGTATCATCTTCTGATTCTTGAGCCATAGATGGGATAAGATTAGATTCTGTATTATTCTTGTAAGTATTATTATATTTATTATTATTAGGGTTTGAAAAGTAAACTTCTAGAGGTTTGTTTTTCGGGATTCTAGAAGTTTGGTTTGTAAACTTCTGTATCTTCTACTTTATCCCCAGAAGTTTGATTTGTAAAGCAAAAGCCTTTTCACTGGGTAACAGCTCCTCACGTTGAACGTTCGCATCAACCATGCAGATTACAGCTTCATCATCGGTCAATTCACGAATGATCGTTGGTATTTTTTCTAATCCAGCCAGTTTTGCGGCATGCATTCTTCGATGTCCAGAGATCATTTCGTAAGTATCCATTCCAAGAGGTCTTACAAGGACAGGAGTGAGGACTCCATTTGTTTTAATACTTTCCACAAGTTCCTGCATTTTCTCATCGTCAATTACTTTGAAAGGATGTTTACGGAACGGGCAGATCTTTTCAATTTCAATATCCATTGCCGACTCTTCATTTTGAATTCCGAGTAACTCTTCAACAGATTCCAGTTTGAATTTTTCACCGTTTCTAGTTCTCATGGTTTAATACCTCTTGTGTTACCTTTGCATATGCCTGAGCGACTTTTCCTTTTGGATCATGTTTGTGTAAATGCTGATTCCTGCAGAGCTTGCTTCAACAGCTTTGATAGAGGATGGAATATAATTCTCAAAGATCCCTACAGATTCTCCATAAGCTGCGAATAGTTCAGCTGAAATGTTTCTTGCAAACGTAGTTCTGTAATCCACCATAGCTAAGAGGATTCCATCGATTTGAAGCTTTTTATTTAAACGTCTCTTCACCATATTGATTGTCTTCATCAGCTGTTGTAGTCCTTTGACAGGCAGATAAGCGGCTTGTACAGGGATAATCACTTCATCAGCAGCTACTAGAGCGTTAATTGTCATCATTCCAAGGGATGGTGCACAGTCGATTAAGATATAGTCGTAGGAATCTCTAAGTGAGTCTACAAACTCTTTCAAAATCAGTTCTCTGCTCAATACATTGGATAGTTGTACCTCTAGTCCAGATAATTCTATATTTCCTGGAACCAAATCCACACCTTCTTCGTGGTGTAAAATTACTTTTGATAAATCAATTTCTTCTTCATTGATGGTTTTTGCCATAATAGTTGCAAGGGTTACTTTCAGTTCATCAGGCTTTTGGAATCCAAGGCTTGCAGTTAAGCTCCCCTGTGCATCCGCATCGATTAAAACAACTTTTTTTCCTGCATTTGCTAGTCCAATCCCAATATTTACAGCACTTGTGGTCTTGGAACAGCCCCCTTTCTGGTTGACGATTGAAATAACTTTACACATAATGCATACCTCCTATTTTTCTGAATACTGTTCTTTATAGATTTTCAAAATCGCTAATATTTCTCGTTTCATCATTGCTGGTGAGTAATTGTATGGGAAGAACTTGTGAAGTTGTGCATTATTAAACTCAACTCTTGTGACTTCTCCCTTTTTTATTTCACTTAAGATATCTTCCATATGTTTTTTTGTTAATTCTCCGGCTTTGCTTAGTTTTTTGATTCGTTGCGCCTGTGAAACAGATGGTGTGGATTGGGCATAATTCATTGCTTCTAGTAATTCTCTTTGTTCTTCTTTTGTCAATGCAGAAATTTCTACAGCAGGATTATCTCCATCGGCATATGGTATGCGTAACCACGCTTTGTGAGGCTATACAATTTAATGGCAATGGTGATATTTACGATTCCAATGGTGGATATATTGGAAATATGAATGGATGGGATGGAGAATAATGAAGGCATAATAGTTCTTAAGTTATGTTTAGCAGGAATTCAGCCGATGTATTTTAACTTTTGTAACCGAAATATTCCGAAAAAATTTTTTCTGGAAAATGTTGCAAAAATGGACTTTATTCTAATTTAAGAAGAAGATCATGAATTTGCACAGCACGTAGCAGAAGAATCCATTGTACTTCTTAAAAATGAAGAAAAAGTATTACCGCTTGAGAAAAATGAAAAGGTTGCATTTATCGGCGGATTTGTGAAGAATCCACGTTATCAGGGTGGCGGAAGCTCTCATGTAAATTCTTTCAAAGTAACAAGCGTCTGGGATGCACTGACAGAAAAAGAAAATGACAAAGAAGAAAATACATATACCGTGACAATTGATAATAATACGTATCATATAATCAGTAAATTCATAGGAATAGATACTTCAAGTAAAATCCTATACGATTTGGCAGTGAAACGAATCCTATATAATGATTCTATATGAATTCATATTTTGAAAAAGTAAC
>ENA-OWPF01002521-OWPF01002521.1-human-gut-metagenome-genome-assembly--contig:-NODE-2521-length-12801-cov-12.244312_pt1 | contig 12801 bp, 10 predicted proteins | sample MGYA00248261_ERZ651840 | MGnify/ENA primary metagenome ERZ651840 (study PRJEB26924, sample SAMEA4378268) | human gut metagenome | biome: human gut; feature: human-associated habitat; material: faeces... | reverse complement strand
GCGAATGCCCGACAGCCAGGAAAATCTCTGATTTTTCTGGCGTGCACTGCGGACTAGAAATCATGATCTAATAAAGACTAAAATAGATAATTGCGAAACTCCTAAAAACGTGAATGAAATTGTTCAAAATTAACAAAAGCTTGAGAAAACACTGGGGAGCGGTCGGCACTTAGAAGGCAGGTGCGGCATAAGCCGTGACTGGCTTCTTAGTACCGCTACCAGCGACACGTAGCGGAAGCGTGTTTTCGAAAATTTTGTTAATTTTGAACAATTTAAAGCAACTTTGCCAGAGTTTCGCATTCCCCAAAAAACCAGAGAAAGGACTTCCCTATGCTTTTGAAAAAAGAAAAACCCGCCCAGATCGATCCCCTCGAAAACTGGCCGGAACATTATTATGAGATAGAAAATGCCAAAGAAAGAAAAGAGATTCTCGCTCAGGCGATCAGCCGGGGGCTGGATCTTCCAAATGATAATTACCGTATGAAATTGTTGGAAAAACGTTATGGAAAAGACGGCAAGAACGATGCCTTCATGAAAGCATGGATGATGATCAAAGCATCCGGTGCTGCCGGAATTTCTTTTTTCAACAAGCGGCATCTGCAAAAAGAATTAAAACAATATATGAAAGATCTCTGTCTGCTCGAATACGCACCTGAGAATGAAACAGAACAGGCAGTTCTGCTGACAGAGTGGGAAAATTTTGCGAAAGTTCTGCTTGCCTCCTGCACGGGAAGCAAAACTTATTGCTCCACTCTTTTTGGCATTGTGCCGATCAAAGATGCATCCGTTGCAAGAAAAATCGCGGAAGAGATCGACTTCGTCACAAGAACTTACCCACAAAAGCTCGAACTTGCTGACGAATTCGCTCCGTTCCGCGAAGTGATGGTCAACACCTACTGTAATATGATAGAAAATGGTTCTTCCTACTGGTACGAAGTTGTAAACTCCTGATCAGAGTAATCCCTGATGAGAATCAATAAAATCAGATTAATCCCTGGATTAGGATAAATAAAATCAATACCGGAAGCACAAACTGGAAATATTGTTTTAATCCTTTTGCGATCTTAAGACCTTTTCCAGTATTTGCTTCTTCCAGATAGTTATCAAATCCCCATCCCCATTTTGTGACGCAGAATAACAGATAAATAAGGGAACCACCCGGTAGCAACAGATTGCTCACAATAAAATCCTCACTGTCTAACACATCTCTGCCACCGATCAGGTGCAGATCACTCCACACATTATATCCAAGTACACATGGCATGCTGGCAATCAGTATGATCACACAGTTGACCAGTGCCGCTTTTTTTCGATCCCAACCAAACATATCCATACAAAATGACATGATGTTTTCAAATACCGCAATAATCGTGGAAAAGCTTGCGAAAGTCATAAACAAAAAGAACAGTGTTCCCCATATACGACCGCCTTCCATATTTACAAATACGTTTGGCAGCGTGATGAAAATGAGTTTTGGTCCTGCCCCGACTTCCACGCCGTAGCTGAAACATGCCGGGAAAATGATCAGTCCTGCCATGATTGCCACAAATGTATCCAGTGCACAGATTCTGACACCTTCTCCTGCAAGGCTGTTATCACGACCCATATAGCTTCCAAAGATCTCCATGGCTGCAACTCCGAGACTTAAGGTAAAAAACGCCTGATTCATTGCCGCTGAAACGGCATTTCCAATGCCCACTTCCCTCACCGTTTCCATATTTGGGATCAGATAAAAACGTACACCCTCACCCGCACCGGATAAAGTAAAGCTGTGTACCGCAAGGATCACGATCAGGCCAAGCAAGGCACTCATCATGACTTTGCTTATTTTTTCCAGACCATTCTGCAATCCTCTGCTGCACACAAAAAAGCCCAGAATGACCGTGAGTATCATCCAGAAGCTCATCTGCAATGGGTCTGCAAGCAGGTTGGAAAATACTGCCCCGGCAGCCTCCGCATCCATGCCAGCCTGAAATTCACCCGTCAGGAATTTATAAAAATAAGTTATCATCCACCCGGAAACTGTCGTGTAATACATCATCAGCATGTAGCAGCCAAATATCGCTGCCCAGCCGTGAAGATGCCACTTGCTTCCCGGTTTTTCTAACGCCTTGTAACCTAACACGGCACTCTTACGGCTTGCACGTCCCACGGCAAGTTCCATCGTCAGAACCGGAAGTCCCATGGCGATCAGGAACACGAGATACAGCAGGACAAATAGCCCTCCGCCGTTTTCGCCCACGACATAAGGAAATCTCCATACATTTCCGATTCCGATGGCACATCCGGCACTTACCAGAATAAATCCCAGACGTGATTTAAAAGATTCTCTTTTCATGATCTGACCCCTGACTAGATGTTTAACAGATCACTATAAACTTTTAATGCTCCGTCTGTGTCATGTGCAAGAACACGTTTTGCAAGAACTTTTCCAAGCTGAACGCCTTCCTGATCGAAGCTGTTGATATTCCATAAGAATCCCTGGAACATAACTTTGTTCTCAAAATGAGCAAGTAAAGCACCAAGTGTCTTAGGATTTAATTCCTCACCGATGATGATGGAAGATGGACGTCCACCTTCAAAATTCTTGTTGCGGTCGTCGTCTGCCTTACCACATGCAAATGCTACGATCTGGGCTGCAACGTTTGCGCAGAGTTTCTGCTGGCTTGTGCTGTCCTGTATCACAACATCCGTTCCGATCTGGCTGTTCTTAAATCCGATGAACTGAAGCGGAACAATATCTGTTCCCTGATGTAATAACTGATAGAAGGAATGCTGTCCATTTGTACCAGGCTCACCGAAGATCACCGGTCCTGTCACGTAATTTACAGACTCGCCAAAACGGTTTACAGATTTACCGTTAGACTCCATGTCTAACTGCTGTAAATGTGCAGGGAAACGACTCAAAGCCTGGGAGTATGGTAAAACGGCTGTAGCCGGGTAGCCGAGTACATTACGCTCATAAACTCCGATCAATGCGTCGAGCATTTCCGGATTCTCTAACATATTTTTATTTAAAGAAAGTTTATCTTCTTCTGCTGCACCGTCTAAGAACTGTGCAAACACCTCCGGTCCGAATGCCAGGGATAATACAGCTCCGCCAACTGCTGATGTAGAAGAGAAACGTCCTCCGATATAATCATCCATGAAAAATGCTGCCAGATAATCATCACTCTTTGCCAGAGGAGATGTCTCACTTGTAACAGCGATCATATGCTTAGAAGCATCCAGTCCTGCATTTTTCAATGCATCTTTTACGAAAGACTCATTCGTCAATGTCTCTAATGTTGTACCTGATTTTGATACAAGTACGAAAATGGAATGTGCAACATCAATAGAAGCTAATACTGCTGCTGCATCATCCGGGTCTACATTGCTGATGAATTTTGCTTCCATCTTGAATGTGTTGTTTTTCTTTGCCCAGTTCTCCAGTGCAAGATACATTGCACGTGGTCCAAGGTCACTTCCGCCAATACCGATCTGAACTACAGTTGTAAACTTTTCACCTGCTGCATTTGTGATCTCTCCGGCATGTACCTTGTTTGCAAAATCTGCAATTCTATTCTGCTGTTCTACATAAAAAGAACGTTTGTCTACGCCATCTGCCTCGACTGCATCCCCTAACTGTCCGCGTGTCATATGATGAAGCACAAGACGTTTCTCGCCTGTATTCACAACTTCACCATTATAAAGAGCTGCAAATTTTTCAGAAAGCTGTGCTTCCTCAGCTAATTTTGCAAGTGCTGCAAGTGTGTTATCATCCACTTTTTTTGCAGCATAATTATATGCAAGTCCCTCTGCCATCGGTGTGCTGTATTTCTTCACACGCTCTGCGCCGTTTTCTCCGGACATTACTTTTGTCAGGTCAACCTCTGCAACCTTTGACAATTCTTCAAAAGAAGTAAGGGTATCTAAATTCTTCCACTCCATGGTGTTATCCTCCTTAATTTGCCTTTTATTTATACAACCGTGAAAAATTATACTATTAAATGTAATCGAATTCAAGTAGTGCAATACACCAAAAAAAGAGTCTCTTTCGAAATTTTGCTTAAAAATTTCACAAAAGAGACTCCCTTTTTATTATCTATTTCTGATTTGCCGGTTCCATGTTGACGGAACGTCCTTTGATCTTCACATTTTTCATGGCTTCTAATACTTCTTTGCCATACTCTCTCGGCACTTCCACAAAAGTGTATTTGTCGTACATATCGATCGCACCGACGAGTTTTCCAGGCATTCCTGACTCTCCAGCGATGGCACCTAAGATATCGCCCGGTTTCACGCGGTCTTTTTTACCGATGTTAATGAAGAGACGAACCATACCTTCTTCGGCTCCGGTGTTATCCCAGTCGATCTCGCCATTCTCTCTGTCGTTTTCCAGATTCACCTGACCGAGTGCCTGTTTTAAGAAAGCTGCTGCAATATCCATTGCGGTATAATCGGAATCATTGACCTGCTTTTCGATGATCTCGATCATCTCTTTTAAATCCTCATTCTCAATGATCTCACCGATTCCCTGCATTACTTTCTCTGCCTTGATCTGTGCCACATCATCCGAAGATGGGATTGGCATTGCAAGGATCTTGGTCTTGCAGTAACGCATGATATCTTTTAACTTGTAAACCTCTTTTCCTTTTACAAAAGTGAAAGCACGTCCGGTACGACCTGCACGTCCGGTACGTCCGATACGGTGTACATAATACTCGTCATCCTGTGGAATATCATAATTGAATACTGCTTCCACATCATCAACGTCAATTCCTCTCGCAGCAACATCTGTTGCGATCAGAATCTCCACACGTCCGGAGCGGAATGCCTTCATGACACGGTCACGCTGTGCCTGCTTCATATCGCCGTGAAGCCCCTCTGCCATATAACCGCGGCTCTTTAACTCCTCGGAAAGCTCGTCCACCATTTTCTTTGTATTACAGAATACGAGGGAAAGCTTTGGATTGTAGTAATCTAACAGTCTTGTCAGGACTTCGGTCTTGTCCTTGCGTTTGACATCATAATAATACTGCTCGATGCTTGGCACGGTCAGTTCTTTTTTTACCACCTTAATGGTCACTGCGTCATGCTGATATTTCTTTGTGATGTCTAAAATCGGCTTTGGCATGGTCGCAGAAAACAGAACCGTCTGTCTTCCCTCTTCCGGGATATATTCCAAAATCGTCTCGATATCCTCACGGAATCCCATGTTCAGCATCTCGTCCGCCTCGTCTAAAACGATCGTATTGACTGCCTCGCAGCGGATCGTTTTTCTGCGGAGATGATCCATGACACGTCCCGGTGTACCGATAATGATCTGTGCACCGCCTTTTAATGCCTTGATCTGACGGTTGATATCCTGTCCGCCGTATACCGGAAGGATTTTCACACCATGCATATATTTGCTTAATTTACGGATTTCTTCCGACACCTGGATTGCAAGCTCTCTGGTTGGTGAGAGGATGATCACCTGTGTCTTTTTATTATTTGGGTCTACTTTGTGAAGCACCGGGATACCAAAAGATGCTGTCTTTCCGGTTCCTGTCTGTGCCTGTCCGATCACATCGACTCCTGACATCACAACCGGAATCGCCTGACTCTGGATCGGAGTCGCCTCTTCAAATCCCATCTCTTTGATAGCACGGAGTACCTGTGGATATAAATCTAATTCATCAAATCTTACTGTTTCCATATATTTTCCTTTCGTGCGAATGCGCAGTCGTATACGTTAGCATATTGTCGCCATTTTGTCAACTATTTTGTCAGAATACCCGTATCACATCCGGCACGATCTATGTACCCCGGCTTCCATGAAAAAGAAAGCTGGGTTAATATGAAAAGCAATCGAATACTCCCTGTTTTTCATCCATATCCAAGCAAAATCCAGTCGTCGTACACTCCACATGTATTTCTGTTTTTCCCCTGTAAAAATGTGATATGCCCGTCACCTCTAAAAAAAGCTGCCGTAGCAATAGTTCGATTGCGGATTGCTCATTATAACTTATGCCAATTTTCCTCTAAGGTTCCACTTTTTCCTGTTTTGAGGATAAATCCAGCTCCTGCCCACGGATATCCGCAATACAGATATCATTTCTGCTTCTCTTCTTTACCTGATATAACAGCATATCTGCAGTATGTAGAAAATCCCAGCTCCTGTTTCCTTCCTCCGGAACTCCATACGAAATACCCTGGGAGATTGTCACGATCGGCAATGCTTTGGAATACAAATGCTCCAGTTTGAGATTCATAATATTCTGCCGCAGCGCGCCTGCCTTCGCATGCACTTCCTCCGCACTTATACCCGCATAAATGATAATAAATTCATCTCCGCCATATCTCGCGCAGAATGTCTGCCCATCTTCCATCTTTTTCAGCTCATTTGCAATTGCAATAATGCACTCGTCGCCCTGCTGATGTCCATAATTGTCATTATACTGCTTGAAAAAGTCAATATCTAAAATCTCCATTGCAAGCGGAAGCCTGTGCTCATAACAGTAATCTAATACTTTTTCCGAATAAGCATTCAGGCGGTAACGGTTTGCCAGTCCGGTCATCTGATCTGTCTCCGACTGTTTCAGCAGCTTCACATTGACTGCTTCCATCTCCCTGCGGCTCTCATTTGCACGTTCGAGAGAACTTCTGACATAAAGCATGTTGACGATCATATCTTTGTTCTCGCGCTCCATGATCTCGGAAAGCTCATAATACAGACCAGCTGCCTGCAGATAACCTGCATTGTCCTGATTCTTGCGGTAGCCTTTGATCTTAATGGAAATGACTCTGCGCTGCAGATTGATCACACCTGAATTTTTCACGATCTGATCCAGCTTCTCAACGATCATCCACAACACATCATCCCGGCCGATCTCCAGCATCAGCCCGCAAAAATCACAAAGGTCGTCAAATACCTCCATGATCTGCACATTTTTATTGATTATTTCTACAATCTCCTGAATCTGTGCATCTCGTCTCACATAATTGTGGGTCAGATGATAATATCTTGCCTTCAGGCAGTCCACATATAAAATGTCAATATCCTCATAATAAGACGCACATTCCGCATCCAGTTTTTCTATATAAGCATGTGTCTTATCTAACATCCCCTGCAACATATAGCAGCGTGCCAGATTCACGTAACTGGCCATCAGTCCGACATAATTTTCCTTCACATCCGGATTACTTCTGCAGTATGAATAAGCCTTTTCGAAATAACTTTGCGCCTCGTGATACACACCATTTTCCATGTACAGATTACCAAGATTCTGCATGATGCTGATCTCCATCTTAGTAATCCCATATTTGCAGCAGTAATTCAATCCTGTCAGATAGTAATCCATCGCTGCAGACACATTTCCCTTGTTGACAGAAGAGATTGCCATCAGGTTGTAAGACCTTGCGATCAGCTCCCACTGTCCGGTCTGTCCTAGCAGATGGATTGCCTGCGCAATGTTGCGGAACATGTGCTCTACATCATTCAGCAGATAGTAAGTTTCCCCACTGTAAAAATATGCAAAACCAAGAAGTGCCGCATCTTTATGTTCCTTTGCATACCGTTCTATATCAAGACAGCATTTGAGTGTATGCTCTGCGTCCTTTCCTCTGCTGTTCAAAACTTCCTGTTTCCATGCGTTTACCACGTCATTTGATCCATGAACTCCCATGCAGTCTCTTCCTTTCTGCCTGTTTTCGGTATTTCAATAAAATTTATTATAATCCAGAAATACCGTGTGTTCAAGAAAAAGGAAATTTTTGCTATTCAAAAAATTCGATCGGATCGACCGGTACCCCATCTTTTCGAAGTTCAAAATACAGGTTACTGCCCTCAACAGAATAATATTTTGTCGGTTCCGTCACATAACCGATCACATGACCTGCCTCCACATAGTCTCCCACTGCAAACTCCGGTTCCTTAAGCTGTCCGTAGACTGCGAGATACCCATCTCCCAAATCTTCTGTCACGGTACATCCTGTCACTTCATTTGTCTCAATACTCTGGATTTTTCCTTTTGCTACCGCATAAACTTTGCTGTTGACATCCCCGGCAATGATGACCGCCGGATTGTATTTGTACTGGTCTAACGTTGCAAAATACACCGTCGAGTCCATGCTGTAATCTAAGATCACATTTCCTTCCATCGGCCATAAAATGCCATCTTCCGCAGCGAAATGGAGTGCCTGGGAAGTGTTTCCTGTCGGTGCTACCTCTTCCTGTCCACTGTCTGCTTCCTCACTCTCCTTTTCTACCTCTGCTGTCTCTGTGCTCTGTGTCTGCGGTTTTAAAATAGAAGCAACCTGATCTGCCTCTGTCTCTTCCTCCATTGCCACATTCTGGTTCTCCGTGTCCATCTCTGCTGCAATTTCCTGTTCTAACTGCTTTCTCTCCTGTTCCTGTCCTCTGCTATATAAAACAGTCATGCCGACTGCTGCAAGGATTACCAGCGTGCCTGCAATGATATACTGTTTTTTCTGCCAGAAGGCTGCCCATCCGTGATTCTTTCTCATATTTTTCACCGTCCATTGTTTATTTAGCAGAATACATTTACTGCTATTAACAATAGTGTTGCCACATTCAGACGGTTTATTCACAGTAATTGGAATCGTTTTTCATTCCACATTTTCCAGCTCTGTACCGGGAAAAAAATACTGTAAAATTTTTCTGTAATCCTCCCCTTTTTCAGCCATTTTCTGTGCTGTATACTGGCTCAGGCCAAATCCGTGTCCATGTCCCTTCGTTACGATCCGGATCTTGCCAGGTTCCAGTTCTGTCACGTTGAAATTTGCGGATTTTAACCCAAGTTCCCCACGCAGTTCCTCTCCTGTGTAGGATTTCCCATTCATCTGCGCCTTTGTGACATACCCGGCACTATCCTTCTCTTCGATCGTAATCTCCTGATCCAGATACAACACTGAAAGATAATCCGGCGCCTGTGCATCCTCATAGCATGCCACACCTGAAAGATAGGGCATATCCGAATCCGGATACAATTCTTCCATATTTCTCGTATTTCCTGCACTCACTGCATGGTATGCCGCATATATGTAATGGTTCCGGTACTGCAGCGTCTCTCCGTCTGTCTCCTGTATCGCCTCCTTTATCTTCCCTTCTGCCTCGGAAAAATAGTCGCCCCACAGCTCCTGTAATTCGCCCATTGTCATACTCCCCGGAAGTTCTGTCCCCATCTCCTCTGCTGCCTTAAGGTTTGTGCGGGCAATCACACACTGGGCTTTGATACATTCCTCCGGTGCATCTGCGCTTATCTCCTTTGCGACAATGCAAAAAAGCATGTCCGCATCCTCCTCTTTTTCCGCTGTCCGGTTTACATTGCCCAGCAATTCTTCCAGCTGCATTTTCTGGCAAAAAATGGTGAGGAAAAGTGGTATGAGCAGCAAGAGCAGAAGTATGGTCAGCATCGTGTTTATTCTTTTTGCCAAGTTTTTTCTGTGCATAAAAAATCTCCATCCCATATACAAGTATATGAGACGGAGTCAGCTTTTATGAATCAAATTTTATTTTGCTGCCGATGATGTTGCTGAGCTGCGCGAACTGCTGAAGCGTCAGTGCTTCGCCACGGATGGTGACCGGAACGCCAAGTTCCTCAATGCTTTCCTGTATCACTTCTTTGGAAAGATGAATGTCCGGCGCATTATTCAAGCCATTGGCAAGCGTCTTTCTGCGCTGATTGAAGGATGCACGGATGATCTTAAACATTAATTTTTCGTCATTCACCTGCACCGGCACTTCTTTATGTCTTGTGAGACGGATCACTGCGCTTCCGACATTCGGGCGAGGCATAAAACAGTTCGGCGGAACGATCGCAACAATCTCGGGTTTCGCATAATACTGCACTGCAAGGGAGAGTGCCCCATATTCTTTCGTTCCCGGTCCCACCTGCATACGGTCTGCCACTTCTTTCTGGACCATAACCGTGATATTGTCGATTGGCACATTGCTTTCAAACAGTCCCATGATAATAGGGGTAGTAATGTAATATGGCAGATTGGCAACTACTTTAATCGGTCTGCCGTTGTTGTATTCCTTTACCAGTTCATTGATATCCACTTTCAGGATATCCTGGTTGATGACCTTTACATTGGAATAGTCTTTTAATGTATCTGCAAGGATAGGCAGCAGATTGGTGTCGATCTCCACTGCGATCACCTGTCCGGCACTTTCTGCCAGATACTGGGTCATGGTACCAATTCCCGGACCAATTTCCAGAACGCAGTCATCCTTTGTAATACCTGCTGCGCTTACAATTTTTTCCAGAACATGAGCATCGATCAGGAAATTCTGGCCGAAGCGCTTCTGGAATGCGAACTGATATTTCTGGATGACTTCAATTGTTTTTTTCGGATCTGATAATTTCTGATTCATCTATGATTTTACCTGCTTTTGTCTTCTTTCTGTTTCGATTATTTTTATATCATTTCGCTTCCACCCGCCAGTGACGGGCAGATCTGCATCTATAAACGGTAAAGCTTTCTGGCATTATCCCAGGTCATTTTCTCCACTGTTTCCCGGTCCACCCCCTTAAGAGCTGCCAGCTGATCTGCCACATAGGTCAGGTTCAGGGAAGAATTTCTCTTTCCCCGGTTTGGAACAGGTGACAGATATGGGCAGTCGGTTTCCAGTACCAGGCGGTCTAAGGGGGCATATTCTACGGTTTCTACCAGTTTTCTGGCATTTTTAAAAGTAAGTACGCCGCCAATGCCAAGGAAAAATCCCATATCCAGGTACTCCCTGGCCATTTCCTTTGTATAAGAAAAGCAATGGATCACACCACCGATGTCCGATCCGTGTTCTGCCTTCATAATATCCAGGGTATCTTTTGCAGCATCACGGCTGTGGATGATCACCGGAAGCTTTAACCTGCGGGCCAGATCTAACTGGGCCACAAACCATTTTTTCTGGATCTCTTTATCCGGCTCTTCCCAGTAATAATCAAGGCCGATCTCACCAATGGCACGGACTTTTCCGTCCTGTCTTTCTGTGCACCAGGTCTCAATATCTTTTAAGCCTTCATCAGACAGTTCTGCGCTTTCACTTGGATGTACGCCTAATGCAGCATACATGAAATCATGGTTTCTGGCAAGCTCCAGTGTAGTCTTGCAGCTGGAAAGACTGGCAGCTACATTTGTAACAGCGTCAATGCCATTTTCTTTAAAACTGGCTAAAAGCTGCTCCCTGTCCTCGTCAAAGGCTTCATCGTCATAATGGGCATGTGTATCAAATATCATGTTGCTTATGCCTCCTGCAGATTAAATACATATTTGTCCAGGCGGTCAAAGGCCTCTTTTACCCTGGGCAACGGCAGAGCCAGGTTCATACGGATATGACATGGGCCGTGGAAAGCTACTCCGTCCTGCCAGATCACGCCTACTTCAATGCCTGCTGCCTGAAGCTCTGTAATAGTCTTTCCATGTTTTTTGCACCATTCTGTGCAGTCCAGGAAAAGCATGTAGGTGCCTTCCGGCTTGGAAACATTGACTCCTTCAAAATGCTTTTCAATGTAATCGCAGGCATAGTTTACATTTCCACTTAAGACCTCTTTTAATTCATCCACCCATTCATAACCTTCCAGCTTATAGGCACCAATTAATGCATACATAGATAACAGGTTCATGCTGTTATAATGGCTTAAAGAGGACTCTTTTAAAATGCGGTCCCTTAACCAGTCATTGTAGATAATATGATAACTGCCAATCAGACCAGCCAGGTTAAAGGTTTTAGACGGAGCATAAAGTGCTACGGTCCTCTGCTTTGCATCTTCCGATACAGACTGGGTTGTAATGTGTTTATGTCCATTTAAGAGAAGGTCAGACCAGATCTCATCAGAAACTACATATACATCATGTTTCTTGTAGATCTCCATGGCCTTCTCGATCTCCCAGCGCTCCCATACACGGCCGGTTGGGTTGTGCGGGCTGCAGAAAATAGCTGCATGGATATGGTTCTCCACGATTTTCTTTTCCATATCCTCAAAATCCATGCGATATACATTATTCTCATCCTTCACTAACGGGCTGTGGACAATGTGATAACCGTTGTTGGTCAGGCTCTTTGTAAAACCGATATAAGTGGGAGAATGAAGCAGTACACTGTCACCTTTCGAGCAAAGTACATTTAATGCACTGACCACACCGCCTAAAACACCATTTTCATATCCAATGTGCTTTGGTTCCAGTCCCTCTATGCCATTTCTGGTCTTATGCCACTTGATGATAGCGTCAAAATATTCTTCTCTTGGAGAAAAGTAACCATAGGTAGTATGTTTTGTTCTCTCAATAATCGCTTCCGGGATCGTATGTACAGCCGGAAAGTTCATATCTGCCACCCACATTGGGATAATATCAAAACCTTCCTTCGTCTTCCCCGGCCATTTGATCCAGTCAGCCTCAAAAGGTTCCACTGCAATCGAGTCTTTTCCCTTTCGGTCTAAAATTGTTGTGAAATCGTATTTCATTGTATTTTCGTCCTTTCTGCTGCTCAGAACAGTTTTATCTGCAATATTTTTATTATAATTTCTCAATGATACACTGATGTTCTTGGGATTGCGCCTTGTTGCTGCTGTCAGCTCCTGGCGTATTTCTTCATTTGGGATAAATGCTGTCTGCGCATCCTGATCATATCCAAGATATCCCAAATGGATCAAATACATCAATACATCATCGATCTACTCCTTTTATATCTGCAAGCCTGTTACACGGATACAGGATCATATTGCTCTGCAACAGATCGTTGTATACATAATAACATGAAGCCGGGTGGTTTACAAGAAAAGCAGCCGGAACAGGCTGTATTTTCCTGTATCC
>ENA-OWPF01002517-OWPF01002517.1-human-gut-metagenome-genome-assembly--contig:-NODE-2517-length-12821-cov-2.532587_pt1 | contig 12821 bp, 10 predicted proteins | sample MGYA00248261_ERZ651840 | MGnify/ENA primary metagenome ERZ651840 (study PRJEB26924, sample SAMEA4378268) | human gut metagenome | biome: human gut; feature: human-associated habitat; material: faeces... | reverse complement strand
CTGTAAACACCATGTTCATCAAAGAGCCTTGCCACATCCGCACCGGAGAGTCCCTTAAAATGACGGTACCGCTCCATGCAGTAGACCAGGAACGCTAATTCTCTGCTCATCGCTTATGCCTCCTCCGGGTAATCATAGGAGCCTGTTAAAAGCTCGTCCTGATACATGGTATACAGGGTCATGGGGCCATAATGCCACAGCTTGGACGTTTCATCCGAAAGTTCTTGATAGAGCCTGGACTGATAAAAACGGGAGATTGCCTTCTCACCGTCCACATTACTGTTTTTCGTGATCTGCTCAATAACAGGCGGCACAATAATCGCCAGCATTGCACTGAACTGATCTTCACTCATACCAGCTCCCTCCCTTCCGGTCATTTTCTTCCTAGGACACGCTCAGATTCCCCTCCACCGCCTGGTCATACGTCTCCATGGCCTGGAACAGGGCCAGATCCGCCGTTTTCACAGCCGTCTCCTTTGCCGCATAGGAATTTTTCTGCTGGAGGTATTCCAGACGTCCGATGGTGCCCACGGACATTTTCCGGTCCGCCGCCTCCATCTTTGTCTTTTCCAGCTCCAGGGCTGCCACGGCAGTCTGGTATTCATTTCTCTTCTGGAGCACCTGGTTATACAGGTTTTCCAGGGATGAGGAAATGGCCGCTGTCTGGTCCTCAATGGTACGGGCCATATTCTGCTGCTCCACAGAGCCGTCTGTAAGCTGCTCATAGCTCAGACGGTTGTATTTTAAGGTGTAGTTATTGTCGATGGCCGCCTGTTTATCGGCTGCCGGATCCATGGCGCCGATCCGGGAAGGATCTGCTTCCGGCACCTTCCGGATCTCCGGGTTCCCGTTGTACTCCCATCCCAGGAGCGTACACAGGCTCTGGCGCAACTTCACCTCGCTGGCGTCCATGGCGAGCCTTCCGGCCTGGGCTGACTCCAGGTTCTGTCTGGCCGTCAGCACCGCGTTTTCCGTTGCCAGTCCCAGGGACGCCTGGGTCTGGGTGGATTTATAGACCTCCTCCAGGAGGGTGATGGAATCCTCCAGGCTCTCCTTCTGGAGCAGAAGCTGCTCATAGCCGATCATGGCGCTCTGGGCCCCGGATACCAGTGCCGCCCGGGTACTGTCCACCATCTTTACCTTTAGCATCTCCGGCGTCACTGCGGACAGAGAATCGGCCGACAGCGTCATCTGCTCTGCCTGCTGGGACAAAACCTCCGAGGAGTACACCAGCTCCGCATACGTTCCCGGCGTTACCATATTCTGGTATCCCAGAAGATCCTCAAAGGTGCCGGCCATGCCGGAAAGCTGCCCTGCCTGGTCTGCCAGGCTGCCGGAGCCTTCCATGATCTGGTTCTTTAATTTATCCACATCTTTATAATCGTCCTTGGTATCCGAATACGTATCCTTTACGTTTTTTAACGTCGGGTTATAAGTATCCACCAGAAGTCCGATCTCCTCATATTCCAGGACGTTGTCCTGGATCCGCGCCATGGTGGCGTCGTCGTAGGGCTGTCCCGGCCCCGGCACAAACTCCTCCGCGTACGCCGGTACGGTCCAGGCCAGTGAAACAGCCAGCGCCGCCGGGATCACCCGTCTTCCCATCGTCATTTTTCTCATCATTCTATCATTCCTTTCCGGGTCCCGCCCGCTACATGGCTCCCTGGCCCTGGCCCTGGGCTCCCGAGGCCAGCTCCATCATGCCCTTTACGGCCCATTCGTAGTCCTCCATGGCTCCCGTTAAAGCCAGGCTGGCTTCCGTAAATTCCGCCTCCGCCGCCAGATAGGCGCTTTCCGCCGCCAGATATTCCTGGCGGCTCATCATACCCAGGGCGTTTTTCCGGTCTGCCGCAGCCTTGTCGGCCCCATCGGCCGCAAATTTGGTCTTTGCCGCCTCATAGGCCGCCTGCTTCTGGAGCACATCCTTATATAAGAGGTCCAGGCTGGTCCGCACCTCATTTTCCTGGTCCTTAATGGTCCGGGCCTTGGCCACAGCCCCTCCCTGGGACGAGGACGACGCCATCCTGGTGTCGTAAAGGGTCACATTATTCTCAATGGCCTTGCTGATATCTGCCGCCGGATCATAGGATGCGATCCTTGCCAGATCCGGCTCCGGCACCGGCTGGATCACCGGGTCTGCATCGTAACGCCAGCCCAGCATCCGGATCAGCGTCTGCTTCTGATCCTTCTCTTCATTTTCTGCCGAAGAAGCCGCCGCCCGGGCAGAATTTAAGGCCTCCTCCGCCGCCAGCACGTTTTCTGCCGAATAGAGCCCCAGCTCCATCTGGCGCTTTGATGCCTCATACGTAAGCTCTGCCATTTCCAGGGACTTTTCTGCCGCCTTCGTCTTAAGCTCCAGGATCTCATGGTCCCGCATCATGGCGTTCACAGTCTTCACTGTGTTGTTTTTTGAGATCCGCAGGGCCCTTAGGGCCGAAGCCCCCGAGGCAGACCGGCCTTTGGCCGCGTCCTCCAGATCCTTTGCCCTGGCCCGGAGGATCCGCACGTTGTTCCTGTACTCCTCATACTCCTGCTTCGTGATGCTGTCCTTCTCATCCTCTGCCGTATCTGCCAGGGTCTCCGCCTCCTGGCGCAGGGTCTCTGCCACGCTTAAAAGCTGGTCCTTTGTGAGTCCCGTGGAGCTTCCCGGATTATAATAGAACTGGTCCAGCTGTTTCTGGTAAGCACTGTTATACCGCTCCACCAGTCCCGGGATCTCCCAGTATTCCAGGGTATCGTCTGCAAAGCTGGCCAGTGCGGCCTCGTCATATTCCGTCACAGGCGATGCCTGGACTGCCACCGTGGCCCGTGCCGTCAGAAGACCGGTCCCGGGAACGCTTATGATCCCGCCCAGGGCCGCTGCAAAGACCAGGAGCCCTGTTTTTTTCCATGGTCGTATATCCTTCATGGGATCTTCCTCCCTTCTTTCCCTTTTTAAGCATATACAGAAAGGACCGGAAACGCAATAAATTTTCTCTTACGATTTCTTTCGTTTCTGGTCCTTTTCTTATGATCTTACGCCCTTATCAGTCGTAGTCCGGCTCCTCCTTGGGCTTCCGGTTCATGAGTCTGTAATAGACCGGCAGCATCAAGAGCGCCAGGACTGTGGAGGCGATGAGGCCGCCCACATCCACCAGAGCCAGGCCCTGCATCATCTCTCCCGCATCGCCGTAGGCCAGGGCCATGGGGATCATGGCCACGATGGTGGTGAGGGTCGTCATCAGCATGGGACGGATACGGGTGGCTCCGGCCTCGATCACAGCCTCGTCCAGATCCATCTCATTGCGGTACTGATTGGCGGTGTCCACATAGAGGATACCGTTGTTCACCACCGTTCCCACTAGCATTAAGAAGCCCAGGAGGCTCACCATGCTGATGGGGCTGTCTGCCAGCCAGAGGAGGCCGAAGGCTCCGATCAGGGAGAACGGGATCGTGGTCATTACCATGATGGAGAACTTGGGTGACTCGAACTGGGCCGCCATGACCACAAATACCAGGAACACGGCAATGGCAATGGCCTGGCCCAGGGAAGAGAATTCCTCATTCATCATCTCGTCCATGGTATTCTGCTGCATGGAGACTGATGCATTTAAGTATTTCCCGATGACCTCCTCCCGGAGCTTCCCGTCTGTGGAGAGATCCGCCTCGTCGGTCAGCTGGCCGGAAATAGTCACCTGGTACTGCTTGTCGCTCTTCATGATGCTCTGAGGGCTGTCCTTGAAGCCGATCTCTGCAATATCGGTCAGTGCCACCATGCTTCCTGTGGCCGTGGGAAGGACGATGCCCTGGAGCTTGTCGATGGTATCGTACTGGTCATCCCCGTATTCCACCTTTACGCTTAAGTCGTTTCCGTTAACGTTCAGAGTGGTGGCCTCTGTCCCGCTCAGCATAGCATAGACCTGGCCGGCCACCTGGGCCGGAGCCAGTCCCTCTGCCGATGCCTTCACCGGATCCACAGAGATCTTCACCAGAGGCGCGTCATTTTCCAGGGATGAATGGACATGGGTCACCTCCGGTCTGGCCTGAAGCTCTTCCACAATGGCGTCAGATACCTCCTTCAGCTCATCGTACTGGGTGCTGACTAAAATGTAGCTCACCTGGTCCGCCTGGTTCATGGTCATGGTGGAGCCCAGGGAGCTCTGCTTTTCCAGGGAAATGGAGCAGTCCGGCCACTTCTGCAGCTCCCGCTTCCATTCCTTTAATACCTGGTCCGTCTCTCTGGATTTATCATCCTTTAAGTAGGCCGTAATGGATGCGCCGCTTCCTCCCATGGAAAGCCCCGAGCTTCCGTAGGACAGCATATAAGAATCCAGGTCTGCATCCTTCGTGATATAATCCTCCACCTTTACCAGCACATCGTTGACCCGGTCAATGGTCAGGCCCGGCTGAGTCTCCACGGTGATCCCGATGATGCCCGGATCGTCAGCCACCATCAGCTCCATCTTCAGCTGTCCGGCCATCATAAAGGACAGGACCAGAAGGACCACCGAAGTGATCATTACCAGGGCCTTGTGGCGCAGGAGCTTCCTCACCAGGCTCCGGTAGCCGTCCTGCATGGCCCGCAGCATCCGGGAAGCCGGATTTTCTGTTTTTTCTTTCGGACGGTAAAAGGTATAGCATAAAGGTACGATGGTCATGGCGGAGATCAAGGATGCCACCATACAGAATACGATGGTAAAGCCCAGAGGCTTGAACATCTGTCCGCTCATGCCCTTGATCAGCGCCAGGGGGATGAACACGACGCAGGTAGTGACCGTACCGCCGATAATAGATTCCAGAACAGCCTTTGTTCCGTCTAAGGCCGCATTCCTGGCCTCCACAAAGCCTCCCCTTTTCGTATTCCTGAAGCAGCTCTCCAGCACCACAATGGAGTTATCCACCATCATTCCCACGCCCAGGACCAGGCTGGACAGAGTGATGACGTTCAGAGAGAAGCCCATGGCCTTCATAAGGATCAGGGCCGCCAGGATGGACACGGGAATGGAGGTTCCCACGATCAGGGATGCTTTCATGTCGCCAAAGAACAGCCAGATGATGACCATGGAGACCACAACGGCCATGATCATGGTCTGGAACACGCTTTCCAGGGAGCTGGAGATGGATTCGCTGCTGTCGTTGATGACCACCACCTCCAGGGCCGGGTCATCGGCCTTCAGATCATCCACGATCTTCAGCACATCCCTGGACACCTCCATGTTGCTGCTCTCCTGGTTTTTCTTGATGCCCAGGGCGATGGTGTCCTTGCCGTTATAACGGCCGATGCTGCTTTTTTCCTCCAGAGTGCTGTAAACCTCCGCCACGTCCTCCAGGTAGATGATATTTCCGTTCCCCAGGGTAATCGGAATCTTCTTTAAAAGCTCAATGGTATCGAAATCAGTGCCCGAGGTCACAGAAAGCTTTTTGTTTCCCACAGTGGTGCTGCCGATGGGCATGGAAAAATCGGCGGAGCCCACGCACTGGGCGATGGTGTTCATGTTCAGATGGTACTGGGCCAGCTTTTCCGGGATCAGCTCCACCTTAATATATTCCTCCTGGCCGCCGCTGACGTCCACGCTGGCCACAGAGGACAGCTTCTCAAACTCCGGAACGATCCGGCTGTCCACATAGTTGTAAAGGTTATCCGCCTGCTCGTTGTTGACCGCCAGGGTAATCGCTGCGGTGTCGTTGATGTCCATCTCGATGATGGTGGGCGTCTGCACGTCCTCCGGGAATTCGTTCACCAGTCCGTCCAGCTTTTTCTTCAGATCGTCGTAGGCCTTATCCATGTCTTTGCCGTACTCGTACTGCAAGAGCACCAGGCCGAAGTTTTCTGCGGACATGCTGGTGATGGTGTCCACGCCCGTCAGAGTGCCGATCTCATCCTCGATGGGCTTTGTGACCAGTTCCTCCACATCCTCGGGACTGGCTCCCGGATAAACGGCGTTGACCACCAGCATGGGCATCTCCATTTCCGGCGTAAGCTCCAGCTTCGAGGAAAATACAGAGGAAAGACCGAAGACGATGAGGCACAGCACAACCAGGACCGTTGTGACCGGCCGCCTTAATACCTGTTTTGTCAAACCCATATCTGTGCCTCCTTACTGAGCGTTTGCTGCTGTCTCTTCTGCGGATGTCTCTTCTGCCGCCTGTTCCGGTGCCTCTGCTTCTCCGGCTGCCGCATCTGCTTCCGGTTCCCCTGGAGCGTCTGTCATGGGCGCTTCTCCGTTCCCGGCCTCCGGACTCTCCCCGGCTCCAGCGCTCTCTCCGCCGTCCAGGGATGTTTCAGCGTCTGTACCGGAGCCATCCGCCAGCTGCACCGGAGCTCCCTCATAAAGCTCCTTCGTCCAGGTGGTGATCACCTGGTCGCTGTAATCCAGGCCCGAAAGCACCTGGATCCGTTCTGAGCCGATGAGCCCGTCCTCGATGGCCGCCTTGCGGGCAGCTCCCGCCTCCTGGTCGTAGATGTATACATAAGCCTGACCACCGCTGTAAGAAACGCAGTCCACCGGGACCGTCATGACGTTTTCTGCCTTTTCTGAGATAACGGAAAGCTTCACCACCGTGCCAGTGGCCAGGGCATCGGCCCCCTCCAGGCTGGCTTTGATCTTAAAAAGCCCGGTCTGCTGATCCACCATGGTGCCGATCTCCGTGATCACGCCGTTATACTCCGTTCCATTCTTTTCCACGGTCATGGCGTCTCCGGGATGAAGTCCCTCCCGCACCCGCTCGCTGACGGAAAATGCCACGGACTTATTGCCCGCTCCGGAGATCACCGCTGCCACAGAGCCTGCGGCCATCATGTCATGGACCTTCACATCAAAGCTCTCCAGAAGACCGCTGATGGGCGCTGTCACCGTACTGTTCTCCAGCTGTATGTCATAGCTCAGCTTGGCTCCGTCATACTGGAGCTTCGCCATGGACACGCCGTTGACCACCTGCTCGTAGGCCTGGGCAGAAATATCCCCGCTGTCATAAAGGACCTTCATCCGGTTTAAATTGGTCTGGGCATCGTCTAAGGATACCTTGGCCGTATTTAACTGGATCCTGGCGGATTCCAGCTGCTTATTGTCGATCTTAAAAAGCGTCTGGTCCTTTTCCACCATCTCTCCCTGGTTTACATAAACCTCCAGGACCTCTCCGCTTCCCATGGCCGCCACATACACCACATCCGCCGGCTCTACGGTGCCTGTCAGATCCGTGGAGATGGAAATGGTATCTGCCGCAGGGTTTTCCACCTGGACCGATGGATCCGGGACCGCCTCCATGGGCTCCTCCTTCTTCGTCATACGCATAAACACCAGGGTCCCCAGCGCTCCCACGGCCAGAACTGCTGTCACTGCTTTTGCCAGTTTTTTCATAATTTTTATTCTCCTCTTTTTTATTCTGTTTTTTCCTTTTCTGCTCTCTGAGGACAGACGCCGTATCTCAGCAGGTTGATGCGCCTGTTATAAAAGTCCATGGCTTCCTGGGTCCCGCATTCCCCGTTCAGCTTTTTCTTCAGAGCCATCACCAGAGTAATGGCGTGAAGATCCATCAGATCCGTAAAGGTACGAAAGTCCATGGGAAACCGCGTCTGGTCCAGAAGTCCATAGATCCGGTCCAGATAGGACCATTTACAGTCCATAGACTCTCCGCCCCTTTCTCCTCTGGTACTCTCCTTAAACAGGTCAAAAAATGTCTTGCTCTCGATGAGCTTTGTGATCATTCCCATGAAGCCGCCGTCATTGGCATGGAGGATGGTGTGCTCCAGGGACCTGGAAAGAGTCAGCCAGATGTCCCCGCCGTTTTCTTCCATGTCCCGGACGTAAAAATCGTTGTGCTCCCGGACCCGGTCGCTGATGAGCCACCGCAGAAGATCGTATTTGCTCTCAAAATATGTATAGAAGCTCCCGCGGGAAATATCCGCCTCCTGGATGATCCGGTTGATGGACGCGGATTCCGGGGACGTCCGCGTAAATTCCTGGATCCCCGCCCGCCGTATGGCCTCGATCTTCTCCTCCGGCAGCCTCTTAAACCGCTCTGTCGGCATATGATCCCTCTTTTCATAAGTTCATATTTATCAAAGTGACAACTCGTCATCATTATAGTGACACCCTGTCATATTGTCAATGGGGACGGAGCATATTTTATAGAATTTATAGAGTTTTTAGAAAAGTAAAATGAGCCGCAGGTCTGTATGCCAGACGTCCGCAGCTCATTTTTTTCACAGGCTCCCGCCAGTCCGGGCCATACGGCCCCGGGCTCCTACCACTGGTTATAGGTCACGATCTCATCCAGTTCCTTTCTCGCTTTCTTTCTGGGCGCGCCCTCATTGGCCGGGTATCCCACAGTGATGATAAGGCGCACCGGACGCTCCTCGGGGATCCCGAAGGCCCTGTGGAGCTTTTCCTGGTTCATGGTGCCGATGATGCACGTTCCCAGCCCCATGGAAGCGGCCTCATAGCAGATCCCCATGGCCGCCATCCCGATATCCATCTGGGCAAAGTGCTGGGGGCCGTAATGCTCCTCCACTCCCGGCTTATACTGGGCCTTTTCCTCGCAGATCAGGATAAAGGCCGGGACGCTGGCTCCCCAGGGACAGCCCGTAAGGCCGTTGTCATCAAAGGCCTCCACCACCTTTTCACGGCTCTCCGGCTCATCCACAAGGATAAAATGCCACGGCTGGGAATTGCAGGCGCTGGGGGCAAAGCGGGCCACATCCACCAGATGGACCAGCTGTTCCCTCGTCACAGGGCGGTCTGCATACACCCGGCAGCTCTCCCGCTTCATCTGTAATTCTTCAAAATTCATAAAAACTCTCCTTTATTTTAAGCTCCTGGCCGCCTCTCTGGCTGCCTCAAAATCATTGGTGACCGTGCCGTCGGGAAGGATGAATACCGGGATCCCCACCCGGCCCTCCTTCCGGATCTCATCGTAAAGCTCCGGGTGATTTTCCCGGATCCTCAGATACAGGCGCATATCGTTTAAATTCTCCACGATATCATGGAACTCCACCGGAAGCCCTTCCTCCTTAAGCTCCGCCAGGCGGTTCCGGCAGGCCTTGCAGAGATGGCTCCCCACCATCACCACCGCCGGCTTCTTCGCCCTTCTGGCCGCCTCAAAGGCCGCGTCGCAGTCCATGGTAACGGTACCGTCTTCTAAAACGAATACAGGGATCCCGATCTGGTTGTTTTCCCGGGCCTCCTTATAAAGCTCCGGATTTCCCTCGCGGATCTCTAAGAATTCCTTCACATAGTCCAGGGCCTTTTCCATATCGTGGAATTCAATGGGAAGGCGCTCCCTTTGGATCACCTCCATGGCTGATACACAGTCCTTGCAGATATGGTTTCCTATCATTCTGATCATCTTGTGGTTCCTCCTTTTTATCTGCTGCCCCGCAGAGCTTTTTCGCCCGGGGCGGTTTCTTAGGCATCGTTTCCTTCCCTAGACCGTTTCGCCCTCTTCCGGCGCGTAAAGGCTCAGCATACAGAATTCCCCGCTGCCGCTGTCATCATAGGCTGCCCAGGCCTCCAGGCCCTGGTACATCACCTCTCCGGTGATCCCGTCCTCCAGTCCGCCTTCCATAACTACGGTCTCAAAGACCATCTGGCCGCCGGGATTTTCAGAAACAGCTCCCGATTCCTTCAGAAGCTCCATGACCATATCCAGAAGCTGGTACATGGCCTCCAGGTTATCCGCGGAGACCTGTATGCCGTGGAGGCTGCCGTCGCCGGTGTCCAGGCTCAGGGTCACGGCCCGGTACCAGCCGTCCTCCCCCGTAAGGATATAGTCATACCGGACCTCATAATTGGTGAACTCCCCAAAGGCAAAGTTGACGCTGGTCCGGCCCAGCTCCTCCACCGCCAGGCCATGGTCTGCGGCCAGGCCCTCCAGGTCCGCCTGAAGCTCATCACCGTTTACGTCCAGGTGGCCGTAGCCATTGCACCGGATCCCCGCAGCCCGGACCTCTTCCTCTGAAAGCTCCTGCTCTCCAGCCGCTGTTTCCTCCGGCCACACCTCCTCGATAGAGATCCCCTCATCCCAGGATCCCTCCTCCGGATATACCGGCTCCGGCTCCAAGTCCGGGACCATATGGCTTATACTGTTCATGACCATCCCGCCGGAGGCCATGATCACAGCTGCCGCGGCTGCGGCCAGGATCCACATCGGGGCCCATCCCCGGCCAGGCCGGGACGCACTTCGGCCAGAGCCGGCGCTCTGGTTCCGGGATACCTGCGCCTCGGAAGCCTTCCCTCCAGACTTTCCGTTCTTTCCGGTCTTGGCCTTAGGCGCGGCGGCTGCCTTGCTTCCCGGCCATCCGTCCTTTTCCACATCCTCATACGGAGCTCTGTGGTCCGGCCTGACTTCCATTTCCCCGGTATGCAGATCCCCGTGGTACTGGCAGTTCTCCTCTGAGGCCGGATGTCTTTCATTTAAATAATAATTCACGTCCACGATCAGAGGCGTTTTCACAAAACGACGGCATCCCCGGCAGTAGCGGCCTTCCAGCTCCTGATCGCAGTACGGGCAGATTCGTTTTCTCATCTGATCCCCTCCTGCTGTCAGTATACACTACTTCCAGGGATGCGTAAACAAAAAATATCCTATCGGTTTAAAATTTCCATGAACTCTTCGCCGGTAATGGTCTCCTTTTCCAGAAGATAAGCCGAAAGCTCATTGAGTTTTCCTGCATGTTCCTTAAGGATCTCCATGGCCTTCCCATACTGCTCCTTCACGGTCTTAATGACCTCCTCGTCGATGGCCCTGGCCGTTTCCGGCGAGCAGGCTAAGGACGTGTCTCCTCCCAGATACTGGTTGGTCACTGTCTCTAAGGCCACCATTCCGAACTGCTCGCTCATACCGTACCGTGTCACCATGGCCCTGGCCAGCTTTGTGGCCTGCTCGATGTCGTTGGAAGCGCCGGTGGTGATGGAATGGAACATGAATTCCTCTGCCGCGCGGCCTCCGGTGAGGGTGGCGATCTTATTTAAGGCTTCTTCCTTACTCATTAAGAACCGTTCCCCGGCCTCCACTTGCATGGTGTAGCCCAGAGCGCCGCTGGTCCTGGGGATAATGGTGATCTTGTGGACCGGAGCCGAGTTGGACTGGCAGGCAGCCACCAGGGCGTGGCCGATCTCATGGTAGGCCACGATCCTCTTCTCGTTCTCAGACACCGCCGCATCCTTTCTCTGGTATCCGGCGATGACCGTCTCCACGCTCTCCTCCAGATCCGCCTGGCAGACGACTCTGCGGCCCAGACGCACGGCCCTTAAAGCCGCCTCGTTGATGATGTTGGCAAGCTCTGCACCGCTGGCGCCGGAGGTTGCCCTGGCAATGGCGTTGAAGTCCACGGTATCGTCCATTTTCACACTGCGGCCATGGACTTTAAGGATCGCCTCACGGCCCTTAAGATCCGGCAGCTCCACCGGGATCCGGCGGTCAAAACGGCCCGGTCTTAACAGCGCCTGGTCCAGGGATTCGGGCCTGTTGGTGGCCGCCAGGATCACAACGCCCTTCTTTCCGTCAAAACCGTCCATCTCTGTTAAGAGCTGGTTTAAGGTCTGCTCTCTCTCATCGTTTCCGCCCATGCCGCTGCCGTCACGCTTTTTGCCGATGGTATCGATCTCGTCGATGAATACGATACAGGGGGCCTTTTCGTTGGCCTGCTTAAACAGGTCGCGGACCTTGGCCGCTCCCATGCCCACGAACATCTCCACAAACTCCGAGCCGGAGATGGAGAAAAACGGCACATGGGCCTCTCCTGCCACAGCCTTTGCCAGAAGCGTCTTACCGGTTCCCGGAGGGCCCACCAGAAGGGCTCCCTTGGGAAGCGTTGCTCCGATGTCTGCATATTTCTTCGGGTCGTGCAGAAAGTCCACGATCTCCTTTAAGGCCTCCTTGGCCTCTTCCTCTCCGGCCACATCGGCAAAGGTCTTTCCCGTTTCATTTTCCGCATAGATCTTGGCGTTGGACTTTCCAAAGGTCATGGCGTTCCCACCCATGCGCCTGGCCATCATCCGGCTGAGCAAATGGCCCATTAAGAACATGAGTCCAAAGGGCAGGATCCAGGTGGTCAGGAAATTCATCAGCGCCGACTCCTTATGGGGGATCACCTTTCCGAAGGTGACGCCTGCCTTATAGAGCCGGTTGGTCAGCGCCTCGTCCTCCCAGAGGCCGGTCTTATAGATCTGCTCCTTTCCCTGGGCATCCGTGGCCAGGAACATGATCTGGTCCGTGTCCTTTTCCACCTGGACCACCTTTCCCGCGTCCACCATGGCCAGGAATTCATTGTAATTGACCTCCATCACCTTTTCTTCCATCACATTGGGGAAGACCAGGGCATTTAACAGCATGGTCACTAAAAATATAGTGAGGAAATAGTAGATCAGTCCCTTGGGGCTCTGCTGTGAGGGCTGTTTTCCAGGCGTTTTTCCGCCGTCTGTTGTTCCCATAAATATTCTCCTTTACTTTTTAACTTTTGTATCCGTATGCTGGTAAAGCATTTTTTCAAAATTCCGTGCAAACAGGACCACAGTGGTAACGATGGCAATGATATCCGCAATGGGTTCTGCGTAGAACAGTCCGTCGGTGCCCATGCCAAGCTTCGGAAGAAGGATGGCCAGGGGGATCAGAAGGATCACCTTTCTTAAGAGCGCCAGGAATACGGAGATCTTCGCCTGTCCCAGAGCCAGGAAGGTCTGCTGGCAGGCCATCTGGGCGCCCATGATCAGGAAGCCGAACATATAGATCCTGGCCGCATAGACACCGATCTCGATCACCTGGACATTATCTGAAAACAGCCGGATGAACACCTGGGGGAATAAAAGCACGGCTCCCGTTCCCACCAGAGTGAATCCTACTCC
>ENA-OWPF01002509-OWPF01002509.1-human-gut-metagenome-genome-assembly--contig:-NODE-2509-length-12881-cov-3.117106_pt1 | contig 12881 bp, 15 predicted proteins | sample MGYA00248261_ERZ651840 | MGnify/ENA primary metagenome ERZ651840 (study PRJEB26924, sample SAMEA4378268) | human gut metagenome | biome: human gut; feature: human-associated habitat; material: faeces... | reverse complement strand
TAAAACAGCAGTAGAAGCATTAAAAAATAATGAACCACTTCCTTTTGATCCTTATGATCAGGTGATTTATTTTGTAGGTCCTACACCTACAAAGCCCGGTCATATTATTGGCAGCTGTGGACCTACAACGTCTTATCGTATGGATGCTTATTCTCCTACCATGTTAGCACAGGGATTAAGAGGGATGATTGGTAAAGGAAGAAGAAATAACGACGTAAAAGAAGCAATGAAAAAATACAAAGGTGTTTATTTTGGTGCGATTGGTGGAGCAGGAGCGATTATAGCCTCTTGTATTAAATCATGTGAAGTGATTGCCTATGAAGACCTTGGACCTGAAGCGGTACGTCGTCTCGTTGTAGAAGATCTACCACTTACTGTTGTAATAGATAGTGAAGGACATGATCTTTATGAAATAGGCCGTCAGGATTATTTGAAAGGAAAGGAATAGTTATGGATCAGCCATTTAGAGATTATAATGAGACAGATATTCTATATCTTCTCATGACATATGTAAACTTTTCATCTGGACAAGATATGTATTACAGTATTGCGAAAACAATACTTACACATCTTGAACAGATTCCTAGTATTTCAATTAATGATCTTGCAGAACTTTGTTATACATCTCCAGCAACAATCTCAAGATTCTGCAAGGATTTAAATTGTCGTAACTTTGCAACATTCAAAAAAGAAATGGCGATTGCTTTAGAAATAGCACATGATGAAATTCATTTCTCTTTTGATGATGATTTTAAGATCAAAAATAATCCGCAATATCTTGTAGATAAAGTTTATGATGATACAAAAAAATCATTGGAATTAGGACAGCAGCAGCTAGATATCAATGATGTCGATAAAATCTGCGAACTTATTCATGATGCGCCTCACGTATTTATGATTGGTTATCAGTTCTCACGTATTGCCTGTCAGGATTTTCAGTTAAAGATGTTGAAACTTGAAAAGTTCCTCTATGCTTTTGCGAATAGAGGAGATGAAGTTCAAAAACTTGATTTGATTGAAGAAAATGATCTGGTTATTATTGTGACAGTACGTGCAAGAAAAGAATTGATTGATTCATTGATTACACGTATTAAGAAACAGAAGGCGCGTATTTTGATTGTGACTATGAATAAGGATTATACAAATCCTGAAGTAGACTACTATTACCATTTAAATGGTGAAGAGAGTGATTATACACAGTCTTCTATTTCTGGCTTTATTGATACAGTTTCATTCTTTAATGTTGTATATTTGCGTTACGGTTTACTCTATAATCAATATTTATTATAACTGTATACGTAGTACCAACAAAATGGTATAATGGAACAAGTTGAAAAGAAAGGAAGTATCTATTCATGAAGAAAAATGAATTAGTAGAAAAAGTTGCTGAAGGTGCATCTTTAACTAAAGCTGATGCAGAACGTGCTATTAATGCTTTAGTTGATGCAGTATCTGGAGCCCTTGTTGAAGGTGATAAAGTGGCTTTAAAAGGTCTTGGAACTTTTGAAGTAAGAGAAAGAAAAGCGAGAACAGGTATTAATCCTAGAACTCGTGAAACTATCGAAATCCCAGCAAGTAAAGTTCCTGCTTTTAAAGCAAGTTCTACACTTAAGGATGCAGTGAATAAATAATATTAAAAAAGTGCTTCGGCACTTTTTTATTTTGTTCATTTAGTTTAGAATTAGATAAAAGGAAGTGGTGAGGATGATTACAATACTCTATACATCAAAGCATGGAGCAACAGCTAAAATAGCACGTGTTATCAATACATATCTTGATCATACATGCACGTTGATGAACTTAGATGAATTAGATATGGCTGTCTTAGAGAAGACAGATACGATTGTTTTAGGAGTTCCTGTTTATTATGGGGCACTTGATCCAAAGATGGTGGATTTTATCAAGAAGAATCAGGGATTACTTATTAAGAAGCATTATTCTATTTATATTACAGCTCTTTTCCATACTGAATTCATGAGTTATATTACTAAAGAGTTTGATTATTCTATATTAAAGAATGTAACGACAATGGCAGGACTTGGCGGTGCAATCTATTATCCTGATTTAAGTATTCAGGAGAAGATGGTTCTTGCAGTCATGAATAAGAATCGTCCAGTTATTCCAAAAGAGCATCATATCAATATCTTTGAGAACTTCGATAATCATGAAATAGAATTATTCTCACAGAAGATCAAAAGAATTGAAGATTATGCAATCAAAGCAAAATAAAAAAGGAGAAGCGACCTGCTTCTCCTTTAAAATTAATCAACAATAATTGTACCTTCTTTAGGTCCACCAGCAGCATTTGATTCATCTGTATCGATATGCATGAAAGTAGCATAAGTATCTTTAACACGGCACATAACATCACCAAAGATTAATGAACGACCATTTGTTTCAACTTCTACTTTTACAATCTGACGGTCCTTAATACCCATTGCTTCAGCATCTTCTGGAGAGAAATGGATATGACGTTTTGCAGCAATAACGCCTTCAGTTAATTCAACTTCACCTTTAGGTCCAACTAATTTACAAGCTCCACTACCAGCAAGGTCTCCAGAACCTCTAACAGGTGCTTCTAAACCTAATGATCTGGCATCAGTAAGAGCTAATTCAATCTGAGTATGGTCTCTAACAGGTCCAAGAACAGACATCGCTTTTTCGCCTCTAGTTCCTACAACCTTTACCTTTTCAGCACATGCAAACTGACCTGGCTGAGAAAGATCCTTTTTCTTTGTTAGTTCGTAGCCTTTACCAAATAATGTTTCTAAATCAGCCTGACTTAAGTGAATATGTCTAGCTGAAGTTTCAATGATAATTTTGTTATTCATAATCTGCCTCCTAGTCACGTATTTTACACCCTTTTATACATTTTGAAAAGGCTTACTTTACAAATATCTATAAGTGTAACCTATCAATGTTTATTTTCATCTATTCTTAAAACTGCTATAATATTTGTAAGTGAGGTTGATGTTATGATAAATATTATTACGTCGGAATTACCAATAATATGGAAGTTTACAAAATCAGCTATTGATTTATTGGCAGTATGGGTTTTATTATACTATGGTATCATGATGTTCAAGACAAACATGCGTACTATGCAGTTATTTAAAGGGGTTATTGTTGTCCTTCTTGTTAAGGCTGTTACAAGTGTTCTAGGATTAGTTACTCTTGGTACAATTGTTGATGCAGTGATCACATGGGGAGTATTGGCTATTGTTGTTATCTTCCAGCCAGAAATACGTGTCTTATTAGAGAAGATGGGACAGACTAAAAATGAAGTACAGCATCGCTTGTCTGATGATGAAAGAGAACGTGCAATGGATGAACTTGTTGAATCTATTACAACAATGTCTAAGGATAAGACAGGTGCGCTTATTACTTTTGAACGTCGTCAGTCTTTACAGGATTTTATTAATACTGGTGTGAAGGTATCTGCATCTATTAAAGCAGAACTTTTAACAACTATCTTCTATGAAGGAACACCTCTTCATGATGGTGCAACTATTATAAAGAATGATATGATTGTTGCTTCTGCCTGCTTTTATCCTCCTACAAATAAGGAAATTCCTTCACAGTATGGAGCAAGACATAGAGCGGCAATTGGTATTAGCGAAATCACAGATTCTTTGACAGTGGTTGTATCTGAAGAAACAGGAAATGTCAGTTTTGCAGCGAATGGAGAATTGACAAGAATTAACTTGAATGAACTTCGCTCTAAATTAATTGCTGAATTGAACTGGTATGGTGAAGGCGGTGAATCCCATGAATGATCCTAAGAAAAAGAAACAGACGGATTCTACAACGGATTTCTTCTTGCAGTTTGTAAAGGAAGAAAAATCTGAAAAAGAGAAGACAGAAGCGAAAAAAGGAGAAAGAGAACAGACTTATACAAAAACAGTAGAAAAGGTCTCTACAGGCTATAACTACTTTAATAAGCTGTTAGATAAGCTCCTTGAGAATAAGCATTCTGTGCGTATTCTTTCATTTGTGCTTGCTTTATTCTTATTTGTTTCATTCTCTGGTGGGGATGTAATGAATTCTACAACGGCTGGGGCAACGCTTAAGAAGGTGCCAGTACAGGTAGAAGGATTAAAGGATCGCTATGATGTATCGGGTGTACCTCCAACTGTAGAAATAGGTTTGATTGGTCCTTCTATGGATATCTATACAACTAAGTTAACAAGTAATTATGAGGTTTATTGTGATTTATCTGAATATAATGAAGGAACACATCATGTTACATTAAAGACAAGAAATTTTGATAGTGATTTGACTGTGATGCTTATTCCTGAAACAGTGACAGTTAAGATTCTGCCTAAGGTGGATGCAAAGTTCGATTTAGGATATAAGTTTATTAATCAAGATAAATTAAATGAAAAATATAGTGTTTCAGTTGATTCAATATCTACAAAACGTGTTACAATAACAGCGACACAGAATAATCTTGATAAGATTGATAAGGTCCAGGCACTTATTGATGTGGAGGATAAGACAAAGGCATTCCAGCAGGCATGTGAAATTAAAGCTTTTGATGCAGATGGGAATGAAGTACAATGTACAATTGCACCAGAAAAGGTGAATGTCAGCTGTCATGTTGATTCTTATTCTAAAGAAGTGCCAGTTAAACCAGAATTTGTTGGACAGTTGCAGGAAGGCTATCAGATGACAAATTATAAGTTATCTAGTTCTACTGTAACAATCTATGGTAAACGTACTGATATTAGTGATATTAACTATATTACATGTCAGGTCGATATTTCTAATTTATCAGGATCAACAACTTTATCTGGTATCGCATTACAGGGAAATGACAAAATCAATAAGATATCACAGAATACTATTGATGTGACTATGTTTATTGAGAAAAAATAGAGAGGATAAGTGAAAATGGGTAAATATTTTGGAACAGATGGCTTTAGAGGAGAAGCAAATAAGACATTAACAGTAGAACATGCTTTTAAAGTAGGTCGTTATTTAGGCTGGTATTATAATCGTCATCATAAAGCAAGAATCGTTATTGGTAAGGATACAAGACGTTCAAGTTATATGTTTGAATATGCACTTGTAGCTGGTTTAACTGCAAGTGGTGCGGATGCATATCTTCTTCATGTAACTACAACACCTTCAGTATCTTATATTGTAAGAACTGATGGATTTGATTGTGGTATCATGATTTCTGCATCACATAACCCTTATTATGATAATGGTATTAAGCTTATTAATGATAAAGGTCAGAAGTTTGATGCAGATGTTGAAAAGCAGATTGAAATGTATATTGATGGTTTAACTGAAGAACTTCCATACGCAACTAAGGATGGTATCGGTCGTGCTTTTGACTACTCTATGGGTAGAAATAGATATATTGGTTACTTGATGAGTATTCCTAAGAGAGCATTTAGAAATGTACGTGTTGGTTTAGATTGTGCCAATGGTGCATCTTCTAATATCGCAAAGGCCGTATTTGATGCATTAGGCGCAGAAACATATGTCATCAATGATCATCCTGATGGAGTGAATATTAATACTGACTGTGGTTCTACACATATGGGTGCATTACAGAACTTTGTCCGTGAAAAGGGTTTGGATATCGGTTTTGCATTTGATGGTGATGCAGACAGATGTTTAGCCGTAGATGAATTTGGTAGAGTTGTTGATGGTGACTTAATTCTTTATGTATGTGGTCAGGAATTAAAGAAAAACAATGAACTTGCCAACAATACAATTGTTACTACAATTATGAGTAATATTGGTCTTTATAAGGCTTTAGATAAGATTGGTATTGGTTATGCAAAGACTGCTGTTGGTGATAAATATGTTTATGAAAACATGGTGACTAATGGCAACGTTATTGGTGGAGAACAGTCTGGTCATATTATTTTCTCTAAGCATGCGACTACAGGTGATGGTATCTTAACATCATTAAAGATTCTAGAAACATGTATTGAAAATAAGAAGACTTTAGCTCAGTTAACAGAACCAGTCACTATTTATCCACAGCTATTAATCAATGTACGTGTAAAAGATAAAACTGAAGTATTAAATGATGAAGATATCAAGAAAGCCATTGAAGAAGTGACAGAAGCATTAGGCGATGAGGGTCGTATTCTAGTAAGAGAATCTGGTACAGAACCATTAATTCGTGTCATGGTTGAAGCACAGACAGATGAAATCTGTCATGAAAATGTGCTTAAGGTAGTAAATCTTATTAAAGAAAAAGGCTATGCCGTTAAATAATCACATAATCTAACAAAATATTGCCACTTTGCTGGCAATATTTTCACTATAATGGTAAATATGGGAGGTGAGTCTCTTGAAATACAAAATCAACATCATTGATGATGAAAAACAATTGAATGATCTAGTAAGAACTTATTTAGAAAAAGAAGGATATGAATGTACTTCTTTCTATACATATGATGAAGCCTTAATGCATTGTGATGACGATGTTCATTTATGGCTCGTTGATATAATGCTTGATAAGAATAGTGGTTTTGACTTATTAACTGCTATTAAATCAGCACGTCCTGATATGCCTATTGTCTTCATGTCTGCAAGAGATCAGGAATTTGATCGTATTATAGGCTTAGAAAAGGGCTGTGATGAATACATTACAAAACCATTTAATATGAAGGAAGTAATTCTTCGTATTCACAATGTCTTAAAGCGTGTTTATAAGGGGACTGAAATGATTGATATCGATGGTTATATGATTGATGAATCAAAGCGTAAAGTATTAGAGAATGGCCATGAAATTGATTTAACAACCAAAGAATATGAACTGCTTCTCTATTTTATGAAAAATAAAGGTATTGCGATTTCTCGTGAACAGGTCTTAACACGTGTCTGGGATGAAAACTATTTTGGTAGTGATCGTGTCGTAGATGATACATTAAGACGTTTAAGAAAGAAGATGCCAAATATCAATATCAAGACAATTTATGGTTTTGGCTATAGACTAGACTAATGTTTAAATCTCTTTCTTTATTGAAGCAGCTTCTTGTGGTAATTCTAGGTTTAGCTATTATGCTTGTGGCTGTTGTCATGCCGGTTGTGGATTCTAATGTTCACGATATTATTGATGACCAGATGTACGAAAAACTAGAAACATCACAAAGAAATACTGTAGAATATGATTTCATGCCTTCTAATAATAAAGAGAAGCCTATTTATACAATTGTCTATGATCCAGTAGAAAATGCCTTCACATTTAGTAACCTTCATGGGGATGCCGCTACATTGACATTACTTTATAATTACTTATTTGGACGTGATTTAGAGAAAATAGTCAACAGTAGAAAACACTATACGATAGAAAACAAAGGGACTTATGCAAGAGAAACCTATTATTATCGTATAATGAAGGTCGATGATGAGTATTTGATTTCTATTATGTCTAATTCTTATTCAGATAAGCTGATTAGGGATATTCGTAATCGTATTATTTATATACTTTATGCGGTACTCACAATTTTTGCGTTAGTTCTTGTTTTATGGGTTATCTCTTTGATTCGTCCTTTAAAGAAAATCAAAACCTATGTAGACTCTATTGCGAATCGTGAGGATAGCACTCTTGTCATGGATAGACAGGATGAAATAGGGGTTGTTGGTAATGCGATTGTGACAATGAAGGATGAACTCATGAAGCAGGAAAAAGTCAAAGAAGAAATGATTCATAACATTTCTCATGACTTAAAAACACCTATTGCACTTATTAAAACATATGGGCAAAGTGTTAAGGATGATATCTACCCATATGGTGATAAAGAAAGTTCTATGGATGTTATTTTAGAAAATGCGGACCGTTTAGAACATAAAGTCAAATCCTTACTCTATTTAAATAGACTCGATTACTTAAGTGCAGAAGAAAGTGAATTAAAGCCTTTCCCAATTAAAGATTTAATTGAACATATTGTCATGCAGATGGAAGCAATGCAGCATATACATATAGAAACAGATCTCGATGATGTAGCCTTTATCGGTAATGAAGAGCATTGGCGTGTTGCGATAGAGAATATTATTGATAATGCGTCACGTTATATGAAGTCTGTGATTATGATTACATTAAAGAAAGATACACTCATTATTTATAATGATGGGGATCCTATTGATGAAGATAAGAAAGAGGATCTTTTCAACCCTTATGTTAAAGGGGTGAAAGGACAGTTTGGTTTAGGTCTTTCTATTGTCGCAAAAATTGCGGATATGTATGGCTATGATATTCATGCTGAAAATAAAGATCCAGGTGTTGCATTTATATTTACGAAAAGAGCTTCCTAGTTAGGAAGCTTTTTGTGTTAAAATAGAATAAAGGAGTTGAGAATATGACTTATTTTGGAGAACATACGCCAAAGCTTGGTTTTGGTATGATGCGTTTACCACGCACTAATGGACAGATTGACATTGAAGAAACTAAAAGAATGGTGGATGTTTTTATGGATGCTGGACTTACTTATTTTGATACAGCATATGTCTATGAAGGTTCAGAGGAAGCAACTAGAATTGCGCTTGTAGAACGTTATCCTCGTGATTCCTATACTTTGGCTTCTAAGATCAATGCAAAGATGATGTGTCATGATGAAGCAAGCTGTCAGGCACAATTAAAGGTAAGTTTAGAGAGAACAGGGGCAGGTTATTTTGATTATTACTTGTTACATGCATTATCTGAAGCAAATGTCGCTTTGTATGATCAATATCATATATGGGACTTTGTGAAGGATGCAAAAGAAAAAGGGTTGATTAAACATTATGGCTTCTCTTTCCATGGGACACCACAATTATTAGATGAATTACTCACTAAGCATCCTGATGTAGAATTTGTACAATTACAATTAAATTATGCAGACTGGGAAAATCCTGCTATTACATCTCGTGCTAATTATGAAATTGCGAGAAAGCATCAGAAGTCTATTGTTGTTATGGAACCTATTAAGGGTGGTACATTGGCTACTCCTCCTGATTCAGTAAGAGATATTCTGTATAATGCGAATCCTGATATGTCCATTGCATCATGGGCTGTACGTTATGTGGCATCACTTGATGGTATCATTACAGTATTAAGTGGTATGAGTACAATGGAACAGGTACTCGATAATATTTCTTATATGAAAGATTTTAAACCGTTAAGTGAAGAAGAACAGAATACAATTAAAGAAGCACAAAAGGCATTGGATGCGATTGAATCTATTCCTTGTACAGCATGTCGTTATTGTACACCAGGATGCCCTATGGGTATTGAAATCCCTGATATCTTCAAGGCAATGAACTGGTATAAGATTTATGGGATGAAGGATAAAGCAAAGAATCGCTATGAAGGTATTATAGAAAAGAGTGCGAAAGCATCTGTTTGTATAGGATGTGGTCAATGTGAGGGTGTTTGTCCACAACAGTTACCTATCATCAAATATTTAAAAGAATGTGCTGATGTATTAGAGGAGTGATGCGATTGAAAAAATGGATTTTATTTTTATTAAGTTTATTGCTGATGACTGGATGTACACAAAAAAAGGTTGATTTACCTCATCCTATCACAATTGAATTCTATTCAGTTAAGACATGTTCTGAATGTATCGCTTTTAAGAAAAATGCGATTCCTTATTTAAAGAAACGTTATAAGAATATTTCTATCAAGATGTATGATATGGATGATGCAAAAACAACAGTTCATTATGACCAGGCAGTGAATTCGTTAAAGGATTTTGATGATGAATTTTATGGTTTAGGTCCATTTATTTATGTAAAAGGTTATTTTGCCTTACTAGGATATGAAACAGATGATGAAGAAATACTCGCAAAAGATATTGAACGTGTCGCTAATGGAAAGAAACCTACTCAAGATTTTAGTGATCGCAGGTTTACTGTTAAGTAGTACATCATGTGAAAAGAATGTATATTCTGTAAAAGTCTATGGACTTAAGTCTTGTGGAAATTGTAGAATATTAATAGATGATTTCAAGGATGATGATAATATCCAGCTGCATATGATTGATATTGATACACATATTTTAGCCTACAAGAAAGATATTGCGTTATATGTTGGTTTGAGTGATAACCAGGCACCTGTTATAATGACAGAGTCATTTGCGAAAGCAGGCTATTCAAGTAAAGATTATAAAGTACTCAAGGATGCAATCATATCAGGTAAGAAACCAAATCTAAAAAATTATTATAAAAGGAGATAAAATTATGGCAACACCACACAATCAGGCGGAAAAAGGTGAGATCGCAAAAAAGGTATTGATGCCGGGGGATCCTCTTCGTGCTAAATTCATTGCAGAGAATTTCCTTACAGATGCAAAGCTGGTCAATGAAGTCCGTGGGGCATATGCATACACAGGTACTTATAAAGGGGAAAAAGTAACTGTTATGGCAAGCGGAATGGGAATGCCGTCTATAGGAATTTATTCCTATGAGCTGTTTTCTGTTTATGATGTAGACCAGATCATACGTATTGGTTCTGCAGGCGCTTATGTACCGGAATTAAATTTAGGCGATGTAGTGCTGGAAGAAAGTGCATGGAGTGAGTCTACTTTTGCACATACCCAAAATGGCTACGATAAAGATACCATCTATCCAAACCCAGAATTAAATGCCCATATTTTAGAGGCTGCAAAGCGCAATCACATTACTGTAAAGCCTGTAAAAGTACACTCCAGTGATGTATTTTATACAGAGCCAAATGTAGACGGCTATAAAGAGATCAGCGCAAAACATGGTTGTGCCTGCGTGGAAATGGAAAGCTTTGCACTGCTCCACAATGCAAATGTGCTCCACAAAAAAGCAACCTGCCTGCTGACCATCTCCGACAGCTTTGTTTCCCCGGAAATCACCACCGCAGAGCAGCGCCAGAAGAGCTTCACCGATATGATGAAGGTCGCACTGGGCGCGGAGTATTGATTTAACCATAATACAAAAAGACTGCTGTCGGCCGACAGCAGTCTTTTTGTTTCTCAGGTATCCGTGTAATGACCGTAACAGGACGCAATGATGATGTTTCCATCCTGTTCCCGGTAGACGATGCGGTGGGTGTCGTCGATACGCCGACTCCACCATCCGCTCAAATCTCCCTTCAAAGGCTCGGGCTTGCCGATGCCCTCATAGGTGTTCCGCTGAATGTCTTTTATGAGGGAGTTGATTCGCTTCAGCAGCTTTTTGTCCCGCGTCTGCCAAAGACAATAATCTTCCCACGCTTCCTCTTCCCACAGCAGCCTCATCAGTCCACCTCGATCAGTTCATGTTCGGTGAGCTTGGCTTTGCCGGTGTCAATATCATAGACGATTTGACGGAGATGGTTGATGTTGCTTTCGGAATAGAAGGGGTCGGCGGAGACTTCAAAGGGGATCCGATGCTCGCGCGACACTTTCTTTGCAAAAATCGTGAAGGCTGTCGTCATCGAAAGCCCCATCTCGGCACAGACCTCCTCCATGCTCCGCTTGAGGTCGGGGTCCATCCGAAAATTCACGTTGACTGCATTTGCCATTCTGATGCGCCTCCTTTGTAATTCTATTATATTCATTTGTAATGACAAATGCAAGAGCTGTCATTGCATAATGCTGCGTAATTATCGCCGCTTGCACTTCCTAAAAGAATGATTTATACTTAAATACACGACACAGAAGAATGTACGACACAGAAGGGAATGAGGCCGATGAACAGAGAAACGGTGAACATGGTGCGCAGTCCGATTTCTGTGGAGGGGAACATCCGGCTTGTTCCGTATTATCCGGCCTACGATACAGCACTTGCGTGGTATCAGGATGCACAGCTCTGCAAACAGGTAGATAACAGGGACTTCGTTTATGATTTGCCACTGCTGAAGCGGATGTATCATTATCTGGACACACACGGGGAACTGTTTTATATCGAGTATCGGGGTGTGCTTTGTGGTGACGTCAGCCTGCGGACGACCGGCGAGCTGGCCATCGTCATCTGCAAGGAGTACCAGAATAAACACATCGGGCGGAAGGTCATCGAAAAAATGCTGGAGCTGGCTCGGGAAAGGGGCTTGGCGGAGTGCTTCGCGCACATCTATTCCTTCAATACCCAGTCGCAGAAAATGTTTGAATCCATTGGCTTCGTCCCACAGGACGAAGAACGCTATATCTACAAATTGCAAAAAGGAGAACCGACCATGACAAAACTGACTCTGGAAGAAAAGCAGGAGCTCATCCGGATGGCCCTTGCGGCCAGGGAGAGGGCTTACACGCCTTACAGCGACTTTATGGTGGGCGCTGCCCTGCGCGCCGAGGATGGCCGCATCTTCACCGGCTGCAACGTGGAGAACGCCGCCTTTACCCCCACCAGCTGCGCCGAGCGGACGGCCCTGTTCAAGGCTGTGGCCGAGGGCGTGACCAGGTTCACCGACATCGCCGTGGTGGGTGCGCGCCGGGGCGAAGTCAACAAGCAGATCACCTCGCCCTGCGGCGTCTGCCGTCAGGCACTGTTCGAGTTCGGCGGGCCGGAGCTGAACGTGATCATGGCCAAAACGCCGGAGGATTTCGTCGAGCGCAGCATGGACGAACTGCTGCCCTTTGGGTTCGGGCCTTCCAATGTGGCCGGAAATGCCGCTGTGGAAAAATAAATCGCTTCCCGGCACAAAACCGGAACGGCAGGGAGTTGTGCAAAAGTAATGCTTTTTGGACATATTTACAAAGATTTTGTAAATATTTTGTAATCGAAAAGTGCTTGCATCTCACACATCTTCCCGCTATACTTGAGCCAGTAAATGTGTCAGTGCCTGCATTTTACAGGCATGTTCTGACAGACACATCATGATCGAAAAAAAGGAGACTTTCTTATGAAGATTTCTCGTCGTAATTTCCTGGCTGTGGCTGGTGCTGCTGCCGCCGCCGCTGCCCTGACCGCTTGTGGCGGTTCTT
>ENA-OWPF01002506-OWPF01002506.1-human-gut-metagenome-genome-assembly--contig:-NODE-2506-length-12919-cov-3.180115_pt1 | contig 12919 bp, 12 predicted proteins | sample MGYA00248261_ERZ651840 | MGnify/ENA primary metagenome ERZ651840 (study PRJEB26924, sample SAMEA4378268) | human gut metagenome | biome: human gut; feature: human-associated habitat; material: faeces... | reverse complement strand
TTTTCTATGCCGTGAGGCCCGCCATATCGCTTATAATAGCGAACAATAAATTTTTGTTAAAAAAGGAGCACAGACTTAAAAGTCTTTAATATCTCCTTTATTGAGTACTATGGAGTAATACCCTTGCAAGTCTATCTTGATTTGGTAAAAAAGATCATGGATGAAGGTGCTGATCGTTCTGATAGAACCGGTGTTGGCACTCGCTCTATTTTCGGTACCCAGATGCGCTTTAATCTCTCTGAGGGCTTTCCCCTCTTAACCACTAAGAAAGTGCATTTAAAGTCTATTATTCACGAGCTGCTCTGGTTTATCAGTGGCTCGACTAATATCCATTATTTAACTGAAAACGGTGTGCGTATTTGGAATGAATGGGCTGATGAAAACGGCGATTTAGGCCCAGTTTACGGCAAGCAATGGCGTGATTTTGAAACCGCCGATGGCCGTCATATCGATCAGCTTAAAAATGCCATCGACACCATCAAGCACAATCCCGATTCCCGTCGTATCATCGTCTGCGCTTGGAATCCAGGTGACATCGAGCGTATGGCCTTACCTCCGTGCCATGCCCTCTTTCAATTCTATGTTGCCAATGGCAAGCTCTCCTGCCAGCTCTATCAGCGCAGCTGTGATATGTTCTTAGGAGTACCTTTTAATATCGCTAGCTATTCACTGCTCACCATGATGATCGCCAAAGATTGTGATTTAGAGGTCGGTGATTTTGTCTGGACTGGTGGTGATACGCATATCTATCACAATCACTTTGAACAGGTAAAACTGCAATTAAGCCGCACCCCGCGAGCTTTACCTAAACTTATTATCAAGCGCAAGGCCGCCTCCATCTTTGATTATGTCTATGACGACTTTGAGCTTACAGGCTACGATCCTTATCCTCCCATTAAAGCACAGGTGGCAGTTTAAATGATTGAAGTTTCCGGAAGAATTAAATGGCAATCGCGCCGCGGTATGCGTGAGCTCGATTTAATGCTCCTCCCTTTTGTCGAGCATGATTTACCTAATATGACCGCTGACATCCTTAGGGATTATGAGGATCTGCTCTTAGCCTCTGACTTAGAGCTCGTACGCTGGTTTAACGGTACCGCTACTCCCGATAGTGCTAGCCGTCTTGCCATGATCAATTTAATTAAGAAATGTCATGCCACCCGCATTGGCAATGAGGGAGTTTAAATGCAATTTGATGAATTTGAGCTACCTGAGGCTCTAAATAACAATATTGCCGCCTGCGGTTGGGAACAGCCCACCCCCATTCAGCAATTAGTTATCCCTAAAGCTTGCGAGGGCTTTGATATCTTAGGTGGTGCCCCTACCGGCACAGGTAAAAGTGCCGCCTTTTTAATTCCCTTAATTTACAGACTGTCACAGAAATCTAAAGCTGGGGTCAGAGCCTTAATCTTAGAGCCATCTCGTGAATTGGCCTTACAGGTAGTTGAGGTCTGCAATAAGCTCTGTAAAGACTTTGATTTAAGCTGTGGCGCCATTATCGGTGGAGCTGATCGCATCGAACAGCGTGAGATGCAAGACAATATCATTGTCGCCACCCCTGGCCGTATGCTCGAGTTTTTACGCAAAGAATGGCTTGAAACTAATAATATCGAGTTCTATGTCATCGATGAGGCCGATCGTATGCTCGATATGGGCTTCTTTGATGATGTCAATAAAATCACCAAGTCCATCAATAAGAAGTGCCAAACCTTGCTCTTCTCCGCAACGCTCGAGGGTGTAGGCATCCGCGACTTTGCTAAGGCTGTATTACACGATCCTATCGAAATTCGCTTAGGTGCTGGTGATGATAGCTTAGATAAACTCCCGCAGGAATTATCAAGCCGTGCCTATTATGCGGCCTCTGATGTCGCCAAACTTAAGATCATAAGCGAGCTTTTACGAACCGTACGTGGCAAATCTATCATCTTCGTCAAAACGCGTGAGCGTTTACTCAGATTAGATGTCGCGCTAAGACGCCAAGGCTTTAAATGCGCCACCTTACAGGGCGATATGTCGATGTCAGAGCGCCAAGCTGCCATGCGCCGCTTTAAGGAAGGTGAGACGGATATGCTCATCGCCACTGACGTCGCCGCCCGTGGTCTTGATATTGCCGATATCACCCATGTCTATAATTTCGATCTGCCAGCAAATGCTGCCATCTATGTACACCGTGCAGGCCGCACTGCCCGTGCTGGTGCTAATGGTATTGTGATCTCTTTAGTTTTAGCCTCAGAGATTGCTACCTTAGAGAAGATCGAACGTTATACCGGTCGTGAAGTTGAGCGTCGCGCCATTAAGAATTTATGTGCTGAATTCCCGGTAAATCCCGGAGTTAAGCATCAGTCAGAGAAAAAGCGTAGCCGTGCAGCTGTTGGTGGTGGCTTTGATAAACGCCGTAAGGACGAAGAAAAACGCCATAAGCCTAAGCAGCGTTTGCGCGATCGTAAGAATAAGGGTAAACCTGACTTTGCCGCTAAACGTGCCCGTAAGGCCGCTTTAGCCGCTAAAAAGGCAGAAGCTTCAGCCAAATAAACTCAACGCCTGCTTGTCAGGCGTTATTTTCCCACTATCTTTCCACAATTTTTCCACAACTGTTTTCAGCTTGTGGGGATCTTGCAGAGACAAAAAAGCCTGGCATCACCAGGCTTTTTTTGATTTCGGATGAGGACCGATTAGACCTTCTCGCGAATACGAGCAGCCTTACCAGAACGATCACGTAAGTAGTAAAGCTTAGCACGACGAACGTCACCACGACGGGTTACGGTTACAGAAGCGATCATCGGAGAGTGGGTCTGGAAAACACGCTCAACACCTTCGCCAGAGGAAATCTTACGAACGGTGAAAGAAGAGTTTAAACCACGATTGCGCTTAGCAATAACGTTACCCTCGAAAGCCTGTAAACGGGTCTTGTCGCCTTCAACAACTTTAACCTCTACGCGTACGCTATCACCGGCATTGAAGTCAGGGATATCAGTACGGATCTGCTCTTTCTCAAGAGCGTCAATAATAGGATTGCTGGCCATGTTAATGTACCTATAAAAAATTACAAATTCTTTTACGAACGTTGACGAAGGTACTCGTTTAAAAGCTCCGTCTCCGTCTTATCCAAAATCCGGTCTTTGAGCAAATCAGGACGTCTTTCATAAGTACGTCCTAAAGCTTGCATCAAGCGCCATTTTTTAATCTTTGCATGGTCGCCGCTTAATAATACCTCTGGAACTTCCATTCCATCGATAACCTCAGGACGTGTGTACTGAGGAAAGTGCAGCAAACCTTCTGCAAAAGTATCTTCCTCGGCATTGCGAATATTGCCAAGTACTCCTGGCACCATTCGTGAAACCGCATCGATGATACACATGGCAGGAAGCTCACCCCCTGACAGGACATAATCACCGATAGAAACCTCCAGATCGACTTCTTTCTGAAGGACGCGCTCGTCTATGCCTTCGTAGCGTCCGCTAACTAAGATCATAGAACCCCAGCTTGAGAATCGTGTGACCAGAGAGTGATTGAGCTGTATGCCTTGTGGAGACATGCATACAACCTTTGTTCCGGAAGGAGCATCTTTACGCGCCGCCGCAATGGCGTCACGTAACGGCTGTACCTTCATCAGCATTCCCGGGCCGCCGCCATAAGGCTTATCGTCCACGGTCTGATACTTATCGTGGGTAAACTCGCGCGGGTTATAAGTGTTAACGCTGATAAGACCGCGTTCACATGCCCGTCTAGTTACGCCACAATTGGTGACAGCACCAAACATTTCCGGAAAGAGTGAAACTACACCAAACCACATGGTTAATAGTCCGCACCCCACTCTGTCCAAATCGTCTTTGCCTCGAGATCGACGGCGGTAACAATTGGACCTACGACATACGGGATTAAAATTTGTTGTCCCGATGCCAGGTGGTCAGAGGGAGATACTTCCATAATAGGAGCAGCTCCTTGATCCCTAATTCCCGACACTTTGCCGAGCTTTATACCGTCAAGACCAATTACCTCACAACCTATAAGGTCAATAAGATAAAGTGTGCCTTCGGCGGCAGGCGGGAGGCTTGAGCGCCTGATCCCGATTTCCATACCCGCGTAGAGTTTTGCCTCTTCGGGGGTACTCACCGCTTGCAATTTGACAATAAAGTCTTTGCCATGCGGCTTCCATTCTTCAACCTGAACCTCACGCCATTTCGCCCCGCGCTGGCGGATAAACCATGGCGAGTAGTCAAAAAGGTTTTCAGGTCTGCTTGCATAAGACTGTATTTTCATCCAGCCTTTAATGCCATAGGACGAACCTAAGCGTCCCATTACACGCGGAATATCATCTGCTTGCGCAGACATCTTAATTAAGCCTCAGCAGCCTGGGCTTCTTCCTGAGCCTTAGCCTCAGCAGCAGCCTTACGAGCAGCTACAGCGGCCTCACGCTTAGCGGCACGAGCCTGTAAAACAGCCTCTTCACCCATCTCATTTTCTTTGATGAGCTGCTTGACGCGATCAGAGGGCTGAGCACCCTTAGCAATCCAAGCATTGACAGCTTCCATGTCAAGACGCAGACGAACTTCTTTACCAGCAGCGATCGGGTTGAAGAAACCAACCTGCTCGATGAAACGGCCAGAAGCTGCAAAACGAGAATCTGCAACGATGACGTGATAGAAAGGACGTTTCTTAGCGCCTAAACGGCGTAAACGAATGACTACCATTTCGTAATACCTATGTTTATAAAAAAGAAATGATGATTTCAACAACCATCAAAGATTACTAAAATACAGTGACGGGATTATACACTTTTAGGAGAAAATTTCAAGATGACCGCACAAATAAATCGTGCGGTCGGAGAGATTTTTTTAGCGTCTAAAGAGATTACCGAAGGCGCCCATACCACCGGCACCCATACCGCCCATGCCCATCAGGCCTTTCATAGCACCGGCCATCTTACGCATACCACCCTTACCAAATTTCTTCATCATATGGCGAGTAGTCTCAAATTGCTTTAAAAGCTGATTGACTTCCTGAACCTTAACGCCAGCTCCCATCGCAATACGCTTTTTACGAGAAGCCTTGATGATCTCAGGATGCTCACGTTCTTTCTTAGTCATAGAAAGAATAATAGCTTCCATATGAGCAATCATCTTATCGTTAACTTGACCTTTAATCTGATCGGCCATTGCCCCCATACCGGGAAGCTTATCGATAAGCGTGGACATACCGCCCATCTTCTTCATCTGCCCTATCTGATCTAAGAAATCATCTAAGGTAAAGCCCTGACCCTTGCGGATCTTATCGGCCATCTTCTTCGCGCTATCGAGATCGGCTGTTTCCTGTAAATTCTCAATTAAGGAGAGGATATCGCCCATATCGAGAATACGGGAGGCAATACGATCAGGATGGAAGGGCTCTAAAGCGGCGACCTTTTCACCCATACCGATAAACTTAATCGGTTTACCAGTAATTTCCTTAACAGATAAGGCCGCACCACCACGGGCATCACCATCAGCCTTAGTTAAGATAACACCGGTAAGCGGCAGTGCTTCAGAGAAAGCTTTAGCCGTATTAGCCGCATCCTGACCTGTCATCGCATCGACGACGAACATAGTCTCAATCGGATCGACAGCCGCGTGAATTTCTTTGACCTCATTCATCATAAATTCATCGACCGCTAGGCGACCTGCAGTATCGATAATGAGGACATCATAGGCACGCAATTTTGCTTCATTTAAAGCGGCAGTGGCGATATTTAAAGGCTTATCCTTAGGATCTGAAGGATAGCAATCGACACCTACTTCAGAAGCTAAAGTCTTTAACTGATCCATAGCAGCCGGTCTATAGGTATCGACAGATACCATCATGACCTTTTTCTTAAGCTTATCTTTTAAATATAAAGAGAGCTTAGCTGCTGAAGTAGTTTTACCTGCACCTTGCAGACCTGCTAATAAGATAACAGCTGGGGGCTGATGGGCTAAATTGATGGCTGCAGTCTCACCACCCATGGTATTGACGAGCTCAGAGTAAACACATTTGATAAACTCCTGACCTGGGCTTAGGCTTAAACTTACTTCCTGACCTAAGGCACGCTCCTTAACGCGGGCAGTAAAGGCTTTAACTACAGGAAGCGCAACATCAGCCTCTAAGAGCGCAGTACGAACCTCGCGCAGGGTATCTTTAATATTGTCCTCAGTAATACGGCCCTGACCGCTGATATTCTTTAAAGTGCGGTTAAGGCGTTGTGTCAGGTTATCAAACATGGGATCCCTCGTGACGGATAGAAAATGGATGTCTTAGCTTAAACTTTTATGACATCAAAAATTATATGACTTTGCTTTATTATACAGTTTTTACAAGCCTCGTGCCGCCTCTGAAAAAGACGCAACAGCTAAACTCAGAGGCTAAGGCCTAAAAGTAAACTCTTATGAGAAATGGTGACGATGCAGGAAAATTTAAAGCTACATGAGCTTAAATTCAGTATTTTTTGAGAATTTTTTGAAAAAAAACGACCATCTGCCGATGATCGTTTTTTATAGAAACTTAATTAGTAACAGAAATTACTTGTTCTGCTCTAACCAGCCCTGAGCAAACTTAACACCCTTCTCGATGTTAGCCTTTAACTGCGGAACAGCCTCGTCTAAGACCTTCTGCTCGTAAGCGGAGATCTCACCGATGTCTAAGGTCTCTTCCCAGCCGTTCTTGCCAAAGCGGACGCCCTGAGCGAAGAACTGAGAGTACTTGCCGTCACCCTCAACATAGCCGTACTCGCAAACACCCGGCTCACCCATGAGGCCACGGACAACCTTTAAGGCGAAACGTGCACCAGCACAGGCCATAGATAAGGTAGCAGAACCAGCACCAGCCTTAGCCTCAACAACCTCGGTACCAGCGTTCTGGATACGGTCGGTTAAAGCCTCGATGCGCTCCTGAGAGATCTTCTCGCAACCGATAACCTTAGAGATTAACGGGAGGATGGTGGTGCCGCTGTGACCGCCGATTACCGGTACTAAGATACGCTCACGGGAAATGCCTAACTCGTCAGCTAAGAAAGTCTCAGAACGTAAAACGTCTAATACGGAAACACCGAATAAGCGGTGCTTGTCGTAAACACCCTCAGCCTTTAAGACTTCAGCTGCGAGCGGTACAGTGGAGTTGACCGGGTTGGTAATAATGCAGATGCAGGCCTTCGGGCAGACCTTAGCGCAGTTCTTAACTAAGTTAGCGATGATGCTAGCATTGATGTTGAACAGATCATCACGGGTCATACCAGGCTTACGGGCTACACCAGCAGGGATGACAACAACGTCACAGCCCTCTAAAGCCTTAGGTAAATCATCACCAGTAAAGCCCTCAACGCAAACATCGGTAGGGATGTGGCTGAGATCCTTGGCAACACCCGGGGTAAAAGGTGCGACGTCATAGAGGCTGAGCTCAGAACCGGCCGGAAGCTGATTTTTGAGAATCATGGATAAAGGCTGGCCGATACCACCAGCTGCGCCTAAAACTGCAACTTTCATGTGTTACTCCTAAAAAAAACCAATCGTTTCAGTCAGCAGGATAATAATCTAAAAAAAGCCCTGCTCTGATCGTGTCTATTATAACAACAATGCGTCGTAAGACTTAGAAAAAAATCTCACAACGCACGTTAATGATAAATTTTTCTGGGTTCTATCTAATTTTTAAAAATTTTACTAGAGCTCTTTAGAAAAATCTAACAGAGAATAAATCTGCTCTTCACGACCATTTAATACTGCAGCTAAAGCGAAGTATTCACTTACAGTAGGCAACTTACCTAAAAGAGCGGTACAAGCGGCAAGCTCGGCACTGCCTAAGAAGACATTAGCGCCATTACCTAAACGATTAGGGAAGTTACGGGTAGAGGTGGAGATTACCGTAGCATTGTCGCGCACACGGGCCTGATTACCCATACAGAGACTACAGCCTGGGATCTCAACGCGGGCGCCGACCTTACCAAAGAGTGCTAATAAGCCCTCATCGCTTAATTCCTGTCTATCCATACGGGTAGGAGGAGTGAGCCATAATCTTACCGGGACCTCGGACTTTTGCTTCTCAAAGATGGCAGCTGCGGCACGGTAATGACCGATATTAGTCATGCATGAACCGATAAAGACCTCATCGATAGGGGTAGAGGCGACCTCAGATAATAAACGGGCATCATCAGGATCGTTAGGAGCGCAGACAATAGGCTCAACGATCTCATCTTGATTGATTTCTAAGACATAAGCATAGGAGCAATCAGGATCAGCCTCAATTAAGCTGGGATTATCAAGCCAAGTCTGCATAGCATCAGCGCGCTCTAATAAAGCTTTAGCATCGCCATAACCGTCATAAACCATCTGCTTTAAGAGGGCGATATTAGACTTAAGGTACTTGCTTACTGACTTTTCAGATAAGGCAATAGCACAGGCCGCAGCCGATCTCTCAGCTGAGGCATCAGCTAATTCAAAAGCATGCTCGACCTCTAAATCCTCTAAACCCTCAATTTCGATAATTTTGCCTGAGAAGATATTCTTCTTACCGGCCTTCTCTACAGTTAAAAGGCCCTGCTTCTTTGCAAAATAAGGGATAGCATGGACTAAATCACGTAAGGTAATACCTGGACGTCTCTTACCTGTAAAGCGGACTAAGACAGACTCTGGCATATCTAAAGGCATCATACCGGTAGCGGCGGCAAAGGCGACGAGGCCTGAACCTGCGGCAAAGGAAATACCTAAAGGCATACGGGTATGCGAGTCACCACCAGTACCGACAGTATCAGGCAGGCACATGCGGTTTAACCACGAGTGAATAACACCATCACCAGGCTTTAAGGCAACACCACCGCGCTCTTTGATAAACTGCGGTAAGGTGTGATGGGTCTTTACGTCTACACTCTTAGGATAGGCGGCAGTGTGGCAGAAAGACTGCATGACTAAAGGAGCGTTGAACTTTAAGCAGGCTAAGTCGATAACCTCATCGCGAGTCATAGGACCGGTAGTATCCTGAGAGCCCACCGTGGTAATGGCGCTTTCACAATACTGACCTGGACGTACGCCCTCTAAGCCACAGGCACGGCCGACGATCTTCTGCGCACGGGTAAAGCCACCTTGACCTGAGATCTTTTGCGCCTTAGCGAAAACCTCGCTCTCAGCTAAGCCTAAAGCCTTACGGGCACGGTTAGTTAAAGCCTTACCGATGATAAGACGGATACGGCCACCGGCGCGGACTTCATCTAATAAAGTCGGGGTCTTAGGCGCAAACTCCGCTAAAACCTCACCGCTTGCATGATCGCAAAGTACACCCTCATAGATCTTAAGATCGACAATCTGACCTTGCTTTAATTTCTGTACATCGCATTCTAAAGGTAAAGCACCGCTGTCCTCTAAAGTGGTGTAGAAGATAGGCGCAATCTTACCGCCTAAAACCACACCGCCCTCGCGCTTATTAGGTACAAAAGGAATATCGCGGCCGATGTGCCAAATTAAAGAATTAGCGGCACTCTTACGGGAAGAACCGGTACCGACAACATCACCGGCAAATAATAAAGGCAGACCCTCAGCTTTGAGATCAGCTATCATCTGCATCGGGCCCTTAACGCCCTCGACATCAGGCTCAATACCCGGACGCTTAAACTTAAACATGGCCGTAGCATGTAAAGGGATATCAGGACGTGACCAAGCATCAGGAGCTGGTGAGAAATCATCGGTATTGATCTCACCTTCAACCTTAAAGACCTTTAAAGTCAGGCACTCAGGGAAGGTCGGCTCTTCGGTAAACCACTGTGCCTGAGCCCAACTCTCGATGACAGCTTGTGCATATTGATTGCCGTTTTGCGCCTTAGCTAAAACCTCATCAAAGGCGCTATAGACTAATAAAGTCTTAGACAGAGCCTTAGAGGCTTCAGAGGCTAAAGTTTCATCATCTAAAAGAGCGACGAGATAAGCGACGTTATAACCACCGCGCATCTGACCTAAAATCTCTACCGCAGCCTTTTTATCGATAAGCGGAGAAACACAAGCACCGCTGGCGATTTCATAGAGGAAATCAGCCTTAACCTTAGAGGATTTATCTACACCCGGATTGACACGGTATTTTAATAAATAGAGAAAATCCTCTTTGCTATCTAAAGGCGGCTGTTTTAAAAGCTCGCACAGAGCGGAAGTCTGCTCCTCGCTTAAAACTAAGGGCTCAATTCCTAGCTTGTGACGCTCAGAGGCCATGGAAAAATAATCTTCAAGATATGCTGACATTAGATCTACCTTTACTGTATATGCCGTGTATTTAGGCTTATAGGAAATTAAGCCTAGCGATAGCGGCCCCAAGCAAAATAAGCACCAGGATCGGTCTTACGCAAAGGAGCTATCTCGTTATGTCCTGCTACAGCTCCGCGCGTACGCGGATAAGCCTGATACAGGCTATTTAAAACCTCATCGAGGCTTTCATATTGAGATATAGTGTATGCACAATAATCACTCCCTTCAAGCTCGATGCCAATACTGTATTCATTGCACTCTTTACGACCTTTATACTCAGAACGACCGGCATGAAAAGCCCGATCTAAAAAGGAAACATATTGCGTAATGAGCCCTTCGCGATTGATAAAAAGATGCGAGGAGAGCTCTAAATGAGCTATATCTTTAAAAAAAGGGTGAGCATTGGGATCTAAAGCGCCTGTAAACAGGGCATCGACATGATGGCCGCCAAAATGCTGTGGCGGCAGTGAAATGGAGTGAATGACAATTAGAGAAATGTCTAAAGGTTTAGCTCTAGCACCAAAATGACTGACTGGGACTTGTCTTATCCCACATAGCCAGCCACTTTTAATTTGCATCATATTAGAAGGATAAGGTACTACCTAAAACCTTACTCGTATCGGAAATGAACTCAATATCAGAAGCCTTAGCCGTCTTACCCTCTAAGCTTACGAGCTCATAATTTTCAGGTGAGGATAATAAAGCCTTAAGCAGGCGATTGTTGAGATCGTGACCGGTCTTATAGGCCTTAAAGGAGCCTAAAATGCTATGACCATTCATATAGAGATCGCCAATAGCATCGAGCATCTTATGACGTACAAATTCATCAGGGCTACGCAGACCATCTGGATTTACTACTCTAAAATCATCTAAAACAACGGCGTTTTCTAAAGAACCACCTAAGGCTAAATGATGCGCATGCATATACTCAACATCGCGCATAAAGCAGAAGGTACGCGCACGAGAAATCTGCTCGGCAAAGCCACGGCCGGTGAAATCAAAATGCAGATGCTGCAGATCTCTATCCATAGCCGGATGATTAAAATCGATGGTTAAATCTAAATCAAAGCCTGCATCTGACGGATTGAGCTCAGCCCACTTATCGCCATTTTCAACTCTGACTTTACGTAAAACCTTGTAATAGCGTTTGCTCTCTTGAAGCTCAACGACACCAGCTGATTCAAAGAGATAGATCCACGGCTGAGCGGAGCCATCCATGACCGGAATTTCCGGAGCATTGACATCGATATAGAGATTATCAATACCAAAGGCAGCTAAAGCCGCGGTCAAATGCTCTACAGTTGAGATACGCACGCCGTTTTCATTGACTAAGGCTGTGCATAATTGAGTGTCACGCACATTTTGCGCTGTGCATTGCATCACTACCTGCGGATTTAAATCACAGCGGGTATAGATAATGCCAGTATTCGCAGGAGCAGGACGCATGCTAACTTGTACTTTAGCTCCTGAATGCAGACCAATACCTGTTGCAGATAAGGGCTGCCTGAGTGTACGTTGTTTTGTCATTTGCCGTTCCCCCTTAGTGGTGAACTAAAAAAATAAGAGCGATTTTCTTAAGTATAGAAAATCGCTCTCATTTTATACTAAAAAAACGCTTTTAGCACCTACAACTTTAGCGAATGCGTCGGTTGAGGATGGGCGGCAACTCTAAATCATCCTGCTTAGATTGAGAATTTGCCTTGTTTTCCTGAGGCTTAGGCTGCATTTGAGCATTTGGTAAATTAGGGTTATAAGCATTAGGATTATTTGCCATCATGCCATTATTGCCCTGAGCATAAGGATCCTGAGCATAACCTTGAGCTCTGGTATCATAGCCATAGGGAGCTTGATTAGCATAAGCTGCATTGCCAGGCGCATAGGGATTTTGATTAGGCATCTGATTGCCATAAGCACGCATCTCCTGATGATAGCTTTGAGACATAGCCTCAGGATTTTGATACATCTGACGCGCACCTAAGTCAGCAGGATTAGAGCGCAACTGCTGATAATTTGGATTTTGGCCATAGGGGTACTGATTCGGTACATTTGGAGCAAAATTGCGATTAGGCGCAGTATTGGCAAATTGATTATTAGCATTAGAGCTTACAAAAGCACTAGAGGTGCTGACATTATTTTGCTTGTGCTTTTCTAATTCAGCTTTTTCTAAACCTTGCTTGATATTCGGGGTGATCACAAAATCATCCTTTTTATCTAAAGCCCCAAAGTTTGCCTGCATTGCCTGCAGACGCTGAAAGGAATTGAGCTGCGAATTAGGCTGAGCATTGCCAGTGAAGCTTGCCTGACCATTAAACGGCATGCCATTGAAATTACTCTGAGGACGCGGCGCCTGACGGGGAGCTAAAGAGGCCTGAGAGTAAATATTTTGCATCTGGGACTTTGCGCTCTCCTCTTCTTTAATCTCGCGTTTAGGCGCGACCTGCGAGACGTCAGCTTGCTGAGAAATACCGGTAATTAAAACCGTCAGATACATTTCATCAGGCTCTAAATTCTCGTCATAGATCATACCGAACTTAAAGTCAGCCTCGCTATTGGCATAACGCTGTAAAGCATTACCCGTCTCATCTAAGAGATTCATCGGGAAGGCTGGACTTACTCTAAAGTTCGCTAAAAGGCCCGCCGCTGATGCTAAGACAATAGGATCGATAAGCGGTGAGCAGACTGCGCTTTCAATT
>ENA-OWPF01002493-OWPF01002493.1-human-gut-metagenome-genome-assembly--contig:-NODE-2493-length-12968-cov-5.282041_pt1 | contig 12968 bp, 8 predicted proteins | sample MGYA00248261_ERZ651840 | MGnify/ENA primary metagenome ERZ651840 (study PRJEB26924, sample SAMEA4378268) | human gut metagenome | biome: human gut; feature: human-associated habitat; material: faeces... | reverse complement strand
TCCGTTCCGGCGCACGTCAGTCCATGCCCGGCATGATGGACACCATCCTGAACCTGGGCCTGAACGACGAGGCTGTTGAGGGTCTGGCTAAAAAGACCGGCAACACCCGCTTTGCATACGACTGCTACCGCCGCTTCGTGCAGATGTTCGCCGATGTCGTTATGATGGTCCCGAAGAGCCTGTTCGAGGTCGAGATCGACAAGATGAAGGAAGCCAAGGGCGTCAAGAACGACGTGGACCTGACTGCTGACGACCTGAAGGAACTGGTCGGCACCTTCAAGAAGATCTACGAGGAGAACGAAGGCCGTCCCTTCCCGCAGGACCCCCGCGATCAGCTGATCGAGGCTGTCAAGGCCGTGTTCCGCAGCTGGGATAACCCCCGTGCAAACGTCTACCGTAAGATGAACGAGATCCCCTACGAGTGGGGCACCGCTGTCAACGTGCAGCAGATGGCCTTTGGTAACTCCGGCGACCGTTCCGGCACCGGCGTTGCTTTCACCCGTGACCCCGCCACCGGCGCTAAGAAGCTGATGGGCGAGTACCTGATCAATGCACAGGGCGAGGACGTTGTTGCCGGCGTGCGCACTCCTTCTCCCATCAGCCACCTGAAGGATCAGATGCCTGAGGTGTACGATCAGTTTGTTGAGATCGCTACCCGTCTGGAGAACTACTTCCGCGATATGCAGGATATGGAGTTCACCATCGAGGATGGCCACCTGTATATGCTGCAGACCCGTAACGGCAAGCGTACCGCACAGGCTGCTCTGCAGATCGCCTGCGATCTGGTGGACGAGGGCATGATCACCGAGCAGGAGGCTGTCCTGCGCGTGGAGCCCAAGCAGCTGGATACCCTGCTGCATCCCCAGTTCGACGCTGCTGCCCTGAAGGCTGCAGAGGTCGTCGGCAAGGGTCTGGCAGCTTCTCCCGGTTCTGCCTGCGGCCAGATCGTCTTTACTGCTGAAGAGGCAGAGGAGATGGTCAAGTCCGGCAAGATGAAGAAGGTCGTTCTGGTGCGTCTGGAGACCAGCCCCGAGGATATCGTGGGTATGCAGGTCTCTCAGGGCATCCTGACCGTCCGCGGCGGTATGACCAGCCACGCAGCCGTTGTTGCCCGTGGTATGGGCACCTGCTGTGTCTCCGGCTGCGGCAACGACAACGAGGTCAAGATCGATGAGGAGGCAAAGACCTTCGAGATCAACGGCCATAAGTTCGTCGAGGGCGACTGGATCTCCATCGACGGCTCCACCGGCAACATCTACGGCGAGCAGGTCGCTACCGTGGCCGCTACCGGCAACAAGAACTTCAACCGCTTCATGGGCTGGGCAGACACAGCACGTCAGCTGCTGGTCATGACCAACGCTGATAACCCGCGTGACGCACAGCAGGCAGTGGATCTGGGTGCTGAGGGCATCGGCCTGTGCCGTACCGAGCACATGTTCTTCGCTGAGGACCGCATCAAGGCTGTCCGCGAGATGATCTGCGCACGCACCGTGGAAGAGCGCGAGGCTGCTCTGGCCAAGGTCGAGCCGTTCCAGCAGGGCGACTTCGAGGCCATGTACCGCATCATGGGTGAGCGCCCGATGACCATCCGTTATCTGGACCCGCCCCTGCACGAGTTCCTGCCCACCAAGGACGAGGACATCAAGGAACTGGCTGCCGACATGGGCATGACCTACGAAGACCTGAAGAACGTGGTTGCTTCTCTGCACGAGTTCAACCCCATGATGGGTCACCGTGGCTGCCGTCTGGCTGTTACCTACCCCGAGATCGCTGCTATGCAGACCCGCGCTGTGATCAAGGCTGCCCTGAACGTCTCTGCTGAGACCGGTCATGTGATCACTCCGCACATCATGATCCCGCTGGTCGGCGAGGTCAAGGAGCTGAAGTTCGTCAAGGACGTTGTCGTCAAGGTTGCTGACGAGCTGATCGCTGCTGCCGGCGTTGACATGAAGTATCAGGTCGGTACCATGATCGAGATCCCCCGCGCAGCCCTGACTGCCGGCGAGATCGCCAAGGAGGCTGAGTTCTTCAGCTTCGGCACCAACGACCTGACCCAGATGACCTTCGGCTTCAGCCGTGATGACGCTGCCAAGTTCCTGGGCGCATACTACGAGAACAAGATCTACGAGAGCGATCCGTTCCAGCATCTGGATCAGGTCGGCGTCGGCAAGCTGGTCAAGATGGCTGCCCACGACGGTCGTGAGACCCGCCCCGATCTGGGTCTGGGCATCTGCGGCGAGCACGGCGGCGACCCCACGAGCGTGGAGTTCTGCCACAACGTTGGTCTGGATTACGTCAGCTGCTCTCCCTTCCGTGTGCCTATCGCCCGTCTGGCTGCTGCTCAGGCTGCTATCAAAAATCCCAGAAAGTAAGATTGTTGCATGAAAATGCACTAATCGCGCAAAACATGGGAAGATAAGCGTATGATAAACCCTCCCCGGTGAAACTGAATGGTTTTGCCGGGGAGGGTTTTGTTTTTTGCAGATTGTAGAAGAAAGATTATGGAAAATAAAGGAAAGAAAAAAAGCAGTTCAAGGAACGATATATCACTTGACCAAGCAATATTACAGTGGATTGTGGATGATTATGATATTTCTGATGAAAAATCCAGAAAAATAGTAGGTAAAAGTGAAGAAAAAAGTAAATTAATAACATGCGAAATGGTAATGAATTATCTAGACAATCGAGGTGTATTAGAAGAAACAGATGAAACGGAATTTATGAGATCGCTTCGAAAGCGTCTTTATTATGCAATTGACACAGTCGTTGGACCAATTCCAATGAAATCGAAAAGTGTCAATGCACATGAGCTGCTCAGACAAAAAAGTCAATCAAAAGGACGATTTTATGTGACTTCAGCAAATGCGGAATTTTTTATGTATTTGCTTTGGTGCAATGAAGATAGAGCCGACAATGACGATATTTTGTGGTTAATAAAGAACGAAAGGAATTATGAAGCAAGTGAATGGCTGAAAAATTTGATTAGAGACGGCTTTGATTCATTGATTGAGAACCCTGCAATAGGAATAAAACAAAAAACTGTTGAAAGGCGATGGAAGGAATTATTTGAAGGAGAATTAGCCAAAACCAAAGATGCATTAGAATCATTAAATCTGACGTGGGCATATATAGAAGATCGGAAGAAAATGGCAGGGGATGAATTTGATGAAGAGTGGTTTGACTTAATAGTAGGATGTTGTTGGAAGGAATGCATAATAAATGTTTGGCTACAAGCTGTAGAAGTAGGAGTATTGGATGATAGCAGAGAAAAATCAGTGATACCAACGTCGTTGGAAGATGAGATAGCTATAATACGAAGAGAATGTAGTGTCAATTGTACGAATGATATAGTAAAACTTTTGGATGAGAGAATTGCCTTGCAACTAGAAGAACTAGACTTTGAAATTCGGGAAGAAGGCAATAAAACGAACTTATACAAAATGCATGATGAATATAAAATTGATCTTGAAATGTTATCAAAAGATGTAAATTAAAATGGATAATAGAGAATAAAGCAGAAGGAGCTGAGCCTTTTCCGAAATGGCTCAGTTCCTTCTGCTTTATTCTCTAAATAATGTATAAATTATGAATGAGGCTAGAATGTAGAAAAAAACAACGACTGTAAGCTGAAATAATTAAATTTGAACTGCCATTATTTTCTGAAAGGTGAACTGATATAATACAGTCAATGACATGGCCATGTCAAAATACAAACGAATTAAGGGAGTTTTTTGACATGAAAAAGAAAGGCGTAGGAAGTCCCGCATATAAGCTTGGTATACATATCAAAGATTATCGTGAACAAAAAAATGGTCGCAAGCTACTTTGGCGAATAAAATTGAAACTGGCAATGTGTATATAGGATGGGATACCTTTTACAAAATATCACAAGCGCTGGATGTATCAATGGAGGAATTGATTGAAGGAGATGAGTAAAGCCACCAGATTGAACGTAGCATAAGGCAAATGCTTGTAAATTTCACATCTGTATGCTACTATAATAACAAGAGAAAAGAAGGTGATGGGATGGCGCAAAAGGATACATCTGAAAAAATTCTGGAATCCTATAACGATGTCTTTTCGGACATTGTGAACGTGCTTCTGTTCAACGGCAAACAGGTTCTGTCTGCAGATGAACTGGAAGATCAGGCTCCACGCTCCTACTACAAGGCAGATGGCAAGATTCGTGAGATCGAGCGGGATGTTGCCAAACGCTGGAAGAACGGAAATATTCGCGTGGCCTGTATCGGTTTTGAAAACCAGACCGCTTCTGATCCCAATATGCCGCTCCGTGTCATGGGTTACGATGGCGCAGAGTACCGGGCGCAGTTACTTGGCGATAGCGAAAATCTCTATCCGGTCGTGACGCTGGTGCTCTACTTCGGCCATGATAAACCGTGGAATGGGCCGCTTTCCCTGAAAGAGCGACTGAATATTCCCAAAGAGTTTGAGCCGTATGTCAACGACTATAAGATCAATCTGTTCCAGATTGCATATCTGACCCACGAGCAGGTAGAACTTTTCCAGAGCGATTTTAAGGTTGTTGCAGACTACTTCGTGCAGAAGCGGGAAAACGGCGACTACATTCCGAGTTCGCAGGATTTGACCCATGTGCAGGAAACGCTTCAGCTGCTAAGTATTATGACGAATGATAATCGGTTTGAGGAAGCGTACAATACAAATACCGATGGCCAGAAAGGAGGCCCACGCAATATGTGTGATGTGCTTGATAAAGTGGAAAGCAGAGGCATTGCAAAAGGCATTGCAAAAGGCGTTGCGAAAGGTAAGGCTGAGGGTGAAATTGAAGGCAAAAATCAAATGGCTCTCCTTGTCAAGAAACTCCTCGATCAAGGCCGTATTGATGATGTCAAGCGGGCATCTGAAGATGAAGTGTACCGCGATCAGTTGATAAAAGAATTTGGCATTCGATAAGACCGGAGGCCCACGCAATATGTGCGATGTGCTTGATAAAGTGGAAAATCGTGGAAAGGCTGAAGGCGCAAATAGTGTAGCTCTGCTCATGAAGAATCTCTTCGATCAAAACCGCATTGAGGATGCAAAACGGGCTTCTGAAGATAAGGAGTACCGCACTCGGCTGATGAAAGAGTTGGGCATCAGCTAAAAAATTCATATGTACAACTGGGGGAGCGTCTTCGGATGCTCTCCCTTTACTTTTGCAGGGCAGTTCGTGTGGATTGTCCTGCTTCTTATATGAGGAGAAGACAGATTATGTGAAGCAGGAATAACAGAAAACTTGTGCCGGAGAGGTATTAAAAATGCCGTTCGTCATTTTAGCGTTATCAATCTGCTAAGATAAATTGCCCAATCTCACTGTAATTGATACTTTTCTGCACCTACGGCATTTTTGATACAGAAAGAAAAAAGTTATGAGTATTTATGGCTATTGCAGAATTTCCACTGCAAAACAGAGTATCGACCGCCAGACCCGCAACATCAAGGCAGAATACCCGACTGCCCACATTGTACAGGAAGCCTACACCGGCACATCCATTTTTCGCCCGGAATGGCTGAAGCTCTACCGGATTCTGAGAGCCGGAGATGTGGTAGTGTTCGATTCGGTGTCCCGGATGTCCAGAAATGCAGAAGAAGGTTTTACTCTGTACGAAGACCTTTACCACAAGGGCATCCGGCTGGTGTTCTTGAAAGAGCACCACATCGACACCGAGACCTACAAAAAAGCTCTGTCCGGCAGCATTGCCATGACAGGGACGAATGTGGATTTCATCTTGAAGGGCATCAACGAATATCTGATGGCCTTGGCAAAGGAGCAAATCAAGCTGGCCTTTGAGCAATCCGAAAAAGAAGTTGCCGACTTGCATCAACGCACCCGTGAGGGCCTTTTGACCGCCCGGTTGAACGGCAAGCAGGTTGGTCGCAAGAAAGGCACTGGCTTTGAAACCAAAAAGTCCAAAGCAGCCAAGGAGAAGATCCGTGTCCATTGTAAGGCGTTTGGCGGCACATTGGATGACATGGAGTGCATGAAATTGACTGGTCTTGCCCGGAATACCTATTATAAATATAAGCGGCAGATTCGGGCAGATTTGACTGACGAGGGAAAACTTAAAAAGGAAGAGCTGTTACTCTGTCTACTCTAGGGGTATCGCCGCAACAACAATCCCCAAAAGAAGCGGCTGGGGGATGGCATCCTCTCTCTGAAACAGGAGCAAAAGCCGGCAGAGCCTGCCAAACCGGAAAACGGAAAGAAAGACCACAGCTTTCTAATCACGCTTGCGGTGTCGATCGCCATTATCCTGATCCTGTGGCTCATCAAAAAGTTCTAAACCGTGCCGAATCGGAATATCTTTTCGGGATCGCAAAGGTTTAAAGTCCCCAAGCGTCCAACTTACAACAAAAATGAGACAGGCGACCCGCCTTTCGGGAAGCCTGTCTCATTTTTCCGTTGGGGGCTATCTGCATTGCTGAGAAACAGCCCGGTTTGGAAACTCAGTGCTCGAAGGAGAACGGGAGGATCACTTAAAGGCTGATATCCTTTCCGCCATTGAGCTTGCTGAAGGCCAGCAGGGAAATGACGGTCAGGATGGTCATGATGGTGGACAATGCGGCTGCAGTGCCGTAGTTGCCGCGGATGACCTCGGTATAGATTGCTACCGTCAGGGTCTTGGTTTTGCCGGTATACAGGATGATGGCGGTGGACAGTTCACTGATCATGGTGACCCAGCTCAGGATGGCACCAGAGATGATGCCGGAGGCCATCATGGGCACCGTGATGCGGAAGAATGCCTTCATCTTGGAAGCACCCAGCGAGATGGCAGCTTCCTCAATGCTCATGGGGATCTGCTGCAGGATAGCCACCGACGAGCGGATGGTATAGGGCAGACGCCGGATGATGAGTGCCACCACCATGATGAGCATGGTGCCGCTGATGAGGAGCGGGGGCTTATTGAAGCCGATGAGCAGTGCGATACCAAGGACCGTGCCGGGCACGATATAGGGGATCATCGAGAGAATATCCACCACGTTGGTCAGGGCGTTGCGGCGGCGCACCACCAGATAGGCGATGAGAACAGCCAGCAGCACGATGACGACCAGTGCCAGCAAGGGGATGATGATGGTGTTCTGGATGCTGCGACCCAGCTTGCCGATGGCGGTCTGGTAGCTTTGCAGCGAGTAGCCGTCCACAAAGATCTTGCCCTGCGTGTTCTTGAACGAGGTGTAGATGACGTAGGCCTGCGGCATGATGGCGATGCCCACCACCAGATAGACAGCCAGATGCACCAGAGCGTTGATGCCCTTGCGGGCCTCCCGTTCCTCCACGGGGTGCATACTGTTCAGAGCGAAGGCGTTCTTGTTGGAAACGTACTTCTGGACGAGGAACACCAGCGTGGTGATGACGATAGCAATGACGGCGATAGCGGCTGCAAAGCCGTCGCTGCCGCCCACCTCGTTGATGAACTCAGTGTAAAGGACAACAGGGAAGGTACGGTAGCCCTCACCGATCAGCATCGGGGTGCCGAAGTCTGCAAAGGAGCGCATGAACACCAGCAGAGCTGCTGCCAGTAGGGTGGGCATGATCAGAGGCACGACCACCTTGAAGAAGCAGGCGATGCCAGAGCATCCGAGGTTCTCAGCCGCCTCAATGAGGGAGTTGTCGATGTTCTTCAGCGCACCTTTGGCGTAGAGGAACACCAGCGGGAACAGCTGGAGCGTCATGACCAGCACGATGCCGCCGAAGCCGTAGATGTCCGGGATGGCGATGCCGAGGTTTTTGAAGAAGGTGGTGATGATACCACTGCGGCCCAGCAGCAGGATCCATGAGTAGGCACCGATGAAGGGAGCCGACATAGATGCCACCACAATGAGGATATTCAGCACTGACTTGCCCTTGATCTTAAAGATCGTGAACAGGTATGCCAGTGGGGTGCCAATGGCGATGGAGAGCACCGTCGCTGTGATGGATACCTTGAAGCTGTTGATCAGGGTATCGAAATAGTAACTCTTGGAAAAGAACTTCGTGAAATAAGCCAGCGTGAAACCGCCGGTGTCGGGGTCCAGCACAGACTGGCGGATCAGGTATGCCATCGGGTAAAGCAGGAACAGTGCATAGAGTGCGATGGTCCCCAGCGTAATGGCTCCCCAGACATCAAGACGGAACTTATTATTGTTTTTCATAAGCGTCGCTCCTGATGAGATTGGTACCACCGTCCTTGGTAAAGACGTTGATCTTCTCTTTCTTGACCTTCAGCAGCACCTTCTCGCCCTTCTTGAGACCCTCGCCAATGGAGGACTCCTCTACGATCTCCACCGAGTCGCCCTGATCGGTGTCAATGGTGTAGTGGGTGTTGAGACCGAGGTAGGTACACTCCTGCACGGTGCCGTGGATGCCATCGGTGCCGTCCTTGCAGATAATGAACTCCTCCGGGCGGATGGAACAGCGCACATCCTGCTCGGCAGCCTTGTCCAGAGCGTCAATGTGCTCATGGTAGCCGTCGGCAAAGGTGATGATGCCGTCCTTGACGTGGGCATTCACGATGTTGGTGCGACCGATAAAGGTGGCAACGAAGACATTCTTCGGGCGCTGGTAGATGTCGCGGGGAGTGCCAACGTGCTGGATGACGCCGTCCTTCATAACGGCGATACGGTCACTGATGGCCATTGCCTCTTCCTGATCGTGGGTGACATACACGGTGGTGATGCCAACGCTCTTCTGGGTGTGGCGGATGACGCTGCGCATCTCGACACGGAGCTTTGCGTCCAGATTGGAAAGCGGCTCGTCCATCAGCAGCACATCCGGCGAGATAACCAGTGCGCGAGCCAGTGCGATACGCTGCTGCTGACCGCCGGAAAGCTGGTTGGGCATCCGGTCGGCATACTGCATGATCTGCATCAGGTTCAGAAACTCATCCGTCCGCTTCTTGATCTCGGCCTTGTCCACCTTGCGGTTCTTCAGACCGAATGCCACATTGTCCCGGACGGAGAGGTTCGGGAAGATGGCATAGTTCTGGAACACCATGCCGATGTTGCGCTTGCTGGGGTCCATATCGTTGATGCGCTTCTCGTTGAAGAAGATGTCGCCGCCCTCAATGGAGTTGAAGCCTGCGATCATACGGAGAAGGGTGGTCTTGCCGCAGCCGGAGGGACCCAGCAGGGTGAACAGCTCACCATCTCCGATCTCCAGATTCAGGTCCGGGATGACCGTATTATTCCCGTAGCGCTTTACTGCGTCTTTGACTGATATTCTGCTCATACTAGCCTCCTGCTGCCCTTTGAATTACTTGCTCTGCAGATCGGTGAAGATCTCAGTGTACTTGTCCACCAGCTCTGCCTTGTGGGCGCTGACGTAGGGGATGTCCTCTTCGATGACATTGATGTCTGCCATCGGGGTCATGGCATCGTTGGTGGCAGCGTCCTTCATAACAGGACGGTTGGTCAGGGTGCTGCCCCAGATGTTCTGTACTTCTTCGCTCAGGATGAAGTCAATGAACAGCTTGGCATTGTCCATGTTCTTTGCGCCCTTGATGATGGTGGCGGAAGCAGGAAGGAAGACAGTACCTTCCTTCATGTAAACGATCTTGACAGGTGCGCCGTCCAGAACCAGCTGAGCACAGGGATCCTCATAGGACAGACCCACCACATACTCGCCATCGGCAACTCCCTTGTAAACGCCGCTGGAGCTTTCGCAGATCTTGCCGTCCACATTCTCAAACAGGTCGTGGACGTACTGCCATGCCTTATCGTCCTCGTAGCCGCCCATTGCAAGCAGCATATTGGTCAGGTGAGCGAAAGCGGAAGAGGAGTTGGCGGGGTCGGCAGTGGCGATCTTGCCCTTCAGAGCCGGGTTCAGCAGATCTTCGTAGCCCTCGATCTTGATGTCACCGATGAGGTCGGTGTTGACGATGAGGACACTGCCGTCCAGCACGTTGCCGGTGATGAAGCCGCACTTGTTCTTGTAGGCGTCGATGACGTTTGCATCGTTGGCGGAAACATACGGCTCCCACAGGTCCTCGTTGGTGTACATCAGCGACCAGGAGCCGCCGAACAGGACATCTGCGTAGGGATCGTTCTTTTCGGACTGGATACGCTTGACCAGTTCGCCGGTGCCGGCCTGGATCAGCTCGACATTGACGCCGTATTTCTCCTCAAACAGAGGAATGGTGGCGTTCAGCAGACCCTCAGAGTTGGGCGAGTAGATCACGAGGTCGCCGCCGCCCTGTGCAGCAGTACCAGAAGCGGCAGTGGAAGCAGCGGTAGAACCGGCAGAAGAAGTGCTGGCGGAGGAGCCGCCGCAAGCGCTCAGAGCAGCAGAAGCTGCGATAACACCGGTAGCCATCAGGAACGAACGACGAGAAATCTTTTTCATAGTAAAAACCTCCATTTTTTACTTGAAACCTTTCGATAGTCCCATTTTAATACCTCTAGCACAAAAATAATACTCAAATTGCAGAACAAATGGCAAAAATACCGAACGGTGGCTGTTCGGTATTTTTGCGTACACTTATTTCAAGGTGCTCTGATACTCCCGCACCGAGCAGCCTATGTATTTTTTGAAAACGTGGTTAAAATATTTGTACTCACCAATGCCGCACTCCCAGCCGATCTGGGAGATGGGCAGTTTTCCTTTCCGGATGAGTTCCAGAGCGTTCTGGATACGGCAGCGGTTGAGGTAGTCAATGACCGTTGTGCCAAGCTCTTTCTGAAACTTCTGGTTGATGTATCGTTCTGAGTAGTGGAACTGTTCCTGAAGGTCAGCAAGTGTTATCTTGCTCTGGTAATTCTCTTTCAGATAGGCTACGATGCGCAGCACCAGCGGGTCAGTGACCTTATCTTCGCTTAATGGCGGCAGAGCTGTCCGGCTGCGGACGGCCTCTGCCTCGTCCTCCCGCTGTTGGAGGTACTGGTTATCCCCCGCAAGGCGGACAGCCTTCTCCAGCGCAGTACGCATCTCGTCCATGTCGAGAGGCTTGAGCACATAATCCGATACGCCGTTCCGGATAGCCTGCTGGGCGTACTCAAACTCCGAGTAGCCTGTCAGGATGATGGCGATATAGTTGAATTTCTCCCGGGTGTCAGCGATCATCTCAAGACCGTTTTTTACCGGCATGGTAATGTCGGTAATGACGATGTCAGGCTGCAGTTCAGCGATCTTTTCTTCACCTGCTGCCCCGTTCTCTGCCTCGCCCACCACCGAGCAGCCGCACTCCTCCCACGGTACCGAGTAGCGAATGCCCTTGCGGATGATCTCTTCATCTTCTACAAGCAGAACGCGATACATGGTTTACATTCCTCCCAGCCGGAGCTTGAGTTTCACCGTGAAGCCTTCGCCCTCGGTGCTGTCGATGGTCAGTCCGCTGTCACCGCCGTAGCCCAGCCAGATGCGACGGTTGATGTTCTGCAGACCATTGTGCTCGATGTTCACTTCATCCGAGCGCAGGATGTCTCGCAGCTGTTCCAGCATTGTCTCGTCCACGCCTCCGCCGTTGTCCTCTACCGTGAAATAGAGAGCATCCTCCCCCAGCCAGCCCCGTACTCTTATATGGATGCATGGCTTTTTCTGGAATCCATATTTGATGCTGTTTTCCAGCAAGGGCTGTAAAAGCAGCTTCGGGATGATGAACTCCATGCAGGCGTCATCGATGTCGATCTCGTAGGAGAAATTTGCACCAAAGCGGGTGGACTGGATCACAAGGTAATCCTGCAGATATTTCAGATCATCTTTAACAGTGACATTGTGCTTTGTGTTGTTGATGCTGTAGCGCAGGATGCCGATAAACCGCCCGATCAGCTGCTGGGCTCGCTGGGGGTCTGTCGGGATAAGATAGCGGATATTGTCCAGCGTATTATAAATAAAGTGGGGATTGATCTGCGCCTGAAGATTCTGCATCTCCATCCGGTTGTTCACTTCGGCAAGAGCGATGTTGCGCTGGCTCAGCTCCTGAATGCTGCGGACCATCTTGTTGACCTGACGGGCGATCTCCTCGATCTCATCGCCGGTGTCGATCTCGATGATGTGATCAGGGTCCTCCTTGCGGATGATGCGGATCTCCCGCACGAGAGTGTCCACCGACTTTACCATCTGCTCAGTCATAGCGTGCATGATACGGGCGAACATTGCTGCCCAACTCAGCCCCAGCAGTACGATCAGGAGCAGACCCACGAAGAGATAACTGTAATTCGTGGGCGAGTAGATGAAGGAGTAAGCCAACACCGTGCCGTTTTCCAGCGAGCGGCTGCTGCGTAGATAGCGGTTCCCGTTTACTCGCACATACTGCGCCGCATCGGCGGGCAGATACTTGTTGGCGTTCTTCTGGGAGAGGAAGGAGGAGTTTGAACAGGTAATGACATCACCGTTGGATTTGGTGAGGATAGCATCGTACTGGTACTGGCCGAACAGCTTTGTCCAGTCGTTTCTTTTCATTGGGCTGGTAACGGCTCTGGTGGAGGCGCTTTCTCTGATATTTCTGGATCCCATGATGGGAATTCTTAAGATTCCGTCAGATATTTTAGAAGAGACGGGAGAATATCTGCAGGTTATTTTTATGGGCCTTATGTTTACCTTTGTGTACAATTATTTTGCCGCGCTTTTAAGGGCTCTGGGAAATTCTGTGGTTCCCCTTTTATTTCTGGCAGTTTCAGCTCTGGGAAACATTGTCCTGGATCTGGTATTTATTCTGAAATTTCATATGGGAACAGCCGGAGCGGCCTGGGCTACGATTCTGGCCCAGTTTCTGTCTGCTCTGGGAATTGGCCTCTATGTATGTGTAAAAATGCCTCATCTGCTGCCGGGAAGGCGTCACTTTTACAGGGACAGGAATATTTTAAAGACGATTTCCAGGTATTCGATTTTAACCTGCGCCCAGCAGTCGGTCATGAATTTTGGAATTCTGATGGTGCAGGGGCTTGTAAACAGTTTCGGGGCAACAACGATGGCGGCATTTGCGGCAGCGGTCAAAATTGACACATTTGCATATCTTCCGGTACAGGATTTCGGC
>ENA-OWPF01002488-OWPF01002488.1-human-gut-metagenome-genome-assembly--contig:-NODE-2488-length-12984-cov-2.562921_pt1 | contig 12984 bp, 9 predicted proteins | sample MGYA00248261_ERZ651840 | MGnify/ENA primary metagenome ERZ651840 (study PRJEB26924, sample SAMEA4378268) | human gut metagenome | biome: human gut; feature: human-associated habitat; material: faeces... | reverse complement strand
CAGACCGAAATCCGGATTGTAAATAAATTTCCACAGATATGCAATAACCGCCACGGAAATTACATTTGGAATAAAGAATACGCAGCGGAAAAAGCTTTCGCCCTTGCCACCTAACTTATCTAACACTGCTGCTGTAATCATGGCAAGCGGATGCTGGATACAGATAAAGCCGATGGCCAGCAGTAAGGAATTTCGCATGGACATCCAGAAATTTGCGTCCACAATCAGTTTTTTGTAGTTCTGCCATCCGATGAAATGTGCCTGCCCCATACCGGAATAATCCGTAAAGCCGTAATATACGCTCAGACAGATCGGTGCTAAGATTGCAAAAAAGAATAGCAGCAATCCCGGAAGCACGAGTGAAAGGATGACCCATTTATTACTGTATAATTTCTTCATACTTATTGCTCCTTCTTAGGAAAAAAGACCGCCGGAATGTGACTTCCGGCGGTCCTATGGTCTGTGATTACCAGTCGCAGGAAGAACCGATTGTCGCTAAGAAATCGTCAATGCTTGTGCTTCCGTTTGATACGTTCTGAATCTCGCTCTCGATACAGGTCTTGAATGCGGATGGTCCACAGTCGTTGATCGGAGTTCCGGATACACTTGTTGCATTGTTTACTGCGTCTACAAACTGCATCTGTAAATCAGTCTCATCGCCGGTCATATATGCGGACTGATCCTGTGCAGACATTCCTACACCATTCTCCCAGCCAATCTTAGAAAGCTGATCTGGCTGATACATATAATTTAAGAATTTGATTGCTTCGTCTTTTACAGATGATGTTGCAGAAACTGCATATCCACCACCGTTCCATGCTGCGATATCGGTTGCTGTTCCTTTGCCTCCATCAATTACCGGCATGGTAAACATACGGATGTTAGTACGAATATCTTCTGGAATATCCTCGTTGAGAGCCATGGATGCATCCCAGCTTCCCATGTAGTACATTGCTGCCTGACCATTGGTAAACAGGTTCTGTGCAGTTGCATAATCCTGGGAATCATATCCCTTCTGGAACAGTCCTGCATCTGCAGATTTCTTTAAGAGTTCTACGGCTTTTTTGATGTTCGGGTCTGAGAAATCCTTGTTTGCGATTGCATCGCTTACGGTCTGGGAATAATCAGATCCTGTCAGTTTAAAGAGAATATCGGACAGATAAACTGCCATCGGCCATCCATCGCCACCGTCCATTGCCAGTGGTGTGATTCCTGCATCGTTCATCTTTCCTGCCAGATCTAACAGCTCATCATATGTAGTCGGAACCTGCCAGCCATTCTCATCAAAAATTTTCTGGTTGTAATAGAAAGCTGCTACGTCTGTGTTTCTTGGAAGTCCATATAACTTTCCTTCTTTCTTAAATCCGTCCAAAGAGCCTGGAATAAAGTTGTAATCCGCGTAATCGCTCTCGTTTAATTCTGCAAGAACTCCTGCATCCAGAACCTCGTCTAAGAATGCCGGCTGTCCCCAGATGCTTACCACATCCGGCATGCCATCCATAGAGTATGCTTTGAATTTTGTCTTATAACTTTCTTCATCCAACGCCTCTACTTTAATCTCAACATTTGGATTTTCTTTCATATATTCATCAATAATTGTCTGCTCTACAAGACCCTGTCCTGTTTTTCTATCTGGAAGATTGGAGAATACTTTCAGTGTCACCTTTCCCCCATCGTTACCACTTTCTTCAGACTTAGAAGTGCTGCCGTTTCCATCGGCGCTTGTTCCTGTGCTGCCACATCCCATCATCATGGTTACTGCCATTGTTGCTGCAAGTACAGCTGAAATAACTTTTCGTTTCATATACCTTTTCCTCCTGGTTTTTATGACCGGCCGGATCATTTATTTGATGAACTAATGATAGCATACGGCAAGAGGGTTTTACAGTAAGCAAATTTTTAAAAAGGTGCACTTTTTTTAAATGGATGGCAAATAAAAAAAGCTGTGCACTTTTGGAATGTGCAACAGCTTCTTTGTGTTCTTTTCTATTTTAAGAATAGGCTTTCTGATCCTCCAGCGCCTGATTGATCTCTTTGCTGATCTTGTTGACGTACATCATCAGTCCCAGACCTGCGGCAAAGATCAGTATCGTGACAATGATTCCGGCTGCCGAAAAGCAAAGCTGGCTTAAGTATCCGATAAACGGTGTCTTTGCCACAACTTTTCCTGCGATCTGCTCATATGACACAGTCTCTCCCTCCCGGATGGCAAGTGTCTGTGCCGCCGTATCGTTCGCATCCACATAGTATACATCCACCTTGCGGCTGCTGTCACTTTCCTGTACCGCCACAATATTTCCCTCGTCATAGGAATCGTTGGAAACGGCCTTAAGATATACGACGTTGCCATACTTTGAAATGTTGCCTGTCGCATCCGATCCCACGGTGTACGTGTGGTATCCGAAAATGGCCGGCAGAACCACCGGAAGAACGATCAGCAAAAAAACGATCATAAGTGCATACCCTAAAACCGTAAGCGTCCTTCGTTTTCCCTTTTTTTCCTCCACCTGCGGTCTGTTTGTATCATTTCCCTGTTTTCTCATATTTTTTCCTTTCTGTTTGCAAATGTATTCTTATTATATGGTCTGCATGCCTATCCCACAATAGGGCTATAGTCCTCTTTTTTGGCCGTCAATGCCGCATTCTTTTGCATCTGCAGCGCCTGATCGATAATCTGCGGCATCCGAAGTGCCGTGTTTAATGCCTCTGCCAGTTCCCGGTATTCTTTTTCCGGAAACGTATTGGTCGGTGCCGTATAGTAAGCATTGTGCATCGTTTCCTCAAATGCAATAATCAGCTGATTATTCAAAAATGCACGGTGCACCGCATCTACAATCTCTCCCTCGCGATTGATATCAAGGTAAATATCACATTTTTCAAACAGGTGATCCAGCACCTGCGTTTTCACGTTCGGATACAGAAACACGTTTTCATTGGCACCAACTGCCATCAGCCGGGACGACATCTCTGTAATCGCCGCCACATGAAAATGCATATCCGGTACAAGTTGTGCCAGTTCATGAAGATGTTCCACCCGGTCAGAATTGGTACAGATTAAAATTTCCGGCCGGTGTTTATTTTCCCGGACAAAACTATACATATACCCCAACTGTTTTACCATTTCCGGGGAAGCTCCCAATGCGATAAGTCTCTCATAGGAATGTTTCCGCTGCACATAGATCTTTTCGGTTCTGGTGGCCTGATGGTTTAAAATAATCTGCATATTTCCCGGAATCTCATCTCCCACAGGTTCGTTCCAGAACAGGATATCCTTTTTCCCATTTGGCGGAAGAATCTGCGATGTAAAAAACGGATAGGAGAGCGAATTAAAGCAAAGCTGCGCATCCTGCAGCCCCGCGCACTCCAGATAAAACCGGATCAGTTCCGTCTTGGAATGTAAAATTTTATCTTTTCCCTTCCACTGTACGATGATGGCATTGGTCACAAAATTCTCCATCACCCGCTCCTGCCCCTGCGGAGAATAAAATTTCCGGAGCGCCTTCTGCCCCTTCTGGTTAAAAATCGTGCGGCAGAAAATCTCCCCGTACTTGTTGTAATGCTCACTGAGCCGGACCACACCATCGTCATCCAGCCAGTCCACGATCTTTACCAGACGGTGGTTTGTCGGCTCCGTATAAAAAATACGTGCCCGCTCCTTTGTTTTATCCATTACCTTTCCACTGGTATTTGTACTTTCGATCCTCCAGTATTCCGGCACCTGGATCTGATTAAAATATCTGGGATGTTCCTCTCTGGCAACAGCCCCCTGTGTGCAGAAATATCCATATACCGAATTCACGCCTTCCGGCAGAAATCCGTCATCCTCCACCACTGCTGCCGTAAAAGGAATTCCCACATTCGTAAAAGATTCATACAAATTTCTGCTTTCCATCGAAAAATAATCAAACAGCAGAACTATTTTAGAAGACTGATCCATCGTTTTACCACCTCCTTTGTCAGAAATGCCTGTGCTTTCTCATAGGAATGCTCAGAAAAAGCTTCCATATCACCCTCCATCAGCATATGTACGATACGATCCGCCAGCAGAGCAATTTTTTCCTTCTGATCCATTTCATCGTGAATCGGTATGCGGTATCCATTCTCTCCATCATCGATAAAGGTCTGGTTTCCGTATCGCACATCAAACCCGATAATCGGAAGTCCCGAACCGACAGCCTCCATCAGTGTCAGTCCAAATCCTTCGCTCTGCGAAGCAGAGACATAGGCATCATACGTTTCGTATACATCATGCATTTCCACATCCTCGTCCTTTTTTTCAATAAACTGTGCAAATAACTGTTTGATTCTTTCCTGTGCCTGATCCTTCGTTGCTTCCGGCAAAAACAGAAGAAATTCATCTCCGCCCAGACGGCACGCCACAGATGGTTCCCCAACATCTTTTAAAAGTGTACCCAGACATCCGAGCGCACGATCCCCTGCCTTATGCCCATAAATGTCATTGATCTTTTTCAGATTATCCATATCGCAAAAAACCAGACATCCATCCTGTTCCATTATCAGATCCGCTATCATGGCTTCCCCACGGCTTCGCATCGGAAGTCCGGTCAGATGATCATAGTTTTCTTTTTCAATGCGTTTCTTCTGGATTTCCATATCACGGACACTCTGCACGGTCCGGACAATATTTGCAAACAAAAGTACCAGCATGCCGATGCCTGTAAAAATGCCGGAAAGCACAACCACATAATACGTGGAAACCACCTCCACCACCACTGACATCATGGCGATCAGCATACCGATCAGTGTCAGTCCGTATTCCCCTGCACGTTTCCGGAAGAAGTCTATCCCAAACGTGGTACATACCGCAAGAAATGTGATCACAAGAATCCCCTGGGAAACCGGAAGGGTCTCAATAAAATCTTTCACCCCTGCCAGATGCAGCAGCGTACAGACCACAAAATCTGCCACTGCTGCATATCCGATCGCATGGTACATACGGGTATACCTCTTTTTCTGCACACTGTCCATATAAATAAGCACCGGAACCGGGCAAAGCAGGATAACAAGAAAACATACTGCAGACAATATGCTGACATTCGGTATCCATAGCTGACGCAGTTTTGATTCCCCCAGCATCCATCAGTATGCACCAGCCCAGATACTCCATATCAAAACGGGTATGATACGCGATTCCAAGGGCAACACTGAAAATAATCGTCACCAGTCCTACAAACAAAAGGAAAAAAGCAATGATGGTTTCCAATCCATAGTCACGGAAAATACTTGCCCAGATATCCCCTTTATCCCCACAATATACGGTATTGACAACACCGCTGTAGTTATCCGTATGTGTTGTCAGTTCTATCTGCAGCATCTTCCCCGCATCCTTTTCAGAAGTCGGACAGAACACATAACGGCTGGCAGAATTTTTGCCGTTCAGCCTCGTCTTGTCTGTATGATATTCGCTCCGCAACTCTCCATCCACATAAAACCTTACGTCCTGCAGGGAAGATCGGATCGCAAATGATGTCTGCGTGAAGTCATCCGGAAGCCGCGTGACCAGCACCATGGTCTCATCCACTCCCACCGGATATTTTCCCGGAACGGTAATCTCCTGACTGGTTCCGTCATTTTTTCCCAGGTAAATGTCCCCCTGTATGTAAGATTCTCCGGTCTGGATACTTTGATCCGTTCTGACGGATACACCGTCTCCGCCACCACAAACCAGCCAATCACCGCAATCATCAGAAGATAAAATAAAAGTACTTCCTTTTTATTCCCCATATACTTTTTCATAGTAAGCGATGAATAACATACCGTTCCAAATTTAATTGAAGATTTGGGATAATACAGTCAATAAACAGTAAACGACTACTTTATCTATTTTCAGATCTGGATGCGGACGTATCACTCTTCTTTTCTTAATCAAAGGTAGCCGTTTACGGTGTTTAACTACTTTAGCTAACAGGAGGAGCAGCTTATGCGTAATAAGAGAAGAACAGACGAAGAATGGCTGTCATTGATTCAGCAATGTCGCAGCAGTGGATTTTCTGACCGTGTCTGGTGTGAGCAGAATGATATCTCTATCAATACGTTTTATAATACTGTCACAAGGCTGAGAAAGAAATCATGTATGATTCCGGAGACAGACAGGCTAATCGTGGATGCCACACATGAAATCGTACCACTTTCCATTACAGAAGAATCGCATATACCGATATCGAATCCAGTCAGACTGCTGTCAACAGATGCAACATCAGAAGACGAAGCACTGACAGTTATCATAAACGGCTGTAAAGTTGCAATCAATAATCATGCAGGCAGGGATTTGATCTATCATACGATATCTGCCCTGCGGAAACTTTGATCGGTGATCTGTCCAGAGTACAGAAAATCTATCTGGTTACAGGAAGGACTGATATGAGAAAATCCTTTGACGGACTCATGGCAGTCATCCGTGACAATTTCCAGATGGATCCGTTCTCCAATGCGATCTTTCTGTTCTGTGGACGCAAAAAGAATACGATGAAAGCCCTTTATTTTGACCGGGATGGATTTGTACTCCTGCAGAAGCGCCTGGACAATGGAAAATTCCAATGGCCACGCAATGCTTCAGAAGTCAGACCTCTGACAAGGCAGGAATTCCGCTGGCTGATGGAAGGACTTTCCATTGACCAGCCGAAAGCGATACAGCCTGCGAAAGACAGGGATTACTGATTTGTGCAATATGTAGATTTTGAAAAATTTTTCTACAGCCGGAGCAGGCTGTTGACGGAAGATATCCACAGATGTGAAATCATGGGGTGCGTTGTCCGGGGATAGTTGAGCATGACATCATCATGATGTGAATAACTTTACGGAAAATCCCGGAAACTGGCTGATTTTGAGAAAAAAAGGAACTATCTGGCTTTCGGCATAATGCCAATCTGATTTTGGACGGCATTTGCAACCATGCCTTCCTTTTCGTACAATAAAGGTAACGAAAAAAGAGGGAGGGATTCACCGTGGATTCAAAGGGACAGGACATACTTTTTAACAGTGAGATGAAGCAGAAGGACCTTATGATCCAGATGCTTTCTGAACGGTTAGATGAAAAAGACGAAACCATCACAGAACTGAAGGAAACCATCAATGACCTGAAAGATACAATTGCCGGTCTCAGGGAAACACTGGATGAATTCCAGCGGAAACTCTTTGGTACAGGCAGTGAGAAGACAAAACAGGATAAGAAAACGGAAGAAACTGTGACAACAATCGTCAAAAGCCACAAACGGACAACACGCAAAGCGAAAGCGACACGTGAAGACCAGTATGGAAATCTTCCGATCCATAAGGAAGTCATCCCCCTGCCGGAAGAAGATAAGTATTGTCCTTATTGTAATTCCAAGATGGAGTATGTGACGGAAATGTTTGTGCGTGAAGAACTACGGATCACCCCGGCAAAGGTGGAACGAATCCACTATTATCAGGAGAAATGGCAGTGCCCGGAATGCAGAAAAGATGGTGACGGGACATTTGCTGAATCCAAGATACCTACAGCATTGATTCCACATAGCCCGGCTTCCCCATCCATGGTCGCATATGTTGCAATGGAAAAGATCGGCATGGCAATGCCTTACTATCGTCAGGAATTTCTGATGAACCAGCTGGAATTTACCCTGCCACGGGAAACCATGGCGAACTGGATCATTTATACGGCAGAAAACTATTTCTATCTGATCTATGACCGGCTGCATGAAGAACTTTTAAAGCGGGACCTGGTACATGCAGATGAGACAATATGTCAGGTGCTGCGGGAAAAGGGACGTACGGCGGAACAGACCTCTTATATGTGGTTATATACAACCGGAAATGATGGTCTTACACCGATTGTCCTTTATGATTACCAGCCAAGCCGGAAAGGATCCTGTGTGCAGGAATTTCTGGAAGGATTCCATGGAATGGTACAGTGTGACGGATATCAGGGTTACAACAGGCTTGAAGATGTCATACTGGTCTGCTGCCTTGCACATGCAAGACGTAAGCTCTTTGAAGCAGTCCCGGCAGCCAGACGTAAAAAGCTGAAACTTCTGGATGTTAACTCTGATGAAGCGATCGAGGATACCAGTCTTCCGGATGAAGAGAAGCTGGAACAGCTGCTCCCGGCAGAAATTGGACTGCTGTATTGCAATAAGCTCTTCTACCTGGAGCGCACATTAAAAGAACTGGAGGCAGAAGAACGAAAACAACAAAGAACCGTTCTGGAACAGCCTGTATGGGAACAGTTCTGGAACTGGCTTGGCACACTGCATCCAACTGGCGGAAGCAAGCTTGGGAAAGCGGTGAACTATGCCCAAAATCATCATGATACCTTGATGAACTATATGATAGATGGCCGGTGTGAAATTTCAAACAACCGTGCGGAACGGAAAGCCAAAAGTTATGCCGTTGGGCGGAAAGCCTTCCTGTTCCATACATCAGAAGCTGGAGCTGGGGCAAGTGCGGTAATGTACAGCATTGTGGAAACAGCAAAAGCAAACAATCTGAATATTTTCCAATATCTCTATATGGTACTGCTGTATATGCCGGATTATATGAACTCGTCCGCAGGTATAGAACAGCTGATGCCATGGAGTGAATTTATCAAAGAGCGGTGTTCGGGGATCATTGATGTGGAATCCAATGTCTCGGAAAACAGAATTCCCCTGCCATGTAGATAGCAGGGAAAACCTAAAGTAAATGGTAGTCGTTTACTGTTTTGGGTAGGCGGTGTGTTATTCATCGCTTACTTTTCATCTTTCAGTTTCTCACCCTGTCCTTTATACTTTATATTTTGCATTCATATGTTTTCTTTTAATTATTCCATAACTATACCGGAAATGCAAGCACCACGTTCCTGTTCACTCAGCACTGCGCCATGTCACGCAAAAAAGGGATCACCACCCATTTCGTGGTAATCCCCTGGAAAGAAAACTCAGATTGTTCCGGTTACGGTAAGTGTGCCTGCGCCCGGTGTCACTGTCCACTCGCCGGTTGTGGCATCCTGCGTAAAGGTTGCTGCCGGTACGGTAATCTGCCCTTCCTGCGTCGCAAACGTACCGGTCGTGGCATTGTAGGAATAATTTGCCGGATCCGACCATGCCGTTCCATTATACGATACCGCAAGATTCGAAAGTACCGGATCGAATGTATCTGTCACCACTGCGCCGGTTGCCGCCAGTGCCGCAGTATTTCCAGTATTCTGGATAAGGAACGTATAGGTCAGTGTTCCATTTTCCGTAACCGGAACCGGACTGACGGATTTGGTGATTGTCAGCTTCGGACCACTTTCCGCGATGACGGTTTCCTTTGCGGTAACCGGTGTAATTCCCCCTCCGGAAACGGTCACCGTGTTGGTAATCTCCGATTCTGCCAAAAGAGGTGCAAACGCATTGGTTTCTGCCTCATATACAATGGTCACGTTTCCCCCCGCCGGTACGCTGATCCCGGAAACGGAAAGGGGTGGTCCTGCCGTGACTGCCGGTGTGGTCTGTAAGATTCCATTGCTGTAATAACGCACGGTATCTGCCACATACGTCAGTGGCACCAGTGTGTCTGTGCCAAATGCATATGCCCCCAGATCATCTGCAACCGTCAGTCCTGTCATGGCTGTATTTCCGGAATTCACTATGCTCACAACATAGGTGACACGGTCATTCTGCCCGTATGTTTTGCGTACCGCAGTTTTGGTTGCGGCAAGTACCTCAAGGATTTCTCCCACTGCAACGTTGGAATTGGCTACAGCGTTTCCATAGCGGAGCTGTGCCTGATTGGTAAATATTGCCATTTTTTTGCATCCTTTCATTTTATTCAGGTATGCTTTATCATATGACAAAAATTTTCCATATGTGCAGCCGCGCCGCCATTATTCTTTCAAATATATTTCCGGTCTTCTGTCCCGGAAAAGTCCCCAGCTTCTTCTTTCTTCTTCTATTTCATCCAGATCAAACGTATGCAGGATAAAGCCTTCTGATACCCTGTCCATCTCTTCTGTCACTTCCCCTGTTGCGTCTGTGATAAAAGAGGAACCGTAAAACGTGAGGGCTGAGCTCTGCTGTCCATTTTCCGCGCACGGTTCCACGGTTTCTGTCCCGATCCTGTTTGCAGCAATGACCGGCATAAGATTACATGCCGCATGCCCCATCATGCACCGTCTCCAGTGCGGCATACTGTCGCAGCCAAGTATCGGCTCGCTTCCGATTGCAGTTGGATAAAAAAGGAGTTCCGCCCCTTTTAGTGCCATGCCTCTTGCCGTCTCCGGAAACCACTGATCCCAGCAGATTCCAACCCCAATCGTCCCATATCTGGTTTTAAATGCCCGAAACCCTGTATCACCGGGCGTAAAATAAAATTTTTCCTGATAATAATGGTCGTCCGGAATATGTGTTTTCCTGTAAATGCCGCGCACACTTCCATCGGCATCAATGACTGCCACGGAATTGAACATCTGTCTGTGATCCCCGGCTTCATAAAAGCTCACCGGAATCACCGTTTCCAGCTCTTTTGCCAGTTTTTTCATATGGATGACAGCATCATCTTCCTCCAGCGTTCTTGCATATCCATAATATTCATACCTTCTCTCCTGACAGAAATACGGTCTTTCGAAAAGTTCAGGAGGAAGAATGACCTGCGCCCCCTGTGCAGCGGCCTCCCTGATCAGTTCCGATGCTTTTTCTATATTTTCTTTTACATCGCTGCCGCAGCCCATCTGTATGGCAGCCACTGTGGTTTTTCTCATATCATGCTCCTCCCATCCTCCCGGAATCAGCCGGTATCTGCTGTGTAATACAATGAATGTTCCCACCACCGACAATAATATCACGTGCGTAAACCGGGTATACTTTCCTTCCGGGAAAAAGCCCCCCTATGATGTTCACAGCCTCTGCATCCATTTCATCCTCAAACTGGGGAATCAGGACTCCTCCATTTGTAATATAAAAATTAACATAGCTTGCGGCAAGCCGCTCCCCTGCTTTTCGCTGCTCCTCCCCCTCTTCAAAGGAAAAACCAGCAAGTTCATATTCCGTTATACAAACCGGCTTCCCCGGAACCGGGACTTTGTGGACTATGAGCTTCCGCCCCCTGGCATCTGTCTCTTTTTCCAATATTGCAAGATCTGCAGATGACAAGGGATACTGCGGATCTTTGGAATCCTCCGTCCACGCAAGCACCACATGTCCGGGAGCGGTAAATGCACAGACATTGTCTATGTGTCCGTTTGTCTCATCGTTGTAGATTCCATATGGAATCCAGATGATTTTTTCTGCCCCAAGATAATCCTTTAACTTCTGTCCGATCTTTTCTTTTGAAAGTTTCGGATTCCTGCCTTTGCTGAGCAGACAGCTTTCTGTCACAAGGATGGTTCCCTCTCCATCGGTATGGATTGCCCCTCCTTCTAGCACAAACGGATGCGCATCATACAGATCATATCCTGCCTTCCGGCAAAAAGAAGACGCTACTTTATCATCCTTTTCCCAGTCTGCATACAATCCGTCACAGATTCCACCCCATGCATTAAAACACCAGTCAATACCCCGTACCTGCCCCTGCCCATTGACAACAAAGGTCGGTCCGACATCCCTCGCCCATGCATCATCCGATGCAATTTCCATATAATGGACCGGATAATTTTTCTGATAGTTTTTTTCTTTCCGGACAGCTTCAATGATCATTTGTGCATGATCCAGTTCCCCTGCTTCCACCAGCAGATATACCGTCTCGGATTCCGCAGCGGCACATATGACATCCGCAAAAGCCTCTCTTGCCTTTTTTGCACCATATATCCAGGAACCCGGCCGTTTCGGCCATATAAGTATTGTCCCTTTATGCGGTTCATACTCCGCTGGCATATGAAATCCATCCTGGCTAGGACAGCCTTCCTTTAAAATCTTCATATCCAAATCTCCTGATTACCCTGCATTCTTTATCTGCCCCCATAACTGCGATGTCCGGAAGCGGCATACCGTTAAACGTATTATTTTTGACCATGGAATAAATTGCCATGTCACAGAATGTAAGCCTGTCACCCACTTTTATCGCTTTATCAAATGAGTAATCACCGATCACATCACCTGCCAGACAGGTACAGGAAGAAAGCCGGTATGTATATGCTTTCTCCCCTGCTTTTCCACTGTCCTTAAGCGGCGGACGATACGGCATTTCGAGTACATCCGGCATATGGCATGCCGCTGAAGTGTCCAGAACCAGTATCTTTATCCCATTGTTTTCGACAATATCGAGTACGGTTGTCTCAAGATAGCCTGCATTCAGGGCTACTGCCTCCCCCGGCTCAAGATAAATTTCAAGGTCATATGTTTCCTGCATGCGCCGGATGCAGTCCTCCAGTTTTTCCATGTCGTAACCGGCTTTTGTGATATGATGTCCGCCACCCATATTAAGCCATTTCCGTCCGTACAGCAGATCTCCAAACTTTTTTTCCACGGCATCAAGTGTCGTTTCCAGGGCATCCGAATTCTGTTCACAGAGTGTATGGAAGTGAAACCCATCTATCTGCGACAGGTCAAAACCGTTTTGTATGGCTTTGTCAAGCTCTGCCCTCGTTATACCAAGCCTTGAACCCGTACCGCACGGATCATAAATCTCATGCCCTTCCTGTGTAGAACACTCCGGGTTAATTCTAAGTCCTGTACTTACCCCTGCGGCTGCTTCTTTGATTTTTTCCTTATGAACCAGAAACTGGGAAACGGAATTAAAAACAATATGGTCACATATTTTTACCAGTTCGTCCATTTCTTCCGGCAGATATGCCGGACAGAAGACATGGTTTTCTTTTCCCATCTCTTCCTGTGCCAGACGTGCTTCATACAGCCCACTTGCCGTCGTCCCACTTAAATATTTTCCAATCAGGGGATATTCACAAAATGCGCTGAACGCTTTCTGTGCAAGAAGGATCTTTGCGCCCGTTCTCTGCATTACATGATGCAAAATCTTCAGGTTTTCTGTCAGTTTTCCCTCATCTATCACGTAGCAGGGAGTTTTCAGTTC
>ENA-OWPF01002486-OWPF01002486.1-human-gut-metagenome-genome-assembly--contig:-NODE-2486-length-12996-cov-16.351596_pt1 | contig 12996 bp, 7 predicted proteins | sample MGYA00248261_ERZ651840 | MGnify/ENA primary metagenome ERZ651840 (study PRJEB26924, sample SAMEA4378268) | human gut metagenome | biome: human gut; feature: human-associated habitat; material: faeces... | reverse complement strand
TGCTGCGTGTGCCTTCATTGAAACTGGAAACCCGGGATTCTTATCTGGAACTGAACGCTGCGATGGATTGGAATGCCTTGGATTTTAAGGATGAAGGCTTGGTGTCCGCACGGCTGATGGCTGATATAGGAAAGCCGGATGTGGTGAGATTCATGGGAAGTATGGATGAAAAGTTTATCCGGCAGTATCCTTCCGAACCCTTGCGCATCCGTACAGGGATCGACGGTGATTTGAACAAGCTGAAACTGACTACGCTGACTGCCGAGCTGCCCGGTGCATTGGGATTGTTCGCCCGGGGGGAACTAACCCATCTGACAGACAGTCTGCTGCGCGGGGGGGATATCACTTTGGAAGCTGAAACCAAGGATTTGAAGTTTGTTTCCACGTTGGCTGAAGGAATAGAAATTCCATACGGAACGCGCTTGGAAGGCAAATTTACGATGGCGGGCACTAAAATGGGCACGGACCTGCTGCTGATGCAGCCCGAAGCCCAGGCGGTGGTTGCGGCCGATACTATTCCTATAACGGTTTATAATGACAGCATCTCCGTAGCGGATGATTTCAAGATGGAACGGGCAGCCCGTCTGTTTGCCAAATACGACTTGTCGCGTGACAGGTATGAGGCAGACTTGGCTGTCAATCATTTTGACCTGCACCAGTTTATGCCTGCCGATTCTTTGTACACCTTGTCCACCCGTCTGAAAGTGGAGGGGGAAGGTTTTGACTTTTTCTCTCCCCGTACTTATTTCAATGCGGAGGGCGGCATAGACCGTTTCCATTATGGCAGTTATCATCTGACAGGAATTTCATTGGCTGCCGGACTGGAGAAATCAAAGGTGCATGCTTCACTGGCAGTGAAAAACTGGACCATGGATATCAAGGCGCATTTGGATGGTATCTTGAAACCTCATGATGTTTCGGGCGACTTGAAAATGGATGTGGCTCATTTGGATTGGCAGGCGCTTCATCTGATGGATACCCGTTTTCAGACCTCCCAGCACCTGGGGGTCCGTTTCAGCAGTGACCTCAGAAAAAGGTATGTCGTAGAGGCCGAGATGACGAATGCCACGATTGTCACTGCCAAACGCACTTCCCATTCCAAGGACCTGTTTGCCGGATTCAGCACTTCCAGAGATTCCACTTTTGCTTATCTGCGTGCGGGGGATCTTGATTTGAGTCTGGAAGGAGCAGGGCACATGGAATACATTTCCGGCAGGGCGGATTTGCTGATGAAGAAACTGGCGGAACAATGGGAAAGCAAACATATTGAACAGGAGGAGCTTCGGGAATTTCTTCCGGGACTATGTCTGAAAATATCTTCCGGTCCCGATAATCCGATAGCCAATTATCTGTCAATGATGGGGTTGTCATACACTCGTCTGTTTATGGATGTGGATTCATCTCCGGCAGAGGGATTGAACGGGGAGGCTTATTTATATGGATTGCGTACAGACAGCCTGACTTTGGATACCATTTATCTGGATGTACAGCAGGACCTGAATGGCATAAATATGTTGAGCGGAGTGGTGAACGGACCCAAACCGGGACAGGAGGCGTTTGATGTGACGCTGGAGGGAAATGTGGGAAACAACAGCGCCCAGTTGTTGGTTCAATACCTGAATGCCCGTAAAGAACAGGGAGTATATATGGGAGTGATGGCCGACCTGCGCCGCCACGGCATACGCATGAAGGTTTTTCCGGAGCATCCCACGTTGGTATACCGTCCTTTTACCGTGAATAAAAATAACTATATTTATCTGGCTGACAACGGGCGGATTCATGCAAATCTGGATTTGCATGACGAGCAGGGGACCGGACTCAGTTTCTATACCAATCGGGAAGATACCATAGCCAAACAGGATATGACGGTGGAGCTTTCACGCATCAATCTGAAAGAATTCCGGCGTATCCTTCCCTATATGCCTGATATGGAAGGATGGATCGGAGCAGAAGCGCATTATATAGATTCCGGTCCGTATATGATGGTGAGCAGTGATTTGCGTATAGATGAATTCAAATATGAAGGCAGTGCGTTGGGAAATTGGGAACTGGGTGGTGTGTATCTGCCCGGTGAGGCAAAGGATCATCATCTGGATGCCTATATACGCCATGATGGTGAGGAGATAGCTCATTTGGGAGGTATATATCTGCCCGCGGAGGAAGGAACGGGAAGTCTGAGCGCGGATATAGCCTTCGAACATTTTCCGCTGAATGTCGCCAATCCGTTTGTGCCCGACCGCATGGTGGAACTGGACGGGGATATTGATGGAACATTGTCCATGAAAGGTGATCCGGCCAAACCCTTGCTGAATGGGGAACTGGCATTGGATTCCGTGACTTTCTTCATGCCGGAGATGTCTGCCATGTTCCATTTTGATAATGAACCGGTGCAGGTGGTGAACAGTAAGATGATGTTCAAGGAGTTCGATATATTCACCAAAGGCAAGACTCCTTTTACCATTAACGGCGAGGTGGACTTCTCGGATTTGGAACGGACGGCGGTGAACCTTAAAATGCATGCCGAGAATTATGAGTTGCTGAATGCTCCCCGTACCAAGCGGGCTATGGTTTACGGCAAGATGTATGTGGATTTTAATGCAACGCTGCGCGGTCCTGTGGAGGAACTGGTGATGCGGGGGAACATGAACATATTGGGGAAGACCAATGTGACCTATGTCCTGAAAGACTCTCCCTTGACGGTGAACGACCGTTTGGGGGATATGGTGACTTTTGTCAATTTCAACGACACAACTTCGGTAGAGGAGTCCTCTGTCCAGCAAATCTCTTTGGGAGGGATGGATGTGGCCATGACCATGCATATAGACCAGGCGGTGCAGGCACGTGTGGATCTGGTGCCGGACGGCTCCAACTATATGTTGCTGGAAGGAGGCGGAGACTTGTCATTCCAGTACACTCCTCAGGGGGATATGTTGCTGACCGGGCGTTATTCCTTGATGAGCGGGGAGATGAAATACCAGATTCCGATTATTCCGCTGAAGACTTTTAATATTCAAAATGGCAGTTATGTGGAGTGGACGGGAAATATCATGAATCCGCAACTGAACATTACCGCGGCCGAAAGGGTCCGTGCTTCGGTGGGCGAGGATGGAAAGACTTCGCGTATCGTCGGGTTTGATGTAGGGATCGCTTTGAGCCAGAGTCTGGAGAATCTGGGGCTGGCGTTTACCCTTTCGGCTCCCGAGGATGCGTCTGTGCAAGACCAGCTGAATGCCATGTCGGTGGAGGAACGGGGAAAACTGGCTGTCACCATGCTGGTGACCGGAATGTATATGGCTGAAGGAAACTCTACGGGAGGATTTAATGTGAATAATGCCTTGAACTCATTCCTGCAGAGCGAAATCTCGAATATTGCCGGAAAAGCACTTGATATCAATGTGGGCATGGAAACGGTGGATGATGCCGATAGCGGCGGGAAACGCACGGATTATAATTTCCAGTTCGCCAAACGTTTCTGGAATAACCGCTTCCGTATAGTGGTAGGCGGTAAAGTGTCTACCGGAAGTACGGTACAGCAGGATGAAACCTTTATTGATAATGTATCCATAGAATACCGCTTGGACAACAGCGGTACCCGGTATGTCAAGCTCTTCCACGACAAGAACTATGAGAGTGTGCTGGAAGGTGAGATCATAGAGACCGGTGTGGGTATTGTGCTTCGCAAGAAGATGAGTCACCTGGGCGAACTGTTTATTTTCAAGTCTAAGAAGAAAAAATGATTGTTGGAGATATGGAGAGAAAACATAACATAAACCTGCTTCTATTATCGGTATTGTTGCTGATGACAGCTGCCTGCTCTACTACCAGGAATTTGCCGGAAGACGAAACGCTATATGTCGGTGTGAAAAATATGGAGATTCTGAATGAAGACAAGACCCCTGCCGGTGTCCAGACCTTGGAAGAGGTGGAGGCTGCTTTGTCTTATCCTCCCAATAATGCCATTTTGGGAAGCAACTCCTTGCGTTTTCCCATTCCTTTCGGTTTGTGGATATACAATGATTTTGTGAAATACCAGGATAAAAAGGGGGTGGGGCATTGGATCTTCAACAAGCTGGGGTCTACTCCGGTGTATTTGTCTACGGTGAATCCGGAAACCCGTGTGAAGGTGGCCACCAATCTGTTGCACGATTATGGCTTTTTCAATGGTGCTGTGACTTATTCTGTAGACTCGTTGAAGAATCCTCGGAAAGCCAAGTTAAGTTATAAGATTGATATGGCGAACCCTTATTATCTGGACTCTGTCATGTATCTGAAATATCCTCCTCGCGCCGATAGTCTGATCAGGGCTGCTTATGACCAGAGGGTATTGCATAAAGGAGATAATTTCAGTGTGTTGAAACTGGAGGAGGAGCGCCAGCGGCTGAGTACCCTTTTCCGTAACAATGGTTATTATTATTTCCGTCCCGAATTCATTACTTTCCGTGCGGATACCTTGCGCAAACCGGGAATGGTCAGTTTGCAGGTTGTCCCGAAAGCCGGAGTGCCTGCCGATGCGAAAAGACCTTATTATATAGGGAATACTTCTGTTTATCTTACCGGATATAAAGGGGAGGAACCTACTGATTCCATCGTCTTTCCGGGAATGACTTTACACTATAGCGGTAAGAAACCCGGTATCCGTCTCGGAGTATTGGCTAAGCGCTTCTTTTACCAGAAAGGGCAGCTTTATTCTCAGGCCCGTCAGAATTTCACGCAGGAAGCCTTGGCGCGTTTGGGCATTTTCAAATTTGCCGAGTTCCGCTATGCCCCGCAAGATACATTGCCGGGGTGTGATACGCTGAATGTGCGGATGAATGCTACATTCGATTTGCCGTATGACGGAGAACTGGAATTCAATGTGACTACCAAAAGTACGGATCAGACTGGTCCCGGAGCGATTTTCAGCCTCTCGCGGAAGAATTTCATGCGTACAGCCGCCACGCTTTCTTTCCAGTTGAAAGGGTCATACGAATGGCAGACCAATTCTACGGCGGATGGGAACAGTTCTAAATTGAATTCATACGAGCTGGGAACTTCTTTCTCATTGGAGTATCCTCGCCTGGTGTTGCCGTGGATGAGTAAAAAAATGATGCGCTCACGATTTCCGCAGCATACCTCATTCAAGTTGTATGCCAGTCAGTTGAACCGTGCCCGCTTCTTTAAAATGCTTTCTTTTGGTGGAACGGTGTCATACGATTTCCAGCCTTCGCGGGTATGGAAACATACGGTGACTCCTTTCAGACTGGCATTTAATACGTTGCAGCATACTACTACACGTTTTGATACGATAGTGGACAAGAACCGGAGTTTGAAAATCAGTTTGGGAAATCAGTTTATCCCGGCTATGAGTTATACGTTTACGTATGATAACGCCCCGTTGAAGAAACGCAATAATTTATGGTGGGAAACTTCCTTTACTTCGGCAGGTAATCTGACTTCGTTGGTGTATGCTGCTTTTGGGAAGGGATTCAAGGAAACAGATAAGAAGTTATTAAACAGTCCTTATGCGCAATTCCTGAAAATGACATCCGAAGTGCGTTGTTTGTTTAAAGTCGGAGAGAAACAGCATATAGCCACTCGTTTGATGGGGGGAATTTTGTATGCATATGGGAACCAGACTGTAGCGCCTTACAGCGAGCAGTTCTATATTGGGGGAGCTAACAGTATCCGTGCGTTTACAGTGCGCTCTATCGGCCCCGGTTCTTATCGTCCCGAAGATAAACAGTATGGTTATCTGGATGAAACCGGAGATGTGAAGCTGGAAGCGAATGTGGAATACCGTTTCCCTATCCTGGGTGATTTGTACGGGGCAGCTTTTCTGGATGCGGGAAATGTGTGGCTGCTGCGTGAACAAAAGAATGAGGAAGGTGAGAATATACGTCCCGGCGGTTTGCTTACTCTTCGTAATTTTGCTAAAAGTATAGCTTTGGGTACTGGGGTGGGATTGCGTTATGACCTTACTTTCCTGGTGATCCGCCTGGATCTGGGTATTGCTCTTCATGATCCGTATGATACCGGCAAGAAAGGATATTATAATATTCCTAAGTTTAAGGATGGACTGGGATTGCACTTTGCCATCGGCTATCCTTTCTAGAAATAGGGCTTGATTTGCGTCAAAAGGAGGGAAATGATTGATTTATGCTCGAATTTGAATGGAATGTAGCTTTTTTCCTCCGTATTATTTTGTAGCTTTGTACCATCAAATATTCAATTTTAAATAAATAAACTATGAAACCAACTTTATTTTTATTGGCGGCTGGTATGGGCAGCCGTTACGGAGGATTGAAGCAATTGGATGGTCTGGGTCCTAACGGCGAAACTATTATGGATTATTCTATTTATGACGCTATCAACGCCGGCTTTGGAAAACTGGTCTTTGTTATCCGTAAAGATTTTGAACAAGATTTTCGTGAAAAGATTATTTCTAAATATGAAGGTCATATTCCTTGCGAACTGGTATTCCAGGCTTTAGACAATCTGCCGGAGGGTTTTACTTGTCCTGCGGAGCGTACAAAACCTTGGGGAACTAACCATGCTGTCATGATGGGAGCTGATGTGATACAGGAACCGTTTGCGGTGATCAATTGCGATGACTTCTATGGCCGTGACTCGTTCCAGGTAATGGGCAAGTTCCTTTCTGCACTGCCCGAAGGTGCTAAAAACACGTATGCTATGGTGGGCTTCCGTGTAGGAAATACATTGAGCGAGAGTGGAACGGTATCCCGCGGCATCTGTGGAACCAATGCGGATCATTTGTTGACTTCCGTGGTAGAACGTACCAAAATTCAGCGCATAGACGGAGAAGTGAAGTATATTGACGACAATGGCGAATGGACAGCTACCCCTGACACAACTCCGGTGAGCATGAACTTCTGGGGCTTTACTCCTGATTACTTTGCTTACAGCAAGGAATTCTTTAAAGCATTCTTGAGCGATCCTAAAAATATGGAAAACTTGAAGAGCGAATTCTTTATTCCGCTGATGGTGGACAAGCTGATTAATGACGGTACTGCTACCGTTGAGGTATTGGATACTACCAGCAAATGGTTTGGAGTAACTTATCCTGAAGACCGTCAGAGTGTGGTTGACAAGATACAGGCATTGGTGGATGCCGGTGAATATCCTGCAAAATTATTTTAAGATGAGAGGTAGTGTAGTCACACTTATATAATTTACTTTCGGGGGCTGTCCGTTTTTTTTTGGACAACCCCCGTTGGATTACTATTTTTTATTTTCTGTTTTCATTATTGCATCTTGTATTCGCTGGGAGATAACCCGGTATGGTGCTTGAAGTATTTGCCAAAAAAGGAAGGGTTCGGGAAGTTCATAAAATAAGCTACTTCCTGAATAGACATGACGGAGTATTTCAACAGCGCTTTGGCTTCCAGTATTACATATTCGTCAATCCACTCTCCGGCAGTTTTTCCGCTCACTTTCTTTACTACGGTGGAGAAATGTTTGGGACTCAGGAATAATTGCTCCGCATAAAAATCTACGCGTCTTTCTTTACGGTGATGTTCGGTCAGCAAGTTGATGAACTGGTTGAACAATACCTCTTCCCTTTTCAGTGATTTCGGATTCTCGGAAAGGAATTCCGGTTGTTTTCTATGAAGGATGGAACCTATCTTATATAAATAGGCCCCCATTAGTCTGCGTACGATTTCTGTCCTGAAGTTATCGTTCCGGCTTACGGTTTCTTCTATCAGTTCATAGAATGATTTCAGTTCCTGTACCTCTTCTTCCATCAAATGAAATTTGGGATTCTCTTTCAATGAGATGAAAAATGGCATGAAACTGTTCAGGTTGATATACATCTCTTTTAAGAAATCAGATGATATTAAAAACATTTGTGACAAATGAATGCCCGGTGATAACATGGACTGTAGAATATCGCCGGGAGCGCAAATAATCAGATCGTTTTGCTCAATGTCGTATTCCCGTAAATTGATATTGACTTTGGCAGAGCCTTTTTCACGGATAGAGATAATGATTCCATCCAGCCGTAATGGGTATTTAAAGATGGGGTTCATATTCTCGGGGATGTAATGTTCGCTTCTATCCATTACGAAATCATTGTTAATCCCTTTTAGACTGGGATTCATCTGTCGGATACGGGCTATGGATATATTTCCTATTTCATGTTCCATATTTCTTAATTTTGCCTCAAATGTATAAATCAAAAGTCAATAATCCACTCTTTTTTTCTCATAATATTATTTTTTAATTGAAATTGACGGATGTGAATTCGGAGGCGTGTGATGGCAGGAATTCTTAATTCTATTTAAAAGGGGGATGCTGGCAAACTATTTGTACATAATAACGTGTATATTTAACAACAGAATTATAAAGAACAAAACTATGTCAATGTATTGGATCTTATTTATTGGAATCGCGGTAATCAGCTATATTGTACAGAATAGTCTGCAAAGCAAGTTTAAGAAATACTCGAAGATGCCTTTGGCCAGCGGTATGACAGGAAAGGATGTGGCTGAAAAAATGTTGCATGATAACGGTATCTATGACGTGCGTGTAACCAGCACTCCGGGTATGCTGACCGATCATTATAATCCGGCAAACAAAACGGTGAACCTTAGTGAAGGGGTATATGGAAGCAACAGTGTGGCTGCTGCGGCAGTTGCCGCTCATGAATGCGGACACGCCGTGCAACATGCGCGTGCATACGCTCCGCTAAAGATGCGCTCGGCTTTGGTGCCTGTGGTGCAGTTCTCATCTTCTATTATGACTTGGGTGTTACTGGCAGGTATTTTGATGGTGAATACTTTCCCGCAGTTATTGTTGGCAGGAATTTGTCTTTTTGCCATGACCACTCTTTTCAGCTTTATTACGTTGCCTGTTGAGATCAATGCCAGCCAGCGTGCGTTGGTATGGTTGAGCAAGGCCGGAATTACAAATTCATATAACCATCATGCGGCAGAGGATGCGCTGCGTTCAGCTGCTTATACGTATGTGGTTGCGGCACTTAGTTCGTTGGCTACACTGATTTACTATATAATGATTTATATGGGACGTCGTGACTAAGACCTTATAAGGGAAATATATTTTTATTATAGAAGGCTGCCTGCGGGCAGCCTTTTCTAGTTATATTTTGATTAGTTTCGAGATAATTTTTGTTTTAATCTCTTTTTCTTTTCGTTTTAATTTGTATTTTTGCCCTGTCAGCAAAATGAGATAATACCTATGAAAAAACAATTACTGATCTTTTTAACAATTTGTTGTTTCCCGTTTATGCTAAATGCACAAATGCCGGAACGTACTCCCGGGAATATTGCAAAATACAAAGAATTGTGCCGTGCTCATATTTATAAAGATATGAAAGGCATGTATCGTGAAGCCGGAGGAGCTTTAGTCTTTCCGTTCCTTGCTCCGGGAAGTAATCAATACTTGGATATGCTATGGGATTGGGATTCTTGGTTGAGCAACATCGCTCTGCGTCAAATCTTATTAGAGAACGGCACGGAAAAGGATAAGCAGGAGGCCCTGAAGTACGAACAGGGATGCATCCTCAATTCCTTGCACTATGGAGGTATGGACGGTTGGATTCCTATCTGGATAGAACGGAATGCCCCTAGCCGCGAAGAGATGTTGAAAACACGGAACCCTTGGAAAAGCAATATGCACAAACCTACATTGGCACAACATGCCGCCTTTATTGTCCGCAATATGAACGGGGATGCGGAGTGGTTGCGCGATGATTTTTATACGTTGCAGGCATTTGTCTGTAAATATTTGAATTTTCATCGTCACAAGGCGACCGGGTTATTCTATTGGGAAACTGATGAGGCTATCGGAGTTGATAATGATCCCAGTACTTTTTATCGTCCTCAAGGCAGTTCGGGATCCATCTTCTTGAACGCGTTGATGTATCGCGAATTACAGGCTATGGCATACTTGGCCGGCTGTCTGAATTTGGATGATATAGCAGTTTCCTTTGAGAAAGAAGCGGCGGTATTGAAAGGAAAGGTACAAGAACATTGTTGGGACCCGCGTGACCGTTTTTATTATAGTGTGGATTTGAATCTGCTTCCGGTGGAGAAACCGGATATAAAGGGGCTGTACCCGGGACAATTGTTTCTGCACGTAGGGCAGCCGCGTGATTATGATTGTTTGATTCAGCGTCTTAGTGTGTGGAGCGGATTTATGGCGATGTGGGCTGAAATAGCCACTCCGGAGCAAGCAAAGGAAATAGTGCGGATTCATTTTCATGATACTTGCTCCTTTAACGCTCCGGCGGGAATCCGTACTTTGTCTCCTTTGGAAAAAATGTATAATGTACGTGCCAGTGGGAATCCGTCTTCCTGGCAAGGTCCGGTTTGGATTAATGTGAATTATCTGGTCTTTCGTGGATTGGTGAAATATGGATTTACGGAAGAGGCCCGGGAATTGGCGGAAAAGACCATTTTGCTTTTGGGACGTGACTATGAACGTTTCGGGGCATTACATGAATATTATCTGCCTGATAATGGTGAGCCGGTATTGAATAAAGGTTTTCAGAACTGGAATTTACTGGTGTTGAATATGGCTGCATGGTTGGATGGGAAACCGTTCGTTACTGAATTCTAGGTATGAAGCTGCCTCTTGACATAGAGCGGGAATTAATTCGGAAACTTATAAATGGAGACAAGATTGCTTTCAGCCATCTTTTCTCTTTTTATAAGTCCCAGGTCCTTTATTATTGTGTCCATTTTGTCAAGGATAAAGAGATAGCTGAGGATATAACACAAGATATTTTTTTGACCGTTTGGGAAAAGAAGGAAGATATTCGGATTGAGCAGTCTTTTTCCGCTTTTCTTTATACTATAGCAAGAAATCGTATTTACGATATATTTCGTTCTCTGTCTGCCCGATCTGTGCTATACGAAAAACTGATGGAACAGGCCATTGATTATGTAGATGATGTAGAGAAGAGTCTGGAAGAAAAGAATATTCAGGAATTGATTGCACAGGCTTTGGAGCAGTTGAGTCCGCGCCAACGGGAGATTTTCGAATTGAGCCGGAATAGAGGACTGTCTCATAAAGAAATAGCTGAACAACTTGGTTTGTCTGTTTATACCGTGCAAGATCATATAAAAAATGCATTAGAGAAAATTCGTGCTTATCTGATCCCTTTCATAAGTGCCTGTCCAATACTTGTAAGCCTAATCATATTAAAATACGTTAAACCATAAGATTCCTATCCCCACCTTTTGCTTTTGATTCGTATCCTTTATAGAGAAACGAAAGAAATGCATAATGAAAGAAAAACAAAAGATACATTATTCGGTTTGGAAAAGATTTGTTGACGGTATTTATACCTGTAAGGATATTGAGGAGCTGTTGGCAGACAAAAAGACAGACCGGTCAAAAGACTTTGATGAAGCTTCTGCTTGTTTATGGAAAACTGGTGAGGAAGAGTCTTCATCCTCATGGGAGGAATGGATTTCCAATGAGCGTCAGGCACTTCAAATTATCAGCAATTACGAGGACAGGCGTCGGAGTCAATCTATCTATTTAGTAAAAAAATGGGGGAGCATTGCTGCGGCTGTATTGCTTTGCATCGTTTTGAGCGTAGTTTATTTTGCTAATCCGGCAGACATGAAGGTTGCTCAATATGAAATACACGTACCTTATGGTAAAAGACAAAAAGTGGTGCTCCCTGACGGGACAAAAGTGATCTTGAATGCAGGCTCTTATATGAAATATCCGAGGCAGTTTGGAAAAGAAGACCGTTACGTTCATTTCAAGGGAGAGGCTTATTTTGATGTGAAAAAGGATACTCGTCCTTTTGTTGTAAGTCTGGAAAGTGGTGATGTAACAGTACTTGGAACCTCTTTTGGCGTGAGTGCTTACCCGGGTTATCCGAATTACACGACTTTGGTCAGGGGAAGTGTCCGTTTTACTTCTCTACGACAGGAACAAGTTGTTTTGACTCCCGGGGAACAGGCTGTAGTTAATATTTCAGGAACTTTGGAAAAACGGAACGTGGATGTGGAAGAGTTTGTCGGGTGGAAAGATGGAGTGTTCATTTTCAAAGATAAAACATTGGCTGAAATCATGCAAATATTGGAGCGTTGGTATGGAGTAAACGTGATTTTTCAGGATGAAAGCCTGAAAGAATTGGAGTACACGGGTAGCCTTGAAAGATATGATTCTATTAATACATTCTTGCAATTGTTGGAAAAATTAAAAGAAATTCGGTATGAAATAAAGAAAAATACAATCGTCCTATTTAAATAAAAAGAGAAAGACAGACAACAAATTTCTCAGGTTCGGCGTCTGTCCCTTCTCGATTTATATTATTAATATAAACTACAATAATATGAAAAAAAATCGATTAATTAGGTTTCCTGGCCTATTAAAAAGGTACAAGAAAAATTTAATGATTATGAAATGGTGTATTGCTTTTATCTGCTTGTTCACTTTGAACTTGTCTGCGAATGTGTATTCTCAAAAGAATATTGTGTCGCTGGATTTATCTGATGTATCCATTGAACAGTTTGTGAAAGTGGTTAAACAGCAGACGTCACTTAAATTCATGTATAATTCATCTCTTATCCGTCAGGCGGGGAAGATTTCAGTGAAAGTTGAAAACAAGGAGTTGAAGGACGTGCTGAGTATGGTGTTGGGTAAAGTCAACTTGGAATACGAATTTTTTAATAACGTGATCTTGATTCGAGTAAAAGATGAAAAGAAAAGTGAACCATTACAAAAAAACGTTAGAGGGTGCGTGAAAGATGAGAAAGGAACTCCTTTACCGGGTGTAACGGTGATGTTGAAAGGTGCAAACTTGGGTGTTGCTACGGATGTTGACGGTAATTATTCACTTTCTTTTTTGGACAAAAAGAATTTGATTATTCTATTTTCATTTGTTGGAATGTTACCGATAGAGGTTAAATACACGGGACAGGATACGATTAATGTGGTATTGAAAGAGGATGTTGAAGAGATCGATGAGGTAGTTGTGAACGGTTATTTTACTCGGAAGAAAGAAAGTTATACAGG
>ENA-OWPF01002484-OWPF01002484.1-human-gut-metagenome-genome-assembly--contig:-NODE-2484-length-12998-cov-3.170594_pt1 | contig 12998 bp, 14 predicted proteins | sample MGYA00248261_ERZ651840 | MGnify/ENA primary metagenome ERZ651840 (study PRJEB26924, sample SAMEA4378268) | human gut metagenome | biome: human gut; feature: human-associated habitat; material: faeces... | reverse complement strand
GAACCTGGATTGCCGTATCAAGTACATGATCCAGAACATGAGCAATGACGGAGTGCTCGTTGTGGACAAAGAAGCCGAGGATGTTGTGAAGCTGGAGACCCCGCTTTCAGGGGTGACAGACATTGTGCGTCAGGCCTTGGAGTTTTTGGCGGCTGTCAACCGAACCCCTGCGGTCAAGTTGCTGGGCATTTCCCCATCCGGTTTCAATGCTACGGGGGAAAGCGACATCAGGAACTACTACGACCATATCGCGACACGGCAGCAGAAAATGATGCTCGCCCCCCTCAAAACGGTGTTGGACTGCCTGCAACTTCATTTGACGGGTCGCATTGACCCAACAATTTCTTTCACCTTCAACAAACTCGGGGAGGAGGACAAAAAACTCCAGGCTGAGATCCAGAAGGTGAAGGCGGATACGGCTGCGGTCTACACGGACAGGGGAATACTCTCCGTTGAGGAGGTGCGCCAATCCCTGGCTGATGATCAGCATAGCGGGTACAGCCATATTGATGTTGGAGAGCTCCCCCCCATGCCGGATGCTTTGGTGCGCCAGGAGGGAGCGCCTCTGGATGACATGGACAAGGCAGGCGCCGTCTATGGATAAGCTCCTGCGGCCGGTTTACGCCAATGCCGGTGTGGAAGCGGCATACCGGAAAAAACTTGAGCGTCTGATCGACGAGATGCAACGCTCCACTGTCTGGTGGTTGCGTGCCGTCTACCGGAAGAATGAGACCAGAATCACACAAGACGCCATGCCCGGAACCGGTGGCGGAACGCCGGAAACACCTTCTGAAACTCCATCCAACTGGCTGGCTTGGGCATTGCGCCGGCTGCAAGCATACTGGCAGCGGCGGTGGCGAAAATCGGCGGAACGTATCGCGCGGGACTTTGTGGGCAGTGCGCAGCGCCACACGCTCAGTGCCTACGGTGCGGCGTTCAAGGCTGCCGGGATGACGGTCAAAATGGATCCCGGGCGAGTGATGAACGACACAGTCCAAGCGTTGATAGCGGAAAACGTCTCCCTGATAAAATCCATCCCGCAGCAATATTTCGATGAGGTGACGGGGCTGGTGCAACGATCCGTCAGCATGGGGCGGGATGTGGCGTTTTTGGAAGAGGAGCTGGCCCGACGGTACGAAATAACCAGAAACCGCGCCAAAACCATAGCCCGGGATCAAAACAACAAAGCGTGTGAAGCTATCAAGCGCACAGAGAACAAACAGTTGGGCATCACGGAAGGCATCTGGGTGCATGTGCCGGGAACCAAGAGCAGCCGCAAAGCGCATATGCAGATGAACGGCAAGCGGTTCAAGCTGGACGAGGGGCTGTACGACAGCACCGCAGGCAAAAAAGTGCTGCCCGGGGAGCTGGTGAACTGCTTCCCCGGAGGGTCAAAGCTGCACGGCATTCCGTTTGCAGAAAAATTGTACAGGCGTTGGTATGCTGGAAAATTGGCCCAAATCGTTACGGATGACGGTGGAATCCTTACGTTGACACCGAATCACCCAATACTCACGACCAAAGGGTGGACAGCGGCGGGCCTCCTGAATGTGGGAGACAACATCGTCAAGACAGCGCAGGATAGCCTCTTTTTGACTGAACTCGATGCAAACGGGGTTGTACCCACATTCGAGGAGCTTTTTAATGCGCTTGTTCTCCTTGGTGTTGCCCCCACGGTATTTGACGGTTCCACAAGTGACTTCCACGGCGACGGAACCGACGGCAAAATCGACATTATAGATGTCAACAGCCTTTTGCCGAACATAGACAATGCCAAGCTCATCAAGTCGCTGTGCGATCTCGGCTTCTCCGTCTCCGAGGTGGGATTCATTTCCGCTCTGCTCTCTGGAAATGGCTCTCGCAAGGGCTTGTTTGCGAGTGATACTGCCTTTCACGGCTTCATGCGCCGCTGCCGTGAGCGCTTGCCGGTATTCTTTGGTCGTATTTCGGTAGCGGAGTTTGCTAGCCTCGCTCTTGCTGCGCAAGGGAATCCCGGCATGCACAAGGATGGGGCGAATGATGGTACGGCTACATCCAAATTTTTCGGCAATAGCCTTTTCACTTGCGCCAGCTTGGTACATGGCTACGATTTCCTTTTTCGGGAGAGAATATTTGAACGGTTTTTTGCCCGTTTTGGGGATTTCGACACCTCTTTGCCGAATGTGACGGCTCAACGCATCGGTGCTGACGTGGAGCTCTTGCGCAAGCGTTTTCAACAAGACGCCTCTACGTACCGCATCGCACGCGTAGTCGATAACCGCGCTGTCGATTTTACGGGACATGTATATAACCTCCAAACGGCTTTAGGATGGTATATAGCAGAAAAAACCGTAAGTTGCAACTGCAATTGCACCTACAGATCAATTATCCCCATTTTCGGAGAGTGAAAACATGCGTGAAAAAAACATGACCTTCGACGCCCAGCCGAGCGTCCGCAGTGTGGATGAAAACGGTTACATGCATGTGGGGGCAAGTCATATCACAAAGGCCGTAGTCAACCCATATTATGGACGCGAAATTCCCGGTTGGCAGCAACGGGGGCTTGACCCGGAAAAAATCTACTACGGCTTCCGTGACCCGGACGAACTGCAAAAAAGCCTGACGACATGGGCAGGACTGCCGCTGCATATCGAGCACCATGTGGATAGCGCGGACGATCCCCAAAAGCTGACCCGGGTAGGGAGTGTCGGCACGGAAGTGGTCTGGAATGCGCCTTATGTGGATGCGCCGCTGACCATCTGGGACAAAAAAGCCATTGATGCGGTGGAGAGCGGTGCATATCGGGAGCTCTCCTGCGCGTACCGTTATGATCCCGACTGGACGCCTGGTGTCCACGAAGGGATCAGCTACGACTTTGTCATGCGGAACATACGCGGCAATCACGTCGCCCTGGTGGAAGAAGGGCGGGCAGGCCCGGACGTGATTGTCGCGGACAAGAACATCAAACAGCCAGAAGGAGGGACACCTATGGCCGAGAACAAGCAGCACGTCAAAGACGGCGACCCCGAAATCGAGCAGAAGGAGGTGGATCTGGCGCAGGCGATTATCGACCTGCACAAGGTCGATCCCAACACCGGTGAGGTCGTGGACATTATGGAAGACGAGGACAAGGCCAAGGCTGTCCGCGAAATCGTGGGCGAACTGGCCGGAAAGCTTGAGCCCGAGCAGCTCAAACGCCTCAATGATGCCCTGACGGACCTCGCGTATTCCAAGGCGACTGGCGACAAGACGCCCGTTGCCGATAATCCCTACAAGGACGCCATGGATAAGTGCGGTATCGATGCCGAAAACGAAGAGTTCCAGAAGGCCTTCGCTGAGGGGGTGAAATTCGGCGAGCGCAAAGAAAAAGAAGAGCCCGGCAAGCTTGACCGTGAGCATGAATCGGAAGGGATGCAGAAATTTGAAGAACACCACGGCGAAGATCAGTTTGCTGGTGACGCCAGGCCGAAGGGCAGCCGCAAGCAGCCGATGGGGATGGATGCCGCCGCCATCAAAGCGCAGGCCGTGAAGGAGACGCGCCAGCATATGCAGGAGCTGTTTTCTGCGGTGAATGCGGTGCGTCCCCTGGTGGGCAGTCTGGAGCCCATGAGCTTTGACAACGCCACCGCCGTCTATGGCCACACCCTCAAGACCAAGGGGATTGACCCCAGCAAGTACGACAAGAGCGCCTGGCGCGGTATGGTGGATATCCTGCTGCGGCAGCAGGTGTCCGGTTTCAAACCGCTGGCTGAGGACTCTGCTCCCGTCAAATTCGACGGGGCTTTCCAGAACCTCAAGAACATCGACATTTCCTAGGAGGAGCACACTATGCCGCTTCAGACGAAAGTTGGTATCGATCTCGCTCTGGCTGTTCCCGGCCAGAAGGCGACTCCTGACCAGAGCATCTACACTCCCATCAACTATGTGGCCGACGAAGCCGGTGTGCAGGTGGGCACGTTCTGCTGGGCGGCTGCGACCGCAGGTGTGGCCACTGCTACCACTGCCGGAGCCGCTGCCCCCCTGGGCTTCGTTGAGCGCGTTATCAGCACCTACATCTACAACGTCCTTGACGGCGCAACCATGACCATTCCCGAAGGCCAGGGGCTCACCATCGCCGTGCGCGGTGACTACTATGTCGAAGCCTCTGAAACGGTCACTGCGGGCGGCCAGGTCTATGTGGACAAGACCAATGGCAAGATCCTCGCCTCTGCTGGTGCCAACGGCATCGCTGCTCCCGGCTGGATCTTCAAGACCGCCGGTGCGGCCGGCGATATGGTCATCATCAGCAACTGGAGCGTCCCGGCGTCCAGCGGCGGTTCTGGTGGTGGCGGAACCGTTGACCTGTCCAATGTGACCGGCACCCTGGCCGTTGCCAATGGCGGTACCGGTGCGACGGCGGCTGACGGCGCGCGCACCAACCTTGGGCTGGGAACGCTTGCTACCCAGAACAGCCCGCTGCCTGTGGCTAACGGTGGCACCGGTGCGACTGATGCCACAGGGGCCAAGGCCAACCTTGAAATTTCTTAGTCAGAGGAGGTGGAAAAATGTCTCTGACCATTTCCCAGGCCAAACAGTACGGCTTCGTTTTCGAAGGGGCCCGCGACTGGAACACACCCGAGAACCGCGCTCGTATCGTCCAGGACGCCGCGCTGGCGACCCAGCCCAATACGGCCGTGCCCGTCGAGTTCGCGGCGTATATCGACCCCATCGTCATTGAAATCCTGACGGCCCCGCGTAACGCGCGTCGCCTGTTCCGTGAGGAGAAAAAGGGGGACTGGACGACCCCTTATGCCAAGTTCCGCATCTCCGAAATGGTGGGCGGCACCGAGGAATACAGCGACTATGCCAACGGCGTCACGTCCGACGTGAACAACGAATGGATGAGCCGCGCACAGTATCGTTTCCAGACCACCATTACCTATGGCGATCTGGAAGTGGCTCTGGCCTCTGCCGCAAAATTGAATCTGGCATCGGATAAACAGCGGGCTGCCGCTACCCGTCTGGAAATCGATGCCAACAAATTCTATCTGCTGGGTGTCGCTGGTGAACCCATTTACGGCATCTTCAACGACCCCAACCTGCCCAGTGCCATCGCGGCAGGAGCCACGGGTACGGGGGATTCCACCAAATGGGCCGACAAGACCACCAAGGCCATCTATGACGATATCCTGGCCCTGTTCGCGGAACTGGCCGGGCAGTCCAATGGCATGATCGACCAGACCACGCCGCTCAAGCTCTGTCTGAGTCCGGCGATGAACGCTTACCTGGGCTCCGCGACGGACTTCAACGTCAACGTCAAAAAGATGCTGGACAGCTACTTCACCAGCCTTGAAATCGTTATCGTTCCCGAGCTGGCGAGCCTGGACGGCGACCAGACCGTTTTCCTGATCGCTCCGGTGGTGGGCGGCCAGAAGTCAGCCACGCTGGCCTTTGGCGAAAAAATGCGCTCCGGCCGCGTCATCCCCGATCTGTCCAGTTTCCGCCAGAAGTTCGTGGGCACCACCTACGGCGGCATCGTCTACATGCCCTTCGCCTTCGCCAGCATGACCGGCGTGGTTTAGGCAGAAGCTCCATCCCTCCCTTATATGAGCGCCCCGTCCTCCATCGTGAAGGCGGGGCGCTTTTTGTCCCAGGTGGGGCAGGCGGTTGTCCTGCCTTATCTCATTGCCAGCATGGTGCGGGCGGCGGATTCCAGGGCCCGCAGGGAGTAATCCAGCGCACCGGCGCAGTCTTCCATGCTCTGGAAGGCGGTCAGCCCCGTGCGGCGGGCCGGGCTGAACATGTCTCCGGGCTTGCGGGCTTGCGGGCAGCGGGCAGGGCGCGACGGGCCAGCAGGAACAGGGCTTCCTCGTGGCGGTGGATCTGGCGGATATGCTCACGGATGGCGGCAAGATGGCCTTCCACGTCATCGGGGGATGCGGGGGAAGAGGGCAGGGCCGTGGCCGGGGCCGGAGCGGGCAGCGCGTCGATACGCTTCTGCACCCAGTCGATGGCGTCCGGTATCCACTCCTGCGGCAGCTCCTTGATGTTGGCGAGGTTGAAGGCGGCCTTGAGCTGGTTCCAGCAGGCGGCGAAGGGCAGGCCGGAGACCTGCGCCCACGAGCCCACCAGCGCCCGCAGGGGCTTGCGGTCTTCGGTGGTGGACGGCGTGATGGACAGGGTGCCGGTGAAGTCGTCGGGGGTGGGGGAGGAAGAGGCGGCGTGCTGTTCGGCGTCGAGCTTGTCCAGCACGTCCAGCACCCAGCGGCGGAAGGCCTTGGCTACCGGCGTGCGGGCGAACATGGCAACGAGGTGGCAGCCGCGAAGAGAGAAGATACGGGCCTTGCGCCTGAGGTTTTCCAAGGTGCCCATTTCGGGCACGTCGGCTATTTCAATGACTTGCGTCATCTCCGGTGTGAACTCGTCAGCATTGCGCTCATACAGGTGGGTAATCTTCCGAGTATCGGAATATCCCAAAGCGCGGGCGAGTTCGGTAGCCCGAATCCAAAGGCTATTTTGATAGGTGACAGGGGACAGGGTGATTTCGTTGAAAATCAAAGCCTGTGTCATGATGAACCTCGCTACGGTTTCTGATTGGCGTTGGCAGGACGCAAAAAAGGCCGGGAGCTCAGAACCGCGTAGCGTGCGGCAGGGGCATTACTGCTTACCTACTCCCGGCCAATATTGAATATGGCAATAATACCATACTTCTGGCACGAAAAAAGCCATTGACAAGTGGAATGGCGACCGTCGCTACGGAGTTTCTGAGGCTCCATGCGGAGACAACGCCATAAAACGCGGGGGATGTCAAGAGAAAAGCCCCCGCTTCGGCGGGGGCGTAGAGCAGAATCGGGCTAGTCTATGCCTGGGAAGGCTCTGCCACCCCCAAAGCTGCACGGGCCGCACGGACTTTTTCCTCTTCATCGCAGAACTGATACCCTTTTTCGATCAGGTTCAGGGTGTACCGTTTGTTGTAGACGAAGGCCCAGACGATGCCCGCAATCCCGCAGGTAAGCACGCACGCGATCAGGAGCAGCACGCCCGTTTTGAAGTCCCCCCGGAACAGTGCGGGGAGGCAGCCGAAAAAGAACGTTGTCCAGCTGAATCCATAGAAGCCTTTGGTGACGATCCCCGTTTCAGGATGCTTCAACATAACCACAGTAGCCATCTCTATTCTCCTTCCTTGGCTTTTTTCGCGGCGTCATACTGCACGGCCGTGGCGCGGATACGGTCGCCCAGGGGCAGGATGTCGTCCAGCTTGTCGATTTGCACCTTGGCGTCCTTGTTCTCCCCGTCGAACAGACCGACGAACCAGGGCCGTTTGTTAAAGTGCAGGCGCAGCAGGGGCTTGAACCGGCCGTCGAGGACGATATTGCAGTACGCCTGCCAGTCCTGGAGCTTGATACGTTCGGCGTCCACTACGCCCATAAGCAGCGATTTGACCAGGTAGAAGGCTTCCCGCTCTTCCTCCGTTGTCACGATATTGGAGGCGACCGGTTTTTCTTGAGCCTCTTCGGGAAGATCCGCAGGCAGGCTTTCAGGGGCTTCCGGCCGCTGGGTCATGGCACTTTTGAGACGCTCATTGATGCGGTCATTGATGAACTGATCCAGCGCAGCCACAAGGATCGGCGTAAACCGTTCGCGGACTTTCTGGGTGATCATGCCGTCATAGGTCTGGCTGATGAAGAAGCGGGCAAAATCCTCGTGAGGATTGTCCATCTGTTCGGCCATGATGCGCTTGAACTCGCGGTTGTATTTCAGTTCGTTGGCCGCGCTCAGGCAGGCATCGCGGTCAAATTTGCCCTTGGCCAGCTTGCGCAGCTCGGGGATGAGCGTCTCGTCCATATCGGACAGGCAAAACTCCATATAGGGCTTGCTGTCCATGCGGTTGGTGTCTTCGAGATCGGAGTAGAAGCGGTAGCGGTTCCCGTCCGTCAGGATGGCAATAGGGGCTTCCGTGCCGTGAAAATACAACTGGAGCTGGTTGCATTGCTTGGTGTCCAGTGCGGTGCCGAAAGCCTTGCACTCAATCAACAGAATCGGCTTCCCGTCAGCGAGGATGGCGTAATCAACACGAGCGTCTTTGTACTCACCGATAGGGGCCGAAAATTCCGGCACCACTTCGCCGGGATTGAATACGTCGTAACCAAGGGCTGCGATGAACGGCATCACCAGTGCGTTTTTCGTGGCCTCTTCCGTCCCCAGTGTGTCCCCGATATTCCGTACTTTTTTAGTCAGCTCTGCGATTTTTTCAGAAAAATCCATAGTATTGCCTCCCTATTTTCCCCTCATTTAAGCAGCTTTAACCTCCCTTCGCAACGCTTTACGAACTTTAACGAGTTTTGACAAACTTTTCATATGGTTGCCGTTACCGCGTGGTGTGCTATACTAGCCCCAAAATTACAGACGGCATCCATGCCCGTCTGACATATCCAAACATGAGGGCTTCATGGCACAGAACAAGAAAAACAATCGCAAAATCGACAAGGTCGCCGACGCGCCCACGTCCACGGCTGCTGAGGACATGGCTCCTGCCGCGACCGGGAAGGACACGGTGACCGTGGCCCTCAACCGGGCCCAAGGAATCAAGTTTATCCTGGGTGACGGGCGCAGGGTGGAAATCTTTGGCAACGCCGTTCACCTGCGTGGCAAGGAAATGGGAGAGCTGCCCACCGGCGGAGCTTTTGGTCTGACCACCATCCCCGCAGAAGATTGGGAAGAAATCGTGCGCCGATACGGCGATACGAAGCTTTTTGCTTCCGGGCGGATTTTCGCCCAATCTTCCCGTTCCAACGTGCTGGCCCAGACCCGGGATCATGCCGACACCCGTCACGGGCTGGAGCCGTTCAGGGGAGCCCACACCGAAGCCGCCAAGGCCGCCGGGGAATAGCTGTGGCTGTTGTGGTGTTCGATCCGCAGCAGTTCCGGGCCATGTATCCGCGCTTTACGCAGGGTATCATCTCGGACGCTGAATTGCGGCAGGCATTTGATGTGGCTTGCCTCATTCTGGACAACACCAGCGCCAGCTATGTGCCCTACGACCCGGATAATGGTGTTTTCGTGCGGCGCACCCTCCTCTATCTGTTGGTTTGCCACTTGGCGACTATGGCCCTGTGGCCGGCCGGACAATCCGGCCCCATGAGCAATGCAACACAGGGCAGTGTGTCCGTGGGATTCTCCATCCCGTCGCATCTTAACGGCCAATATTTTCAGAATACGCCCTGCGGACAGACCTTCTGGCAAACAATCCAGCGTTACCTGTCCGGCGGGCGTTATTTCCCGGCCCGTTACTATCACCCCTGGGGGTAGGCATGAAGGACGGTGTTGACCTGTGGGAAGAGCTGGGACTGGAGGAATACTGTCACGGCGAAGAAAGCGTCATTGCCGGGGTATTGGAAGGCGCGACCAACCGCGAAACAGGGGAGTCCGTCGCGGAATATGCGGCGCACAACGAGTTCGGCACCAACAGAATCCCATCACGTCCCTTTTTACGCCAGACCTTCGACGAAAAAGCGGGGGAATGGGCCGACAATTTGGGAAAGGCTGTTGAGGCCGGATATTCCCCTGCCGGGGCCTTCCAGCTTGTGGGGACCCGCATGGCTGAAGACATTCAGGCTACCATTAAGAGCAATATGCCCCCCAAAAATTCCGAGGCCACAATCGAGCAGAAACGCAAAAAAGTGGATGGCGGAGCCAAGGGGGAAAGCATGGTTCCCGGCACTCTCATTGATACCGGCTCCCTGTTGAGCTCCATCGACTATGAGGTCCGCAGGTAATGAATCTGCACGCCATCGTCCGCAACGCCATTACCACGGTCAATCCCGATCAGACGGTCATCCTGCTGGCGAGCGCCGGGCAGGCCCAGGGAGATGACTACACGCAGCACCCCCTGTGGCACCCTGCCGTGTCCGTCCCGGCCCAGGTGCAGCCCGTGCCGGACAAGACCCTGCAATGGCTGATCCAGGCCCGCCGTAACGGCATCTGGCGCGACTGTTACCTCTACGGCCCCGTGACGGGCCTGGAGCGCGCCACGGCCCAGGGCGGCGACATGCTCTATTTCGAGGGCTTCGAGTGGCAGGTGGATCAGGTGCTGGAGGCCTGGAGCGCCACGGCGGGCTGGACGAAGGTCCGCTGCATCCAGGTCCGGGCCACTACCCCGCCGGAGACCGGGGCCACGGAGCGCCCCGGAGAGGTGCCCGCATGGCCGGGCTAGATACGGGCACGCAGCCCGTCGTCACGCCGCTGGACGCCGCGCTGGTCAAGGCCGTGGGGGATTTCTGCCGCTGGTGTGTGGGGGACGGTCTGCCTATTTCCCGGGGCTGGACCAACGCCGTCAGCCGCCCGCCGTCCGCCCCTATCGTGGTGACGCCGTTCTCCACCACCTGGCACGCCACCACGTCCCGGAGCTACAGCCCCGGAGAGGACGGCCGGGGCCGGGTCACGGTGGCACGCTCCATGAGCCGCCGTGTGCAGGTGGATTTTTACGGGCCGGATGCCCAGGCACAGGCCCAGGCCGTGGCGACGCTGGCGCAGGACATGACGGGGTGTGATTTTCTCAAACCCTATGGCCTGACGCCCCTCACGGTCACGGATCCGCAGGAGCTCACCGGCATGGCGGGCAACGAGCAGGCGGAGCCGCGCTGGATGCTGGAGCTGGAGCTCCAGCCGGGGCCGGAGTTCTCGGGCGTGACCGTGGAACTGGATTTTTTCGACAACGTCAACTTGGGCCTGCATCCGCAGGCGTAGGAGGCGCACATGAGCGTCAATGCCGACAAACTGGTGCAGATCGTCCCGCGTGTCATCGACGCGGGCACGTCCGGCCTCACATTCTCCGGCCTGATCCTGACACAAAGCGAGCTGCCGCCCACCGGGCGCGTGCTCCAGTTCGCCGGCGCCCAGGCCGTGGCGGACTATTTCGGCTCCGAGACCGACGAGGCCCGGGCCGCGCGGATCTATTTCCAGGGCTACACCAATACGCAGTATTTGCCCGGCTTCCTGCTGTTCGCCCCGTACCGGGCGACGGCGGCCGCCGCGTGGCTGCGCGGTGCGGCCTATGAGGGCACGCTGGCCGATCTCAAGCTGGTGCGCGACGGCACCCTGAAAATCACCATCGACGGCATCGAGCGCACGGCCAACGGTGTGGACTTCTACACGGCCACCAGCCTGAGCGACTGCGCCCAGCGTTTGCAGACGGCCCTCTCCCAGACGGCGGAGATTGAGGCCACGGCGGGCAAATTGACCGGCGGCCCCGTGACGAACGTGGAGCCCCTCAAAGCCGTCAGCGCGGGCAAGCTGGACATCAGCGTGGACGGCGCCGAGCAGAACCTGACCGCCCTGGATTTTTCGGCCGTCGCCAGCCTGACAGACGTGGCCGGGGTGCTTACTACGGCCCTGAGCGGCAAGGCCACGGTCACGGTCTCCGGCAGCTCTCTGGTCATCACGTCCGCCACCACGGGCGCGAGCTCCACCGTCTCCTACGCCTCGGATCCCGAGCCCACCGGCGGCGTGGCCGATCTGGCGGAAGCGCTGGGCCTCACGCAGGATACCGGCGCCGTCAGCATAGCGGGCACGGCCGCCTACCAGCCCAAGGCGCCCGTCGTGACCTACAACTCCCAGACGCAGGCCTTCCAGATCACGTCCGGGGAGACGGGCAGCGCGTCCGCCGTGGCCTACGGCCAGAGCGCGGGCAGCGGCACGGACCTTTCCCAGGTGCTCAACCTCACCGAGCAGCTGGGGGCCGTGCAGAGCGAGGGCACGGACGGCCAGAGCCTCACGGACTGCCTGACAGGCGTGCTCAAGTCCGCCCGGGACTGGGTGTCGTTCTCCACCATCTGGGAGCCGGAGCGTGCCGAAAAGCTGGAGCTGGCGACCTGGTGCTCCGGGCATGACACCCGCTTCGTCTATGTCATGTGGGACACGGACAACACGGCCCGCGTCCAGGGCAGCACTGCCAGCGCCGGCTACGCCATCACCCACACGCTGGAGCTGGACGGCACCTGCTGCGTCTGGAACACGCTGGACGTGGCCGCTGGCGTCATGGGCGCCATAGCCTGCCTCAATTTCGACCAGCGCGAGGGCCGCACGACCCTGGCCTTCCGCCAGTTCGAGGGCGTGACCGTCACCTGTGACGATGACGGGGACTACGACGCCCTGATCGCCAACGGTTACAACTGCTACGCGGATTTCGCCACGGCCTCGGCTCAGTTCAAATTTTTTCAGAACGGACAGGTGTCCGGCAAATTCGAGTGGCTGGACACCTACTGCAACGCCATTGCGCTGAAGGACGCGCTCCAGCTCAACATTCTGGACCTGCTCGCCGCCGTGCGCAGCCTGCCCTACAACGAGGACGGCTACGCCAGTGTCCGCACCGCCTGCCTGGATACCATCAACCGGTTCATCAATTTCGGGGCCATCAGGACGGGCATCAGCCTGAGCCAGACACAAAAGGTTCAGCTGTTGCAGGAGATCGGCAAGGACGTGAGCCAAACGCTGGAGAGCGCCGGCTGGTACATGCAGATCACGGACCCCGGCGCTGTCATCCGCGGACAGCGGCAGTCCCCCAACTGCGCGTTTTATTACATGGATGGCGGCAGCATCCAGAAGATCGTGATGAGCGCCACGGCCATCCAGTAGGAGGAGCGACATGGACAACCAGGGAAACCAGACCATCACGGCGGCCAACAGCACGTTCTACTTGACCGTGCCCGGCCTCTACAACAGCCCGGTCAAGATCGAGGGCTACAGCACCGACGCCATGGTGAGCGGGGAGGCCATCACTCCGGTGGTGGCGGAAATGGGGGTGGACGGGCATCTGTCGTTCGGCTGGACCCCCACATCCAAGGCCGTGACGGTCACGCTGGCGGCCGACAGCCCGAGCCGTCAGATCATGGACGACTGGGTGACCTATCAGGATGCGAAACGCGAAGTCATGGTGTGCAGTGCCGAGTTCGCGCTGCCCGGCATCGGCCGTAAATATATCGGCATGCGCGGGGCCATCACCAGCGCTCCGCCCATGCCCGGCGCCAACAAGACGCTCCAGG
>ENA-OWPF01002480-OWPF01002480.1-human-gut-metagenome-genome-assembly--contig:-NODE-2480-length-13021-cov-35.803100_pt1 | contig 13021 bp, 14 predicted proteins | sample MGYA00248261_ERZ651840 | MGnify/ENA primary metagenome ERZ651840 (study PRJEB26924, sample SAMEA4378268) | human gut metagenome | biome: human gut; feature: human-associated habitat; material: faeces... | reverse complement strand
AAGAAGCTCCCACTTCAAAAATTACGAAGTAATTTTAAGTGGGAGAGGTTCACTTAAAATAGATTTATGCTATACTATTAATATACTTAAAAACTATTGTTTAAGCAAAAATATTTAATTACTTGGAGGTTACTTATGAAAACAAAATTATTTTTCTTATCAGCTGTTTTTCTTTTGGTAATGTCAGGTTGTGGGAAAGAAGTAGCTAGTAATAATGAAACAAAAAAGGAGGTTTCTGCTCCTAAAGTAGAGATAAATCTTACTCAAGAAGAAGTAAATAGCACAGGTGGAAATGCTAATCTCGGTGCACAACTTTTAGTGAGAAAAGCTGTTCTTAAAGAGATGGAAGCAAACAAATATACTCCTGAAGAAGAGAAAGAGTTAAATAGTGCTATTGAAAATTTAAAACTTGAGTTTTTCTTAAATAGAACAGCAAGTAAAAATGTAACTGTTAGTGATGAGGAAGTTTTAGCAACTTATAAGGAAAATGGGGAAAAATTAAAGAATGCTGATATAGAAGTTGTTTTCCCTCAAATTAAAGAGAAAATATTCCTTTATAAAGTAAATAATGAAAAGATTAATTATATGAATTCGTTAGTTGAAAAATATAGACTAAATGATAAAATTAAAGAATATTATAAACCAGTTGAAGAAGCTCAAGAAGTAAAAGCTCCTGAGCCTACTAAGGATGAGAAAAAAGTAGAAGCTTCTAAACCAACTGAGTCAACAACTAAAGCTAAAAAAGAAAAGAAAAATTAATATAAAATAAGAAATAAAGAAAATTTTTTTAGTAGCAGAATGAAATTGTATAGAAAAAACTCTCTTAATTGTTAATATTAAGGGAGTTTTTTTTCTTAAAGAAACTAGTAACTACTCACCTATTACGTATAAAATCTATAAAAATCAAAATTTTATCCCAATATCAACTAAAGCCGTAATTCACTAGAGAATATTAGAATCCCTCAGCGAAATGAAGTTAAGAAAATGCAACGTGTTTGAGACGAAGTCGAGTTTTGCATTTTCAACGGAATAAGCCTAGGGATTCTTTATTCTTTAGTATGAAGGCTAGTTGATATTAAAAATATAAGTTTTGAAAATTAATCTTTAAAAGATAACCTAGTATTATAAAAATTGAACTTTGAACTAGATAATCTTTTGTAGATTTTACACAGCTGAGTAGATACAGAAACTATTTACTATTAATTTAAATTTCAAGAGAGAATAAATGTACAAATTTATTTATACTCTCTTATTTATCTTCTCAATAAATTATAATAAAAAAAGCTGAGCAATATAATTATTACCCAGCTTAAAATTATATCTTAATTATTTAGAACTTTTAGCAAAATCAGCTGCATTTTCTCCAGCAGTTTTTCCATAAACTGTAATATCAGTTACAGCATTTCCACCAATTCTGTTAGCTCCGTGTACTCCACCAGTAATTTCTCCAGCAGCAAATAATCCAGGAATTACTTTTCCATCAGCAGTAAGTACTTCAGCATTTGTATTGATACGTACTCCACCCATTGTGTGGTGAACAGCAGGTGATACTTCAATAGCATAGAAAGGAGCTTTTACAAGTTCTCTAGGTAAAGCAGTTTTACCAAAATCTTTGTCCTCTCCAGCTTTTACATATCCATTGTATTTAGCCATAGTATCAACTAAACCTTTAGCATCTACACCAATTTTTTTAGCTAATTCTTCAACAGTTGCACCTTCAACAGTAAATCCTTTTCTTACATAACCATTGATTGCTCCTAGTTTTTCTCTTACTTCTTGGTCAAATACTAAGAAAGCACTTTTTCCAGTTTGCTCAAGTTCAGCTTTAGAAACAACATCTCTAGTTTCAAGTTCGCTTACAAATCTCTTTCCTTCTCTGTTTACAAGGATAGCTCCCTCTCCTCTAACTGCTTCAGTGATCATAGCAGTTTTCTTATGTACTACTGTAGGATGAGTTTGAATTTCAGTCATATCAACTAAATCTCCTCCAACAGCTTTAACCATTTTGATTCCCTCTCCAGTGATAGCAGGGCTGTTAGTTGATCCAAATCCCTCTAATGATGGTTTGTATTCAGCTACCATTTTAGCATTAGCTCCAAATCCTCCAGTTGCCATTACAACAGCTTTTGCAGTGATATTGTAAGTTTCACCTTTATGTTTTACTTCAACACCAGTAACTTTATCACCAGTTTTTATTAATTTAGTAACTTCACTTTCAGTTCTTACATCAATTCCATCTTTTTCAGCAGTTTCAGCAAGAGCATCAACGATAACTGGTCCTACAGCTTGTCCACCAGCTGGTCTGTGAGTTCTCTTTGCACTTTGACCTCCAGTGAATACAACTTCACTAAGATCTGCTCCTCTTTCTGTTAACCAATCAATAATATTAGCTGAATCAGTAGTAAGTTTTTTTACTAATTCAGGGTTGTTAACGTTTTTTCCACCTTTCATAGTGTCATTGTAGAATAGTTCAGCATTATCTTCTATTCCTAATTTCTTTTGTAGCTTAGTGTTAGCAGCATTGATACCAGCTGTTGCATAGTTAGTATTTCCTCCTAACATTAACATTTTTTCTACTAAAACTACATTAGCACCTTTTTCTTTAGCAGCGATAGCAGCTGAAAGTCCAGCTCCTCCTCCTCCAACAACAACTACATCAGTAGTAATATTTTCAGCTCCATAACTAGCAGCAAATGTCATAGCAGCTAATAAGCACATAAGTTTTTTTCTCATTTTCCCACCTCAAAATTATTTTATATACAGAGTTTAACCCTCTATTTATATTATATATTATTTTATAAAAAAATGTCAACAATTAATATCTACTTTTTTCTAATTTTAAAATATTATTTTTCTTCAGCAATAACTTCACTTAAAGCTTTTTTAAACTCATCTCTACTTATACCATATCTGTTTAATCTTGAAAGAAATTGTTTTCCATTAGAATATCCTATTCCCAACTTTCCACCAACTCTTTCTCTTCTAATACTTGCTTCATTGTTTCCAACAAGTCCACAATCCATTAAATAACTCATATCAAAAGTTTCTACAATATTTTCTAACACACTACATCTAGCTTTTTCTAAGGCATTGATTATAGCTTCAGGATTAGCATTTTCAACTCCTACATCTCCATCTTTTGTTCCCTCTATTCTTCTGATATAGGCATCCTTTGCTTCTGGAAAAAATTTATGAATATACTTTCTAATTTCCTCACCTGCATGGTCAGGATCTGTTAAGATAATAATCCCTCTATTTTTATTAGCCACTCTTATTTTCTCAATAGTTCCAGCTTTTCTCACTGCAAACCCATTTACTTGAATTATCTCTGCATCAACAGCAGCTTTTACTGCTGAAATATCATCTCTTCCCTCAACTACTATTATCTCTTTAATCTTTTTCTTCATTTTTACCTCTCATTAAATCTAACTTAATTTTTTACCATATTATTGTATCAGAAATTCAAGAAAAATAATAGTAAAAATAAGAATAAAGTTAATTTATTGGTACAAAAAAATAAAAAAGGTGTTAATACATTTAAGTACCAACACCAAAAATTATATATCTTTTTTAAATCTTTTCAGGCTTTGCCACAACAATATTCTTTTCATTTACATATGTAACAAACCCTGGTTTTCCACCTTTTGGCTTATTTATATATCTCTTTTGAGTATAGTCAACACTTATTTTATCCCCTGTACTACTCTTAGAATAGAAAGCAGCTACCTCTGCTCCCTTCATAAGCATCTCATCTGTCACTACACTTGCCTTTATAATAACATGTGATCCTGGAATATTTTTTGAGTGTAGCCAAATATCATTTTTTTCAGCTACTTTAAAAGTAAGATTATCATTTTCAATATTGTTTCTTCCATATAAAATTCTATAATCTTCAAATTCAAGAACCCCATATCCTATCTCTTTATTGACTTTTTTCTTGTTACCTTTCTTTTGTTGAACTTTTAAATATCCCTGTGCAACTAACTCATCTTGAATCAATTTCAAGTTATTAGTATCATCACTACTATCAATAAAAAGTTTAACACTATTTAGATACTCTAACTCCTCATTAATTTCTCTATTTCTTCTAGCATTAGCCTCCATACCTCTTTTTAACTTATTGTACTTTTTATATGTTTTTTCAAGGTTTTCTTGTGGAGAAAGTTGAGGTTCTAAAGGAATTTCAATCTCTCTGTTGTTGTAGAAATCATAAGTTTTTAAGCTTGTCATACCTCTCTTTATAGAGTATATTGAGGCAGCTAAAATATCTCCTAGCTCCTTATACTTTTCAAAATCACTTTTCTCTTCAGCCTCAGCTTTTAAAATAGAAAGAATCTTACTGTTTTTCTTTACCTTTTTATTAATATTATCTAAAAGTCTTGTTTTTAAAGTATCAAAGGAACTAGATAGATTTTCAGTGTTGATATAGTAGTTTATAACTTCCCTAAAACTATCAAACTCCAACACCTCATCATATTTTTCCTTTGGCACAATATTTAAAACTGTTCCTAAAACAATTCTTTTATTATTTAAAAATATTTTTGGTGATAGAGGGGCATCTAATATATTTTTAAAATCACAGTAATCTTTTATATTATAAACTGTCAATTTTCCAATTCCCTCTACATTTTTAAGAAGAGTTTTCTCCTCTATAAATCTATTAAACTCCTTTTTTCCTATCTCAATAGGAGATATTTTTTCATCTATTACAGGTTGTTCATATTGTAATCCTGGGAACATAGCTCTCAATCTATTTTCCTCAAGAGAGAAACGTTTTAATAGATCTACTATTTTATTTTCTCCATCAACTAGAATAAAGTTAGAGTATTTTCCCATAATCTCAAAAATTATAGAGTAGTTCTTTACCTCTCCAAGCTCATTTATTCTAGCAAATTTAAATACCAATATTCTATCAAAACCAAGTTGCTCTACATCTGTCAACATAGCATTTAATAGATGTTTTCTCATATTAGCTGCAAGTCCTGTACTATTTTCTAAAACTCCCTCTTTAGAGTTTGAGATATAGCAAATAGGAAAAGTAGGGTTACAAGAGAAAACTAACTCTGTTTTTCCAAAGAAAACTGACAGTGATGTCTCAGTATTTTTTGTTATCTTATTTATCTTTTTCCCTGCAAGCTCTCTTTTTAATTCATCTTTTATCTTATTTAGTGATATTCCATCAATGTAAAACATATGCACTCCTATGTTAATTAATCTTTTTTAATTCCAATAAGATTTTTAGCATCAAGAATATCAAGTACTAAAAGTTCTCCATCATTTTTCTTCAAAATAAAGTTATCTTTATTATCACTTTCCATAATCTCTATAACTGTAAAGTTTTCAACTCCATGGCTAGCAAAATAGTTTTGAACTATTGGAGTTCCTTTAATTTCAACTATTGATACTATACTTCCAACAGGGAAATCAGTAATTACAAGTGGTCTAAAATCATTTGTTTTCTTTTTCAAAGAATCAAGGATAACTTCAAATACACTTATAAAGTGTTCTAATTCCTCTTTTGGAATATTTTCTGTGATACTTGACATAATCATTTTATGATAGTTATTGTGATATGTTAAAGCACTAGCTCCCTTAGGAGTAAGTGAAACAAAAACCTTTCTTCTATCTGAATTTGATCTAACTCTAGCTATAAATCCTTTTTCTGTAAGTTTAGAAACAGCAACAGTAGCTGTTCCCATTGTAATTCCAATCTTATCTGACAACTCATTCATAGTTAATGAGTCTTGTCCTATTGCTTCTATCAAATGAAGTTCTGTATGAGTAAGACATTTTATCCCTCTTTTTAGAGCCATATCTTCACTTTTAAAAAATAGTTTATAGAAGTTCCCCAATAATTCATCTACCTTTTTAATATTTGCACTCATATTTTACCCTCTCTTTAATAAATTTATTCTTTCCTCATAATCTCCTGAAAATACATAAGAACCAGCAACAAATATATTTGCTCCAGCTTCGATACATTGTCCAATAGTATCAGCTGTAATTCCACCATCAACTTGGATATCTACATCTTTGCTCAATGCTCTAACATCTTTTATCTTTTCAACTGCACTTGGTATAAATTTTTGTCCTCCAAATCCTGGGTTTACACTCATAACAAGTACCATATCAATATCATTGATAATATATTTTAATACATTAACTGGAGTGGCAGGGTTTAAAGATACTCCTGCTTTTATTTCGTGAGCTTTTATTTGTTGAATAACTCTGTGAAGATGTAGTGTAGATTCAGCATGAACAGTTATTAAATCTGCTCCAGCTTTTACAAAGTCATCAATATATCTCTCTGGTCTATCTATCATTAAGTGTACATCAAAAACAAGTTTAGTTCTATTTCTTATAGCTTTTACAACAGGGGCTCCAAAAGTGATGTTAGGCACGAAAATTCCATCCATAACATCTATATGCACATAATCTGCACCTGCTCTATCTATCGCCTCAATCTCTTCCCCCAATCTACTGAAATCTGCTGACAATATTGAAGGAGCTATTTTAATATTATTATTCATATTTATTCCACCTCTCATTTTTTAGTTTTTCATATATTCTTTTGTAGAATTCATATCTAGTTTGTGATATCAATCCCTCTTCTACCCTACTTTTAATTATACAACCTGGCTCATTTAAATGCAAACAATTATGGAATTTACAGCTCTCTTCCACAGCAAACTCTGGGAAAAGTCCAATTAATTCTTGAGCATCTTTAATATCTGGTAGCTCAACTGATGAGAACCCTGGGGTATCAATAATATATCCTCCATCTTTCAATGGTAAAAGATTTGTATCCTTTGTTGTGTGTTTTCCTCTCTTTAATCTCTTGCTTGTCTCTCCAGTTTCAAGTTTTTTAGCAGTTTGTAGAAGATTGATAATACTTGATTTTCCTACTCCACTAGGTCCTCCAAAAGCTGTTATCTTATCTTTAATAAAAGCTTTTAACTCTTCAACTCCAATATTTTCTCTTTCTGATACAAGAAAATATGGTATATTTAACTGTTTTAAAAACTCTAAATTCTTTTTAATATCTTCAATCTCTTCCTCTGTCAATAGATCTATCTTATTTACAACAATAATTGGAGATATTTTGTAATAGAAACCTCTAAGAATTAGAATATTTAATCTTTCATAATCTATTGCAGGATCTTTTCCAGCAAATTGTATTACTAAATAATCTATATTTGCCACCAAAGGTCTCTCAACTAGATTTTTTCTTTTTTCTACCTTTATAATAGCATTGTCCTCAGATATCTCAACTATATCTCCAACAACACAATTTTGCTTGTCATCTTTTCTTTTTAAAATCCCTCTAAGCTTACACTCATAAACTTGTTCATCAACTTTTACATAATAAAAACCTTGTATCTTATTTATAACAATACCTTTTATTTTTCTCCCTCCATACTACTTAATTTTATTTACAGTAATATCTATCTCTGTTCCTGCTGGAACTTTTCTTCCTGAAACTATGCTTGTTTCAATAACAACACCATCTGGTATCTCTGCCAATGTTACATAATTAATCTTTCCTACAAGTAGTGAGCTTTCACTTAAAAGAGTTTCAGCATCATTTACATCAACTCCAATAATATCTGGCATCTTTGTTTCCATCATTTGCTCTGAACTATTTATAAGGAAAGAGATTTTTTGTCCTTTCTTTAAAAGAGTATCTGTTGCTGGATCTGTGGCAATAACCTCATTATATGGAAGAGCTGCCTTTGTTGAGGCTACTCTATCAACTATCAACCCCTTTTGCTCAGCAATAGCTTTAGCATCAAGGAAGTTCATTCCCACAAGTTGAGGCACTTCTACTAGAGCCTCTCCTTTACTTACCCAAACCTTGATATTTCTATTTTTCTTTACAATACTATTAGGCTCAGGTTCTTGCATAAATATCTCACCTACTGGAAGTTCTGAGAACTCATCTCCCATATTTCTAATGTTAAGATTGTTATCAGTTAAAAGTTCTTCAGCCTCTTCAAGAGTAAAGCTCTTTAAATCTGGCACTTTGTAGTAAGTTTCATTGAAATATGATTTTTCAAATATTTTTAATGAAAAGAACCCTGCTACACCTAGAGCTACAACTGTGATAAAAGAGAAAAAAACTAACTTTTTATTCATTTAATCCTCCTGAAAAAAATCAATTTATATACTATTTGATGATAACATATGAGATGGAAAATATCAATAAACTTTTATTGTAAGATAGTTTGAAAATTTTAACATATTTAGCTTTTGGAATTTTTTATTAATTTTTAGCAGTTTCAATAGTTTTAATTCTTCCAGTAAAAATTATCCATGGATAATAAATATCTTTATCTGAAAACTCTATCTTATAGACATTACTTTCTCTCAAATCACAGGCATATAACCAGTCAGGATTAAATTTTTCTTTTACATAATTTTTGAAATAATCAATAGATTTTTCTTTTTCAGAATAAAACCATGGAACTATAATAGCTAAAGAGATAGCATAAATATTTTTATTAGAATCAATATGATTATTAACATCTCTTTTCTTTAATTTTTTAAATTGTTTCTCTAATTCTATCCATTTATCTTCATAATATTTTCTAAAAGATTCGTTATTATGTAAAAATAGATGTTTAACCTCTATTAAATAAGCATTTTCTCCGAGTTCGTCCATTGCATAGTAATCAAGAAAATTTACTTTTTCTTTGCTTTTAGTATAATAATACAGCTCTGTTGCAGCTCTTTTACTAGATTTTAAAAGTGCAGGAAAAATAACAGAGGTAAGAGTACGTTCTCTAAATTGAAGTGGGTTTTCTCTAAAATCATTATAATACCCAATAATTTCACAAATTATTTTTTTTGATACTGTTTCTAAAAATATTATCGGGTCACTTGTTAATTCAAAATTATATTTTTTTATATTGAAACTATTTTCATTTAATTCTATTATCATAAATAACTCCCTCTAAAATATTATTATATTTTTAGTATATCAAAGAAAAAAATCTCATGTCAATGATATAAAAAAATATATACAAGAAAAAAATTTTATAATATACCATTTAATGGTAAAGACTTAAAAAATGGAGGAAAATATGAAACTAACTCTTAGAGAAAAAGAAAAACTTCTTATAGTTGTAGCTGCTGAAGTGGCTAGAAGAAGAAAAAATAAAGGTTTAAAACTTAACTACCCTGAGGCTATTGCATTGATTACTGATGAATTGATGGAAGGAGCTAGAGAGGGAAAGAGTGTTGAAGAATTAATGAGCTTTGGAAGAACTATCCTTACTAGAGATGATGTAATGGAAGGTGTGCCAGAGATGATAGAAACTGTACAAGTTGAAGCAACTTTCCCAGATGGAACAAAACTTGTAAGTGTTAAAGATCCAATTGAATAGGAGGCAAAATGAAACCAGGAGAATATATTTTAAGAAAAGATAAAATAGTTTGTAATGCTGGAAAAGAAGCTATTACATTGAGAGTTATAAATAGAGGAGATAGAGCTATACAAATAGGATCTCACTTCCACTTTTATGAAGTAAATCCAATTCTTGAATTTGATAGAGCAAAAGCTTATGGAAAGAGATTGGACATAGCTGCTGGAACTGCTGTAAGATTTGAGCCTGGAGATGAAAAAGAGATTAGACTTATTGATATAGCAGGAAATAGAAAAGTTTATGGTTTAAATGATAAAGTAAATGGAGCATTAGACTAGGAGGAGAAATGAGCTTTGAAATAGGAAGAAAACAATATGCTTCTATGTATGGTCCAACTACTGGAGATAGTATAAGACTAGCAGATACGGAGCTTTTTATTAGAATAGAAAAAGATTACACTACTTATGGAGAAGAGTGTAAATTTGGTGGGGGAAAATCTCTAAGAGCTGGAATGGGACTTAACCCTGTTGAGATGAGAGATAATGAAAAAGTTGTTGATACAATAATCACAAATGCAGTTATTCTTGACTACACAGGAGTATACAAAGCTGATATCGGTATAAAAGATGGAAAGATTAAATTTATCGGTAAAGGTGGAAACCCAGATATGATGGATAATGTAGATTTTATTGTATCTGCAAGTACTGAAGTTATAGCTGGAGAGGGAACAATAGTTACAGCTGGAGGAATTGATACTCACGTTCACTATATTACACCTGAAATAGTTGAAACTGCTTTAAGTGGAGGACTTACAACTCTTATTGGAGGGGGAACAGGACCTGCTGAAGGAACAAAAGCTGTTACTTCAACTCCAGGAGCTTGGCATATTCACAGAATGTTAGAATCAGCTGAAGGATTCCCTATTAACTTTGGTTTCTTTGGAAAGGGAAGTGGAGCTGTTGAAGGACCTAATGAGGAACAAATAGAAGCTGGAGCTATCGGTTTAAAAGTTCACGAAGACTGGGGAGCTACAAGATCAGCTATTGACAATGCACTAAAATGTGCAGATAAATATGATGTTCAAGTTGCACTACACTCTGATACACTAAATGAATTTGGATTTGTTGAAGATACTATTGATGCAATAAAAGATAGAGTAATTCATACTTTCCATACAGAGGGAGCAGGGGGAGGACACGCACCTGACATCGTTAGAATGGCATCATTTAACAATGTATTACCAGCATCAACTAACCCTACTAAACCTTTTACAGTTAACACAATAGCTGAACACTTAGATATGTTAATGGTTTGTCATCACCTAGACCCTAAAGTTCCTGAAGATTTAGCCTTTGCTGATTCAAGAATCAGAGAGCAAACAATAGCTGCTGAAGATATTCTTCAAGATATGGGAGCTTTAAGTATTATGAGTTCTGATGCTCTTGCAATGGGAAGAATTGGAGAGGTTGTAATGAGAACTTGGCAAACAGCTCACAAAATGAAACTACAAAGAGGAATTTTAGAGGGAGATGAGGAGTATTGTGATAACAATAGAGCTAAAAGATATATTGCTAAATACACAATCAACCCTGCTCTAGCTCATGGAATCTCTGAATATGTAGGTTCTATAGAAGTTGGTAAATATGCTGACTTAGTTATTTGGGAACCTGCTTTCTTTGGAGTAAAACCTAAAATGGTAGTAAAATGTGGAATGGTAGCTCAAGCTGTTGTTGGAGATGCCAATGCAACAATTCCTACACCTGAACCAATGATTATGAGAAATCAATTTGGAGGGTATGGAAAAGCTATTGGAAGCACATCTATAACATTTGTTTCAACTTATGCTTATGAAGATGGAATCAAAGATAAACTAGGATTGAATAAGATAGTTTTACCAGTTAGAGGACATAGAACTTTAACTAAAAAAGATATGAAACTAAACAATGCAACTCCAAATATCACTGTTGATCCTCAAACATATGATGTAAGAGTAGATGGAGAGTTAATCACTTGTGAGCCATTAAAAGAATTACCAATGGCACAAAAATATTTCTTATTCTAATTTAAGGAAGGTAAAATATGATATTAGATAAAATTCTTGGAAATATAAAGGATATGGAAGATATACACTGTCATGTAGAGAGAATCTACTTAGAAAGTGATGAGCTTTTAAAAAGAGTTTTAAGAGTGACATCAGATCATGGACATGAGTATGGAATCTCTTTACCAAAGGGTAGTGAAATGAGAGATGGAGATATTCTTTTCAATGATGGACATAATATGGTTGTTATATCTGTAAAAGAAGATGATGTTATTGTTATTACTCCTAGAGATATAAATGAGATGGGAGAGGTAGCACACAACCTTGGAAATAAACATCTACCAGTTCAAATTGAAGATGGTAAGATAATTATTCAATATGATTACTTAGTAGAAAAATTCCTACAAGATCTACAAGTAAATTTTGAAAGAAAAAATATGAAATTAAAGCAGGCATTTAGACATGTGGACCACAGCCATTAATATGAAAATTTTAAATGTTATGCAAATTTGTGATTCAAACTTTCCAGTAGGTTCTTTTAACCACTCTTTTGGTATGGAGACATATTTAAGAGATGGAGATATAAAAGATACTGCTACTCTAAAAGTTTGGTTACTATCATATCTTAAACATCAATTTATATATAATGATGGTTTTGCTATGAGAATAGTTTTTGAAAAATTAAAAGAAAATAAGATAGATGATATTTGGGAACTAGATAGAAAGATCACTGTACAAAACACTTCAAAAGAGAGTAGAGATGGAGCTAAACTAATTGGACAAAGAATGATTAAAACCTATTTAGAGCTTTATGATATACCTCTTTTAAAAGAGTATGGAGATAGAATCAGAAAAAAACTATCTTTTGGACATCCTAGCATTGCCACTGCTATTCTTTTGAATTATTTGGAAATATCTGTTGAAGATACTATTCTATATTATATGTATAGTACAATCTCAACTTTAATTCAAAATGGAGTAAGAGCAATACCTCTAGGACAAAAGGATGGGCTTATTTTAATGCAGGAGTTTTTCCCTATATTTGAAAAATTACTGTTAGAGATAATGAATCTGAGAGATGATGATTTTGGATTGACAGTTCCGGGATTAGAGATATCACAAATAAATCACGAAGAATTAGTATTTAGATTGTTTATGTCTTAAAATTAATTTCCTCTGCTCCCTATAAAGATCTTTTTGTATGGTAGCAAAGGAGATATAAAAAAAGGAGAGGTAATGAAAGAACCAGTAATAATCGGTGTTGGAGGACCAGTAGGTTCAGGGAAAACACTTCTAATAGAGAGAGTTACTAGAATGATGGCAAATGATTACAAGATTGCTGTTATAACTAATGATATTTATACAAAAGAAGATGCTATGTTTATGGTGAAAAACTCTGTTTTACCTGAAGATAGAATAATTGGAGTAGAAACTGGAGGTTGTCCTCATACAGCTATAAGAGAAGATGCCTCTATGAACTTTGCTGCAATAGATGAATTAAAAAGTAGATTTGATGATTTAGATATAATCTTCCTTGAAAGTGGAGGAGATAATCTAGCAGCTACTTTCAGTCCTGATTTAGTAGATTTTTCAATCTATATAATTGATGTGGCTC
>ENA-OWPF01002479-OWPF01002479.1-human-gut-metagenome-genome-assembly--contig:-NODE-2479-length-13024-cov-6.541676_pt1 | contig 13024 bp, 9 predicted proteins | sample MGYA00248261_ERZ651840 | MGnify/ENA primary metagenome ERZ651840 (study PRJEB26924, sample SAMEA4378268) | human gut metagenome | biome: human gut; feature: human-associated habitat; material: faeces... | reverse complement strand
CGTTGTAAGCATTTTCTCTATATTTGTGGACGCAAATATAAGAGTTTAAGTGATTACTAAGTGTCTTTTTGGCATTTTATTCTACTTTTTTTCGAACTAAGCTCTTTCAGTTGCGGTTTTATTAACTTTAGAGTAACATCTATAATACATTGTAACATTATGAAGATTACTGATTTAAAGCCTACTATCGTATGGAAGTTCTTCCATCAAGTAACCCAAGTGCCTCGCCCCTCAAAAAAGGAAGGCAAAATGATTGAATTCCTAGAATCATTCGCGAAAGAGTACAAAATAGCTATCAAGAAAGATGAAGCCGGCAACCTTTTAATGTCAAAGCCTGCCACTCCGGGAATGGAGGATCGTCCGGTAGTCGTATTGCAGTCTCACATGGATATGGTTTGCGAGAAAAATAACGGTACGAAACACGATTTCGACAATGATCCGATCGAGACGATCGTCGACGGCGAATGGCTGCGTGCCAACGGCACTACTTTGGGAGCCGATAATGGTATCGGTGTAGCGGCCGAGTTGGCTTTGCTTGCCTCCGATGATATCCAACACGGTCCGATCGAATGTTTGTTCACGGTAGACGAAGAAACAGGTTTGACTGGAGCGAAAGCCTTGAAAGAAGGTTTCATGACCGGAGATATCTTGTTAAATCTCGATAGCGAGGACGAGGGAGAGATCTTTATGGGTTGCGCCGGAGGTAAAGACACGCAAGCGACTTTCCATTACGAGCCAGTTCCTACGTCCGATAAGATGCAGTATTTCCGTTTCGACGTGAAAGGGCTGAATGGCGGTCACTCCGGTGGCGAGATCCACAAAGGATTAGGCAATGCCAACAAGATCTTGGTTCGTTTCTTATTCTTATTGAAAAAGAAATATGATTTCGTTCTTTGCTCTATCGATGGAGGAAACTTACGTAACGCAATCGCTCGCGAGGCACACGCCGTGATCGGCTTGCATCCGGAAAATAAGGAGGATGTACGTATCTTGCTGAACCATTTCGCCGCCGACGTTGAAAATGAGTTGAAACATGTAGATCCGAACGTTCAGTTAGCGATGGAGTCCACGGATCGTCCGGAGTATCATATCGACAATGCCACCGCCGAGAAATTAATCTACGCCTTGCACGCTTGTCCGCACGGCGTAATCGGTATGAGCCACGATATAGAAGGCTTGGTAGAGACTTCTACCAACCTTGCTTCCATAAAGATGAAAGAAGGCAATACGATCTTGATCGGTACCAGCCAGCGTAGCTCTATCGAATCATGCAAGATCGCTATCGCCAATACGGTAGCCTCCACGTTCCTATTGGCTGGAGCAGATGTAAAACATGGCGACGGCTATCCGGGATGGGCCCCGAACCCCGACTCTAAGATCTTGAAGATCGCACAGGAGACTTACAAACGCCTATTCAACAAAGACGCCAAGATCATGGCCATCCACGCCGGATTAGAGTGCGGTTTGTTCTTGGAAAAATATCCGAAACTGGATATGATCTCTTTCGGGCCTACTTTGCGTGACGTACATTCACCCAACGAGCGTATCGAGATCGCTACGGTCGGTTTATGGTGGAGCCACCTTCTTGAATTATTAAAGAGCATCCCCGCAAAATAAACCAACGTTTTTTGCGTTATAAGAAGAGGAAAGACACGATAACCGTGTCTATCCTCTTTTTTTATGTTAATGTCTTGCAACTTTTTTATGATAATTTTGTTTATCTATTGAAACAAGAACACAAGATATTTACAGTTAACATTTACGAAAATGAAAAGATTAACGATAACGCTATTTATACTCGCGACGCTTCTGTTGAACATGCTTCCGGCATGCGACGGTTTGGATGATCATTATTCCACCAACCCGACTTACCGGCTAAGCTTCTCGACAGACACGCTCGCTTTTGACACGATCTTCAGTACGATCGGTTCTACCACTCGTCAATTTATGATCTACAATAAAAATAGTGAACCTCTGAGCATTGAGTCCATCATGCTGGCCAGTGGAGAGTCTACCGGCTTCCGCATGAATGTGGATGGACGCAAAGGTAGCTCATTTAATAATGTAGGGATACTCGCCAACGACAGCATGTATGTATTCGTGGAAGTAACGGTCGATCCGAATGGGGGCAATCAACCTCTGTTGATACAGGATTCCGTACTTTTCACCGTGAATGGCATCCGTCAATCCGTATTATTGGAAGCCTATGGGCAGGATGTTAATCTTTACAAAGGCGGTGTTACGATTACAAAAGATTCTATCCTCACGGCTAATCGTCCTTATTTGATCTACGATAGTTTGGTTATCGCTAAAGGGGTTTCATTGAATATCGAGAAGGGGGCTACTTTCTATATGCATGATAAAGCGAGCCTGATCGTTCACGGCTCCATGAACGCTTTAGGCACCTTGGATGAGCCTATCACTTTCCGAGGCGACCGTTTGGATTATATACTAAATGATATATTACCGTATGACCGGACTCCCGGACAATGGGGAGGCATTACCTTTAAGGCGGATAGCTACGGGAATGTCTGGGATAATGTAATCGTACGTAATGGTACCTCCGGTGTATATTGCGAGCCTTCCACCCCGGACCGGCCAAAGATCAAGATAAACAACTCACAGATCACGAATATGGGGAGCGATCTATTCTTCGCCATCAATTGTGATGTTATCGCTACAAATACGGAATTCAGCAATGCCGGAGGAAGTGTACTCACTTTAGTCGGTGGTAAATATTACTTCGCTCACTGTACGATGGCTAATTACATGAGTTTAACCAAAAGGGAAATGGCCAGCGAGACTGTTCCTTTGGATAGTAAATGCCTGTACTTGCTCAATAACGTAACAGTAGACGGAAATGGCCCGTATCCTATCACGCAAGCTTATTTTGACAATTGCACTATCGATGGAAGTTACGATGTCGAATTAAAAGCAGATGGCAGTACAGATTTCGATTATCGGCTCAATCACTGTGCGCTTAAAGCCAAAGAATCCTCCAGCGATCACTTCAAGGAGGTCTTGTTTATCAAAAAGACTCCTTCCTATCGGAAAGTAGGAGGCAAGCAAAATAAATACACCTATGATTTCCGGCCAGATTCCGTATCGACTACCGGAGTCGGAAAAGCAGATCCCGAGATAACGAAGAATTATCCGATCGATCGTTACGGTGTCAACCGGCTAACCAGTTCGAACGGCCCGACCATAGGAGCCTACGAGTTTGTTCAGGAAGAGACCGAAGATTCAAACGAATAAGAATACATTACATATTAACAATTAATCAAAGCTTTAACTATGAAGATTTTTATGTTTTTTCTTTTATTCTTTGCCTCCCCTCCGTTATTTGCCCAAGCTACGTTCAAGGTCATGACCTATAATGTGGAGAACTTTTTCGACACAAGGGATAATCCAACCAAGAATGACGATGAATTTCTACCTTCCGGCAACCGGTACTGGACACAAAGCCGCTACTATCATAAGCTACAACAAATAGCGAAAGTAATAAGCGCTGCCGGGGAATGGAGCACACCGGCCTTAATAGCTCTTTGCGAAGTCGAGAATGACTCCGTCCTGTCTCATCTTACCCGTCGCACACCGCTCCGCTGGCAGGATTACCGATATATTATCACTCAAAGCCCCGATCCCAGAGGTATTAATGTCGCTCTTCTTTATCAACGAGATCAATTCTTTTATTTACGACATGAATCCATTCCAATTCGTTTTTCCGGGAACAAACACAAATTAACCCGAGATATCCTACACGTATATGGAAAGATCATAACAGGCGATACCTTAGATGTTTTCGTGTGTCATTTCCCCTCCCGCTACGGAGGAGAAAAAGAAAGTGAAAAGGATCGTTTTGACGCGGCCCGCACTTTACGGGGATCTAGCGATTCCCTGTTACTGATACGAGAAAAGCCGCAGATACTCATTATGGGAGACTTCAATGATACCCCTCAAGACAGAAGTATTTCCGAGATATTCGCTGCCCAAGCCTTTCCTGAAAATACGCAGATCACAGATTCCACATCTTGTACCTATTATAATTTGTTCGCAAGCCCCCATATAACTCAATTCCCGGGTAGTCATAAATACCAAGGCGAATGGAGCCAACTCGATCAAATAATCGTAAACCGGGATCTCATCACGCAAGAGTCTTCCATGCATATCATTCCGGAAAGCATCCACATATTCGCTCCTGATTTTTTATTGACTAAGGATAAAACATGGCGGGGGGTACGTCCTTTTCGAACCTATTACGGCTTTAAATATGAGGGCGGTTTTAGTGACCATTTACCATTAACAGCCGATTTCCTAATACGTTCTCAGATCAAACGCTGAAAGGAAAACCTTGAAACCTTTTTTCCGATCTCTTGTTATCCTATTAAAGAAGAAAAGCTATGTAGTCAACAAGCAAACAGAACACATATGGAAATAAATCTCGCCTCAATCCGGCAAGAATACACAAAAGGAGGATTAAGGGAAAGCGAACTTCCGGATAACCCATTCTTGCTTTTCAGTCAATGGTTACAAGAGGCTATAGACAGCAAAGTAGATGAACCCACGGCCATGCTAGTAGGGACCGTATCTCCAGAAGGCAAACCTTCCACCCGTACCGTCTTATTAAAGGACCTGCATGATGATAAGTTTATTTTCTACTCCAACTACGAAAGCCGAAAAGGCAGGCAACTGGCACAAAACCCGGCAATCTCTCTTTCGTTTGTATGGCATCAATTAGAAAGGCAGGTACATATCGAAGGTACGGCTGAAAAAGTCCCCCCGGATGAATCGGATCAATATTTCAAAAAACGCCCGTATAAAAGCCGGATCGGAGCTCGTATATCCCCACAAAGTCAACCCATCGGCAGCCGTATGCAACTTATACGAGCTTTCATTAGAGAGGTAGCTCGTTGGATTGGAAAAGAAGTGGAGCGTCCGGCTCACTGGGGCGGGTATGCCGTCATTCCCGAACGTATCGAGTTCTGGCAAGGTAGGCCCAACCGGCTTCATGATCGCATAGTATATACCCTTCAACCGGACGGCCATTGGAAAAAAGAAAGGCTCGCCCCATGAAATCAGGTACAAGTCCGATACCAAAGGATAAGAGATAGATAATTCATCGAAAACGATTATCTTTGTCTGTCAAAATACGTAATACCTATGAATATTAGATCCATATATCTAGCCGGTCTATTCGCGATCATCGGCTCCCACATAATCAACACAAACGCCCAGCAACTTAGGAATCCTTTCGATTTCCCGATCTTACTGAGCGGAAACTTCGGTGAGTTAAGAAGTAATCATTTCCATTCCGGAATAGACTTCAAGACACAAGGGGTAGAAGGTAAACCCGTACATACGGTACAAGAAGGATACGTATCACGTATATCCGTAAGTCCATGGGGCTACGGTAACGGGCTTTACATCACACACCCGGATGGAACGACCACCGTATACGGCCATCTACAAAAATTCTCGAAGAAAATAGCGAATTATGTAAAAGAGCAACAATACGCACAAGAAAGTTTCAATGTAAATCTCTTCCTTACGCCGGATTTGCTTCCTGTCGAGAAAAATGAAGTCGTAGCGTTAAGCGGCAATACCGGAAGCTCTGGTGGACCTCATCTCCATTTTGAGGTACGAGACACCGAGACCGAGGAAGTCATGGACCCCTTGGATTATTTCTCGGATCGGATAACCGATACCCGTCCTCCTAAAATCCAAGGAATACAGATCGTCCCCATCGAAGGAAAAGGCGTAGTAAACGGCAAAAGCAAGAAGCTTGAGATAAAACCCGTCACGGCGAAAAACGGGAAACAGACAATCACTGGAAAAATCGAGGCATGGGGAGAAATAGGGCTCGCTGTAAAAGCCTATGATTATATGGATAATACGACTAACATTTATGGCGTACGAGAAATCACGCTCACGGCAGACAGCCAAGTGATTTTCCATAGTAATCTCGATAAGTTCGCATTTGACGAGACCCGTTATCTGAACACATTCACAGATTACGAAGAATGGAAAGATCATCGCTCTTTCTATATGCGTAGTTTCATCGAGCCGGGAAACCGTCTACGCTTCCTTGAAAGCCTAAACCGGGGAATCTTGCGTATAGATGAACCTCGTACCTATCATTTGACGTATACACTTGCTGACGCTTTCGGCAATGCCACCCGTTTATCCATCTGGATCGAGGGAAAGAAACAAGAGATCCCCCAGATCGATACGACTCATACAGAATTATTCCATTGGGGTAGCGAGAATAGGTTCGGCGCTAAAGGCATCCGTCTCGTCATGCCTAAAGGTAATCTATATAATGACCTCTACTTCCGCTATTCGGTGAAAGAAGATAGTACCTCATTATCAGCCACCCACATATTGCACGATAAGCCAATCCCTTTGCATGGAACGGCCCAGTTATCACTATTCTTGCAAAGCGATACGCTTGAGAATAAACAACAATATGGTGTGGTTCGCTTACAAAACGGACGTGCCTCTTGGATGGGCGGTACATACCGTAATGGCTGGATCGACGCAAATATCAAGGAATTGGGCAGTTATAAGATACAACAAGATACAAAGGCTCCGGTTATCACGCCGATCAACCAACAGACGTGGATCAGCAAACAGAACTTCATATTCCGTTTGTCCGATAACTTAAGCGGGGTACAAACCTACCGGGGAGAAATAGACGGGCAGTTTGTCTTATTCGAGATGAATAATAAATCGGTTATTACCTATCGCTTCGATAAAGAGAGGTTGCAAAGAGGCAAGCATGAACTTGAATTAATCGTAACGGATGCTTGCGGAAATGAGTCGATTTATACACATCCGTTTACTTGGTAGGACGATTTATCGTATTTTTTAGGCAAAATATAAGTCCTTTGATTGCTTTACTTTAAGAAATTCGTATATTTGTTTCTTGTATATTTATCGTATTGAGTAGATTGCTCAACAATAAACACAATAATATTATAAACATGGAAAACAACGACTTATTAGAAATGGTAAGAAGTAAGGCACAAGGATGGCTTACGAAAAGTTATGATGCGGAAACTCGTGCTCAAGTTCAAGCGTTACTTGACAACGAAGATCCTACTGAGTTAATCGAGTGTTTTTATAAAGACCTAGAATTCGGAACAGGTGGATTGCGCGGAATCATGGGGGTAGGTTCAAATCGTATGAATATATATACGGTTGGTGCGGCCACCCAAGGTTTATCCAACTATCTGAAAAAGGAATTCGCGGATTTAGAACAGATAAAGGTTGTCATCGGCCACGATTGCCGTAACAACAGCCGTAAGTTCGCGGAAATATCAGCCGATATCTTCTCCGCTAACGGTATCAAGGTTTATTTATTCGAAGACCTGCGTCCGACTCCGGAAATGTCATTCGCTATCCGTAAACAGGGATGCCAGAGCGGTATCATCTTGACGGCTTCTCACAATCCGAAAGAATACAACGGATACAAGGCTTATTGGGATGATGGCGCACAAATGATCGCCCCGCACGATAAGAATACGATCGCCGAGGTTAACAAGATCCGTAACGCTAGCGAGATTAAATTCAAAGGAAATAAAGAATTGATCGAGATCATCGGACAAGCGATCGATGATGAATATATCAAGGAATTAACAACGATTTCTTTGTCTCCGGAGGCTATTTCCCGCCATAAGGATATGAAGATCGTGTATACTCCAATTCACGGAACAGGTGTTAAATTGGTTCCTGCCGCTTTGAAAGCTTACGGATTCACGAACATTATCCATGTACCGGAACAAGATGTTGTTAGCGGTGATTTCCCGACGGTTATCTCTCCGAACCCGGAAGAGCCGGCTGCTTTAGCTATGGCTGTAGAGAAAGCAAAAGAGACTGACGCTGAATTGGTAATGGCTTCCGATCCGGACGCAGACCGTGTAGGTGCCGCCGTTAAGAATAACGAAGGCGAATGGGTACTTTTGAATGGTAACCAAACCGCTTTGATGTTCGTTTACTATTTAATCACTCGCTGGAAAGAGTTAGGTAAGATCAATGGTAAAGAATATATCGTAAAGACAATCGTTACGACAGAGACGATCAAGACAATCGCCGAGCGTAATGGCGTAGAAATGTACGATGTTTATACAGGCTTCAAATGGATCGCTAACGTTATGCGTGAGAACGAAGGCAAGAAAAACTATATTGGTGGTGGCGAGGAAAGCTACGGATTCCTTTGCGAGGATTTCGTCCGCGATAAAGACGCTGTTTCCGCTTGCGTTATCTTAGCCGAGATCGCAGCTTGGGCAAAAGATCAAGGTTTGAGTTTGTATCAATTGCTTCAGAAGATTTACGTGGAATACGGCTTCTCTAAGGAGAAAGGTATCTCTGTCGTGAAGAAAGGCAAGAGTGGAGCGGAGGAGATCGAGGCTATGATGAAAAAGTTCCGTGAGAACCCGTTGACAGAGATCGCAGGCTCTAAGGTAACTTATTTCTACGATTACTCTACATTGAAAGGTAAGGACTATGCGGAGAACGAAACCGTTACATTAGATATGCCTACTACCTCTAATGTGCTTCAATACTTCACGGAAGATAATACAAAAGTATCTATCCGTCCTTCCGGAACAGAACCGAAGATCAAATTCTATTGCGAGGTTCACTCCAAGGTAAAGAGTATCGATGAATTGCCGGAGGCAGAGAAAGCGGCAGAAGAAAAGATCAATCAGATCAAGGCTTCTTTAGGGATCTAATCGAACTTAATTATTACATATAGAGGCAAGGGCGAGAATCGTTCTTGCCTCTTTTTATTCTATCAGATCAAATCAGACTTACTGAAACAAAACGGCAACAAGGCCGTTGCGCTCGGAACGAGATACGCTTCCTCTTTTCCACAAAGAAGGACTTTCATAGGTTTGTTATAACGTTGCTCGGTTTCCAACATCACTTGCCGGCAGGCACCACAAGGCGTGATAAGATCCACACGTTCCCCATCCTTCATAGCCGCGATCGCCAAAATCTGAACTGCCGCATCCGGATAACGTGCTCCCGCATAAAATAAGGTGGTCCGCTCCGCGCAAAGCCCAGACGGATAGGCTGCGTTTTCCTGATTATTTCCGGAAAGTATCTCCCCATTCTCCAATAGAACCGCCGCTCCCACATGAAACTTGGAATAAGGAGCATAAGCTTTTTTCGAGGCTTCAAAAGCGGCCTCGTACAATTGCCTATATATATTGTCCAATTCTCCTACCGCATAGACCTCTACCCGGGTCTCTAATTTCAATTCTTTCATTTTCTTGATTGTTTTAATGTTTTGAAAGAAACATAACTATAATTCTTATAGGCTATAAATATAAAAAGAATATATTAATTTCGCACCCACATCATAGAATATACCTTAATATAGAACAAAGACATATGCATTCAATGCTTCTTACATCCGATAAAGACCCGATGGGCGCCGCTATCATCGATTATCTCGCACATGGAAAAGCGAGCAAACTCCGTGTATTCTCCTCCATGTTCGATGAAGATGAGATTCCCGTGAATCAATTATTCCGGACTTTCCAAGAAATGCCCTCCTTGGAACAGAAAGCCCTTCAACTCAGTACAGGTAAAATATTGGATGTTGGTGCCGGAAGTGGATGCCACACCTTGGCTTTACAGGAAATGGGTAAAGAGGTTACCGCTATCGACATATCCCCTCTTTCCGTAGAGGCCATGAACAAACGGGGTGTAAAAGACGCCCGCTTACAGAATTTTTTTGACAGGAGCTTAACCGGACCATTCGATACCATTCTTCTCTTAATGAACGGTTCCGGGATTATCGGTAAACTGGAAAATCTCCCGGCTTTCTTTCACCGCTTAAAAGAAGTTCTAGCCCTGGACGGACAGCTTTTACTTGACTCTAGCGACTTAAGTTATTTATTTGAAGATGAAGACGGGAATCTGGATATCGCCCCCGAGGATGATTATTTCGGAGAGATCGATTTCCGTATGCAATATAAAAGTATCAAAGGGGATTCATTTGATTGGTTATATATAGATTTCAACACGCTGAATCTATACGCAAGGCAAGCCGGCTTTAAAGCGGAAAAAATAGAAGATGGGGAGCATTACGATTATCTAGCCCGTATCTCCTATTTTTAACCCATCAATTCCCGGTAGATATGTATTTTCTTTTATATATTTGTCCGGTAAAATCGGATCGAAAAGAACAGTTATGCGTTTATCCCTTCATTTTTTAGGTATATTATTATTGTCCCTCGTCTGTTTAAGCGCAGGGGCGGAAAGCCAGCGGAAGCTGACTTCCTATCAAAAATACATCAGTAAATACAGTGATTTGGCGATTCAACACCAAAAGAAATATCGCATTCCGGCAAGTATCACCTTAGCGCAAGGATTACTGGAATCCGGAGCTGGGCAAAGCGACTTGGCCAGACGCTCCAACAATCACTTCGGTATCAAATGCCATTCGGACTGGCGAGGCGGCAGGGTCTATCACGACGACGACCTGCGGGGAGAGTGCTTCCGGAAATACAAACGAGTAGAGGATTCTTATGATGACCATTCCCGCTTCCTCGCCGAACGCTCCCGCTACGAACGCCTGTTCAAATTAAACATCAAGGATTACAAAGGCTGGGCCAAAGGACTACAAAAATGCGGTTACGCCACCGATCGTGCTTACGCGAATAAATTAATCAAGGTTATCGAAGATTATGAGTTATACCGCTTTGACTCCGGTAAGGGAACAAAGAAGACCTCTACCAAGAAGCAAAATCTTCCGGTGTTCAATTATCAAGTCTATCGTACCCACGGTTTGATCTATGTATACGCTAAGGATAACGACAGTTTCGACCAGATCGCCCGAAGCATGGGATTCAAGGCCAAGCAGTTGATGAAATTCAACGAGGTGCCCGAGGACTTCCCGTTGCAGGAAGGCGATATCGTATATCTGGAAAAGAAAAAGAAGAAAGCGGACAAGCCGAATTACGACCACGTGGTACAAGTCGGAGAGTCTATGCACAGTATCGCACAGATGTACGGAATCCAGATCAAGAGTCTGTATAAAATGAATAAAAAAGACAAAGATTACATCCCGGAGGAAGGAGATGTCTTAAAACTTAGATAAGTAACATAAAAAAGTATTACCTTTGCGGTTCAAATAATATAGTACAATGAGTGATCAACGTTATAACCTGCGAGGCGTTTCCGCTTCAAAAGAAGATGTTCACAACGCGATAAAGAACATCGATAAGGGAATTTTTCCGAAAGCGTTCTGTAAGATCATCCCCGATATCTTAGGCGGTGATCCTGAATATTGTAATATTATGCATGCGGATGGCGCCGGTACCAAATCGTCCTTGGCGTATATGTACTGGAAAGAGACCGGAGATCTTTCGGTGTGGAAAGGTATCGCCCAAGACGCTCTTATCATGAATATCGACGACCTGCTTTGTGTAGGTGCCGTAGACAATATTCTTGTCTCTTCTACCATTGGACGTAATAAACTGTTGATTCCCGGAGAAGTAATCTCCGCCATCATCAATGGAACAGATGAATTGCTGGCCGAACTCCGTGAAATGGGTGTAGGGGTATACGCAACCGGTGGTGAAACTGCTGATGTCGGCGACTTGGTTCGTACGATCATCGTTGACTCTACCGTAACTTGTCGCATGAAACGTTCAGACGTTATCGACAATGCCAATATTCGTCCGGGTGACGTGATCGTTGGTTTGGCTTCTTACGGACAAGCTACTTACGAAAAAGAATACAATGGCGGTATGGGCAGCAATGGTTTGACAAGTGCCCGTCACGATGTATTCGGAAAATATCTTGCTGAAAAATATCCGGAAAGCTATGATGCCGCAGTTCCTGAAGAATTAGTTTACTCCGGCAAGTTAAAATTGATAGACAGTGTAGAAGACTCTCCAATTGATGCAGGCAAGTTAGTGCTCTCCCCTACTCGTACATACGCACCAGTAGTGAAGAAATTACTCGATGCACTGCGCCCGGAAATCCACGGAATGGTGCACTGCTCCGGTGGTGCACAAACCAAAGTTTTACACTTTGTTGAAAACGTTCGTGTAGTAAAGGATAATCTTTTCCCTGTTCCTCCTTTATTCAAAACTATTCAAGAACAAAGTGGTACGGACTGGGCAGAAATGTACAAGGTATTCAATATGGGACATCGCCTCGAAGTTTATTTGTCACCGGAACATGCAGAAGAAGTAATTGCTATTTCCGAGTCATTCGGTATTCCGGCACAGATTGTAGGACGTGTTGAAGCATGTGAGCAAACAGAATTAATCATTAAGAGCGAATTCGGAGAATTTAGATACTAAAGAATGGCAGATAACAGTACCATATTAGAAAAATTAGACGGACTCGTAGCCCGTTTTGAAGAAATATCTACCCTTATCACAGACCCGGCAGTGATTGCCGATCAGAAACGTTATGTCAAGTTGACTAAAGAATATAAGGAATTAGACGACTTGATGAAAGCAAGGAAAGAATATATCCAATTACTGGGTAATATTGAAGAAGCTAAAAATATCCTTGCTAATGAATCGGATGCTGAAATGCGCGAGATGGCGAAAGAAGAAATGGACAATAGTCAAGAGCGCCTTCCGGTATTGGAAGAAGAAATCAAACTGATGCTTGTCCCTGCCGATCCGCAAGACAGCAAGAACGCAATTCTTGAAATCCGTGGCGGTGCAGGAGGTGATGAAGCAGCTATCTTTGCCGGTGACCTCTTTCGTATGTATGCCAAATTCTGTGAAACCAAAGGTTGGAAGATGGAAGTCTCCAATGCAAACGAAGGAACAGCAGGAGGATTCAAAGAAGTTGTTTGTAGTGTCACGGGCGATAATGTATATGGAATTTTAAAATATGAATCGGGAGTACACCGCGTACAGCGCGTTCCTGCTACCGAAACACAAGGACGTGTTCATACTTCTGCCGCATCAGTGGCGGTACTTCCCGAAGCTGAAGAATTCGATGTAGTCATCAACGAAGGAGAAATCAAATGGGATACTTTCCGAAG
>ENA-OWPF01002477-OWPF01002477.1-human-gut-metagenome-genome-assembly--contig:-NODE-2477-length-13029-cov-4.310159_pt1 | contig 13029 bp, 20 predicted proteins | sample MGYA00248261_ERZ651840 | MGnify/ENA primary metagenome ERZ651840 (study PRJEB26924, sample SAMEA4378268) | human gut metagenome | biome: human gut; feature: human-associated habitat; material: faeces... | reverse complement strand
TTCTCTCATACCAAAACTAAGTGGTGTTGTACACAAAACTGTCTGGCGCGTTACAGAACGGGCCGGGTGTTACGCGCCTGTTCCAGCGAGTATGCGGGACCCGTGGCCCTGCTCAAAGGCGGCAAGGGCGGCGGCAGTTCCACCACCAACATCAGTTCCGAGCCGGACAAGGCATACAATGCCCGCATGGCGAAGGTGACCGAACGCCAGCAAGCACTTTCCGATCAGTTTTTCAACTGGTGGCAGACAGTGCAGGCCCCGGTGGAGCAGGCAAACGCCGATGCGCAGCCCGGCCTGATCCCCGCCCAGACGGATATTGTGAGGGAAGGGCTTGAAGGGTTCAAGGGCATCCAGACGGACTTCTACAACGCCTCCCGCCCAACCTCCACGGAAACCTACGCAGGCCGGGCGGCAACCTACGCGAACATGGCGCTGTCCAAAGCCACGGGCAGCATGAACCGGAACATGAGCCGGATGGGCATCAGTCCGACAAGCGGCGCGGCGCAGTCGGCCAGCCGCGATTTGGCCATACAGGAGGCCGCGTCCATTGCGGGGGCCGCGAACACGGGCCGGATGCAGGGCGAGGAGATGAACCTGAAAAAACTGTCCGGGGCGATGGCCTACGGGCTTGGAGGGTAAGGAATGAAACTCATGTCGTATACGTCGGCGATGCAGCAGGGCTTTGTGCCCCGGCTCCAGAGCATGATGCCGCAGGCTCCGCAGGGGCCGAGCCTTGCTGGTGGGATGCTCGGAGTCGGAGTGGGGCAGGAGGGGGATGGAAGCCTCATTCCCACGCCGCAGGGAGGCGCAGGAGGCGATGCGCTCAAGGAACTGCTGCCCCGGGGTCCGGGCCGCAGGAAACGCAGCCCGGTCATCGCCCCGTCGTTCATAACAAAGACGGAAGTATCAGCACCGTACGTAGCATTTCTGTCGGAATGCATGGGAAGGAATATCTCATTCCCACGGTAAGCGACGACGGCAAGATACTGACTGAGCGGGAAGCTGTAGATCTCTTCAAAAAGACCGGAAAACATTTTGGAGTTTTTACTTCACCTGAGGCAGCGACGAGATACGCGAAGAAGCTCCATGAAGATCAGGAGAAGCAATATGCACCGAAAGCGCGCCTTGGTGGGGCGATGCCTGATGTCACTGGCTCTGCACCTGCAAACAGTAGTCCGCCTGTGAGGTCTGCTTCTGCTCATACACAGGGAAAAGACCAGATACGGCCTCCCAAGGGAAGTATCTGGGAAAGGATGCCTGACAAGTACGAGGCATACACCAAGGTATTCGGAAAACGTCCTGATAAAGTGAAACCCGCTCTTGCCGTGAAGGAGCTGGATGCCGAGCTTGAGCGACTGGCAGAGGAAAAACTGCGCGAAGGGATGGATAGGCCGAACTGATGGGAGACAGATCAGCGCGGCCTTGGTTCCGAAGGGGCACTGAATCCTGCCATAGAGAAGACAAAACAGTTCATTATGGACGAAATTTTGACATCAAAAGGTTATTACTCTTCTCAACATTAGATGGAATTATAGTTGCTCTTTGACAACCGCATAGAGAAAAGAAGGAGAACACAAGGGCCGGGTTCCTCACGGTTCCCGGCCCTGTTTTTGTAAGTCAGCCCTCACACCCTAGGGGCTGTATGGGCGGTATGCGTCAGGCAGTTGGCGATCTAGACCTTCACGAGGGCCTGACGGCTTACGCCAAGGTGTGCGGCTTCCTTGTCCGATGCCTCGACCATCCATGCAGGGAAGTCCACATTGACGCGTTTGGTCTTCAGGTTGGGCCGTTCCGCTTGGGGCATGTCGGCAAAGGGCATCACACTGCCGCCATCATCAAAATCATTCGCTTTCATAGGCCGTTACCTCAATGGATTGAATCCTACCTCGCTTAAAGCCGTGGGCTTCGTTTTCCCGTAAGCTCATGGTCGGGTTATTTCATCAAGGCAATGATTGCGGCGATGATCGCCACTGTCTGGGCGGTGATGATACCCGCTACCCATTTGATGGTTTCGGCCTTGGCCTGTTGAATTTCCTTCAACAGGCGCAATTCTGTTTCCCGCAAGTCGCCCTTGGAGGCGCTGGCGCTCCTTTGGCTCTCGTCAAAGCGTTCCAGCACTTCCACGATGGTTTTCGCGGCTTCCTCGCCCACAGCCTTCTCAAGTTTCTTTCCGTCATCAAACAGCAACATGGGGGATTCCCTCCGTTGAGTGCAGGATACAGGATCACGTTTCCAATGCCAATGGGAATCAGCGTGCGCTCATGGCGCGGGCGTATTCCAGCAGGAGCATTGCCGGGTTCTTCTCGTCCGGCAGCCTGTCGTCAAGGGAGTGCAGGGCGGCGGTCATGCGCTCGGTGAAGTACCGTTCCCACTGTGCGCCGACGCGGGTGCCGGAGAAGGGGCGGTCGGGGGCTTGCTTGTAGACGCGGCTTTCCAGCGCGGTGAAGACGGGGATGCTCATGGTGATCAGCCTGCTGCACAGGCAGCCGTAGGTACGGTAGTATTGCTGTTGGGCCTCCCGGATTTCGGCGGCGAGTTCCAGCATGGCGGCTTCGTCAAAGCGCGGAGCGGCGGGCAGGGCGGGGCGGTTGCGCCTGGCGAGTTCGGCCTCCATGCAGTTGAAGGCTTCGATGTAGGCGAGCTTGAACCGCATGGCTTCCGGGCCTGTGTAGCCCATCGCCAAGAGGGTAAAGCCGTCACGGAAGATAATGTACATGGCTAGCGATCGCCCAGTATTGTCCATATAGTTACTCACCACAAAATTGTGGGCAGTAAACTCTTCCGGGCAGTTAGCAATAATATTTCGGAGATCCCTCAATACGGCATCATGCCGCTTCCTGAAAAACTTGGAGACATCAAGAGAAGTCGTAGCAGGACGGCCATCATGTAGGGAAACGGAGGGGATGGGGAGGAAAGAAGCAGAGCCTGTGACATAATAAACCTCGTGTAGTTTTCGATTAGCCCTGCAAAATAGCAAGGGCCGGGAGCTCGAAACTGTACACGAACAGCCAGGCCTATTTCCCCGAAGGGTATTGTATTAGCCTACTCCCGACCCGTGAAGATCGTATGATACACCTCTCCCAAGGCATCAAACATGTCTTGGCAGGGCACAAAAATAGCCACTCTCACGGGTTGGCTTCCGTCGTGTAAAGGAGTTTCGAGGCTCCGTGGAAGAAAGTTCACCATGAAAGTGGCTGAAAGTCAATAGTTAGTAGTTGTGGACTTCAATGACGGCATCTGGAGACGGCCTCACCTGTCTATCACTCTTTTCTCCGGGAGCAAGGCATTCAAACGTCATATCAAAAACATTTTGCGCAGGAGAACTTCCCCTATATTGGAGAATATTAACTTCCTTTCCCTGTTTCACACAGTAAGCTTGAGCTTCTTCAATAGCTTTCTTTTTTGTCCCTGATGCTCCTATACAATATATGGAGTCTCTACCGTCAGACTATAAACGCCTTGCCCTATTGGTAAGACACCGCTTGAACCGAAGCATCCATATAAAAGAGATGAGATTAGAATCAAAGAAAACGATATAATTTTATTTGTATACATAATAATTTCTCATACTATTCTTTGTTTTATGTAAATATAAAACAGGAACTTATACAGACTGTTATTCTCTTTTCCAAAATTTCCACCAAGGTGTTCTCTCCTGTTGCGTAGAAGTATCTGTATACGGCACCTGCTCTCCGTCCGACAGGCTGGCCAGCGCCACATCCCGATCCCGCCGTTCAGCTAGTGGCTGTAATTCAGCCTGTGCTTTTCTACATATTGCGATCACCTCCTCAAGTGCAGAACGGATTTCCCGCGCTATCCAAGGATAGAGGATCTGCGCCTCGGCGACGATTCGTTGTACCTCGCCAAGGGCAGAACTCGCGTAGGCCACTGTCGTCAGTATGTCCGCTCGTGTTTTCGCCAGACTGGTTTCACTGTTTTCTAATGCTATTTTAGAGTTAATCTATTGTATTAAAATGTCATTTTCAAGAGCGATACAGAGGGTAGGTAGTATTTCAAGGCTTGGGGAATATTCATCATTTTGATTCAAATAACGATTGAGTATCCCAGTCAAAATACCAGTTTTTTCAGCAAGTTCTTTTGCAGACAGCCCACTGAGTTCTTTTGCATACCTTAATGCTTCTGTAGCAGATACATTTTTGAAATCGAGCACAAGGTTTATCTCCTCTCCTTTTTTAACCGTGTTTCCTTTTGAAAAGCACGGTATCCGAAAAGAAAAAAGGAGGGAATGCAATGACGCTTGAAATTTTATTGGCAGAAGTGATTAAAGGAATCGGTGCAGCATGTAATAATGGGAGTGAAACAAATATAACATATTTAAATACAATGAAAACAATGCCATTGACCGTAAAAATTGTTGCTTCTGGTAATTTGGATACAGAAGACAGTAAGGTGGAAGTAAAAAACTATGATGTGCATATTGAAATTCTATTTCATTTATCCAGTAAGGAACAAGAAAAACCTTTCATCCCTGTAAGAAAATGAACTAATTACATATAGCTTACTAAAAACTCCTCCTTTTCTCTTTGTTTTTTAACAAGTTGAAAACGGAGGATTTTTTGAACAACATGAATTTTTTGCCTACGAGAGAGCAGCTCGCCGCGTACGCGAATGAACCGGTTATGGAGAAGGAAGCCGAGGCCCGGGGAGAGCATAGAGGACGGGTTGAAAAAGGTTCTTGATGCGCTTCCGGCAAACGTGTTCGGCGAGGGGCGAGCGGTTCCCGTCGAACGGGAAGAGCGGATCGCGGATGCCGGGATACGGGAAGGGGCGCTTGTCGAGAAGGACGGTGGCCTGTTCACCGTTTCCGACGGGGCGTTGGTTAAGCCCGAGTGGGCCGACAAGCCGAAGAAGGTACGGCAGGCGGCAAGCTACGTCGGCGTCAAGAAATCGGTTTTTGACCTCATCAATAAGACGGAAACCCTCTTCGAGAACCCGGAAACGGGGCTTATCGAACCGGACGATATCTACCTTTCCGGCAATGTCCGCAAGAAGCTGGAAATGGCGGAAGCAGGCCGAGAGGACAATCCGGCCTACGGGAAAAACGTGGAGGCGCTGCGGAAGGTCCAGCCGGAACGTATCGGCATCGACGCCATCCACGCCCGCATCGGCTCGTCGTGGGTTCCCGCCAAGGTCTACGAGGCGTTTGTGAAGCATCTCGGCTTTTCCAGCGTATCCGTTGAGAAGGCGCGACTTGAAGGCGAAGACGGTTCGACGCAGTGGCACGTTGAAGCCTACGGCGGCACGCCGGAAGCGCGGAACCGTTGGGGAGTGGACGGTGCGTCTGTCATTGATCTGATCAGCGACAGTCTGAACCTGAAACGTACTGAGGTCTACGACGAGCATTACAACGCCGACGGGAAAACGTCCCGTGTGAAGAACACCGAGAAGACGCTGGCGGCGCAGGAAAAGCAGCGATCCATTCAGAACGAATTCCAGTCGTGGCTGAAAAAGGACGACGCCGCCGGGCGGCTCGTCGAAGACGAGTACAACGATAGGTTCAACGGGTTCGTCCCGCGCAAGTTCACGGCTCCCGACATCAAGCATTTTCCCGGCGCTTCCCACGCCATCGAGTTGCGGGAGAACCAGAAGATAGGCGTTATCCAAGGGTTGCAGGAATCCACCTTGCTCGCGCACGGCGTCGGTTCCGGCAAGACCATGTTGCAGATTACGCTGGCGATGGAAATGCGGCGTCTCGGGACGGCGAAAAAGCCGTGGATTGTCGTTCAGGCGTCCTCCCTGTCGCAGTTCGCGGCTACCTTCAAGACGCTGTACCCGCGCGCGGCTATGCTCGTCGCGGCCCTGCGCAAACGCGGATGGAAGGACAGCCGTCCGAAGGGGCGCCCGGAGTTTGAAAATCTGCTCGGCAAGATCAACGCCCTGCGTCTCGACACCAAAAAGTCATGGGCATATGTCGAATCCATTGCAGAAAAGATGTATGGCGTGCGCATTCCGTGGCTCGACGGCGAGCAGCTCGGCGGCGTGATTGCCGCAATGGCCAAGCACCAGCGGGCGCAGGAGAGGGCGTAATGTCTGACGCGCGCCTGCCCCGCAACGCCCGCGACATCATCGATCGCCTTGGTCCCGCCGTGACCCTGCGCCTCATAAGGGCTCTCGGCGGAACGACGATCCCCGTGCCCATGCGGCTGACGCCCGTCGGCGAGGCCCGTTATAGAAGGCTGTGCGATTATGATTGGGGAGGATGCGGCAAAGGCTTTGTGCCGGGAATATGCCGGAACGAATCTTTACATCCCCACATGCAGACAGGCCGCCCCCGTGCCGCCTATCAGCACCGGGACACGTTGATCCGTGCCTCCCGCATCGTGTGGGGACTGGACGCGCCGGTGTCCGTTTTCGCGGCGCAAATCCACACCGAGAGTTGGTGGAAAAACAGCACGGTCTCGACCGCCGGGGCGCAAGGCTTGGCACAGTTCATGCCGTCCACCGCGAAATGGCTCCCGACCGTTGCCCCGGAAGTGGGCAAGCCCGCGCCCTTCAATCCCGGCTGGTCGCTCCGGGCGTACGTGACATACGACAAGTATCTGTGGGATCGGCTGGCGGCCAAAAACGCGCAAAAGAAGGTGCTGACGCCCTGTGACCGCATGGCCTTTGCCTTATCCGCATACAACGGCGGCATGGGCTGGACCAAGGGATACGGCTTTACGGTTCTTGACGTGCCTCCCTATCCGGTGTCCCGCCGCAGGGGCGGCACGTGGGAGGAGATCGTAGCCATTATCCGGGAGGACGGGAGCCTCGTGGAGCGTCCGGCAGGTTTTTGCGAGAGGTGTGTCCTTTTCCTTTCCCATGAGGAGTGGGATGCCTTTCCCACACGGCCCACGTCCGCGCACATGTATGATCTGGAGAATGGCGAATGAGTCGATCCGTGTCCTTTCGCCAAGCTTCTACACGAGGTCCAGCTTGAAATCCGCAACTGCTTTGAAATTCGCCGCTGGAAAATCTGGGGAAAATTCATCCCCCAATACGAGCAGCTCACATGGTCCGCGCAGGTCGCCGAGGCCACGGGATTCCTGAACGGCGAGGCCCGCGCCACGCCGTACATCGACGCCTTTCTTGCCGCGCGCACCGACGAGGGCAAACCGGACAAGGAAAGCCTGTGCCGCGACATCCTCGCCAATCACGCCGCCTACCTACGAAATATGGTCGAGATCAACGCCGGGCAGTGGGCTTATCTGAAGCGCGCGGAGGGGTGTGTGTCCAACGGCGAGCTTGACGTGATTTTCAAGGAAGTGGCGGAACTTCAAAGGATTTTCCTCGGAAAGTAAGAAGCCCGCATGTCTTGCGCAGTGAATGTTTCGGGAACGTGGAAGTACGCGAAGCAGGCGTACGTTAATGTGGGCGGCAGTTGGAAGCCCTGCCAAAACATCTACGTCAACGTCTCGGGCGCGTGGAAGCCGCTCTACACCTATTCCTATGCCACGGGGAACTGGGGGGCTTGTTCCGTCGACTGCGGCGGCACGCAGACCCGTACGGTCACCTGCCAGCGGCGGGACGCGACGAACTCTAATCTGGACGTGCAGACTGTGGCGGACAGCTTTTGCGCGGCGCACGGGCTGACGAAGCCCACCACGAGTCAGTCCTGCAATACCCAATCATGCACCGAGTGCAAAGGGCAGGGCTCGTACGGCAGCGGGTGTAACGGCGCCGGGGTTGAATACGGGATTGGTCACTATCACGGACAAATAACTATGGCCTCTTTAGATTTCTACACAACCAAAGTCTATTGGAACAGTGTTGTAGTCGCTTCGGGTGATACATATATGGATAGCCTTACATCTGGCGGCTATGTGTACACGAAGAACGGAACGTCACAGATAGACTATTGTTCTACAGGAGAACCTACAGTTCAATGGCATGAAGAAAGACTTTATCCGGTATGCAGGACACCTATATGACATATATCGAAGGATTGTTCATTGCTTTCGACCAGTTCATCAATGCCGTGCTCGGCGGCTGGCCGGACGAAACGCTTTCTTCCCGGTGTTGGCGGGAGGAGCAGCAAGGGCTCCGGGCGTGGCCCCGAAAGCTGGTTGATGGACTGTTTTTCTGGCAACGGGAGGGCCACTGCAAAAGGGCGTACGAGGCGGAAAGAAAACGCCACCGGTTCCCGCCCGGACTGCGCGGCGCGTGACCCCAGAAGCGCGACAGATGTAGAATATTCAGGCAGAGGCGGGGGAGTTACGAGCTCCCCCACCGGCCCGGTGACAAGACGCCGGACCACGGCCCCACACGATGATCACAGCATCGTGCAAGGTTTCCGCCTGCGGTTGTCTCGTGACGAGCGTGTAAACGCATATCAGGACGGATGCCGGGGCGCAACCCAAGGACCATCAAAAAATGACGGGAGCACATAATAAAGAAATCAGATGCGGACACTGTAACCGCTTACTCGCCAAGGGCGAGGCTCTCTATCTTGAATTGAAATGCCCACGTTGCGGGGCATATACTATACTGCGCGCCGCGAGCGCCAGACCAGAGCCGCGAGAAGGTCGAATCGAGATGGTGAGTGACGCAAGATAACGAAGGTTTCAAGCCCATCCGCTCGCCTCTGGCGGGTTGGATGGGCGGCAAGTTCCAGCTCTCCAAGCGCATCGTCGCCGCCATTCCCGAGCATACATGCTACGTCGAGCCGTTCGCGGGTGCGGCATGGGTGCTCTTCAGGAAGCTGGAATCCGATGTTGAGGTCATCAATGACATCAACCGTGAGCTGGTGACGTTTTACCGGTGTATCCAGCATCATCTGGAAGAGTTTGTACGCTACTTCAAATGGGTTCTCGTGGCCCGCGACGAATTTGAGCGCCTGAAACGTGTCGAACCCGACACGCTGACGGACATCCAGCGGGCGGCGAGGTTCTACTACCTGCAGCCGCAATGCGTCGGAGGTCGGATTACGAATCCATCATTTGGTTATGCTGCTGTATGTGGTCCAAAACTCAATTTGCTCCGTATCGAAGAGACTCTTTCTGCAGCACATCTGCGTCTGGCGAGGGCATATGTAGAGTGCCTGCCATACTATGAGATCATTCGGCGCTACGATAAGCCTACCACCTTCTTTTACATTGATCCTCCGTACTGGGATTACGAGAATTACTATGGCAAGGGCCTCTTTTCCCGTGAGGACTTCGGGAAGTTGGCGGAGCTGCTGGCGGGCGTGCAGGGCAAATTCATCCTGTCCCTGAACGATACGCCGGGCGTCAGGGAGACGTTCAAGGCGTTCCAATTCGAGGAGGCGGAGGTCAACTACACCTGCTCGAACGGCAAGAATTTGAAGAGCGGGGAAGTCTTGAGCCGGAACTTCTGATGAACAAAAAAGGCTCCAAAAACTGGAGCCTTTTTTCGTCATATCCAAACATCGTGCCAATCGAATTTTTCACAAGTTCATATTCTCAAGTTGACTGCAACAGATTCTCATCTTGGGTGACTCCTCACAGTGCGATACCCTCTGCACTAGGGATAACGTGATAGGGCAGTCAGCGATGAAGCTGATGAAACTAGAAATGCCCCACGGGACGGAACCCCGTGAGGCATTCTGTAACCAGAAGACTGTAATCAACATACTTCAGTAACGAACGGGCTATATAACCCTTTGAAATCTTTGGCGTCCCCAAGCAGATTTGAACCGCTGTTGACGGCGTGAAAGGCCGTATGTCTTTCTAGCTACTAGTCTTTGATTCTCAAAGACTTTTTTTACCTACATGCGAATTTTTCTCTATATACCGCATGAGGTAAGAAATGGCAATACTGAAAGACGCTTGGCAACTTTATAATTCTTTAACTCTTTGTGATGACTCAAAAAAGGGAGTAAGAACCGAACTCCGTAGGTGGGAGCTTCACCTCTCTCACCTCGAACAGAGAGAAATTAGCTCTATAAAAAAACTCGATCTCGCTCGGCTCCGCTGCCATCTCGAAAAAAAGAATTTGAGCCCACAAACCATCTACCACTGTCTGAGCTTGCTCAGACGTGTACTGTATACTGCAAAAGAATATGAACTCAGCGATACAAAATTGCCATCATTTCCAATGCCTAAAGTTAAAAATCAACGCTATCGCTTCCTGTCAATTGATGAAGCTAATATGCTGATAGCTTGTTTATCAAATAGAAAGTTTTTTTCTAGTATGCTTTGGCGAGATTTGACTGTGCTGTCCCTGAATACAGGACTCAGACCAAATGAACTTTTTAATCTCAGGCGATGTCATATTTCTTTAAAAAAATAAATAATATATGTGGCTGAGAGTAAGAATGGAGATTCAAGATACATAAAAATGAAACCTATTGTTGCCTCGATATGCCAAAAACATTTACCTGCCTCACGTGAGGCTTTGCTATTCCATAAGGAAAATGGAGAATCCTTTACGCAGGCAGGATCTCCATTTCGGAGAGCAGTAAAACTATGTAGATTTAATGAGGATATAACCGATCCGTTATATAAAGTTGTTTTTTATACGCTGCGCCATACTTTTGCGAGTTGGTTAGTTATGCAAGGAGTTCCACTATATAGCGTAGGGAAAATGCTTGGACACAAGACAACGATAATGACGCAAAGATATGCTCATCTTTCGCCAGATTACATGAACTCGATAGATAAGATGCCTGATTTTGATATAAAGATATAATTAGCCATCCGGCTGAGTTCAACCAACACTTCAAGCAAAGGAAGGGTGCGCCTGTCGGCGCATCTTCTGCGCCATCGCTCCCTCCACTTCTGCGCTCCTTGTGTAGCTCCGTGCGGCCAGCAAATGCTGGCCGTACTCGCCCGCGTCGCTTGTCGTTCCAGTCACTCTGTCACGGAAGCAGCCCCGACATTTGAGAGCAAAAGAGGAGAAAGAAAGGGTTGCGCGAGTTCGCGCAACTTCCGCGCCCTCACTCCCTCCATTTCATTCCGGTCGTTCCGTCACGGAAGCAAGCCCATTTTTTCAGATTTTCTTTTTTCTGGCGTTGACACGCCTTTTAAACAGGACTCCCAGAGGGCTTCTTTCACTTGGTGAAAGCCCTCTGGGAGTCCTGTTTAAAAAGGCAGGTTTCAACTCCAGAGAAAAAAAGCTCCGGGGGAGTGGGCGGATCAAAGGCGATGGTGAGTCGCTGGGCTGCCAAGTGAAAGGAACAGTCAACAATTGTGGAGGATTCCGATGAAACAGGGTGACATCTTTGTGAGCAGCTGGGGATATGATCAGACGAACGTCGATTTTTATGAAGTGGTGAAGGTGGCGGCGAAGACCGTAACGCTGATTCCCATTGAACGGAAGGTTCAGCTAAAAGGCTTCATGCGGTATACGGCCATGCCGATTCCGGGGAGCGGGAAGGGAAAGGCGTTCAGGAGACGGATTATTGATTGTTTCGATGTTCCGGCGTGTCGCATCACTAGCTACGCGACTGCGAGACTGTGGGATGGAAAGGCACGGGAAGGCTCGTCCTATGCCTGAGTGAGGCCGTTCCGGGAAGCGGGACGGCCTTTGCTATGGACGGGAACTGCGAAAATGATTACTTTAAGACAGTAAGGGAACAACAATGCCTGTCATCGCAAGGTTCTACGGTATCATCATCAAAATGTACTTTTTGGCGGGGGAACACAATCCGCCTCACTTCCATGCCATCTATGGCGAATATGTCGGCGTCATAGACTTGAATAGACTTGATATGATTGAAGGGGATTTACCCCGTAAGGCATTATTTCTTGTTCAAGAGTGGGCTGGAGAACACAGGGAGGCCCTGCAAAAAATGTGGGATACTCAGGAGTTTATCCAGCTTCCCCCTCTCGTTTAAGTAGGAGGTACGCAATGTTCTATCGTATTCATTCCGTCAATCCTCTTCCCAATAAGCATCTTTTGGTCTGTTTTTGGGATAATACGGTAAAGCAGTACAATATGGAGCCACTGATCAGGTCTATACCTGCTTTTCAGATACTGGAAGAGCCAGTTCTCTTCAATCAGGTTCGTGTTGATGCTGGTGGATATGGTGTCACTTGGAATGATAATCTAGACCTTTCCTGCAACGAACTGTGGGAAAAGGGAGAGATTGTGCAATAGGTTCTTTTTATTCTTTATATATCATTGAAGGCGATTCGGAGACGGATCGCCTTTTTCTTTAGGAGAAGATATGAATGGTACATTGATGCTGTACTTAGATCAGTATGGAAATCATTTCTATGCGAGAACGGTCAGGGAGCTGCGGGAAAAGGTTGGAAGCAGTGGGAGTAGAATCGCAAAAATGTATGTTGAAAACGGGGCCGATGGTGAGCCCCGACATGTCGGTTATGTCATCGCGGGGCATTGGCTGAAGATGTTTGCGCCAATAGAATTACCCGTAAATCTGTAATACTATGTTTATATAACCCTGTATTTCTGTATATCGGAAATACAGGGTTCTCCTTGAGGAGTCAACTATATGAAATCACTTGATGAGTATAAAGATTTTTCTGAGCATGAGTGTCCTTTTTGTCAAGGAATAGATATAAATATGAAAATATATCAGTATAATTCTGTTGAATATCTAGAAATATTATATATATGTTTGCATTGTTACCAAAAATGGTGGGCTCAATATCAACTATGTGGTATTGAGGCAAATACATCGACGCTGTGAGTACAGTTACTATATAAATAAGTGATAATATCCCGTAGTCTCATATGCTTTTTATTGTATTTTTGAAAGTGTAATACAGTTACCTGGATTTAATTGGGAAGAAAATTGGCAACACGCAGGACAATGGAAAGATGCACGTTATCAGTTCAGGATTTCGCTGAGTCATATAATTTGAATGAAGAAGATGAAAATCGTATCGTCGTGCTTAACAGGGATACGGGGGAAGTCAGCGTGTGGGAACTTACAATCCAGAAAGAATATGATATTACAGAGGTAGTAGCATAAGGAAAGTTTGCCTTCCTTTTCGCCTCAGAAATGGGCCTAGAATCGTTTTTCTAGCGTTTCACGGGATATGCCCAAAAAAGGAACCCACCGGCCTAGCCGGTGGTTCTTCATATGCGCCTGTAAGGCTC
>ENA-OWPF01002476-OWPF01002476.1-human-gut-metagenome-genome-assembly--contig:-NODE-2476-length-13032-cov-16.664553_pt1 | contig 13032 bp, 19 predicted proteins | sample MGYA00248261_ERZ651840 | MGnify/ENA primary metagenome ERZ651840 (study PRJEB26924, sample SAMEA4378268) | human gut metagenome | biome: human gut; feature: human-associated habitat; material: faeces... | reverse complement strand
TGGTATGAAAATTATACTTGATTTTTGTACGTACATGAGGTATATTATAATTAACAAATGAAAGAGAGGTAAATAAAATGAGATTTAAAAACGATGATGATAACAGATACTTAGTAAACTTTATGAGAGATACAGAGGAACTTATTAATAGACTTAGTGTTAAAGAATTTATAAATTATTTAAAAGAAAATACTGAGTTTGAAGGACGTACAGTAGAATATATTGGTGTAAAACGTGTTAAATGTGAAGCATATAATTTAAAAGAGAAAAATAGTAAATTACATAAAGAGTTTTTATTAACAGATGATAATAGAATATTTTATTGGAGAACGATATTAGATAAAATTGAATTATGTGATTAATAATTAATGTGTTATAAATGAAAGGAGAGTATTATAAATGAATGCAGATTTTTATTATATTAGGATGCAAATTGTATATATGAAGTATTGTTTAAAAAATTGTTTAGAGTATAATCATGAAGGTTTTTACAGAGAATTTCTATCACGTAGCATAGCATTAAATAATTATGTAAAGTCTTTAAATGATTTAAAATTAACAAAATTTGTTTCAAAAGTAGAAGCAAATATTTTAAATAAATATATTAATAAATTAAATGAGAGGTAATAATGAAAGATAAAAGATTAGAAATTAGATTATCAGATAAAGAAGAAAAAATGTTATTCGAGTTATGCAAAATAACAAATTTGAATAAAAGCAATATTATAATAATTGCATTAAATAATTTTTATAATTTACAGAAAGGAAATAATCATGACTGATAAAGATAAATTAATAAGTGAGTACATAAAATTAGCTAAACGTGCAAATAAGCGATTGTATAATCTTGAAAAATTATCAAAAGAGAGCGGATTTGAAAACGTAACAAAATGGGGATATAGGAACGCTTTATATGATATTCAGCAGAGAGGTGGAGACAGAAGATATAATTTAAAAATTGATAAAAATATAAATACGAAAACTTTATCAGCTATGAGAAATGAAGTATATAAATTTTTAAATTATCCAACATCAACAAAACGTGGAATAGTTACTTTATATAAAGAAAAAACCGAAAAATTTAACAAAGATTATGGAACTAATTGGAAATGGCAAGATATGGCTAATTATTTTGAAAGTGGTGGAAAAGAACTGTTTGAAGAAAAATTTTCGTCAAGTACATCACTTGAAGTTTTAGGTGTATTTCAGAAAAATAAAAAAGATATTAAAAAAATAAAAGAAAAGATTGATAAATTTAATAATGATAATAAAAAGACAGATAAATTGTTAGATACTTTTATTAAAAATATGAAAGGTAATACTGATAAAGAAGGCAATAAAATTATAGATTGGAAATTAAAAGAAAGTGTAAAAGATTTATTACTTGATAAGGAGTTTAAAATTGAAGAATTTTTATGATGATAGATAAAAAAGAAAATGAATTGTTTTTTGAAAATTGGAGTTATAAGAGAGAATATTATAAAAACTTTAATTATAATGTTTTAAGTCATATAAATTACGAAATAAGACCATCACGAAAAGAGGAAAAGGAATCTTTTTCAGATTGTTTTATTATGCTTGACACAGAAACTTCAAAAAAGTATAAAAATAGAATAGACGTGAATTATATTGTGGCTTTTTCAATTTCAATTAGAGCATTCAATAAAAACATAGTTACTCTTTATGGCAATAAACCTAGTCAATGTATAGACTGCATTAACAGAATTTTGAAAAGTCTTAAAAGTTTAAAGACTATTATTTATGTTCATAATTTATCATATGATTGGATTTTTTTGAGACAATTTTTATTTTCAGAATACGCGACACCAATTCGCCAATTAAATACTAAAAGTCATTATCCGATTGTTATAGAATTTGCTAATGGATTAATATTAAAAGATTCGTTAATTTTAGCACAACGAAAACTGGAAAAATGGGCGGAAGATTTAAACGCAGAGCATAAAAAAGCTATTGGTAAATGGGATTATGATAAGATAAGAACGCAAAGCGAAGTTTTTATAAATGATGAACTTGAATATATCGAAAATGATACGTTAGTTGGTGTAGAATGTTTAGATATTTTGAAAAAAACATTACATAAGCATGTATATTCTATGCCGTTTACTGCGACAGGAATACCGAGAGAAGAACTTAGAAAGATAGCTTTTAAAAATCGTGGAAAAGAATGGTTTAATAGATTAGTTCCTAACTATTTACAGTATAAAAAACTAGAAAAAATTTATCATGGTGGATTCACTCATGCAAATAGACATTTTATTGGACAAACTGTAAAAGGTTTAATAAGTTGTTACGATTTCGCAAGTTCTTATCCGTTTTGTCTGCTTAGTGAGAAATACCCTTGCGAAAAATTTAAGAAAACTAACACAAATTGCGATATAAAATACATTGTAAAAGATTCTGAAAATTTTGCTTTTATGTTCAAATTTACTGCTATTGCAATAAAATTGAAAGATACAGATTTTCCTATGCCATGTTTGCAATTTTCTAAATGTGTAAATACTGTTAACGCCATTATTGATAATGGCAGAATATTATACGCAGATTATATAGAAATTTATTTGAATGAACAGGATGCAATCACAATTTTAGAACAATATGACTTTTATAAGCATTTATGCAGTGAGGTTGAATTTTCTAAAAAAGATTATCTTCCGAAGTGGTTAACTGATTATGTTTTTAGATTATTCACAGAAAAAACACAATATAAAGGTGGTGACACGGTTTTATACGCTCTATCCAAAGCTAAGTTAAATTCCGTGTATGGAATGTGTGTACAGAAATGTGTTAAAGAAATAATCGAAGAAATATATATTTCAGGTGAATATATAAAACATAAATTTGATAGCGAAAACAGTGAAGAAGAATTGTATATAAAATATACTGAAAGTAGAAATAGTTTTCTTCCTTATTTTATCGGTGTGTGGTGTACAAGTTATGCACAGAAAAATCTTTTTGAACTTGGAAAATGCTGTGAAACATGGCTATATTCTGATACAGATTCTTGTTATGGAATTAATTGGAATATTGAAAAAGTTTCTGAATATAATCAAAAATGTAAAAATAAATTAGTAAAAAATAATTATTCTTGCGTTATTCACAATAATCGTGAATATTGGCTAGGAATTGCAGAGCATGATGAAAAAAAAGATGAATATTCAGAATTTAAAACAATGGGCGCAAAAAGATATTGTGGAAGATGTTTAGCAGATGGTGAGTTACATATAACAGTTGCGGGAGTACCTAAGAAGGGTTCTGCATGTTTAAAAAATGATATTAATAATTTTAAAAAAGGATTAATTTTTGAAGGAAAAAAAACAGGAAAAAAACAACATACATATATTTATAAAGAATTTTATATTGATGAAAACGGTACAGAAATAGCTGATAGTATTGACTTATCAGATTGTGATTATTTATTAGACGAGGTCAACGTAAATGAAGAGTGGGAAAACCTTATAAATGAAGAAGTTAATATTCAAATTTATGATTAATGTTTCACGTGAAACATTTTAGAGAGGAGATATAATTATGTCATATTATTATGATTTTAATGAAGATATTAAAAAATATCCAAATGCATGGTGTTATATTATTATAGGTGGAAGAAAAAGAGGTAAGACATATAGTGTTTTAAAATCTTGTTATGAGAGTAATAGAAAATTTACATTTGTAAAAAGAACAAATGAAGATATAAATCTCATATGCGGTAATGGAATAAAAGGAGATGTTGAAGTTGATTTGTCGCCATTTAAGCCGATTAATAGAGATTTACATTGTAATATAAAAGCGAAAAAATTATTTGACGGTGTCGGTGGGTTTTTTGAACTTGATGAAGAAAATAACATAAAAAATAATATAGGTTTTATTCTGTCACTCAATGCAGTTTCTAAGATGAAAGGAATCGGTATAGACGAGTGTGATTGGATGATTTTTGACGAATTTATACCGCAACCGTGGGATAGAATTAATAGAAAAGAAGGCGAACAGATATTAGACCTTTATGTAACACAGAATCGAGATAGAGAGCATAGAGGATTAGAAGAAGTAAAGCTTATTGCTCTGGCTAATGCGACGTCAATTAATAATAAACTCATGGAAACATTGGAACTCACAGACATAGTTGCAGAAATGACAACCAAAGGTATAGAGTATTTTTATGACGAAAAACGTTTTATAATGATTCACTTATTAGCAAATGCCGATGAATTTTATGAAAATGAATCAAATACTAAAATTTTTAATGCAATGCAAGGAACAAAATGGCATAATGTCGTGTATGAAAACACATTTGCTTATGATGATTTTAATAGTGTGGATTTTAAATCAATAAAAGGATATAAGTGTATAATATCGTTAAAACATAAAGAACATATGTTTTTTATTTATAGAAAAAATGAACTATATTATATGTGCGAAAGCAAGGGAATTGGAAAATATTATGATTTGAACAGTGAAAATGATCAAAAACGTTTTTTTAATGATTATATAATGAAATTAAGAGAGAAGACAATTAACAAACAAATGTTCTATAGTAAATTCTCAATGTATGATTTAATTATTAACTATAAAAATTATTTTAAAATTTAATAGAAAAAGTGTTGACAAATAAATAAAAATGAGTATAATAATACTTGTACGGAAAAGAAAATAAAACAAGAAAAGAGAGGAAAAGAAAATGAAAAAAATAACTAAAAAAGAATTAAATGAAAGAGTTGAATTACTTAAAAAACATTGTCTTTCAGTTGATGAAAAAATCATTTTTGAAGATTATAGGTATGATGATTTTGTTTTATTAGTAATAAAAACAATTGATTCTTATGGCAGTGTGTGGGATTATACGTTTTTTAATAACCGTGATTTATTTGGTGAGATAAAACTTTTAAAATATTCATACTCATGCGATACTGAAACGCATATGAATATATATTTATAGGCTTTATATTATGTGGACAATTATTACAGAAATTTCTATAGGTACTGAAAAAATGCCTATAGAATACATAGAATTATCAGATATGTTAATGATAATAGATGATGCGTTAACAAACGGTTTTGAATTAAAAGTAGAAAATCACTGTATTTATTACAGATGATTAAATAAAATTTAAAGAAAAAAGGAGAAAGAAACATGAAAATTTTATTCAAATCAAGAGAGGACTTGACAAAACAGGAGATTTACAAAATGACAAAAAATGCAGAGATTGAGCAGATGAAAAATGTCACAGATAGAGAAATGCTTGAAATCAGCGCATACATTGTTTTTGAGGATGAAAATGCAGACGGTGAAGTAAATAAGATTCACTCCATCTTAACGACAGACGGACGTGCAATCGCTTTTCAGTCAAAAACATTTGCAAAATCACTTGAGGATATTGCTGAAATTATGACAGACGGAAATTGGAACGAGCCATTTTCAATTATTAAAATTAGCGGAAAGACAAAATCGGGCAGAGATTTTATTAATTGTGCATTAGCTTAAAAGGAGGAAAGAACATGGTAAAAAATATCACAAGAACTGTCACGACAACAAAGATTACATTTGAATCATTTTTAAGAAAAGAGAGAAAACAGACAACATTAACAATGGAGTTTCCAGAAGTTTTTAAAGATGAAGACGAAGCACAGAATTTTTTATACAAGAGATATGAAAAAGGTGCTAATGAAATGCCTTTGTTTATCCATGAATTAACGACAATTGATTATAAGTATTCAATGCCATTAGAAAAATTTATGGAAGAATCAAAAGTTGAAATTGTAACAACAGACGATTCTGTAGAATCAAAAGTTGAAATTGTAACAACAGACGATTCTGTAGAATCAGAATAAAAAATTGGTACTAAGGGTTATGGGGTGGGTAATGAGGTTTTAATATGGATATTAATGCGATTACTACGTTAATAAGTAGTTTCGGTTTTCCGATTTGCGCATGTTTAGCTATGGGTTATTACATAAATAAAATTAATAATGAGCATAGAGATGAAGTAAAAGAATTAAATCGGGAACATTCGGAAGAAATGAACAATTTAAAAGATACAATTAATAACAATACTTTAGCATTAGAAAAGTTAATAACTGTTATTAATTCTAAAGAGGTGTAAAAATGAGTAAAAAAGTAACAATTAATCTTGTTAAAAGTGTTATTGCGGGATTTTATGGAAATGGACTTGTTAGAAAAACTCGTCTTAAAAATGAGGGTTATAATTATAATGAGGTTCAGAGCGCAGTTAATAATTATTTAAAATACGGAAACATTAATGGAAAAACAATAGTAAGTAAAGTTAGTGAGGTAAAGAGTGAAAGAATGAAAACAAATGAAAACGGAAAAAATCTTATCAAATCATTTGAAAGTTGCAGATTAAACGCATATAAAGATGCTACCGGAACGCTGACTATAGGATGGGGGCATACCGGAAGTGTTGATGGCACACCTATTTACTTAGGTATGTCAATATCACAACAGAAAGCAGATGAACTATTTGATAACGACTTAGAAAGATTTGAAAATCATGTAAATGGGTATAACGATAAGTACAATTTTACATCAAATGAATTTTCTGCACTAGTATCTTTTGCATATAACGTTGGAAGTATTACGCAGTTGACTGCAAAAGGAACTCGCACAAAAACACAGATTGCAAATAAAATGCTTGAATATGTCTATTCAAAAGGTAAAAAATTGAAAGGGTTGGTGAATCGAAGAAGTAAAGAACGTTCTTTATTTTTATCAAGTGAAGATTCAGTCGATTATCCCCGATGAAAGTGAAAGTGATGGAAATACTATCACAGATTTTACGAGTGAATCTAATAAGTTTGCTTGTTTAGTAAATCGTTTACATAATGTAACTCGTCAGCAGATTAAAATAATGTTAGGAGAGTAAAATGCAGATAACTTTGTATGAAAATTTTGCAAAAAAGGATAATTCTACACTAAGACCGTCAATAGGCGGAACTGTAATTGATTGTTTTTTGAAAAATTCTACAAGTATTACAAATCCAACGTTTGTTTTGACTGTTGAAAATTTTAATACTACATATGTAAAATGGGATGATAGATATTATTTTGTGTCTGATATAATGTCAATTAAAAATGGAGTTATTGAATTGTCATGTTCTTTAGATGTTTTAGCGACTTATAAAGAACAAATATTACAGACAATAGCGTATATTGAATGTTCAACTTCAAAATTTAATTCTAATTTATTAGACACAAGAATACCAAACACCGGAACTATTACACAATCTGTTTCAAGTAGCAAAGACATTGAGACATTTTCACAAAGCGGTTGTTATTGTTTAACAATAATAGGGTCAGGCGGTTCTAACACAGAACAAAGGTTTGTTACAAGACAAGGCTTAAATAATTTAAGTGATAACATTTCTCAATTGACTGATGAAGATGTGATAAATAGTCTTGTTTTAAAATTTGGTTCAGTATTTGGCACAATCACCGGATGCACATTTTTACCATTTTCATTACCTAGCGGAACGCATGAACTAATTAAGATTGGAGATTTTACTACCGGAACAGATAGTATAGTGGCATCATCTTTGGTTTCCTTAGAGACAAAAACAATATCTATTCCTTGGATTTACACAAATCCTAGAAGAATGACTGAAGCATTAAATATCTATCTTCCGTGTGTTGGAAATGTGCCATTAGATTCATCACAATTTTTAAATGATATAACTTTAACTATTTACTGTTTATTCGATTATGTTACCGGTGAGTTAATATATTTATTAACAAACGGAAAGATATTTTTAAAATATAATACCCAATGCGGAACACCTATACAATTCGCTTTTAATTCGCAATCAAGAACTAGTGGTGTTTTATCGACTATTTTTGAAAAAGTAAAAGAGTGGAGTGATAGCGGATTGGATTTATCAAATGTTAGTGCAGATGTTTTAAGTACGAGAAACGAAAATTTGATAAAAACATTTTCACGTTTAGGTACATCATATAACGTTATCGGTTCTAACGGAAGTTTTGCTAATGGAATATTAGCAAGTTCGAGAAATAATATAGTTATTTCTTCAAGTGCTTTTGGTTTTTCTACAACACAAGAAAATATTAGAAATGTTAAAGGTAGTCCATTTATGAGCGTATCTTCACTATCTGATATAACCGGATTTTGTAAATGTAACGGAGCAAGTGTATCTGTATCATGTGAAGAAAGTGAACGAAATAAAATAAATAATTATCTAAACACAGGATTTTTTATAGAATAAAAGGCGCAAAACCTTGGTGTCAACAGAGTGGAACTTTGCAAGGTGGTTTGACAAACCGAAAAGCGCCTTTTATATAAATGCTATATAGCATTTATGGAAAGGAGACAAAATGAAAAAAACTGATATTGTAAAATTAGCATTAAGTGGTTGGAAGTTATCAGATATTAAAGAATTAGTTGAACTAGAAAAAACAATGAATGAAATTGAAGAAAAAGAAGTTGAAAAAGATGAAAAAGAGGATAGAAAAGAAGATGAAAAAGAGGAAGAAAAAGAAGATAAAAAAGAGGAAGAAAAAGAAGATAAAAAAGAGGAAGAAAAAGAAGATAAAAATAAAACAATTAGCGACATGATGGAGTTAATAAAAAAATTACAAGATGATAAAACTAGAGAAAAAGTAACAGAAGATAAAAACGAAGAAGATATTCTAAAAGATATGTTTAGAGATTTTATGTAAAGGAGATTTTAAAAATGGGAAGAGTTTTAACCGTACAGGATTGTCATAATCTTATGAATAGTTTAGTTAAACAGGCTACAGGACAACAGAGTATTACTGTTGTTGATAGTTCAACATTTGTTAGTGCAGGAGAAACTGTTCTAGCAACAGGAACAGAAAATACAATCAATTCGTTATCATTAATTATAGGACGGACTATCGTAGCAGTAAGACCTTATAAAGCTAAGTTTTTATTAATTAATGCGTTAAATAGTGGTATTTATTCAAACAGAATTAGAAAATTATCATATTATTCAAAAGATTCAATTGCTAGTGGTATGTATAATACGCAATTATACACTAACTTAAAAGATGGTTACACAAATGGACAGAATATTGTAGGGGATAATCCAACAAGCACAAAATCTATGTGGGAACAGAATCAGCCTATAGCCTTAGAAATGAATTTTGCTGGTTCAAATGCTTGGGATGATTCGTTAACAATTTATGAAAAACAGTTACAAACTGCTTTTGAAAGTGAAGCTAATTTTTCACGATTTATGAGTGGAATTATGACCGAAAAAGGAAATGACATTGAATCGCAGAAAGAGGCTTTTAATAGAATGTGTGTTCTTAATGAGATTGGCATGATTTATGACATGGCAGACGATAGACCGCTTTCAAGTGTTAATTTAACAAAAGAATATAACGCAAAATACGGAACAACGTATACAAGTGCAGAATTGAGAACGACATATTTAGAGAGTTTCTTAAAATTTTTCGTTGCATATGTTAAAAATATTAGTAACTATTTAGAAGAAAGAAGCACTAATTATCATTTATCACCAACAAAAACAGTTAATGGTACAGATTATAAACTTTTGAGACATACACCAAAAAATAAACAGAAAATGTTCTTATATGAGCCTTTGTTTATTGAAGCAAAAGCCAATGTATTACCATCAATTTTTAATCCTGAATATTTAGACATTAAAAATTATGAGGCTATTAATTATTGGCAGTCAATCGATAATCGTTCTAGTGTTAAAATCACACCGGCAATTTTTGACAAAACAACCGGAGAACAGAAAAAAGGAGCAGAAGTTGACCTTGAATATGTTATTGGTTTGTTATTTGACGAAGATGCAATGATGATTGATTATCAGTTTGAGGGGAGTTACTCAACACCACTTGAAGCTCGTAAACTTTTTAGGAATATTTATTGGCATTATACAAAAAATGCGATTAACGACCCTACTGAAAACGCTATTCTTTTTTATATGAAAGATGATGAAGTATAAATGGAAGTTTTAAAATCACGCATACAAAAAGGAGTAAACTTATGAGTTGTTTTCCATATTATTATCCGCAAATAAATGCATTATGTGGTACGCACTTACCTAGTGCGTATCACACAAAAAACACAGTTGCTTTTGAGTTTTGGGTTAGGGCATTTTATGAAAGAATGATAAACGGTCTAAAGATAAACACACCTTGGAGTGGTGATGTTAAAGATTTTTTTAATTACTGTTTATACGGATTTGGATATATTGCAATTTTTGAATCTGATGATTATGGATTGTCATTTCAACCTTGCACATTAAACGGATATGATTTTTATTATAGACCGACAAACGCAATAATCTCAAATCCAATTTTTCAAGCAGATTTAAAAATTGGAAAAGAATGTGAGATTCTTAAGCTAACACCCGATTACTATGGAACGTTTGACGTTATTTATTATTATGCCGAAAAAATGGCAGAATTAGATTGTGCTTTAAAAATTAGTATTTTTAATGAAAAGAATCCTAAAATTTACGGTGCAAGCACTAAAGCGCAAGCAGAAACTTTAAAAAAAATCATGGATAAAGTAAATCAAGGCAATGCGGTAGAAATTTATAACAATCAGTTATTCAAAAAAGATGATGATTCAGATAATGACATATTAACGTTGTTTGGTAATGATTCTAAAGATAACTATATGACTGATAAAATTTTAACGGATATGCAAACAATTGTAAACAATTTTGATAGAGAGATTGGAATACCATCTTTACCATATCAGAAAAAAGAACGAATGGTTACAAGTGAAGCAGATTCAACAATTGCTGACAGTCAAAGCCGTATTTTAACATGGTTTGAAACATTAAAAAGTAGTATAGAAAATGTAAAAAAACTATTTCCAAAATTTGAATGTGATGTAGAAATGAGGTGGAATTTTGTCAATAGCAAAAATAACACTAATAGGAATGAATAATTATGACAATTCATTATTTGACAATTTAAAATTTGAAAATGTTGACCATGAAACAATGGTGAACACAATTTTATTAAATTGTGGGGAATTTGAAGTGTTATATCCTAACATCGAAACGCTGAAAAATATGTTTACTTTATTTTCTAGCAAATGGTCACGAACTGTCAGCAAATGGGTTAGTGCTTTAAATACTGAATATAAGCCATTAGAAAATTATGATAGGTATGAAAATTTTGGCGGTAGTGAAACAGAATTAGAAAATGGTAACGAAACGCACTTAACAAACGGAAATGAAACAATTACAAATAATGGTAATACCATTTTAAGCAGAAGTGGTACAGATAATAATGATGCAGAAAATAAAACAAGTGCTTTTAATGCGAATGATTATCAGCCTAATGAAAAAACAACAACTCAAATAAACTATGGTAGTTCAGATAAAAATGATGTAAATTTGAACCAAACAAGAACTCCTAACATTACAGAAATTAGAACACCTAATATTAAAAGAACTAGAACACCAAACTTAGAAAATCACATACATGGTAATATAGGAGTTACAACTTCTCAACAAATGTTAGAAAGCGAATTACAATTGCAGTATTGGAATTTATACAATAAAATTTCAAATCTTTTCATGAAAGAATTTTGTATAATGTTATATTAAAGGTGGTGATTAAATGAGTTTTACAAATGACTTTCCGTATACAGATTTTCATGAAATAAATCTTGATTGGATTCTTAACAAAGTTAAAGAATTTCAAGAAAGAATTGACAGTTTTGAGGATACTGTACTGAAAAAAGCAAACGATTATACTGATAGCGAGATTCTTAAGCTTTCACAGAAAATTAGTAAAGAATTTGTTGATTTTACTAAAGAAATTACAGACAAAATTGCTAATATCGACAGTAATTATAATCAGTTTGTTAATTATGTAAATAATCGTATTACTTTAATGGAACATGAACTTATTAAAATGAACGATTACATTCAAACGATTTTGAAACAAGCTAACGAATATACGCAACAAGCAATTATTAATAATAATGCTTATATTATCAGTGAAACAACAAAAGCATTAAGCACTGTAAAAGTTATTAATTATTTCACGGGTGAACGTGTTTCAATACAAGAAATGTTTGACTACTTATGTCAATTTCATCTTGAAAATGCTATCAATTATACTGAAATGGCAAGTAGAGAAAAAACTTATACAGAGTTTAATAACTTGAGTATGACATATACAGATTTAGCATTAAATGGCGGAACACTATACAATTAAAAAGGAGTGATATATTATGACAAGAACAAGTAATTATGATTTAATTGTTGTAGAGGGCAGTGACAAAGTAAATTTATTAACACAGATGAACCCTAACACAGAAAAAATTGATGAAGTGATGAAAACTAATGAAAAAAGCGGTGTGCAAGTTGCAACAGAATTACTTAGCGGAACTGTACATGCAATTACAAGAACTGTTAAATCTGCTAGTATGTTTAAGTTTACGGCAGTTAGTAATTATACAAGCGGTGACACTTTTACTGTTGATGGCGTACAAGTTACTGCTTTGCTAACAAGTGGTGAAGCACTTGGAACAGGTGCATATATTATTGGTAGCGAAGTTTTATGTAGCTTAAAGGATACTTTATTAACAGTATATACGCAAGGTGGAACAATTAAACTTGCAGAAGATTCGGAAAAACTTGGTGGAAATTTACCCGAATATTATGCAAAACAAAACGAATTAGATAATGTAAAAATTGTTTCTGAAAACGCTAATTCATTGTCTAGGAGTAACTCTGACAAAATAAACACAATAAATCTAACTATTGGAAATGATGATATATCATCAGTAGGGAGTACAATTAAAAATGCAATAAATAATCTTTATTATAAAAGTGGAACAATATTAGGTGGATTATCTAGAATTATTTACGGATTTGATAATAAAGATAACAGATTTTCTATCCAATTTGTGTTTAATGACAATGATATACATGCTCTATCATTTGATGCTAGTGAAATACAGTATGCTCATTGGGATGGAACTAGTTGGACTACGTTATGGAGAAAATAACTTTCCACAC
>ENA-OWPF01002472-OWPF01002472.1-human-gut-metagenome-genome-assembly--contig:-NODE-2472-length-13059-cov-4.319056_pt1 | contig 13059 bp, 9 predicted proteins | sample MGYA00248261_ERZ651840 | MGnify/ENA primary metagenome ERZ651840 (study PRJEB26924, sample SAMEA4378268) | human gut metagenome | biome: human gut; feature: human-associated habitat; material: faeces... | reverse complement strand
ATCTTCAGCTCCCTCCACAGATACGTTTGCTTTCCCGTCATTGGCCGGAGCGCTGACTGTGATCTTCTCCACATCCGCCGGAACGGCAGCCGTGTACTCCGTCACCTCTGCTGAAAATTCCGGACTCAGGGTCCCTGGTGAAACAGTCAGGGATCCCAGGGAAGCGTCCTGGGAAGCGTTGGAGCCCCCGCTGACCTTTACAGCAGAATTACCCGTATGGGAAATGGTCACTGCCTGCCCATTGGCATCGTATACCTCCTGGGATTTAACGGTGATGGACGAGGTCCCGGCCTTCAGGGCCTTAAACTTCAGCGTAAAGCTGAAGGTCGTCTGGCTGGCTGCCTCCGCATCCCCAACCACACGGACATTCCCCGCCCCGCCGTTGGCGCTGGTCCCGCTCAGGAATTCCAGGGACTGGGCATCGTATTCCAGCATCACATCTGCTTTATTGAGAGCCGTGCCATCCGAAGAGGCGATCTTCATGGTGACAGATACCTTATTTCCCACTGATGCCGTCGGATCGGAAAAGGTGATCTTTCCAGCCCCCGCATAGGCAGTCAGGATCCCTGCCGGAAACGCCAGAAGCGTGATCGCCAGAGACAGGAATACCACTGTCATTTTCTTTATTATCCTGTTCATATCTTATATTCTCCTTACTTTATCCGGTTTCCCCGGTCCATGGGCGTCCTTATGAAGGGGAAACGCCGATGACCACATCCGCGCTCTGGCTTTCGGGGGAATTTCCCTGGCCCGATGGCCGGATGATCACAACGTTCCCTGTACTTCCAGGTCCGGACGTATTTCCTCCGCTGCTCTGGGCGTTTTCTCCGCCCGACGGCACATTGGCCACCGGAGCATCCGACTGGCGTACCACATTGAGCCTGTATGTGCGGACGCTGCCGTTTTCTGCCTTTACCTCTATCGAGATCGTATTATTACCGCTTTGCAGGCTTATGGTCCCAGTGCCGGAAACAGACGCTTTGGAATCGATGGTCCCGGCCTTCACTGAGATCTGTCCCACCGACGGATTTACGATCACGTCGTAGCTTTCTGTGTCCTTATTAAAGGTAGGAGTAAGGGAATACCCCTCCACCTCCAGAGAAGCCAGCTTATTGTTGGGACTTCCAGTTGTCTCAGGTTTGGGGCAGGCCGCCTCCGGCATATTGTTGAATACCGGGATCTTAAATACCAGGGGCTCCTTTTTCATTGCATCTGTGTATGCTCTGGAGAGCTTGGCCCCTTCTCCGGCGGCTCCCTCCACATTAGTCATGTACTGGTGCTTATAAAGATTACTGCCCTGTACATTAAACTTTTTCAGATAAAATGTATCCTGTCCCTGGGAAACAAAATTCTCTCCATAATAAAGAGCTCCTCCCAGGATAGACTTCTCGATGGAATTCCAGGGCCGTCCATAATTTCCTGCCTGGGACGCGTACCACAGGCCTCTGGTGACAGCGGACATGGAATCCGTCTGGTATGCCCCGATATTAAAGAAATTATAGATCCCCTGGTAGCCGGCAGTGGTTCCCGAGATGCTGCCGGAAGTGCCATTGGCCTGCTCCTGGAGGATCATGGCTCCCAGAACATAGGGATTCACACCGGACTGGGCTCCTGCATTCATAATGATATCCACATAGCTCTGGCCCGACGGCACCGGCGACGTTTCTGACGCACCTGTGCTGTCTCCTGTGATCACAGAAGCGTCCATTCCAGGGCCATATTCCACGTTGGGAAGGGCCAGGACCTGGGTTTCTCTGGCACTGACCACCGCAGAAGGACCTTCCAGGCTCACATCCGGCTTCTGGCCTCCCACTCCCTGGGGCGAGCTCTGGGCGGCGTCTCCGGACGGTGCGTTCTGGGAAATATTTCCACTGCTCCCCATGTCCATTCCAGGGCCGTAATTCTGTCCGGGAGGAAGGGGAGTCCCGCCCCCGTCACTTCCATTCTGCCCGGAATCCTGCTGGTTATTCTGACCTTCCTGTGCCGATGGAGGATTTCCGTCTCCCTGGCCTGTGGATTTTTCCAGGAACGTACCCGAAACCAGACTCTGAAGCCCCTCCCGCGTCTGGTGGGCCCCATCGTAGGACTGCAGCAGGAACTGGAATACATAGATCTCATTTAAAAAATTCCTGGGATCCATATAATAGCTGACAATATCCCTGGAAGCCGCTACCCAGCTGGGTCCGTCAAAACCGGTCCATTTCCCCGTATTCCAGTCATACGCTCCATATTCCGTAGACTTCCAGGAGGACAGGCTGTTGGTGGAAACCAGATTGGCTCCTACGATGCTCTCATTATTGACGGCATCGTTCCAGTCCAGGCCCGTATTCTGCACCTGGAATACCCAGGACGGGAATTCAGCATGAAGGACACGTAAGGATTCCTTATAGCTTTCCGGAAAGCCCTGACTGGTCATATACGCCTCGAACTGGGGGTCCGTGGTGTAGGAAACCGGAAATTTTATGTATTCGGAGGAAGCATAGCCCTCCATACTCTTCCCTCCAGCCGTAAACTGAAGCTTATACCAGAGTACACCGTCAGAAGCTGTCTCTTGTCCCACCACAGTCACAGGGACTCCGTAGGACAGCTTCCTTACAACGGAATTTCCTGTGCCTGGGCCGCTTCTTACATTCAGTGTGGTTGCATTTACTATGGCCGATCTCTGTGTCTCTGCGTATATCGTTCCGGGATAGTCTGCAATGATCCCTGTGCCGCTCACGGATTCAGCCAGTAAAAGCACAGCCGTCAGAGCCGCCAGGATCCGTCTCCCTCTTTTTTTCATCCTTCTTCTCTCTTTCTTTATGGTCATTTTTCTATTCTGCCATTTTCCAGTTCTGTCTAAAAATGACACTATACGTTATTATAATGACAAAGGGAGTTTCCTGTCAACCTCAGGAAGGAAACTTCATATTTTTGCCGCGGTTTTACGGGGAATTTGTAAGGTTTTCTTAAGAAAACACGGATATGGAAAGGCACAGGCGCCGGGTCCTGTGCCGGACGGACTTTGGTCCGCTGTCCGCGTACATACAAAAACCCTCCGGACAGTGCTTCTGCACGGGCCGGAGGGCCTTTTCCAGAGGGAAGCAAACGCTCCCCGCCGGATCTGTCTATGGACTAGACGGGATATACCTTGTTTTCCTTATCTGCCTTTTTCGGATCCACGCCGGTCTGCTGGGCTTCACGGTACTCGAAGAAGTCCTTGGCCACGGCCGGGAACAGGGCATAAGATAAAACATCCTCATCCTGCTGCTTCCACTGGGCACATTCCTTCTCGAACTTAGGAAGCTGCGGCGGGATCAGATCGGCCGGACGGCAGGTGATGGGTGTCGCATCGCCGATGATCTTTTTCTGTACTTCCTTGTTGAACGGCTTTACAGTCTGGCCAAATTCGCCCATCATGATCTTCTTGGACTCCTTGGGAACCATCTTGTACCGCTCGCCTGCCAGTACGTTCATAACAGCCTGGGTACCTACGATCTGGGAAGACGGAGTAACCAACGGCGGCTCGCCGAAGTCTTTTCTTACTCTCGGGATCTCCTCCAGAACTGCGCGGTACTTGTCTTCCTGTCCAGCTTCCTTTAACTGGCTCACCAGGTTGGAAAGCATTCCGCCCGGTACCTGGTACTGAAGAGTCTTGATGTTTACGCCCAGTACCTTCGGGTTTAAAAGGCCGCTCTTTAAAGCCTCTTCACGGATCGGTGTAAAGTAGTCGGCGATCTCAGCTAAAAGGTTCTGGTCATATCCGGTATCATAGGGAGTGCCGCGGAAGGTCTCAACCATAACCTCCGTAGCAGGCTGGGAAGTACCAAGAGCCAGCGGGGACATTGCACAGTCGATGATATCGCAGCCTGCTTCCACAGCCTTTAAGTAAGTCATGGAAGCAACGCCGGAGGTGTAGTGGGTATGCAGGTCGATGGGAAGCTTTGTTCCTTCCTTTAAGGCCTGTACCAGCTCTGCTGCCTTATACGGAGTCAGAAGTCCGGCCATATCCTTGATACACAAGGAATCTGCACCCATTTCCTCGATCTCGCGGGCAATGTTCTTCCAGTAATCCAGAGTATAGGCGTCGCCAAGGGTATAGCTTAAAGCGATCTGGGCATGGCCCTTTTCCTTGTTGGTAGCCTTTACAGCTGTTTCCAGGTTTCTGATATCGTTTAAGCAGTCGAAGATACGGATGATATCGATACCGTTGGCAATGGATTTCTGTACGAAATACTCTACCACATCATCTGCATAATGGTTATAACCTAAAATATTCTGTCCGCGGAACAGCATCTGGAGCTTTGTATTCTTAAAGCCGTCCCTTAACTTTCTCAGTCTCTCCCAGGGATCTTCTTTTAAGAAACGAAGGCTTGCGTCAAAGGTGGCGCCGCCCCAGCATTCCACTGCATAGTAGCCGACCTTATCCATCTTATCAACGATGGGAAGCATCTGGTCTGTGGACATTCTTGTGGCAAGTAAGGACTGGTGAGCGTCACGAAGAACAGTCTCAACGATCTTTACCGGCTTTTTCTGAACTTCTGCCATTTTATTTTTACCTCCTGAAAATTATCAAGTGAAAACCTTCCATAGGCGGCTTACGCCGCCGAACGGGAAAACGCGAACTCCGCTGCGCTACGTTTGCGTAGCGGGCGGCTTACGCCGCCCTTTACTGTATTCCGAAAATAGCCATGAATGTGCCGGCGGCTACGGCGGTACCGATCACGCCTGCCACGTTGGGGCCCATGGCGTGCATCAGAAGGAAGTTGGTGGGATCTGCCTCAGAACCAACCTTCTGGGATACACGTGCTGCCATCGGAACTGCAGATACACCTGCGGAACCGATCAGCGGGTTTACCTTACCATGAGTTACCTTGCACATAATCTTACCGAAGATAACACCTGCTGCAGTACCCAGAGCGAATGCAATCAGACCCAGAACTACGATCTTGATGGTATCCAGGTTTAAGAAAGCCTCTGCACTGGTAGTAGCACCTACGGAAGTACCCAGGAAGATAACGACGATGTACATCAGGGCGTTGGAAGCAGTCTCTGTCAGCTGCTTAACAACACCAGACTCACGGAACAGGTTACCAAGCATAAGCATACCAACCAGCGGAGCAGTTGTCGGCAGAATCATGCAGACAACGATTGTAACAACAACCGGGAACAGAATCTTCTCCAGTTTGGATACCGGACGAAGCTGCTCCATACGGATTTCTCTCTCCTCTTTGGTGGTAAGGAGTTTCATGATCGGCGGCTGGATAATCGGAACCAGAGCCATGTAGGAGTAAGCTGCTACGGCAATCGGTCCCATCAGACCTGTCTGACCAAGTTTACCAGCCAGGAAGATAGAGGTCGGGCCGTCTGCACCACCGATGATGGAGATAGCAGCCGCAGCCTTATCGTTGAATCCCATGAAGATAGCCATGAAGTAAGCGCCGTAGATACCGAACTGAGCAGCTGCACCGAGCAGGAAGCTCTTCGGGTTAGCGATCAGCGGACCGAAGTCTGTCATCGCACCGACACCCATGAAGATGAGGGATGGTAAGATACTCCACTCATCCAGTAAATAAAAGTAATGTAAAAGTCCACCAACTCCGTTCGATGAGTCTTCAATCGATCTCATAATATCCGGATAGATATTTACAAGCAGCATACCAAAGGAAATAGGAAGAAGCAGTAACGGCTCGAATCCTTTTCCGATTGCCAGATACAGGAAAATCAGCGCTACGAAAATCATAACGATGTTTCCAAATGTCAGGTTTAAGAATGCTGTCTGCTGAAGAAGATTGGACAATGTAGTTGTTATATATTCCATATTAATTCCTCCAAACGGAATAACATATCCCGTATTTTTTCAGCCAGTTTTATAAAAATTAGATTAGTTTAATGTAGCAAGAACTGCGCCCGGTTCTACCATATCGCCTACTGCAACATTAACACTGGCAACGGTACCGTCCTGAGGAGCTACGATCTCGTTCTCCATCTTCATAGCTTCCAGAAGCAGGATAACCTGACCACGTTTTACAGCTGTGCCAGCTGCTGCCTTAATACCAAGGATCTTACCTGGCATCGGGGATGTGATGGTTACGCCGCCTGCTGCCGGAGCTGCTGCCGGTGCTGGAGCTGCTGCTGGAGCCGGTGCTGCTGCGCCTGCAAATCCTTCTTCTACGGTTACCTGATATGCTGTACCATTTACGGTGATAGTATAATTCTTCATTTTAAATTCCTCCAGATTTTATCGATGATTATTTACGTGTAATGGAGCGGATATTTACGCTGTCTGCCGGTACGCCGGTTGCTGCTGCGATCGCTGCAGTGATAACTGCTACCAGTTCTCCATCGTTTGCCGCATTGCCTGCTGCTGGTGCTGCGGTACGTGCCGGCGCTGCTGCCGGTGCTGCAGTCTGTACAGGTGCCGGTGCTGCTGCCGGTGCCTCTGCTCCTGCTTTTTTAGCCTTTACATTTGCCTCAATCTCGTTAACCTTCTTGAAGCTGCTGATAATTAAGCTGATGAAGATCAGTACCAGGAATACGGTACCCATACCCATCAGGGTATTTAATGCTGCCTTCTCCATCTTCTCACCGAAGCTGTAGTTTACAACAAAGGATAACTCAGTCGGTACCAGAGAAGTACCGCCGTAGCTGCTTACGCTCTCCTCAGCGGTCAGGGAGAAAGTCAAGTTTCTCTTCTCAAAGGAAGCCTGAACAACTGCTGTGTAGCTGTCATCATCGGCGCGCTCTACGGTCACGCTCTGAATCTCACCCATCTTGCCTAAATCGTCCTTAGAACTGGTCCAGGAAGAAATTGCAGACTCAATGACTGTGTTTTTCTGCTTCTCAGCCTGTTTCAGCTGTGCTGCCAGATCTTCGTCACTGTAGCTGGCGAACTGCTCCAGATAGCTCTTAGCGCCATCGCTCATGGTCTGCTCGATCTCCGGAGAAATCGGCTCTACCGCTTCTTCAGAAGCGCTACCACAGGCGGACAGAGCGAAAAAGCAGACTGCCATGCAAAGTACAAGCAGCATTCTTTTCATATTCTGTTTCATAAATGTGTCACCTCGTAATTAGATCGTTCCATGCTTTGACGGACGTCCCTCTTTCTTCGTGAATCATATCCTGACAGCATCCATGTTTCTTTCATGGCGCCATCCGTGATACTTCCCACCTATCTGTGTTTGCAGGTGTTTTTGCAAAATTTCCAGAGCTTGTCATCCACTCCGGGAATTCTCCATCTGACACGCTGCGGCAGCAGAGGATTGTACAATCTCCTCTGCATACATAAATGGCATGCACTTCCGTCTATGCGAATCCGACTTTAATAGCCATGCATACATAAACATCTGTACCACTGACTTGTTATTCGATTCTCACATAAGCGCTGTCCGGTGCCTGACTGATGACAAACACTGCCCTCATCCCTGTTTCCGGAAATGATTCCGGCAGCCAGCCGCACTGACATCCCTTTTTTAGCACTACAACTCCGCCGACGGTTCTGATTATATAATCATTATACAATATGTAAAAACACGCTGCTTCCATGCAGTACTAAATCCGGAATCTGCATTCTCCGACCTTTCCCTGCCTGCGTCTTAGCGCAGCTGCCTGCCTGCGAACCACTGCTTTCACAGTTTCCTGCTGACAAACGCCCCGCTTTCGCACTACTTCTGTGCCCGCCATCCCGATTCTGCGCTTTTGCCGATATAACGCATACCGAGGCTCTTCCTAATTTGCAGCCAGAAGAGCCTCGCATCTTTCGTCAAATCCGCACCGGAACAGCCGCAGCTTATCTTGCACATACAGTTGATATAGCAGTTTGAAACGTCATGTTATGCCAGATTACTTATGCTGTTTTCCTCCATCCCATAAGCAAGTCCTTTTTTTGCCTGTTTAACATTGTATAATGAGGTTGGCAAAAAAGCAAGTTATTTCCGTTCGAATTTGTTTACTTTTTCATTTTTTTAACTGAATCAGCTCCAATATCTGGGTACTGGTTCAAATCATATTTATATTATACCCCTGCCGGACCAGACGGCTGCACCGGTGACTGGCTTCCGGTTGTCGGAGTCTGTCCATCCGTCGAACCGCCATTTCCCGCCGCATTCTCCTCCGGCAGAACTACCGTGCAGCTTCCGTCTGCCGCTGCCTGCCAGGTATTTCCATCCATCTCGAACGTAATACCTGCGTACATCGCGCCGCTGGCATCCAGGTAATATTTCTTACCGCCAAGATCCAGCCAGCCGGTCTGCATCACGCCGGACTCGTTCATGTAATACCACTTTCCGCCGACTGCCTGCCAGCCCGTCGTCATGGCGCCGGAGCCGTCAAAGTAATACCAGCTTCCGCCCAGGTTCTGCCAGCCCGCCTGCATCGCGCCGGATGCGTTCAGATAATATTTCTTGCCGCCCGTCTCCAGCCAGCCCATCTGCATCAGACCATTGTCCGCCATGAAATACCAGCTCCCATCAACCGCACGCCAGCCCGTCGCCTGCTCGCCCGATGCATCAAAATAACGCCAGCCGCCGTCCAGTGTCTTCCAGCCGGTAATCATATGACCATCCGCCTCCAGATAATACTTTTTGCCTGAAAGCTCCAGCCATCCTTTAGACGGATTGCCCGCCGCATTCATATAGTACCAATTCTGACCATCGTTAATCCACGCCGATTTCTGCATCACATGGTTCTGATAATAGTAACGGTTCCCCGCGATCGTCCGCCAGGTATTGCCCGGAATGATCTGCGTATAATCTTTATACAGATAATCAATATCCACATTGCCGTTCACGCCCTTGACCGAACCGGTGTTGGACGCCTGCCACATCGAGGTCTTTGAATATGTATACTTCTGCTGGTATTTTGCCACCCATATATCATACGAAATCTTCGACATATCGATCTTATTGGCAATCCAGTATTCATTTGCATAGACCATCGGATAATATCCTGCATCCTGAATCCGCTTACAGAACGCGTTGATCACATCGCTGACCTGAGACTGCGTCAGAGTTCCCAGCGTATTAGCATCCTCGGCATCAAAGACAACCGGAAAGGAGATAGGATAATCCTTGATAAGATTCAGGACAAAATCCGCCTCCTGCTGCGCCATTTCGACCGAAGTCGCATACGAATAAATGTACGCGCCCAGCCGCAGCCCTGCCTGGCTCGCATTTGCCGCGTTCATAGCGAAAAACGGATCCACATTACCGCGGAACCGGGTTGCCAGCATCGCAAACTGTACATTATCCGATGCCACCTGGCTCCAATTTACATTCTGCTGCCAGTAGGACACATCCACGCCGCGCGCAATCGCACCGATCCCCTCATTCTCCGTCACCCGGTACACGCCAAGCCCCGATGTGACCGCGCTCACACCCCCATTGGAAACAGAAGTCGAACCGCCAGAGCTGCCTGTACTTCCCGAATTGGAGCTGCCCGAACCGCCGCCCGGCCCCGCATTCGAGGATGACGATGTAAGAGAAGAATCTCCCGCCGGTCCTGCCAGCGCTGTCATCGGCTGAAAACACAGCGCTGCTGCCAGCATGCCAGCCGCTGCCCGTGAAAGCACACGCGCGCGCCCCATCCTTTTTTTGTTCATTCTATTCCGATTCATGCCAAAAAACCTCCTTGATTATCCTTTTATACCTGTTGTCTGTTCACCATTTATATACATTTCCCCGCCTGATCCGGCGGGGGCATATGCGAAACAAATATGGTTCATCCACACACTGTGTAACCAACAGCAGAACATTTCCTATTATAACCTAGTTTAACAGATACTCCCCATCCACTTCAATAGAGAAACTTTAAATAAAATCTGTCAAATTTATTACAGAATGCTTCCCTTTCTGCTAAAAGAATGAAGCCGTCCATGCCAAAAACAGGATTTTCAAGCAGAAAAACACAATAATGCCGGAACAAAGCTTTCCCCCGTTCCGGCATTTCATTTTTGCATATTCAGTTTTCCGCAAAATTCCACTTTTCTTTATTCCTGCAAAGGAACTTCTGTTCTCCTGAAAGATTTTTTCCTATTTCCGATTCCGGTTCATCAGGCGGATAATGTACAGAAACAGGTTGATAAAATCGAGATACAGCTGCAGCGCTGAGAATACCGATGCTTTCTGAAGCAGCTCCGGATCCGCGGAGAAAATCTGGTAATTATCCCGGATCTTGGTTGTATCATAAGCGGTAAAGCCTAAGAATACCACGATACCGGCATAGCAGAGCACTGTCTCAAAGCTGCCTAGATTTAAAAACATTGAAAGCAGACCAAAGAGAATCAGAAACAGCAGTCCGCCAACGAGCAATGGACGGATTCCGCTCAAGTCCAGCTTGAAGATCAGGCTGACGCCCGCCATCATTCCGAAGAACAGCGCGGTCGCCGCAAATACAAACACCATCTCCACAACACCGAAGATCAGGAAATACATCGAGAAAACAACGCCGTTTAAAGCTGCATAGAATAGAAACAGCCCTCTCGCCGCTCCCACCGATAACTTGTGAATCCGGGCACTCAGCCAGATCACCGTCAAAAGCTCCAGTCCCGTCAATGCGAGGGTCGCATACGGAACCTGAAATACATACAAAATCGCTCCCGTCACGTATCCGGCTAATGCGATGCCAAATGTCACAAGAAGCCCTGCAAACATCCATAAATATGTCTTCGCCACATACTGTCCCAGTGTCTCATGGCGTTCCCCCGCCATCTGCCAGGACTCATTCATTGGTTCATAGCCCATAATTCTGCCTCTCTTTCTGACCAGCGGCAAGTGCCTCTGCCCTCTGTTTCGAATCTCCGTTTTATCTGCCGCTTGCGCGGCATCCATCCAGGAAGAAACACTGTCACCTATCTTTTGTAACATAAGAATATCACACTTTCTGAAAAAAATCCAGTACCACCCCGTTTTGTCAATCATTTTCGAAACCATGCATAACTGTTTACAGGTTATGAAGCTCCCGCCTCTTTTTCTTCCACGGAAGCGGCACATTCCATTTTTTCAGCGCACTGAAAAAATAATAATAAATATTAAAGAGAACCGTTGTGATCGTCCAGGTCAGCGGATAGCTGAATACCACTGTCAGGATATCCGGGCGGATCGGAACAGCGATCAGGATCCAGACAACCCGCAGGACGCACACGCCCAGCGCCGTCATAATCATCGGAATCCAGCAGTCTCCCACACCGCGCAGTGCGCCGGAATAAATCTCAATACAGAGGTATGTCACAAATGCCGGCACCAGGAAGTGAAGAATCTTCATGCCGATCGCGATTACCTCTGCATCCGTTGTGAACAACAGATAAATATAGCCGCCCGTCAGATACAGGATCGTGCTCAGCCCCACCGTGATAATACAGGAAATTCCCAGGCAGACGTACACGCTGCGTTTCACACGGTCCAGCCGCCCCGCGCCGTAATTTTGTCCGACAAAGGTCGTGATGGAGATCCCCAGCGCATTAATGATCATCCAGTAAGTGCTGTCGATCTTTCCATATGCAGCCCACGCCGCCACCGTGTCTGTTCCCAGTGCATTGACGCTGCTCTGGATCACGAGGTTGGAAAAGGAATACATAACCGACTGGAGTCCAGCTGGAAATCCAATCCGTATGATCCGCACCAGAATCACCGGTGTGATCCGCGTTTTCCGGATCTCAAACCGGTACGAGCCATCCGCACGCATCAGCGTTCCCAATACCAGACACGCGCTGACCACCTGGGAAAGGATCGTCGCCACCGCCGCACCACGCACGCCCATCCGAAGTCCTACTACAAACAACAGATCGAGCGCAATGTTTGTAAAACAGCTGATCACAAGGAAATAGAACGGTCTTTTAGAATCACCGATTGCCCGCAGGATTCCGGCACCCATATTATATAAGAGGTTCGCCGTGATTCCGACAAAATAAATGTGCAGATACCCGCTTGCATTGTCCATGATATCCTCCGGCGTCCCCATCAGGCGAAGCGCCGTGTCGGAAAAAAGGAGTCCGCCAACCGTCATAAGGATACCGCACAACAGCGAAAAGGCAATCGCCGTGTGGACTGCCTCGCTGACCCGCTGACCGCGTCCCGCCCCGTAAAACTGGGCGATGATAACTGTCGCACCCGAAGAAAGTCCTACAAAAAAGCCAACCAGCAGGTTCGTAAGCATCGATGTGCTTCCGCCGACCGCCGCCAGCGCTTCCTTTCCGACAAAACGGCCTACTACCACCGCATCTGCCGTATTATAGAGCTGCTGAAAAAAAGTTCCAAATAAAATCGGGAAGAAAAATAGCAGAAGCTGTTTCCAGATCACTCCCTCTGTGATCGCATTTGCCCGGCCAGTCTCCCCGGTTTGTCTGACTCCCTCTTCCCGTCTGGTATCTTTCATCCAATCCACCCCCTCTTATGTTCTTTGTCTCTGTTTCCTGTATGCATCCTGCTCACAGATATTTCACCTATAGGAATTCATATGTCTTTTCGTTATTCTTCTCCCGCAAATCCCATTTCCAACTCAATTCAGCTCCGCAATCCGCGAGATCCCCACATAGATATGAGAAATCTTGTACCAGGTAGCAAAATCGACCACGCCCGTCTGCGGAAGTCCAAACACCGACTGGAACGCCCGTACGGATGCCTCCGTTCCGGGTCCGTAGATCCCGTCCGGCGTAACCCGCGGGATCGCTGTATACACAGTCGCCACCGCGTCAAGCTGCTGCTGCAGCTGCCGCACCTTATCGCCGCTGGACCCCACTTTAAGCGGTTCCCCCGGATAAGAGATCGGGATTCCTGATATCTGTTCCGCAGTGTTGATGTAAATACTATTTCCATAGAAGCGCCGCAATATCTCGATCGCGCTGTATCCCTGTTCTCCCAGACTGCACGAACCCCACTGGGTCATCCAGCCCGGGCAGGACACCCGCCGCCCATCGCAGTACTGTGTCAGAATCGGCTGGCGCACATTCGGTCTGGACAGATAATTCTCAAATAATTCATCTACAATGCGGTCGATACTGTCAAAAATATTTCTGCCATAGATCCATTTATGGTCATAGGCGGTGGACGAGGTAATGGTAAAATCGTATCCCTGGTTCCTGTACCA
>ENA-OWPF01002464-OWPF01002464.1-human-gut-metagenome-genome-assembly--contig:-NODE-2464-length-13117-cov-3.897030_pt1 | contig 13117 bp, 12 predicted proteins | sample MGYA00248261_ERZ651840 | MGnify/ENA primary metagenome ERZ651840 (study PRJEB26924, sample SAMEA4378268) | human gut metagenome | biome: human gut; feature: human-associated habitat; material: faeces... | reverse complement strand
CCAAAGCAGGTGATACATATCGTTTGTTTTCGTGTCCTCCTGCGGTGCAGTACGGGCATATTCAGTCGTTATCTTGCACTTCGGATATTCTTTCGCGATTTCCGCTATGCGGTCATTTACCAGTTTCGTCTTTTCCTTGTCGCTCATGTCGGGGTCAAGTGTAATCACTTCCACCACATGGGTATCGGAATACTCCGTTGTCAAGTCCCAGGAGATTTGCAGGATAGCCCTGTGAATCTTGATGCCAAGGAAGTATTTGGGCTTTCGGGCGATTTTCAGTGTCGCCTTGAATGTGATGATGCCGTTGATATTCGGAATCGTGCCTTTTCGGACATAGGTGTAGCCGTTCCAGGAACCGTTGTCCTGCCAGGTGATATTGTAAGCAGTCTTGCAGTCTTGCATGATAGCCGGTATCCGGTAATAGTCATCGGTCTGCACATCGTTGTCGCTTTGGGCTTCTTCTTTTGCCTGTGCGATTTCCTCTTGTTTCTGCTGCCACGCGGCAAGTTCAGGTTTCAACCTGTCTATCTCCGCTTTGTTCTCATTGTATTTCTGACGGAGAGGAACGGCATCCTCCACACTGGCATTGGCAATCTGTTTGATAAGCGATTCGTTTTCCTTTTCCAATGCGGATATTTGTGACTGGAGCGCGTAAACCTTGTTGTCCGCTTCACGCTGCATGGCATCGAGTTCAGACAAATCCAGTTCCTCGCTTTCGGCTGTAGTCTTCATCGCGCACTCCTTGGAATGGGCGTTCAGCGTTTTTCCGCATTTCCGGCACTTGTACTGGGTTGTTCCCTGCCCAAGTGTCGCACCGTCCGAACAGGTGACACTGATTGTTACCGTCTCGCATCCTTTCAGTTTCTCTTCATTGGTTGCCTGGTAATAGTTCCGGCTGTCGGAAGCGATATAATAGACATAGCCGTCTTCGTTGTCGTTAAATTCAGACAGATGTGCATTAAGTTGAGCCTTGAATGTGTTCAAATCCATGGAATAGGAATCGAACACGTCTTCATAGACTATTTCCTCGTTGTTCCAGCTTTTCGTGACATGGATTTCGTAGGCGTATGCCTTCTTGGTCTGCTTCTTTCCTTTTTTAATGATATAGCTGGACTGGTAATAATTGATGGTGTAACTGAAGCCGTCATTGACATTGTTAAGCTGCTGCACCCTGTTCCTTGACCATCCGGCATAGCGTTCCGAATTGGAAAGGGCCTGCTCCTTTTGCGATGCGTTGGGATAGAAGTTCGGATCGCTTGTCTTGAAGCGGGTCCATTCACCACCTTCAAGGATGCTCTTGTCATCTGTCGGGGGATAATAGTCGCAGAGGGAGACACTGCCACGGTCACGCCTCGCGATGTACCATCGCTGGGTGTAGTAATTCCCGGCTGTTTCGTCCAGATAATCGGTAATCCACGAAGTGAGGTTGTAGTCGCTGAACTTGAACAATCCTGCCACATTTTCTTCACCACCCACGATGCCCAGTATGGTCTGTCCGGCATTGTTCTCCAGTTGCTCGAAAAGTCCGTTGTAATGCTCGTAGATGTCAATGACCTTGCTGACCTTCCCGTTCATCAGCTCGTGAAACGAGTTCTGTTGCAACAAGGCGTTCCCGATATTGGTGATTCCCGAAGTGGCAAGACCGGCTCCCATCCGGTAAAGTTTGTCCAAATCGGCTTTCAGGTTTTCCTTGGTGAAGTTGTCCGGCACTTTGGATATGTCATCAAAGAGCCGTTGCCAGTCCACGTTGCCTATTTCGGAGAGTTTTAAGATGGAGGCGATTTCTTCATTGATTTCCAGAAAGGCGATATCGGAGAAAGACAGTGTGCTGTTGGTGACAACGCTCTCGAACTGCATACAGAGGGATTTGGTGTCATCGCACACTTTCATCAGATAACTGCACCAATGGAGTGCGGTTTGTGGAGAACGGAGCATCAGCTTGGCGACAATCCATGTCTTCGGGATAATCTTGTGCGCCACCATGTGATAAATCCTGCGGTAGTAGTAATTTTCGGTGGCACTGCTCCAGATGCCCAAATCAGTGAGTGCCTTCCTCTCCAGGAACTTGCTGGCAAATATTCCGGCAGTGGCCACTTCCGAAGCCTTGTAGTGTTTCAGTATATTCTGCACCTGCTCGTCATAATACGCTTCTGCACCGGTTCCGGTACCGTAGGCGGCAACCATAGCGGCCACGGTTTTCGCATCGAAGTTCACGCTGTAATACTGGGCATGTGCTTGCTGTGCGAAAATCGTGGCTATTGTCATTATTATGAGAGCGAATCGTTTCATTGTTGTTTTGTCTTTGGTTGATGAAGATTCAATACCTTCCCGGCTGCATTCACTTTTTGGGCAAACGGCAGGGACTTGCTTATACCGGAAGCATCCCAGTCGGCACAATAGCGTTCAATAGCTTCTTGGTGACTGCATTGCAGTTCAGCCTTGTAGAGTTTCAACGCCTCTTTCTCAGCCCGTTCCGTGGTATAGGTCATGTAACACTCATGCGGCTCCTCTACACCATACACACCGCTGGTAGTGCCACGGCGGATAAAGACCTCACGAAAGAACGAACGCCCCTCTTTATTCTCCAGTCGGTTGATGGTAAAGATTTTCTTGCAGTCCACATCGGTCAGTCCGAGTATCGCCTTGATAGTATCAAAGCGTTCACGGAACTTGCTTTGGTCAAGCAACATTACCACATCGGAGTTGTTGATGATAGCCTCCTTGACAATCTCAGACCCGATGATGTCCTGGATTTCCTGTGTGACCACGCCCACTGAAGCCCAGAACTTTCGGGCGGTCTTATACATGAATTTGATGTATTCTGCCATAAGAGGGCTGGCTATGGCTTTCCATGCCTCCTCAATGACCAGGACTTTGCGGTTCTTCTTGATACGCATCTTTTGCAGGAACACGTCCATGATGATGAGTGTCACCAAGGGGAACAGGAGCGGGTCATCTTTTATGGAATCGATTTCAAAGACAATGAAGGTCTCATCAAACAGCGAACTATCCATGCTCTCGTTCAGCGTCTTGTCGTGGTTGCCACCTCGATAGAAGTCTTTCATCATATACCGGTAGGTGGAAATGTCTATCCCGGTTATACTGTTTTCATTGCAGATGTCGGGAATGCGTTGTACGGAGAACTCATAGAACGTGTTGAATGACAGTGATTCCACTTTCAGTTCCTTTCTCCTGCGTTCTATCTCGTCTATGACAGTTTCTATCCGTGCGTTCAGTTCCGTTTCACTTTCAGCGCGGTTGCCGCTTTTGTTTCGCTCGTCAATCAAAAGGCTTTTGCGCAAATCCTCCCGTTGGGGTGGAGTGAAACCATCGAAACCGTTGAAGTAGGTATCGTAATATTCGGTGATGACCTGCTCGATCAGCCTGTCTTCCGTTTTGGTGACCGTCCCTTGGCTGCCTTTCCAAATCAGCAGCACGAGATTCTTCAGGAAACCTGTCTTTTCCACGTTCAATTCCTGCCTGTTGATGCGGAAAGGATTCATCGTAATCGGGCATTCCTCCGTGTAGGAGATATATTTTCCACCCAAATACTCGCACAGTCCCTCGTATGAGTTTCCGGTATCTACCATTACCACGTCCGTCCCTTGCTCGTGAAGCTGGCGCACAACGCTGTTCATGTGGAACGACTTGCCGCTGCCGGAAGGACCCAGACAGAAAAAATTGCTGTTGTCGGTCAATTTCTCCGCGCCCTCTTTTCCTGTGATGTCGATAGCCACAGGCACGCCTTGCCTGTCCGTGTAATATATCTTCAAAGGAGTTTTCTCGCTATGCAGGATGCGTTCCTTGTACATCAGACAGGCTGCCGCATCACCCAAGGTAAGGAAACGGTCATAGTCGGGACTCATACCATAACAGTTGCCCGGAAAGGAATTGACGAACAGCTCCAACTGGTTGTAGGCTCTTTTGGAAATATGGATGCCCATCCTTGAAAACTGGTTTTCCAGATGGTTGGTGCATTTGTGGAGGTCGGTGTCCGCGGACATGGCTACTACAAGATTGTAGTGCGTATAGACCAGTTGCTTGCTTTCCCTTGCCACCACCTCCTGCACACGCTTTATGTCCTCTACCGCCATCTGATTACCGGGATTGGGCATACTCGCATGGCGGTTCTTCTTTTTGTCAAGCAAGGCCAGTTCCCTCTTTTGGTTGGGAATGAATATCATCTGGTTATACACCACCGCTTCGGTATTGGGAATGCCGGACACAACCGACACCAGATCCATCGGCATACTGCTGTTGTTGACCTCCACGTTGGTATAGGGACGGATGACAGACGGCAGGCTCACGTTATCCACATCCACAAGGCTATACACCTTGCACCGTTTGTCTCCCATGGAGATACATTCGTCATCCACCTTGAAGTTTGTCATGGAGACCACCTTGTCACGGAAGTTCATGGCGAAATAACGGTCAACATATTCATTGACTTCCTGCCTGTTCAGGAATCTCACCTGTACGCCGGCATCACGCAGCTGGTCGTGAACCTTGCGTATCTTTACAAGGAAGTCTCGCCACTTCTTGCCGTCAAAAGAAAACAGACGGCTTTTCTTGACTTCCTGTGTGATAGTCAGGTAACATTCGCTGTCGGTATAAGGTCTACCGTTGAAGTAACGGAAATAGGATGTGGAGAGAAATTCACGGTTCTCGTCGCTCTCTTCCGTAAATTTTTTCCGGATAAAAATATCCTGTTTGTGTATGGCATAGCCTTCTCCCAAAGTCTGGGCAATGGCGGTGAAAAGTTGCGTGAACTCATAGTAAGAGTCGATATTGGCGCAATATTTCTGTACCGGGTTCTCCAGTTTCAGCACGGCAGAATATTCTCCGGTCTTGGTATATATCACACCAATCCCGTCCGCTTCTTCCACGGAGAAATAGATGTCCTGAAAGATGCGTTTCCGCTTGCCGCCCGTTCCAAAGGCATAGACCGACACGGCCATGCCCACGCAAAGGGCAATGAAGACTATGAAAACATATATAATCATTCGGCTGTTTACAATTAAGGGCAGGCTGACCTATTGAAAGGTCAAGCCCACCCACGTTCAACATTCAATATATCCATTCATGGTCAAATGGTTTTCTGTTACATTTTCTTTGAGTAGGCATAGATGAACACCCCACGTTCCAGCCGTTTGCTGTGCAATCCCTTGCGCTGCTTGAACAGAATCAGTCCCACACCGCTTGTCACGGTGACGGACAGGACAATCAGGGCAAGGACAAATCCTGCAACACAGTAGGCTATGATGAAGCCGACAATGGCGATGCCTATCGTGGCTGCCGCCCAATAGATGTAGCGACCCTGAATACCCATAAATTCAAGGGGACGTTGCAGCCCCTTGAACAATGGATAATCCGGATAGTGTTCCTCTTTCCCGTTCATGATACCTGCGGTTTAGGAGAGTCCGAAGAACAGAGGAAGTGCCTGGGCTGCCGCGATAAGGAAGATACAGGCTCCGACCACCATCATGATCTTCTTCTTGACATCCTGCTCCTCGTTGTTCATCGCGATATATACCGAGATCGCACCCACTACGGCTACCACACCGGCAATGGCGTAACAGAGTTTCACCACGATAGGAACATACTTGGCGATTTCCTCGCAATAACACAAGATTGTGTTTAAGTGCTTGATTATCAGTGTGTGACAGATGTAATGGCAAGTATGATGTTCCAAAAATGTTCCAAAAAACATATTTTAATGGGGAGTTTGAATGTGCTAAAAGAGGGTGTGTTCAACGGCATTGAAATGGCTTCAAAAAAGGGATTTGGCAGTAAAGACTTGTTAACATAGAATTAAGATTTGATTAACACATTTATTAGCGCAGGGTGACTTGTAAGAGGGTGGGTAAAGTTTGATAACAATGTAAGATGTTACGGTTAGTATTCACTTTCTCCGTAACTTTCCACATACACATTTTCCTCTTCCCTATTTTTGAAATATCAAATTTAGGGAAATAAAAGAGTGAGCAAGTTACATATCTGATACTAACAAGTAGTGAGAGTGTTAAAAGTGGGGCTGATAGAGATTAAAAACCGAATTTTGTATCGCTGTTTGGAAACAAATCTTTATCTTTGTACCATAATTCAAAACAAAATGGGCATCAATAAACTAAAAGTGGTGTTGACAGAAGAAGCACAAGCCTTTTTGGATACGCAGCCATTCAAAGCTCAGCAGAAGATATACTACAACATCTTCAAGGTTGAGGAAGGGGTGATGAAAGTTGACATCTTCAAGAAACTGGAGAATACCGAGATATGGGAGTTCCGCACTCTCTACAACGGTATATGCTACAGGCTTTTCTCCTTTTGGGACACTGAGGAAGAAACTTTGGTTATTGCCACACATGGTATTATCAAGAAAACTCAGAAGACACCATTAAAAGAGATTGCCAAAGCGGAAGAGATAAGAAAAGAGTATTTTAACAGTAAAAAGAAATAGCATTATGGCACAGATGAAATTGATACCAGCAGACAATATGAAAGATAAACTTTGGGGTAAAAGAGGTACACCAGAGCGCGAAGCCATGGAAGCCAAGCTCAAAGAAGATGTGAACGCCTATATTGTAGGCGAAGCCATACGCAAGGCTCGATTGGCACAAAACCTCACACAAGAACAGCTTGGTGAGCGTATCGGTGTGCAGCGTGCTCAGATATCAAAGTTGGAGAAAGGTGCAAGTGTTATCACATTACCAACCATGAGCCGTGTGTTTCAAGCATTGGGTATTGCAACAGCCACTCTTGATTTGGGTATTGCAGGCAAGATTGCGTTGTGGTAAGATGACGGTTAGATTGTGCAATCTTGGTAGGATTGTATAAAGTGCAGGATAATATATTGAAACTCAGTATAGACAATCATCTTACACAAACAATTGCTCCCAATATGAGAATGCAGATGTGTTATTTTGATATGTAAGCAATGGAATTTTGAAGATTGTACAACTCCAATAATACAATAAAATAGGCATACGCTCGTTTATTATAAAAATATTCCGAAAAGAAATGAAAGCAAAATTATCAATATTATTTCTTGCCATATCAATGGCTTTTGTAAGTTGTGAGGCGGATGAAACCACAAATGAAAGTTCTCCAATCATGACTATAGAGGATTTTCCTGTGATTGATTGTTCTACTTCAACCCAACCACTAAGTGTTATTCTGACAGCGAAGACATTAGGTTTACCTTATGTTTGGTGGAATAATGCAGTCTTAGATCAAACGTGGTATTGCAAGATAGACTATGACAAGGCAACAATCTCGCAAGGTGAAAAGGAAGTTTTGGAAAGCAAAATGAAGTGCAGTACCACTCACGGCTCATACACAAACCTCATTGATGGCAACGTGGAACTTATCATAGCCTCTCGCAATATATCAAGAGATGAGAAAAACTATGCCGATGAAAAAGGAGTCACATTGATAGAGCATCCTATTGGACGTGATGCATTTATCTTCATCGTCAATAATAACAACCCTGTAAATAATCTGACTATTTCACAGATACAAGACATTTACACTGGAAAAACAAGAAATTGGAAAGATGTTGGCGGCAACGATGCCACAATTAGTCCTTACATAAGGAATGCCAACTCTGGAAGTCAAGAGAAAATGGAAACCTTGGTTATGAAGGGGTTAACAATGATAGACTGGCCAGAAATGATAACACATGGCATGGCTGGACCATTTTTTTCTTTACGCTATGATAAAAACGGCATAGCTTATACTCCATATTTCTATTACAGCATCATGGCACGAGGTGAGCAGGCTTGGGCGAAAAGTATATGTGTCAATGGTATTGAGCCAAACAAAAGTACAATCTCAAACAACACATACCCCTACGTGTCAGAAATTTATGCAGCAGTGCGTTCTGATATAGACAAGACTTCTACTGCGTATAAACTATTCGAGTACTTAACGACTACATCAGGGCAAGACATCGTGAAAGAAAGTGGCTATGTTCCAGTTTCCACAAGTACAGACATCAAGAAGGTAACATCCCAATCCTCTTCATCAGCGTCCTACACAGATTTATCTGGCAGGAAAATAAATGGTTCTCCCAAAGGATTGGTTATTAAGACTGAAACAATAAAAGGAAAGGTCGTTTCTGAGAAAATTATCGTGAAATAGATGACTGGAATGATATACCATCTATGAGATTAGGAATTTCGTTATCTACTTTGTACAACTCATATTTTTTGAGTAAATGGATAGTATCAATCACAATTCGTTGGGCAGCAATGCGTCTGCCCAATAGAATTGTTTCCTTGCTGTTGCCACAAGACCGATTGGCACCTGTGGCTTCAAAATATTTCTCCAAGGCATCTTTCATCATGAAATATCCTTTATCAGTCTTAGCCCAATGAATAAGTGCGTCCTTTGCTTCTTCTCTCAATTGTTCAATAATTTTATTATCCATAGTTCTGTTATTTCTTGATATAATACTGTTGCCATAACTGGCTTATTTCTTTAGAATGGGCTGCTTCATCAGCATATACCATATCCACATAGTTTACAAATTCTGCAGTTTTTGGTTGTGAAATGGCTAATTTGCGTATAAGCATATTCTTCTTTTTGTCTTTTTGCAAATCAGCATTGTCCTTTGCCAAGAATAGAGTCAATCCAATAGACAAAGCCCAAGAACACAGCATGAGTATAAGAGCTAACTGTCTAACATGGCGAGAATGCCAAATGCGCCTTATCCAATACCAAGGAATGGTGCAAAGTAGAAACGGCGGAACTTCCTTTAATGTCTTGGGCATTGATGGCTGCGTTACGCCAACTTTTGTTTGCACATCCAGTTTCGTACAGATAGAGTCCAATGTATTACCAATAATCTTGATACAATCATCGGATTTCTTATACCTGTCATTCAAAGAAAAAGCCAAAGCTCGTTCTTTTTCTATAATGTTTAGAAGTCCCTCGCATCTGGAAAGGACAATATCATACCTTTCTGATAAAGTCCCCATGTACTCATCTTGGGTTATTCCAAATTTCTCTTTGTCATTTTTATCCTTTTCCTCACGTTGCTTCTGTCTGCCATCCAACAAGTCTTCGACTGCCGATTTTGCAGCGGATGCCACATCAGCCTTGAACTTTTCCACATCCACGCTATCCATTGGTTGCGAGTTAATTTTGCTTGACAATGAATTGAGCGCATTGATGCAAGTCTGCAACTTGTCTTGCAGTTCATCAAATGTATCTATTTCTTCATCCTTTAAAGGGACAGGTTTCTTGTTTGCCATAATCATCTGCGTCTTGGTTTGTACTTTTTCTTGTCCTTGTCATCATCGTCAGAACGTGACGAACCACCACCTCCGCCAACTGACGGAACAACATGCGGTTGAAGCACCAACTCCGTAACCACTCCTACAACATCAGACATACCAGCAGAAGTTTCGCCTGTGTCATTCACTGTTGAAGCACTTTCATCATCTGCAATAGATACGCTTTCCCCATTGTCAGAATTTAGGGAAGAAGACGATGTGGAATAGGACGAGGACTTTGCATTATCCATGCCATTTGCCACCTTGTTTTCCGTGTAGCTTTCGTTTCCGATATTCTCCACAGCACCGACAGCTTTCCGTTCATCAGTCAGTACCTTTTGAATATTTCCCAAGGTAAGACTTCTGTCTATTCTGCCGCCAGAGAATGTGACATTGCCATCAGAGAAAGAAATCCCTTTGACACTTCCGTCCGCCCTGCGTATAAAGTCCATAGTTATACCTTTCTTGGAAAGAACCTGTCTAAGGTTATCCCAAGTACGACAGTCTTTCAATGCTGCGGTAATGAGGTCATACATTCTGTACTTGGCGGCATCCTTGCCTTTCAGTCGCTCACGTTTTACATTCTTCTTGCCTTTGCCAAATGTCAAGCCGTATTCCCTTGTGAGTGCCTTGGTGACGGCTGCTGACTTCTTGAAGTTGCTGTCACCAGTGATTGCGTTGCCGTCATTATCCACCCTGTTGTACACAATGTGAACATGGTCGTGCGCCTTGTCGTGGTGACGGAAGATGACAAATTGGGTGTTCACTATCCCCATTCTCTGGAGATACTTCCTTGATATTTCCGCTATCAGTTCGTCACTCATTCGCCTGTAATCCTCTGGTGAAAAGCTCAGAGAAATATGCCCGACATACGCTTTGAGTGTCGGGCGAGCCTTGGCTTGAATGTTGAAACTGGCGACAATCGACCTGTTGGTAGAAAGGTCAACACCTTCTGATGCGATGATGTTCGTGTCCTTGTTCTTGATGTCGTTGGCGTATGAGACCAATCCACCAAAGCCATTACCTTGCTTAATCTTTGCTATCATAGACTATAACTGTTCGTTGATCTTGATGATAATCTCACTAATGGATTGTGCCAGCCGTTTGTTCTCGACTGCCACAGCCAAGCCACCGTGAATGTGTCCGAGGTGTGCCAGTTGGTTCAAGTTGTTTGCCATGCCCGAAAGGTCACGGATGTACTTCGTGAGTTCCCTTGAAATCGGCTCTTTGACATAGCCGTTTACAGCAAGATTATATACCAAGGTGGACAGCGGAGTGTTGTCTCTCCTCTGTATGCGGAGCAACTTTCGGTAGTTGGCATCGTCAAAATACACCTTCACTGGGTGGGTGCGCTGCGTTCCTTTCGGCTGTTTCGGACGACCGCCTCTTTTCTTCTGTTCTGTTGATGTTGGGGATGTCATTGTCCTATCGTGTCTGAAGCACCTGTGCGGACACTCCTGGCTTGTAAGCCGTGGTTTTGTGGAACACTAAACCTATACTTGCTCCCCAACATCCCCAATAATCAAAGATACGCTTGGCGGTTCGACTGACCTACAAGAGATAGATTTGCCAACAGCCTTGCCGTAAGGTGAAGCTATGGCGAACTTAGGGAAGAAAAGAAGCAAGGCTCTCAGAGAATGTCTTGACTGGTGCTGTGGTGTTACAAATGTTACTTCTTGGCTCTGTCATTGAGTATCTTCTGAATGTCCGACAAGGCAAACAGACGCTGCCGTCCCATCTTGGCAGGGACAAGATAGCCAGACTTCGCCCAAGACCATAAAGTGGTGGCGCATACACGGCACATCTTGGCTGCTTCCTCTGCGGTCAGCCATTTCTCCTCATCGGGATTGTTTGCCAGTTCCATTGCCTTTATCTCCTGCGACTTTGTTATAAGTCGATCGGCAAATGTGACCAGATCCTCGGAGGTCACTTCTACCTTGAAGTGTGCTCCATTCTGTATCATTGAGTATAAATCCATATTATTCCTTTCTTTTGATTGTAGTGTGAATACGTGAACCATCAACCGATAAGGTCAACAAGCCCACGCTTGATGTCATCGTCTATTGTTCGGTATCGGGCGAAAGCTCGGCTGCCATTGGCATGACCAGACATTGAGGAAATCAAATTCGGGTCTTGCACTTGCTTGTAGAGATTTCCGATGAAAGTTCTTCGGGCGGCATGGGAAGTGGCAACTTCGTATATCGGTCGCATCTCGTTCTGTCGGGTCTGAGGGTTGAGTATCGGCACTTTCCTGTCAAGATGTGCCAGTTCCATGACCGCACGGACAGCTTTGTTGAAGTCTGCCACGTTGTAGTGTGGAAACAGCGAAAGGGTCGGTCTGTCTTTGTATCTGTCATAGATAGCGAGAGCTTTCTCTGTAAGAGGAACACGGACGGTTCTTCCGTCATGATTCTTGGTCTTCTGCGGAAGATACTCCACCACACCGTCTATGACATTCTCCTTTTTGAGGTTGAGCAGGTCACCGAAACGGCAACCGAGGAAGCACTGGAAGACGAACATATCTCGGAACGTAGCCAAGTGCGGATTGTCCGAAAGGTCAAGTTCGTAAAGACAATCACGCTCCTCTATGCTGATATACCAAGGAGTTCCATATACGGCTTTCGGCATTTCAAACTGTAGAAACGGATTGTTGGTGGTGATACCACGATGGATGCACCACATGAAGACTGTCCGCAGGCGTGCGAAGTTGGAGTGCAGCGTGTTGTCTGAACGCATGGCTTGCGTCACAGACTTTGCCGCATTTCTATACAGATATGGGTATAACTTGACATACTCATGCTCATGCACCAAGAACTGGTAGAAGTCTTCCAAATCCTCTGCTGTAGTATTGTCAATGCCCATCACATAGTCGGTGCGTTTCTTCACGGTCTTCTGGTATTGCTCGAAGCGTTCTATCTTCCCGATATTGGCACGTATTACGGATGCCTGTCTTTTCTCAAAGCCTTTTGCCTGAATGTATTGCTCCACAAGCACCGACCTTGTCTCTTGGCATTGGTTGTCTTTCAACTTGTAGGCATTGGGATGATGGAAGACGAATATCACACGTTTCAGCCATTCTGCGGTTGCCCCTATATAGTATTCTTTTGATATGAGTCTCTTCAAGTCAAGAATGGCATCATTAAGCTGCTGCCTCTCGCTATCCTTTACCAAAGCTATGCGCTGTTTGTAACTCTGACGCTTGGAATCCCAATGGTTGGGATTGATGGTCAGTTCGCTCGCACACTTGATGTCACATTTCTCGTCACGGACACGGAAATATATTGTAGCCTTGTCTTTGGCTGATGTCTTGCGTATAAAAGCGGTTACGTTCATAATCGTCACTTTATAAGGTTGATAATTTCACGTCTCATGTCATCGTCAATGGTGCGGTATCGGGCGAATGCTCGGCTGTTAGGAGCATGTCCTGTGAGCGAAGCCACCAACGCTTGGTCTTTGACATGTTTGTAAATGTTCGCTATAAAGGTCCTTCGTGCGACATGGCTTGTAGCCACCTCATACAAAGGCTTCATTTCCTCTTGCCGTGTTAGCGGATTGAGAACAGGCACCATGCGGTTGACACCAGAGAGTTCAAGAACAAACTGGATAGCCAAGTTGTAGAAATGCTCATCCAACAAAGGGAATATTCTCGGACTATACTTCTCGTACTTAGCCAGTATATTCAAAGCCTTGCCGCATAGGGGAACACGGACTACCTCTGTCTTGCCTTTGTTGAGGTTCTTGCTCGGTATGTATTCCAAGAAATCCCCAACGATATTCTCTCTTGTCAAAGCGAACAAATCGCCAACACGACAACCAACAAGACAGTGGAACACAAACATATC
>ENA-OWPF01002463-OWPF01002463.1-human-gut-metagenome-genome-assembly--contig:-NODE-2463-length-13119-cov-3.819121_pt1 | contig 13119 bp, 10 predicted proteins | sample MGYA00248261_ERZ651840 | MGnify/ENA primary metagenome ERZ651840 (study PRJEB26924, sample SAMEA4378268) | human gut metagenome | biome: human gut; feature: human-associated habitat; material: faeces... | reverse complement strand
AAAATGCTGATAGATACTGTATTTTAGCGGATAATCAGATTTTTATTGTGTTTTTCTCCATAAAAAAGTAACGGCACCCGCGACCCAGCCTTATCCGGAAGCTCCGGAATACCTGCGGCTCAGTCGTGGATGCCCTCGACCCCGCGGCCGGTGCCGCGGGAAGCATACATTTTCAATTCAGTTGCATGATAATCCGTGCAGCGGGAATTGTCAAGGCCCCGCGTGCGAAAAATAGGCACAAGCGCGAACAGGGAAAGGGCCGGCGCGTAAAACGCGTCGGCCCTCTTTTGCCGTATGCTGTTCGACGGAACAATGTCTTAGTACATACCGCCCATGTCGCCCATGCCGGCGCCGGGAGCGGCCGGTGCGGGGGGCTCGGGCTTGTCGGCGACGAGCGCCTCGGTGGTCAGCACCATGGAGCTGACGGATGCGGCGTTCTCCAGCGCGGAGCGCGTGACCTTTGCAGGGTCGACGATACCGGCGCCGATCATGTCGCAGTAGACTTCCTTGTAGGCGTCGAAGCCGTAGCCGACCTTGCGGCTGGACTTGATCTTCTCGAGCACGACGCTGCCGTCGATACCGGCGTTGGCCGCGATCTGGCGAACCGGCTCCTGCAGGGCCTTGACGATGATCTGGACACCGGTCTTCTCATCGCCCTCGACCTTGCTGACGAGCTTTTCCACCGCGGGAACGGCGTTGACATAGGCCGTGCCGCCGCCGGCAACGATGCCCTCTTCCACAGCCGCGCGGGTCGCGTTGAGCGCGTCCTCGATGCGCAGCTTCTTTTCCTTCATTTCGGTCTCGGTCGCAGCGCCGACCTTGATGACGGCCACGCCGCCGGCGAGCTTGGCAAGGCGCTCCTGCAGCTTTTCCTTGTCGTATTCGCTGGTGGTCACGCCGATCTGCGCGCGGATCTGCGCCACGCGGTCAGCAATGGCCTTCTTGTCGCCGGCACCGTCGACGATGGTGGTGTTCTCCTTGGTGACCTTGATCTGGCGGGCACGGCCGAGCATATCGATCGTAGCGCTCTTGAGCTCGTAGCCGAGCTCCTCGGAGATGACCTGGCCGCCGGTGAGGATGGCGATATCCTGGAGCATCTCCTTGCGGCGATCGCCAAAGCCGGGCGCCTTGACGCACACAACGTTCAGCGTGCCGCGCAGACGGTTGACGATCAGGGTGCTGAGCGCCTCGCCCTCAACATCCTCGGCGATGATGACGAGCTTCTTGCCGCTCTGGACGAGCTGCTCAAGGATGGGCAGGATATCGGAGATGACGGAGATCTTCTTATCGGTGATCAGCAGGTAAGCGTCGTCGATGACGGCTTCCATCTTCTCGGTATCGGTGACCATGTACGGGGTGATATAGCCGCGGTCGAACATCATGCCCTCGACGACCTCGCTGTAGGTCTCGGCGGTCTTGGACTCCTCGATGGTGATAACGCCGTCAGCGCTGACCTTTTCCATGGCCTCGGCAATGAGCTTGCCGATGAACTCATCGCCGCTGGAAACGGTGCCGACGCGGGCGATATCGTCCGTGCCGTTGACCTTCTGGGAGTTTGCCTTGATCGCCTCCACAGCGGTCTCGACGGCCTTGGCCATGCCCTTCTTCATCACAACAGGGTTCGCGCCGGCGGCGAGGTTCTTCAGACCCTCGCGCACCATGGCCTGCGCCAGAAGCGTTGCGGTGGTGGTACCATCGCCCGCAACGTCGTTGGTCTTGGTGGAAACCTCGCGCACGAGCTGCGCGCCCATGTTCTCAAACGGGTCTTCGAGCTCGATCTCCTTGGCGATGGTCACACCGTCGTTGGTGATGAGCGGCGCGCCGAACTTCTTATCGAGCACGACGTTGCGGCCCTTGGGTCCCAGGGTGACCTTTACGGTATCGGCAAGAACGTTAACACCGGCCTCGAGCGCCTTGCGCGCCTCTTCGCCGGATTTGATCAGCTTAGACATAATTTTTTACCTCCTCGATTATTCCACGATTGCCAGAATGTCGCTCTGGCGGACAACGACGTATTCCTCGTCGTCGAGCTTGACCTCGGTGCCGGAATACTTGCTGGTGATGACCTTGTCGCCGGGCTTGACGGTCATCACAACGTCGTGACCGTCCACCATTCCGCCGGGGCCGACGGAAATGACTTCGGCAACGGAGGGCTTCTCCTTGGCGCTGGCGGTCAGGATGATGCCGCCCTTGGTGGTCTCTTCGACCTCGACCATCTTGAGGATGACGCGGTCAGCAAGCGGTGTGAGTTTCATGGCTTGGTGCCTCCTTGTATATTTCAAAATTTTTAACGATCTCAGGTCGGTTAGCACTCATTCTTATCGAGTGCTAACCGATGGTGCTATCATAGCGCACCGTCAAGGCATTTGCAAGGGGTATTTTGGTAAATTTTCAAAAATTCACAGCTTATTCAAAAACTGCCCGCCTTGCTCCTTTCTTCGCTTTCCCGCACAGCATAAAACAGGGCGAATGCTGCCGCATTCGCCCTGTTTATCCAATATTGGTGATCACCGCGCCGTCGCGTCCGGATCGCAGCCCTTGGGCGCGAAGAAATTGACCTTTTTATCCGCAAGCTTCAGCGTCACACACTGCGCGTGCATACTCTCGCCGTCGAGACAGGTCGTGAGGTCCCCCTCCAGCGCCTCGATGCGCACAACCTTCGCTTTGGACACGCGGATGATATCCTGCGGCAGCTTTTTGTAGTCGCCCGCGCTGTAGCCGCCAAAAAGCGTGGCAAAGCGCGCCTTGCTGACATTCCTGACGAGCACCGTATGCAAAATGCCGTCCGTCATGCGCGCCTCGGGCACGGGGGTCGAGCCGCCGCCGTAATAGCGGCCGTTGCACATCGACACGAGGGCGTAGGTATCCTCGAGCACCTCGTCGTCGAGCGTCACGCGCCATTTACGTCCGATCCTGCGAAACAGGAAATTGACCGCAACGCTCGCAAGATAGCTCCCGCGGCCCGAGAGCATCGGCGATGCGCCGAACTCGTGCACGCTCTCGGCAATGCGCGCGTCGATGCCTGTGCAGGCGATCGTCAGGCAGTATTTGCCGTTGCAGTCGATGAGGTCCAGCGGCGTGACGGGGCCGTTCCACAGGTTTTCCGCGTCGAGGAACAGCGGCTCGGCGTCCTTGCCGAAGTTTTTGAGAAAATCGTTGCCCGTGCCGATGGGGATGCAGGTCATCGCGGCGTTAGAAAAGCCCGCGATGCCGTTGGCGATCTCGTTGATGGTGCCGTCGCCGCCGCAGGCGTAGAAGCGCACGGGTTCGCCGGTCTCGGCGATGGCGCGTGTCAGCATCGTCGCGTGGCCGCTCGATTTGGTGAGCATACACTCCACGTCCAAATTGTGGTCCCTTTTCAGCTTTTCTGCCATCGCGTACACACGCTGGCGGCCGTCCTTTTTCCCGGCGGCGGGATTGATGATAAAAATGTGCCGCAAATCGCTCACTCCTGCTCAGAATTCGTTCTTTTCTCTACTATACCGCAGCGAGTGCAAAAAAGAAATGAACAGCGTGTTAATTCCGTGTGAAGAAAGTTTCAATGTCCGCGCGGCGGCAGCTGACGCTGCCCTGCACAAAGTTCGGCTTGCCACCGCCGCGGCCGGAAAGCGCCGCATTCATTCTCTTCGTCAGCTCGCGCAGGTCGCCGCCCGCACAGCCGATGGCGTACTTGTACGCGCCGTCCGCCCCCGCGAAGACCGCGCAGCGCCCGCCGCAGCGATTTGTGACCGCGTCGCAGAGCTTGCGCAGGCTGTCGCCGCTCATCTCGTCCTCAAAGAGCAGGACGTCGCCCCTGTTTTCATACTGCGCCGCCGTCTGTGCAAAGGCAGCCTCCTCAAGCCGCGCACAGCGCAGCTTGAGCGCGCCAAGCTCCGTAAGCAAGCGCTCCACCGCCGCCGCACTTGCGACCGGCTTGACGGAAAGCGCCTGGCCGATGTGTAGACTCTGCTCCCAGCAGGCGGAAAGGTAGCGGCGCGCGCGATCGCCGCAGAGGAGTTCGATGCGCACCCCCTCGCGGAACTTCTGCACGGAGAGGAACTTCACGAGCCCCACCTGGCCCGAGCGCACGACGTGCGTGCCGCAGCAGGCGCAGCAGTCCGCGCCGGGGAAGGCGACGATGCGCACGTCGCCCTCGAGCGGCTTTTTGCTGCGGTACTCCACCTTTTCAAGCTCCGCGCCGCGGTAGAAGTGAATGTCGATCGCATGGTCCTCGCAGATATATCGGTTCGCGTCCTCTTCGATCTCCAGCAGCGCCTCCCACGAAATGTCGGCATTGTAGTCGATCGTCACGCTGTCGGCGCCCATGTGGAAGCCGACATTGTCGCAGTGGAAGCGCTCGCAGATGAGTCCCGAGCAGATATGCTCGCCCGAATGCTGCTGCATATGGTCGAAGCGGCGTGCCCAGTCGATCCTGCCTTCGACGCTCGCGCCGACCGCGAGAGGCCTGTCGCAAAGGTGGGTCACGGCGCCGTTTTTCTCGTGGACCTCGAGCACGCCGGCTTCACCCAGCGTGCCGGTGTCGTAGGGCTGACCGCCGCCCTCGGGATAAAAGGCCGTCCGGTCGAGGGTCACGAGATATCCGCCCTTAGTCTCCTCGCAGGAGGAGACGGCGGCGGTGAATTCCCGCAAAAACGGGTCCTGATAGTAGAGCTTTGTCGTTTCCATGATAGTTTCTCCTCAGTCGATCAGGCCGAGCGCCTGTTTTTCATGCAGCACACGGTAAACGTGCGCGTCGATCTCCCGCTCGTCGATCTCGCCCGCCTGTACTGCGGCGATGACCTGCGGGATCTGCGTCTGATAATCGGTGGTCACGATCATATCGTTGCCCGCCTGAAGCGCGAGCACGGCCACGCTGCCGTCCTGCGCGTAGGACCTGACCGCGTCCATCGCAAGGTCGTCCGTCACGATGAGCCCGTCAAAGCCGAGCGTGCCGCGCAGTATCTCGTGCACCTTCGGCGAAAGGGAGGCGGGCAGGGTATCGTCCATGCAGTTCACAATGTTGTGGCTCACGAGCACGAACGGCGCGCCCGCCGCAATGCCCGCGGAAAAGGGCAGAAAATCGGCGGTTTCAAAGGTCTCATAGCTGCGCTCGTCAACGGCGATGCCCGTGTGGGTGTCGACATTGTTGCCGTAGCCGGGGAAGTGCTTCAGCACGCACGCAACGCCCGCAGACTCATACTCAGGTACGACCCTGGAAATGTAGTCTGCCGTCGCCTGCGCGTCCTTTCCGAACGAGCGGGCATGGATAAAGTCGTTTTCATCGGTCGATACGTCGCACACGGGGGCGAAATTCACGTTGATGCCGAGCGCCTTGAGACGCTCATTGTAGCGCAGCGTTTCTTCAAGAAGGCCGTCCATCCCCGCCGCGGCGTATAGCTCCTGCGGAGACTTGAGGGGAGAGGAAAAGAGATTCGGGTTCCGGCTCGCGCGCGTGACGGTGCCGCCCTCCTCATCGCTGCCGATGAAAAGCGGAAGGTCCGCCGCGGCCTGATAGGACGCAAGCTTTGCGGTAAAGTCGTCCGCGCTCAGCCAGTTGCCGTCTGCGTCCTTATAGTCCCGGCCGAAGAGCAGCAGACCGCCGAGGTGATAGTTCTTCACGTCCTCCGCCGCGTCCGTTTCCGGGCAGCGGACGAAAAAGAGCTGGCCGACCTTTTCTTCCAGCGTCATGCCCGCGATGCGCTCGTTCAGGCGCTGCTCGGCAAGCTGCTCCGGCGTCTTTTCCGGCGGCGCGGGGTCGACCGTCGGCGTGTCCGGCACGTCGGGCGCGTCGGGTTCGTCCGCCTTCTTCTCCCCGCAGGCAAACAGCAGCAGGCAGAGCGTGAGCGCAAGCAGCGCGATCAGGTTTTTTTTCATAATGCATCCTCCTTGAGATGTGTTTCAATATAATACTGCGCGCGCAGGTAGCGACCGTTCTCATCCTCCGCCGTGCCATCAAGCTCCATGGTGAGCTGACCGTTCTGCATCCGCCAGCCGTTCGAGCTCATCAGGGGCGAGACCGCGCGCATCTCGCGCTGGAGCTGCATGAAGCCGGGGCCCTCCCAGCCGCACTCGTCGAAGACCTTCGCCATCAGGAAGCACGGGGAAAAATCGCCGCCGGGCTCGGCAAAGTCGCTGCCGAGCAGGTCTCTCGCCGCTTGATTGGCATAGATGACATAGGGCGTCGCATAGTAGTTGTAGAAGCCATCGAGCGTAGAGACATCCATGTTGATGCCCATTTCGGTGTAGACGCTGTTGCCGTTGCCCATCCAGGGCTTGTGGTCGCCGAAGAAGACGAAGACGATCGGCTCATCACGTCCTTCCAGTTCCTCCGTCATGCGGCACATTTCATTGATCGTGCTGCGGATGCCGGCAAGGTAATTGTTGATGACGCAGCAGGTCTGCATCGACCAGCCGTTCTTCTCGGGCGTTACATATTCCTCCCAGTAGGTCTCGGAGGGGTAGGGGCCGTGGTTCTGATACGAAACGGAGAAGAGGAAAAGGGGATCGTCCGTCTCCGTGCGCGAGTCGATATCGTTCAGCAGGTAGTCGACCAGCACCTTATCGGAATGGTAGAGCGCGTCGGAGATGGAGATGAGATCGCCAAAGCCTGTGTCGTTGAACACACACTCATCAAAGCCAAGGTATTCGTTCACGTTGCTGCGGTTGTAAAACCAACTGTAGCCGGGGTGACGGTAAAGCGCGTCGTAGCCCTGCGACTTGAAGTAGCGGACATAGGTATTGACGGGGCTGCGGAACTCCTCGTGCTCGCTGTAGCCCGTGAGATATCCCCATTCGGTGTCCACCGTGCCGCCGGCGAAGATGTTCGTGAGCAGGCGGCCCGAAACGCTGCGCTCCTCGAGCTCGTGCAGCGGCTCGTAAATCTTGTGGATGGCCGGCACCTCATCGAGCACGGGAAAATCCGTCATGTCGGAGAAGGCCTCGAGCATGATGCCGACGACGGTGATCTTCTCTCCCTCCGGGATGTCCTGATCCTCATAGGACGCGAGCGTGCTGCTCGCCTCGCTCTCGCGGTAGCCGCTCGGCGCGTTGGGGAGCATATCCTGCACGCTGTAGAGGAATGGATACGTCGTGCCGCGAGAAACGTAGATCTCCGTTTCGGACCAGGGGTTGATCAGTCCGCTGTTGGCGGTCTTTTCGTAAATGTCCGCGTCGGGATAAAGCTCAAAGCCGCCGGCAAGCGTCAGCGAAAGCAGCAGCATCAGACCCGCGAGGCGCTCGTGCCGGCTCATGTGCTCCCTGCGCAGCAGAAGGATCGAGAGCAGCAGCATCGTCACAAAGCCCGCCGCGACGATCCCGACCGGCGCGCTCAGCTCAAAGCTGTAGTTGCCCATGATGCCGCCCGCCGTGCGCAAAAGGCGCAGGTCGCTCGCCAGCACCGGGTCGCCGCGCAGCTGGATCTTATAGTAGTTTGCAAGCGCAAGCGTGAGGAACGGCACCGCCGAGAGAAGATACGCCGCCCACGGCCGCGCAAAGAGGAAAAAGCCGAGGTAGACGAGAAGAAGCGGCATGAGAAGGTTCATCACAACGAGCAGCGGCAGCTTGAAGTACGATGCCCACAGCGCCTGCGCGTCGATGCCAGGGCAGGAATACGCCGCAAGATAGAGCGAGAGAAGGCCTATGCCGAGGCCGAAGGCCGTGAGCCACAGAAAGACCCACACGCGGTGCACACAGCGCATGGCGCGCCCGGCGTTTTCCTCCGGACGCAGCAGAGAATGGAAAAATCGCATAGAAAAGGTTCCACCTTTCATGAGCCAAAAGCAAAATAATAGAAAAGTATAGCATTTCCACAGGAAAAACGCAACTGCGCGCTTTGCCCTTCCTGCACAAAGCGTCGCGGCACTTGACAAGCGCTTTTGCGCATGCTATCCTACAAACAGAAAAAGCTGAGAAAAAGAAGCGTTTCTTCCTCACCGCTTTCAGAGAGAGGACGGCCGGTGTAAGTCCCCGCGGCGGAAGAAAGGCGGCGCTTTTGAGCTGTGCGGCGGAAATGCCGCGCCGGGCCCTCCGTTACAAGGGAACGAAGTGCCCCGCATCCAGCGGGGAATTCAGGTGGAACCACGGACAATTGCTTTGTTCGCCCTGAGCCTACTATTCATAGGCTCAGGGCGTTTTTTATCTCCTGAGCCAGACATCGAAAGGAGAAATTCACCATGAAAAACACCGAAAAGACGATGGAAAAGATCGTCGCGCTGTGCAAAAACCGCGGCTTTGTCTTCCCCGGCAGCGAGATCTACGGCGGCCTTGCCAACACCTGGGACTACGGTCCCCTCGGCGCCGAGCTCAAAAAGAACATCAAGAATGCCTGGTGGAAGAAGTTCGTGCAGGAAAACCCCTACAACGTCGGCCTTGACTCTGCCATCCTGATGAATCCGCAGACCTGGGTGGCAAGCGGTCACCTCGGCGGCTTCTCCGATCCTCTGATGGACTGCCGCGAGTGCCACGAGCGCTTCCGCGCCGACAAGGTCATCGAGGACTGGTGCGCCGAGACCGGCTTCGAGCTTCCCAAGCCCATCGACGCCTTCTCCCAGCAGGAGATGAAGGACTTCGTCGAGGAGCACAACATTCCCTGCCCCACCTGCGGCAAGCACAACTTCACCGACATCCGCCAGTTTAACCTGATGTTCAAGACCTTCCAGGGCGTGACCGAGGATGCGAAGAACACCGTCTACCTCCGTCCCGAGACCGCGCAGGGCATCTTCGTCAACTTCAATAACGTCCAGCGCACCACGCGCAAAAAGCTGCCGTTCGGTATCGGCCAGATCGGTAAGTCCTTCCGCAACGAGATCACGCCGGGCAACTTCATCTTCCGCGTGCGCGAGTTCGAGCAGATGGAGCTTGAGTTCTTCTGCAAGCCCGGCACCGACCTTGAGTGGTTCAACTACTGGCGCACGTTCTGCCACAACTGGCTGCTCTCCATCGGCCTGAAGGACGAGAACCTCCGCCTGCGCGACCATGATCCCGAGGAGCTGTGCTTCTACTCCAAGGCGACGACGGACTTCGAGTTCCTCTTCCCCTTCGGCTGGGGCGAGCTGTGGGGCGTGGCCGACCGCACGGACTACGACCTGACGCAGCACCAAAGCGTCAGCGGCGAGAAGATGGTCTACCGCGAGGGCGAGGGCAAGGACATGGTCGAATATGTGCCCTACGTCATCGAGCCGTCGCTCGGCGTGGAGCGCAGCGTGCTCGCCGTCCTCTGCGACGCCTACGATGAAGAGGTCGTCGGCCAGGACAAGAAGGGCAACGACGATGTGCGCGTCGTGCTGCACTTCCATCCCGCGCTCGCGCCGTTCAAGGCCGCGATCCTGCCGCTTTCCAAGAAGGAAGTGCTCACCGGCCCCGCGCAGGAGCTGTATGCCGAGCTTTCCAAGGAGTTCATGGTCGATTACGACGAGACCGGCTCGATCGGCAAGCGCTACCGCCGCGAGGACGAGATCGGCACGCCGTACTGCATCACCTTCGACTTCGACACCGTGGGCGATGAGGCCAACGGCATCGCGGCCGACCACTGCGTCACCATCCGCGAGCGCGACTCGATGGAGCAGGTCAGAATCCCCATCAGCGAGGTCAAAAACTTCCTGCGCGAGAAGATCGCGTTCTAAAGTTTTCCACAGAGAATAAAAAGAGGGCCGTTCCCACATAGGAACGGCCCTCTTGCTGCATGATACTGCGCCGCAGGCTTTGCCGTCCGCAGACGGCAAATGATTTTGATTTGTTTTTCGCCGCGGCGTGTACGCAGCGAAAAACACTCTGCGCGAAGTGCGTGTCGAATTGGCCGCTTACAGCGGCCAACCGAGGCACAGAACGCAGCGAAATCTTCTCGAAGAAGAGGCTTCGCCTCTTCTTCGAAATTACTTCTTCTCGTCTTCAAGCAGCCCCTTAAAGCTCGCGGCGAGACCGGCGAGGCTCTGAATCTCGCTCGGGACGATGATCTTCGTCGCCTGACCGTCGGCGGCCTTTTCGAACGATTCGAGCGCCTTGATCTTGATGACCTGCTCGTTGGGGTTGGCCTCATTGAGCATCTTGATGGAGTCGGCAAGTGCCTGCTGCACGTTCAGGATGGCCTGCGCTTCACCCTCGGCCTTGAGGATGGCGGCCTGACGCTCGGCCTCGGCCTTGAGGATGGCCGCCTGCTTTTCGGCGTCCGCGCGCAGGATGGTGGACTGCTTTTCGCCCTCGGCCACGAGGATCTGGGACTGCTTCTGGCCCTCGGCCTGCAAGATGGACTCGCGGCGTTCGCGCTCGGCCTTCATCTGCTTTTCCATCGCGTTCTGGATCTCACGCGGCGGCAGGATGTTCTTGAGCTCCACGCGGTTAACCTTGATGCCCCACGGGTCGGTGGCCTCATCGAGGATAGAGCGCATCTTGGCGTTGATGACATCGCGGCTCGTGAGCGACTGGTCGAGCTCCATCTCGCCGATGATGTTACGCAGCGTCGTCGCCGTCAGGTTCTCGATGGCGTTCATCGGGTGCTCGACACCGTAGGTGTAGAGCTTGGGGTCGGTGATCTGGAAGTAGATGACCGTGTCGATCTGCATCGTGACGTTATCCTTCGTGATGACGGGCTGGGGATCGAAGTCGGCCACCTGCTCTTTGAGGCTGACCTTCTTCACAACGCGCTCGAAAAACGGAATTTTGAAGTGCAGGCCCACGCCCCAGGTCGCGCTGTAAGCGCCGAGGCGCTCAACGACGTAGGCGCGCGACTGCTGCACGATCTGGATGTTCGTGACGAGCACCAGAAGCACCAGCAGCACTAAAATGCCGATACCAATATAGCCGATCCATTCCATAGTTCTTTTCCTCCTAAAATCTTTCTGTCGGTTGTGGGTTTTTTACTTCTCGCCGGGGCTGCGCGCCGGGCGGACGTAGAGCTTGACGCCCTCCATGCGCACGATCTTTGCCATGTTGCCTTTTTCTATGATCTCGCCGCTGTCGCTGCGCGCGGTCCAGGTCTTGCCGTCGATGTACACAGCGCCGGTGGCGTTCTCATTGTCGACCGTTTCGGTCACCTTGGCCTCGTGGTGCAGCACACGGTCGGCGTTCGTGGGGACGATGGTCTTATCCAGCATTTTGCGCGCAAGGGGCCTTGTTGCGATGAGCGCCAGAATGGATACGATCAGGAACACCGCAAATTGCAGCCACAGCGCCGCGCCCAGCTCTGTTGCCACCAGCGCGGCCACCGCGCCGACGACGAACCAGATCGACACCAGTCCTGCCGTCGCTGCCTCGGCAATGCCGAAGACGATGATGGCGACGATCCAGATAATGGTCATCATTTCATCTGCTCCTCCTTTCAAGCTTCGCATACAGTAGACGTATGCCGGACCGATCATGGCGATGACGGTCAGCAGCATGATCCCGATGCTCTTGTTGTAGGGTGACAGATTCGCGTAAAGGTTGGAAAGCTCGCTGCCGAGCGTGCGCACGGAAAGCCTCGGCGCTTCCTCCGGCGACTCGCCGGGGGCGGGGACCTCTTCTTTGAACAGCTCGTCCATCGTCACGCCGTAGCGGTTGCAGATGAAGATGATCTTTTCCATTTCGGGATAGCCCCGGCCGGACTCCCAGCGCGAGACCGACTGGCGCGAGACCTGAAGCTGTTCGGCAAATTCCTCCTGTGTCGCTCCGCTGCGTTTGCGGACCTCCTGGAGCCGCTCGCCAAATGCCATTGCGTTCCCTCCGTTTCTCTGTCTGAGGATACGATAACAAAAATGCACGCCCATTTCCAGCAACTTATATGTTGCATTTCGTAATTTTAGGGAAAATTTCGCGCAAGTTTGATGTTACATCGATGTGACAGCGCGCTTTCCGCGCCGTTTTTCCTATTGTACCACACACTCTATCGCTTTACCATGCTTATTTTGACGCGGCGATTGCCTTTTTTGTTCCCATCCGCTATACTAAGGGCAAATCATTTTTTCGGGAGCGTTATTATGCTGGAATTTGTCATTCCCTGTCTCTTGGGACTGGAAAGCTTAGTGGGCGACGAGGTCAGAAAGCTCGGCCTCGGCGACGTGCGCGTGGAGAACGGGCGCGTCCTCTGCCGCGGCGAAGCGCGCGATATCGCGCGCCTCAACATCAACCTGCGCTGCGGCGCGCGCGTCATTTTGGTTTTGCACAAGTTCCGCGCGACGGATTTTGAAGCGCTCTTTCAGGGTGTGCGCGCGGTGCACTGGGAGGACTGGATCCCGCGCGAGGGCGAGTTCCCCGTCGTGGGATACTCCATCAATTCGACGCTCCACTCCGTGCCCGCCTGCCAGTCGATCGTCAAAAAGGCAGTGGTCGACCGGCTGAGCGCTGCCTACGGCCTCGCGCAGCTGCCCGAGACGGGGCGGCGCTATCAGGTGCGCTTTTCCATCATGAAGGACGAGGTCACCGTCGGGCTCGACACCTCGGGCGAGGGGCTCTATAAGCGCGGCTACCGCGCCCACGGCGTGGCGGCGCCGCTCAAAGAGACGCTCGCCGCCGCGATGGTCAAGCTCTCGCACTACTCAGGGCGCGACCCGTTCTGCGACCCCTTCTGCGGCAGCGGCACCATCGCCATCGAAGCCGCGCTCATTGCACGCAACCGTGCGCCGGGCCTGAACCGCAGCTTTGCCGCCCAGCACTGGGCCACGCTCGATAAAATGCTCTGGCTCGACGCAGCCGACGAGGCGATGGACAAGGAATTCCACGGCAAGTACGAGATCTGGGGCGGCGACATCGACCCCGACGCCGTCGAGCTCTCGCGCCACAACGCCGAGCTCGCCGAGGTCGACGACATCGTCAAGTTCGAGGTCGACGACGCCACGCGTTTCCACTGGGGCGGCCTGTATGGCCGCATCGTGACGAATCCGCCCTACGGCGAGCGCCTTCTCGAGCGCGAGGAGGCGGGCGAGCTCTACCGTGCCTTTGGCCGCGCGATGGACAAGCTGCCCGACAGCTGGAAGGTCTACGTCCTTTCCTCGCATCCCGATTTTGAGCGCTGCTACGGCAAATTTGCCGACAAAAAGCGCAAGCTTTATAACGGAATGCTCAAGTGCGATCTGTTCATGTATGGAAAACGGCTGTAAATGCCGCGGTTGACGCGGCGGGGGGATGGCAGCGCCCTTTGGCGCTGCTGCGTGACAAAGGGGGTATTCTCTT
>ENA-OWPF01002460-OWPF01002460.1-human-gut-metagenome-genome-assembly--contig:-NODE-2460-length-13149-cov-3.001909_pt1 | contig 13149 bp, 10 predicted proteins | sample MGYA00248261_ERZ651840 | MGnify/ENA primary metagenome ERZ651840 (study PRJEB26924, sample SAMEA4378268) | human gut metagenome | biome: human gut; feature: human-associated habitat; material: faeces... | reverse complement strand
CTCACGCATGGCCTCGGCATAGGAGGTCATGTCCGTCAGTATAACCAGTATATGCATTCCCTTTTCAAAGGCCAGATACTCGGCCACCGTCAGCGCGGCACGCGGGGTGATGATACGCTCGATGATCGGGTCATTGGCAAGGTTCAGCAGCATGACCACCCGCTCCATCGCGCCGCAGCTCTCAAAGCTCTCACGGAAATAAGCAGCCACATCGTTCTTGACGCCCATGGCGGCAAAGACAATGGCAAAGTCGGAGCCATCGGCCACGCTGGCCTGACGGACGATCTGAACGGCCAGCTCATTATGCTTCATGCCGGAGCCGGAGAAGATCGGCAGCTTCTGGCCGCGGATCAGCGTGGCCAAGCAGTCGATGGAGGAAATGCCGGTGTGGATGTAGTTGCGGGGGTAAACGCGGCTGACGGGGTTGATGGGCGCGCCGTTGACATCGCGGCGGGCCACAGGGTAGATGTCGCCAAGGCCGTCAATCGGGCGGCCGAGGCCGTCCAGCACACGGCCCAGCAGCTCAGGGCTGAGGTCCATCATCATGGGGTGGCCGGTCAGCACCGTGCGGTTGTTGACAAGGCTCAGCCCGCGGGTGCCCTCAAACACCTGAATGACGCAGCGGTCGCCGTCCACGCGGACGACACGGCCAACACGGACCGAGCCGTCATCGAGGTGCAGCTCGGCCATTTCATCGTACTGGACGCCCTTAACGCCGTCCAGCACGACCAGACTGCCGTTGATTTGGGAAAGCCCGATATGTTCCAGAATCATGTTGTCCCCTCCTCATCAGCCTTGGGCCACGGCGGCCAGCTTCTGGTCGATCTGCTTGTGCAGCTCGTCCAGCTTGGCAAAGTCGTCGTTGGGCACGGTGTATTTCATCTGCACCAGCTCATCAAACAGGCCGGTGGCCAGCAGGCGGCTGACCGGCACCTGCTTGGCAACGAGCGCGGCGCACTTGTCGTACAGGTACAGAATGGTTTCCATCATCTTCAGCTGCTTTTCCAGCGGGACATAGGTGTCGTCCTGATGATACGCGTTCTGCTGCAAAAAGCCGACGCGGATGACGCGGGCAATCTCAATTGTCAGCTTCTGGTCGTCGGGCAGCACATCGGAGCCGATCAGCTTGACGATCTGCATGAGGTTGTTCTCCTGCAGCAGCAGGTTGGCGATGCGCTCACGGCAGGACATGAAGTCGTGGCCGACATTGTCATAGTACCAGCCGCCGAGGTCGCCGAGGTACTCGCTGTAGGAGTCGTTCCAGTTGATGGCCGGGTAGTGGCGGGCATAGGCCAAGGACTTATCCAGCGCCCAGAAGCAGCGAGTGAAGCGCTTGGTGTTCTGGGTGACAGGCTCGGAGAAGTCGTTGCCCTGCGGGCTGACTGCACCGATGACCGAGACGGAGCCTTCCGCGCCGTTCAGCGTCTTGACATAACCGGCGCGCTCGTAGAACTCCGCCAGGCGGCTGGGCAGGTACGCAGGATAGCCCTCTTCACCGGGCATTTCCTCAAGACGGCCCGACATTTCGCGCAGCGCCTCCGCCCAGCGGGAGGTCGAGTCCGCGATGACCGCGACGGCATAGCCCATGTCGCGGAAGTATTCGGCGATGGTGATGCCGGTGTAGATGCTCGCCTCGCGCGCCGCGACCGGCATATCCGAGGTGTTGGCGATCAGCACCGTGCGCTTCATCAGGCTCTCGCCCGTGCGCGGGTCGATGAGCTCGGGGAACTCGCGCAGAACGTCGGTCATTTCGTTGCCGCGCTCGCCGCAGCCGATGTAAACGACGAGGTCCACGTCCGCCCACTTAGCCAGCGCGTGCTGCATGACGGTCTTACCGCTGCCGAAGGGACCGGGGATAGCCGCCGTACCGCCCTTGGCCACGGGGAAGAACGTATCCACGATGCGCTGGCCGGACTGAAGCGGCGTGACGGGCGGATACTTTTTCGTATAGGGACGGCCCACGCGCACAGGCCACTTCTGGATCATCGTGAGCTCCTTTGTCTCGCCTCTGTCGGTCTCGACCACGGCGACAACATCCTCTACCGTGAAGCTGCCGGAGCGGATCTCCTTCACGGTGCCGCTCATTTTAGGCGGCATCATGATCTTGTGCAAAATCGACGGCGTCTCCTGCACGGTGCCGAGCACGTCGCCGCCGATCAAATGGTCGCCGGCCTTGGCAACGGCCGTGAAGTCCCACTTCTTGTCGCGGTCGAGCGCGGGGACCTCTTCGCCGCGCGGCAGGAAGTTGCCGCCGGTCTTCTGGCGGATGACCTCCAGCGGGCGCTGAATGCCGTCGTAAATGTTCTCGATGAGGCCGGGGCCGAGCTCGACCGAGAGCGGCGCGCCGGTCGTCACGACCTCCGCGCCGGGGCCGAGGCCCGAGGTCTCCTCATAGACCTGAATGGCGGCGGAATCGCCGCTCATCGTCAGAATTTCGCCGATGAGCCGCTGCTCGCCCACGCGGACCACGTCCGCCATATTCGCTTCCGAAAGTCCCGACGCCACGACCAGCGGGCCGGAGACCTTAACGATCTTTCCCATAAGGCTTTCGCTCCTTTTTTACAAAATGTCCGCGCCGACGGCCTTTTCCGTAGCCGTGCGCACGCCCGCCATGCCGATGCCGAGGCTTCCCTCCCGCCCGGGGACGAGGATGATCGCGGGGGCAAGGTCCTCGCGCCGCCGCTCGATCTCTGCCGGGATCTGCGCGGCGAGATGCTCGGTCAGGTAGATGATGGCGTAGTTTTCCTTCGCCATGCGGTGGATGGCGGCCTTCGCCTGTTCGCCGTTTTCGGCGATGCAGGTCTCAAGGCCGAGGGCACGGAAGCCGAGCACGCTGTCGCGCCCGCCGATCACTGCGATCTTGTTCATCTGCCGCCCTCCTTACAAATAACTCAAGCGCAGGCGCGCGCGGATGTCCTCCGCGTCAAGCCCCGCGAGCTTACCGGATAAAATGGTGCGCACGGCGGTGAATTCCGCCTCCTTCGCGCTCAGGTATCCCACGATGACCTCGGGGCCAAAGGGCGTTCTGCGCGCCCGCTGCAAATACCGCACGAGCGCATCGTCACACGCGCGCTCAAAGGCCGTCAGGCTGCCGCTGCCGCCCAGCGTTGCCGCCGCGAGCTCTCCCGCGGACGAAAGCGCGCTGCCGCGCGTCAGCTCCGCCAGCCGGTCGCCGCGCGCGGTCTTGAGCTGGTTTGCCGGGATGTGTCCGCCCGGCAGCAGCGCCGCGGACAAAAGCTCATCCGACGCGCCCATGCGCTGGGCACGCACCAGCGTGCGCAGGTTGATCGCGTCGATCTGCAAGGCAACGTAGCCGATGAGGAAGTCGCTTTCCGTCTCTTTGGCGAGCGCGCTCATTTCTTCAAAGCAGGCCCGGTCCAGCGTCAGCTCCGCCGCGCGGACATCTCCGCCCTCGGCCTCCTTCTCCGCCTGCGCCATTGCGCGGCCCATGCGGGAGGAAAGCATCCCCCGCTCGCCGCGCAGCAGCGCCGCAGCGTCATACCGTCCGCAGCCGATAACAAGGCGCGAGACATCCTCGCCCGTGAGCTTTGCCTTCAGCGCAAGCTTTGCGTTGTGATAGTCGTACTTGAGCTGAAAAAGCTCGACCAGGCGCTTGTCCGGCGCGAGCACCGCGACCTCACGGTAGAGCTCCGCGCGCGAAAGCGCCAGCAGATGCTCCACCTCTCCGAGCGTGCAGTGCTCGATCGGCGGATAGCCGCACTCGATGAGCAGCTTGCAGCTCTCCTCCGCGGTGGGCGCTTCCAGCATCCGCTCGGAAAGCGCCTGTGTCAAAAGGTGCGCTTCGCGCGCGTGCAGCGCCGCAGAGACCGCTGCATAATTCGTATCCCGATACTGCTGCACCGCTTCTCCCCTCCCTTACTGTGCAAAGAGGAGTTCGGCCGCGCCGCGCTCGGTCCTCTCGCGCGAGAGCGCGAGAAGCGTTTCAAACGAGCAGTTCACGTCGCACTCCCGGCTCACGAGCAGGAAGCCCGCGCGGATATCCGCGCACCGGTCCGAGAGCGTCAGGCTTGTCCCCAGCTCGCGGTTTGCCCGCTCGGTGAGCTCACAGCCGATGGCATCGTGATCCTTCTGAGAGAGCAGAAGCTCCTCCGTCCCCGTGCTCACAGCACGCTTGAGAAGATGGACGAGGAGGTCAAGGTATTTTTCCTTCGGCATCCCGCACAGCTTCTCCAGCGCGCGGTCGTAGGCCTCGGCAAGCACCGCCTGCTGCGCGGAAAGCGTCAGCTTACGCGTTTCCATCTCTGCCGCCGAGCACAGGCGCTCGTAGCGCTCCTGCGCCGCCTGTTTCGCGCGCTGCGACAGGGCCTCGCGCTCCTGTTCGGCGCGTTTTTCGCTCTCCTGCCGCATTTCCCGGAGCTGGCGCTCGGTCTGCCCGTTCAGCTCGCTGAGCGAGCGGGCCGCGTCCGCTTCCATGCGCGCGGTGATCTTTTCCATTCCGTTCATTGCGTTTCCGCCTTTCCGTCAGCGTCTCAGCCGATGTTGAGCAGCATCATGATCGATGCCAGCAGAGAAAGAATGGCGTAGAACTCGACCACGATGCACAGCACCATGCCCTTTGACCAGTGCTCGGGCTGCCGTGCCAGAATGTTGATCGAGCCCGCGGCCACGCGGCCCTGTGCGACCGCCGAAATGCCGCCGCCGATGGCGATGGGCATACAGGCCGCGAAGTAACGAAGCCCCTCCTGAAGCGACATATCGACATATGTGCCGTTGAGCACGCCCATGCGCATCAGGCAGAGGAAGCCGATCACCAGACCGTACAGGCCCTGCGTGCCGGGAATGACCTGCAGGATCATCACCTTACCGAATTTGCTCGGATCCTCGCACAGAAGCCCCGTACCGGCTTCACCGGCAAGGCCCGTGCCGCGCGCGCTGCCCGCGCCCGCAAGACACACTGCCAAACCCGCGCCCAGCATACCGATGGCGCCGCCCGTCGTCAGTTCAAAAATACCCATGATTATCCTCCTTACGGTTTTCCCGTTTTTTATTTATTGCAGATCGACATATTCCGTGTCCAGCGTCATGGGGCGGAAAGGCTTTCCGCCGTCGACGTAGAACTTGTTGAAAAATTCAAGGCACTGCAATCTCAGATCGTGCACGTAGCAGCCCAGGAGATTGAGGCCGAAGTTCATCGCGTTGCCGAGCATCGAAATGATGAGAAACGCGATCACGTTGCCCGGCATCGCCGCGAGCATATTGAAGACCTGTGCGATCACGCTGCCCGCGAGCATCAGCGCCATCAGTCGCGTGTAGGACAGAATGTCGCCGAAGTAGCCCGTCACGTGGTTGTAGATCGAGCCGAACAGCCCCGTGAGCTTGCCCCAGCCCTTGCCCTGCACGATGGGGCCGAGCACCACCAGCGCGATGCCGGCATACAGCACCGCCGCGCCCTTGCCGAGCGCCAGAAGCGCGATGCCAAGGAACACGAGCCACCACGTGACTTCTTCAAAAAAGGCGTCGAGGAATTTCTTCCGCTTGCACTTTTCGATGAGGCTGATGGCCATGCCCGTGACGATCTGCACCATGCCGAGCGCCATCGAGCCGATCAGGATCATCGTCAGGTCATCGAGCGGGTCAAAGAGCTTCGGCAGCGCAAAGACCGTGCCGGGGCTGACGATGGCGACAAGCTGCGTGAGAAAGTCGCCGAAAAAGCCGCCGGTCAGCGCGCCCATGATGAAGGTGCTCACGCCGCAGAGCCCCAGCAGGCTGAACAGCTCGCCGCTCGTCCCCTTGGGCCGGTACTTTTTATTGATGATGACCGAGGCGAGGATCATCAGCAATCCGTAGCCCATGTCCGCCATCATGATGCCGTAGAACAAAATGAAGAACGGCGCCATCAGCGGATTCGGGTCGAGCGTACCGTAGGCGGGGAGCGAATACATCTCCGTGACCATATTGAGCGGCCGCGTCAGCTTGTTGTTCCTGAGCTGCACCGGCACCTGCGGATACTCGTCCTCCGTCGGCTCGCGCGTTTCGACCGCGCAGGTAAACGGCGCAAGCGTTTGTTCAAGCGCCCCGCAGCGGTCGGCAGGCAGCCAACCCTCGAGCAGGAAGGCCTTGTCCGTTTCAACAAGGCGGCTCTTGGCCTCCTCGCGCCGCAGCGTGATGGCGGCGCGGTCGCTCGCGCGCAGCAGCAGCGCCCGCTTATCGCCAAGGCCCGCCATATGCGCTTCGATATCCTGCTTCTCCCTTGAAAGCTCGTCAAGGCGCGCCTTCGCGCGCTCGTCGTTCTCCTTCGCCGTGCCATGCAGACCGCGGAAGCTCACAGGAGAAAACCCAATCTCGCGCAGCGCGGCCATCGCCCGGTCCTTCACGCTCTCGTGGCAGGCAATGAAAAGGTAGCGCAGAGAGCGGTCCGCCGATGCCTGCTGCCACAGGGCAAGGCCGTCAAAATCCGCGCAGACGGCGTTCAGTGCCTCGTCCGTCACCGCTATGCCGACCGTTCCAAACGCCGCGCACAGCGCGCCGTCCTCCCGGTCAAGCGGTATGTCAAGCGTCAGCCACGGGGCGAGGGACGCGCGCAGCGTCTCCTCCTTGGTGCGCTCGCTCTCGATCTCGCCGAGACGTCGCTGCCGGTCGTTCAGCGCATCCGCCGCGGCCTTTGCCGCCTCTGCGTTCTCCGCGCTGAAAAATTCCTCGCGCGTGACCGCCGCGCGCTTGCGGAACATTCCCTTTTTCTCCGGTGCGTACCGGTCCAGCGCCGCAAGCGCCGTGCGGTACGATCGCGCGCTCTCCTGGGCGGAAAGCAGCGCCCTGTCGTCCGGGCGGGCAAAGCCCTCATGCAGCGCGTCCTCCGCGCCGTCCACCCCGGAGACCTCTACGCATCCCATGTCCTGCAGCGCCTTGAGCAGCGCTTCGCGCTCGCTCTCGAGCCCCACAAGACGCAGGTGCTTCATTGCAACGATAGCCATTCGCTTTTCACAACCTCTTCCGCGATCCACTGCGCCGCGCGCGGTAATCTCTCGCGCGCCGCCTTCTGCATCCTTTCGCACGCCGCGTGCGCCTCCGCGAGCGTCTTTTCCGTCTGCTGCGCCGCGCGCTGCTCGGCGTCTGCCATCAGCTGTCTCGCTTCCACATCGCAGTTGCGGCGGTTATCCTCCAGCAGACGCGCGCAGGCCCGCTGCTCCACGGCGAGCTGCTTCTTCGCTTCCGCCTGTGCTGCGGCATATTCCTCTGCAAGCCGTTTTTCCAGTTCTTGCACGGCAAGCAATTCCTCCATTGCCATTCCGGTCCACCTCGTCTTTCTCGGCGCCGTGTGCGGCGCTGTTGATTTTCACTATTATAGATGAATTAAATAAATAAATCAAGATTTATTTAATCTATAACCTTCTTATCTTCGGTCATTGCATCCTCTTTCTTTTATGCTATCTTTATACCACACTTTTCCCGGCGATTCCATGTGCACTCACCTCTTTTTGTGCAGTCTCATCCATTCTTTACAGTTCGTTCATAATAGTCTGCCCGTTTTTGCAGGCACAATGACGCTTTCCCGTCATTTCCGCAAAAAAAAGGCGGAGGCCGAATCCCTTCGGTCTCCGCCCTCGCGGGAAGCGTTTTTCACTTGTCCTCGCGGACGAACATGATAAGAAAGCTGACTGTCAGCAGCGCGCAGGACACCCAGATCCCGCGCTCGGCGAAATACTTCGTCAGCAGCGCGCCACAGCCCGCGCCCAAAGCAAAGAGGCCGATCACACCGAAATACGTCAGCGCCTTGTGAAGCACCTCGCGGTCGTGCGTGTGAAAATAGGCGCACAGCGCGTCCGTGCCGCTGCGCATATTGCCGATGCACATGGTGCTGGCATACGCGTGTCCGCGCACCTTGCGGAAGGTCTGCACCTGCATGGCGCAGACGAAGGAAACGAGCGCGTTGGCCGGTGTGTTGAAGCACTGCGGCAAAAAGCCGACGAAAAACAGCAGCACGATCTCCACCAGAATGATGAGCTGGCGCCAGTGGACCTTTTCCATGCGCTTATAGCGCCGGTGCACACACTCTGCCACGAAAACGCCCGCCATAAACGACAGCACCGGCACAAGATAGCTCGCGCTGAGCGCCCATTCCCCTTCAAACAGGTGGGCGCTGAAGAGCACGATATTGCCCGTCTGCGCGTTGGCGAAGACCTTTCCGCGGCAGAGGTAGGTGTAGGCGTCCTGCAGGCCGCCGGAAAGGACGATGAACACAGCCGTCAGCATCGATTCCGACATCTGGCCGTGTGCTTTTTTTGCAAGGGTACTCATGCTATCTCTCTTCTCTCTCCGTTTTTTGCCGTTACAGGTCAATATGCCCGTCCGCCGCAGCAGCATCCTTCAAAAGCGGCCCGCACTCGTCCAGGAAGCGCTCCACCTGCTGCCTGCAGCGGCCGATGTAGAGCTTCGGCTCCATCACATGATCGAGCTCCGCGCGCGTCATGCCAAAGGCGCTGTCGCCCGCCAGACGGTCCAGCAGGTCGCACGGCTCGCCCTCTTTCATGCGGGCGGTCGCGGCCATGGAATGCTGGCGGATCTTCTCGTGCAGCTCCTGGCGGTCGCCGCCGCGCTTGACGGCCTCCATCATGATATTTTCGGTCGCGAGGAACGGCAGATACTCGCGCAGCGTGCGCTCGACGATCTTCTCGTTCACGTGCAGGCCGTTGGTCACGCTCTGGCACAGGCGCAGCACTGCGTCGGCGCAGAGGAATCCCTCCGGCAGCGAGATGCGGCGGTTGGCCGAATCGTCGAGCGTGCGCTCGAGCCACTGGGTCGAGGCCGTCATCGGCGCGTTGGCCGCGTCAGCCATCAGATAGCGGCTGAGCGAGCAGATGCGCTCGGAGCGCATGGGATTGCGCTTATACGGCATCGCGGACGAGCCGATCTGGTTCTTTTCAAACGGCTCCTCGACCTGGCGGTCGTGCTGGAGCAGGCGGATATCGTTTGCCATGCGGTAGGCGCTCTGCGCGATGGACGAGAGCACATTCAGAATGCGGCTGTCGGTCTTGCGCGGATAGGTCTGTCCGCTGACGGAGAAGCACTTTTCAAAGCCGAACTCCGCGGCGATGCGGTGATTCATCTCGTCGACCTTATCACCGTCGCCCTCGAAGAGGTCGACAAAGCTCGCCTCCGTGCCGGTCGTGCCGCGGCAGCCGAGAAAGCGCATCGAGCCGATGACAAAATCCAGCTCCTCGAGATCCGCGCGGAAGTCCTGCATCCACAGCGTGGCGCGCTTGCCGATGGTCACGGGCTGCGCGGGCTGATAATGCGTGTAGCCGAGCGTCGGCGTTTCGGCGTATTCACGCGCGAACGAGGCAAGGTTGCGCATCACGCTGAGAAGCTGCCCTCTCAGATATCTGAGGCCGTCGCGATAGAGGACAAGGTCGGCGTTGTCGGTCACATAGCAGCTCGTCGCACCGAGGTGGATGATGCCGGCGGCAGAGGGTGCGGCCTTGCCGTAGGCGTACACGTGCGCCATCACGTCATGGCGCACCTCGTGCTCGCGCTTTTCCGCGACGTCGTAGTCGATATCGGTGATGTGCGCGGCAAGCTCATCGACCTGCTCCTGCGTAATGGGCAGGCCCAGCTCATGCTCGGCACGCGCCAGCGCCACCCACAGCCTGCGCCAGGTCTGAAAGCGCATATCGGGGGAAAAGAGGTGCAGCATATATTCGGATGCATAGCGGGACGAAAGCGGGGACTCGTAAATATCCTTGCGCATAGGATTCTCCTTTTCTTTCTCAGCGGTTGCTGTTTGTATTTTATATAGGATCGGTCAAAGTTGCAACAGAAAAGTAAAGAGGGGGCCTTCGTCCCCTCTTTACTTTCTATTCTCAGCGGATGATCAGGCTCTCGCGCTCCGCGCCGACGGAAACGAAACCGATGTGGCAGCCGATGGCCTTTTCCACGTATTCGACATAATTGCGCGCATTCTCGGGCAGGTCCTCCCACTTGCGCGCGCCGGAGATGTCGCACTGCCAGCCGGGAAGGTACTCGATAACGGGCTTGGCGTCCTGCAGCAGCACGGGGAACGGGAAGTCGTCGGTCTGCTCACCGTTCAGCTCATAGTGCGCGCAGACGGGGATCTTGTCCATATAGCTCAGCACGTCGAGCTTCGTGAGGGCGATGTTCGTCGCGCCCTGCGTTTCCACACCGTAGCGCGTGGCGACCAGATCGATGGGACCGACACGGCGGGGCCTGCCCGTCTTTGCACCGTACTCCTCGCCTGCATCGCGCAGCTTCTGCGCCTCCTCGCCAAACCACTCGCAGACGAACGGGCCCTCGCCCACGCAGGACGAGTACGCCTTCACCACGCCCACGACCTCGTCGAGCTTCGCCGTGGGAAGGCCCGAGCCGACGGGCGCATAGGCTGCAACAGCGTTGGAGGAGGTAGTGTAGGGATAGATGCCGTAGTCGAGATCGCGCAGCGCACCGAGCTGCGCCTCAAACAGGATGGACTTGCCCTCCTTCTGCGCGTTTTTCAGGAAGCGGCCGGTGTCGGTGATATAGGGCTTGATTGCGCCGCAGTAGGTCTCGACCCAGCTCATCAGCTCGTCCATCGTATAGCCCTTTGCGCCGTAGACCCTCGTAAGGGTCAGATTCTTCCACTCCAGAAGGTCGGCAAGGTGCTCTTTGAGATGCTCGGGATGCAGCAGCTCGCCCGCCATCACCGTCTTTTTCTGATACTTGTCGGAATAGAACGGCGCGATGCCCTGCTTGGTCGAGCCGTACTTCTTGTCGGCAAGGCGCGCCTCCTCCAGCCCGTCCAGCTCGCGGTGCCAGGGCAGCAGCAGCGACGCGCGGTCGCTGATCTTCAGGTTATCCGGCGTGATGGCGACGCCAGCGGCGCGGATGGCGTCCATTTCGCTCAGCAGATTCTCGCAGTCCAGCGCCACACCGTTGCCGAGAATGTTGACGACGCCCTCGCGGAAAATCCCGCTCGGCAGCAGGTGCAGGGCGAACTTGCCCTTTTCGTTGACCACCGTGTGGCCCGCGTTGCCGCCGCCCTGATAGCGGATGACGATATCATAGTGGTTGGTCAGGTAGTCGACCATGCGGCCCTTGCCCTCGTCGCCCCAGTTGATGCCTACGATCGCACAATTTGCCATAAAAATAACCTCCGATCAGTATCCCGGGCCGCACCGCGGCCTGTTGCTTCTCATTTTTTGACCGTGTTATTATAGTCACATTTTCATTCTAAGAAAAGAGTTAATTTTGCATAGTTGCTATTAGTTTTTCTTATACCTCGTGCCGTTTCATTTTACCGCGGGATACTGCACTATTCCCCGTCATTGCTGACGTTTCGTCAATTGTGTCCAAACTTTCCGCCCGTATCTTGTCAGTATTTGCGCATACTTTTTCCTTGCATTCACGCCCCTGCTGTGCCATAATTGGTTTGCTGATATGAAAAGCACCACAAGATGTTGTGTGTTAAGCTACTATATTATTCTCAGAAAAGGAGACGGGAGACATGAAGGTCATCAAACGCAACGGCGCGGAAGTGGAATTCGATATCGTCAAGATCATTGCCGCAGTAAGCAAGGCCAACGACGTTGCGGAGGAGGACGCCCGCATGACGCCCGTCCAGATCCAGCGCATCGCCGAGAGCGTGGAGATCGCGTGTCAGAGTCTCGGCCGCGCGCCCACGGTGGAGGAGATCCAGGACTTTGTCGAGCACCAGATCATGGCGCACGGCGCGTTCGAGGTCGCCAAGCGCTACATCACCTACCGCTATACGCGCTCGCTCGTGCGCAAGAGCAACACGACGGACGACAAGATTCTCTCGCTCATCGAGTGCAACAACGAAGAGGCCAAGCAGGAGAATTCCAACAAGAACCCCGTCGTCAACTCCACCCAGCGCGACTATATGGCCGGCGAGGTGAGCCGTGATCTGACGAACCGTCTCCTCCTGCCCGAGGATATCGTCAAGGCGCACGAGGAAGGCATCATTCACTTCCACGACACGGACTATTATGCCCAGCATATGCACAACTGCGACCTCGTGAACCTCGAGGATATGCTGCAGAACGGCACGGTCATCACCGGCACGCTCATCGAGCGCCCCCATTCGTTTGCCACCGCCTGCAACATCGCCACCCAGATCGTCGCGCAGGTCGCGTCCAACCAGTACGGCGGCCAGTCCATCTCGCTGACGCACCTTGCCCCCTTTGTCGACGTATCGCGCCAGAAGATCCGCAAACAGGTGCTCGCCGAGGTCGAAGCCCTCGGTGTCGACCCGACGGAGAGCAAGGTCACCGAAATCGTCGAAAAGCGCCTGCGCGAAGAGATCCGCCGCGGTGTGCAGACCATCCAGTATCAGGTCGTGACGCTTTTGACCACCAACGGTCAGGCTCCGTTCATCACCGTTTTCATGTATCTCAATGAGGCGCGCAACGAGCAGGAAAAGCGCGACCTTGCCGTCATCATCGAGGAGATGCTCGAGCAGCGCTATCAGGGCGTGAAGAACGAGCAGGGCGTGTGGGTCACGCCCGCCTTCCCCAAGCTCATCTACGTGCTCGAAGAGGACAACATCCACGACGATTCGCCGTACTACTACCTCACGCGCCTTGCCGCCAAGTGCACGGCGCGCCGCATGGTGCCCGACTACATCAGCGAAAAGAAGATGCTCGAGCTCAAGGGCGACGTGTACCCCTGCATGGGCTGCCGCAGCTTCCTGACGCCCGACCGCTTCACCGACGCGGGCGTCGGCAACATCGCAAACGCCGGCAATTACGTCCCCGGCAAGCACAAGTATTACGGCCGCTTCAATCAGGGCGTCGTCACGATCAACCTGCCCGATGTTGCCCTTTCCTCCGGCGGCAATATCGACAAATTCTGGTCCATCTTCGAAGAGCGTCTCGAGCTGTGCCACCGCGCACTGCGCTGCCGCCATGACCGCTTGAAGGGCACGCTCTCCGACGCGGCGCCCATCCTCTGGCAGTACGGCGCGTGCGCGAGACTCAAAAAGGGCGAGCCGATCGATCGGCTGCTCTACGACGGTTACTCCACCATTTCGCTCGGCTACGCGGGCCTTTACGAGTGCGTCAAGTACATGACCGGCAAGAGCCACACCGACCCCAGCGCAACGCCCTTCGCCCTCTCGATCATGCAGAAGATGAACGACAAGTGCGCCGAGTGGAAGAAGCTTGAAAATATCGACTATTC
>ENA-OWPF01002455-OWPF01002455.1-human-gut-metagenome-genome-assembly--contig:-NODE-2455-length-13161-cov-2.938044_pt1 | contig 13161 bp, 12 predicted proteins | sample MGYA00248261_ERZ651840 | MGnify/ENA primary metagenome ERZ651840 (study PRJEB26924, sample SAMEA4378268) | human gut metagenome | biome: human gut; feature: human-associated habitat; material: faeces... | reverse complement strand
CTGCTTTCCGGCAATCGAAAAGTCTGGGCAAGGAGGGCCACCTATAAATCCAACAAGGGAACCATCTTTCTTAGCATCCTCTATGTATTGCTCCAGCTGATGTTTATTCTCGTTAATGTAGCTGTTAACATCTGTATTTGCATATCCATACTTAGGAGGCCTTATCTTCATCATTTTTCTTGAGTATATGTATGCGTCCTGAAAAGGCTTAAAGAACTCATTTACAAACTCTATATCATACCCAGCCTTTTCAAATCCAAGATCGAGGATTCCGCATCCAGCGAAAAAGGAGAAGATTTTCAATTTACGACCTTTTGCCATTTAACTGATACCTCCGTTAGTTTATTGCACTCTTGCCACTTTTTACCCAGGCATCAAGTTCAGAGCATTTGAATTTCCACTGCTTGCCAATCTTATGTGCCGGAACGCCTTTATTATTTCTTATCCATCCGCGTATCGTTCCTGGTTTTACTCCAAGGTATTCTGCGGCTTCATCGATATTTATCCATTTATCCAAATTAACATCTGCCATCTTTTTACCTCCGGTAGACATTTCATCATATACAAAACACCATAATAAAGTATATCACCAAGTCTCGTGATCTTCAATACGTTTCTTGTTATTTGTTTTTGTTTTTTGTCATTTACAGAATTTCAGCAATAACATATCCTCGCTCCTGTTTTTCAATAACAACGTGTCCGCAACCCCTCCCGGAGGCGTCCCGGATGCCCAAGTCGATAAGTTCGGATAGAAAAAAAAGTGATTCCAGCCCTGGGCAGTTGTTTCGCCCCGTGGCGGGAATCCCTTGTTTAAGCCTTTGCTGATTCTCGATGATAATTTTTCTGTCCGTTCCAGTTTCTGTTGCGTAGATATCCACATTGAAGTCACCAACACCGGACTCCGTCTCATCAACGGTTATCGCCAATCCAACGGCATCTGCCAACAGAGTAAGATTATCCTCTTCCGCAAGCCAAGGGGTAAAGTCCAATGCTTCATGCGGCCAGACCTTTCGTAAGTCTTTTATTTCTTTTAACTTCCCTAAATTTATCATGGTACTATTCCTCCTGGTCGCAAGATAATCGTCTTATCCACTCGACCTATTACAAAATCATCTTATCAACTCAACCTTGCCCATTTTCAACCTGTCAACTCAACCCTTGCTTTCTCCTGGCAGCAAGCACTCGTTAGGTTTACGATGACCAGGGCAACAAACACTATCCAAGGGAATGGTTCGTCACACCTCTCGAAATCATTGAAGAAACGATTCAGTTGATTGTAGATGGAAAGATTGAGAATTACCGCTATGACACCGTTCTGCAGCAACTCGTGATGCTACAGACAAGTGCGGAACAGTAATACTGTATCCTCAACCCTACGAGCCAAAACAGCTAATCTGTATTCTCGACCTACCGAAAGCAAATCTGTATTCTCAACCCCTACTGAACAGAGCGGTTGATTTGTTTCCGAGATAACAAAAAAAGGGATTTCCACCGTCCGGCATTTGATTGCCTGGATAGTAGAAATCCCTTTATTTCTGGGCATTTTCGCCCTTTATTTGCTTACTCTTGACATCAATACTACGGTCTCAACATGCTCCGTCGCCGGAAACATATCAAATCCTACTGCTTCCTTCGCCTTATACCCCAGCTTCTTCATATAAGCCAGATCTCTTGCCAATGTCTCTGGGTTGCAGGAAACATAAACTACTTTTTTCGCTCCCATCTTTGCAATGGAATCCATGAACTCTTCGGTACTTCCGCTTCTCGGGGGATCCATGATGACTACGTCGGCTTTTTCACCAGCCTCTGCCATATTGACCAGGAAACGGCCGGCATCATTGCAGAAGAAACGGATATTGGATATCTGGTTCATTTTGGCGTTGTTGATGGCATCCCGGACTGCATCCTGGTTTAATTCCACGCCGATCACATTTCCGGCCTTTTTGCTTGCAATAATACCAATAGTTCCTATACCACAATACGCATCCACAACTGTCTCTTTTCCAGTCAGTCCAGCCAGTTCCAGAGCCTTTGTATACAATTTCTCCGTCTGGACCGGATTTACCTGATAGAACGAACGGGAAGAAATACGGAAGCTACAGCCGCACAGCGTATCCACAATATATCCTTTTCCATACAGCACATGCTCCTTTTCCCCCAGTACCATGCTGGTTCCCCGTCCATTGATATTCTGGACAATGGTGGTGATCTCCGGATGTTTCTCTCTTAATGCCTTTACGAAATTATTCTTTGACGGAAATACAGGAGAAGCTGTTACCAGTACCACCATGATCTCCCCACTTTCAAAGCCTCTGCGGATCAGCACATGGCGCAGCAGGCCATAACCTGTATCTTCATCAAATGTACGGATCTTAAAAGACTTTAACATGCCGCGAATAGTGCCAATGATCTCATCTGCCTTCTGGTCTTCGATCATGCACTTCTCCACAGGTACTACATTATGAGTATTTTCCTGATAAATACCGGAAATAATATTGCCCCTTCTATCCCTGTCAAATACAGCATGAACTTTGTTTCTATAATAAAACGGATCTTCCATTCCTATCATGTCTTTTACAGGACAGATTCCCTTCAACAACGTTTCCAGACGCTTTCTTTTCGTCTTTAACTGCTCTGCATAAGGCATATCCAGCATCTGACATCCGCCGCACTGACGCATAACAGGACACATGCTCTTTTTAGCGTTCTTCTTTCCCTTTTCCACGTTCTGGCCAGACTGCTGTTTCAGAACCGGTTTTCCAAACTTTGCCGCCTTCTGTTTCTGCTCTGGCCTTTGCTTCTGCTCTGGCCTTACCCCTTTCACTGCTCTGCTTTCCGGTCTTTTATTTTCCCTTTTGGGGATTCCCTGATTTTTGCCTTCCTGTACTTGTTTTCCCTGTATTCTATTTTCCTGGGATTTATTCCCTTGAACTTTCTTTTCCTGTTTTTTCTTTCCCTGCACGTTTTTTTCCTGCATTTTTACACCTTTTTCATTCATATCCTATCGACAATTTATTCCTTCGCTCTTATAATCGTACTTATCAACATCCTAAAACAATGAGGTGATATTTATGAGCGAAACATCCACATCACAAGATCCCGTTTCTTATTACATTGACCATACTATATACACTGGCCGACCGGCAGATACTACCGACCGTCTTCCAAAGGAGATACGCACCTATGACCTGTTAGACTCCCTTGGGATCACCTATACCCGTGCAGACCATGACACACTACCCACTATGGAAGCATGCCAGGAAGTAGGTAAGCTTTTAGGCATTGAGATCTGCAAAAACCTATTTCTTCGCAATACCCAGAAAACCGCCTTCTATCTGCTGATCCTTCCAGGCAGCAAAAAGTTCAAAACAGCCGCTCTCTCCAAGCAGATCGGCAGCGCCCGCCTTTCCTTTGCCGAACCGGAATTTATGGAACAGCTGATGGATCTGACTCCCGGTTCGGTTACGGTTCTGGGGCTTATGAATGATGCCGAAAATAAGATCCGCCTTCTCATTGACCGGGACGTAATAGAAAATCATGCTTTTATCGGCTGTCACCCCTGTATTAACACCTCCAGCCTTAAACTAAAAACACAAGATCTGATTACAAAAATTCTGCCTGCCATCCATCACGACTATACTCTGGTAGACCTTCCGGATGTAAAATAAGTCTGTTATCCATAAAAAAGAGACGCATTCCTCGCCTAAACAGCGTGAAACGACGTCTCTTTCTATTTACACAGTTACATTACAAAATGCTCCGAAAATATGGAAGATGCTTCCAAATCTCTATTCCTCCTGTATTAAATCGCAGCCGTTACCTTCTTAAGCCACTCCTTCTCGTCCCCTTCCAGATACGGACTGATCTTCTCATAAACCTCTTTATGATATGCATTAAACAGCTCCACATCCCGCTCTGTCATCAGGTTCTTGTCCACTGCGTCCACATCAATAGGGACAACGGTCAGGAATTCAAATTTCATAAACTGACCGTATTCATTCTTCTCATCCTTTTTGCAGAGAATCAGATTTTCCGTACGGATTCCATGCTTTCCTTCGATATACAGTCCCGGCTCGTCCGAGGTAATCATTCCCTCCTCCAATATTCCGTTGTCACAGCGCTCCGGAACCATTTTGAAACGGATTCCGTTGGGGCGCTCATGGACACTTGAAAGATATCCCACACCATGTCCGGTTCCGTGGTCAAAATTCAGTCCCCTGCTCCAGAATGGCTCTCTTGCCACATAATCCAGGCTTAAGCCTCTGCAGCCGTATAAAAACCGTACTGCCTGAAGGCGGAGCATACTGATGAGAACCAGGGTAAAATGCTCCTTTTCTTCTGCTGTCAGTTCTCCCAGTGCAATGGTTCTTGTGATGTCTGTGGTTCCCTCATAGTACTGGCCGCCGGAATCCACCAGATAAAAGCTTTTTGCATCTAAAACTGCATTGCTTTCCTCTGTAGCGGAATAATGGCACATGGCCGCATTGGGGCCGTAGGCAGAAATGGTATTGAAGCTGGGCTCAATATATCCCTCCTGCTCCTTTCTGAAGCCCTCCAGCTTTTCAGACGCACTCATCTCTGTAATGGTTTCTTTTCCAATCTGATGCTTTAACCAGTACATAAACCTGGTTACTGCAATGCCGTCCTTAATATGGGCCTTCTTCTCATTCTCCACTTCCACCGGATTCTTTTTAGCCTTTGCCTCTGACGTAGGGTTCATCCGGTCAATGATCTCATTCTGCGCTGCCATAGCCTGATACAGGGCATAATTTCCCTTCTCCCGCTCAAACAGCACCTTTTCTCCCTGAAGCGCTCCTGCTTCCTTATAGATATCATTATATGGAAGAATCACAACACCCATAGACTCCAAGTATCCACAAATCTCATCATTAAGAACAGCTTCATTGATGAACAGACGAACGTCCTCCATAGTAATCATCACATAGGAAAGTACCACAGGGTTGTAAGAAATATCATTTCCCCTGATATTTAACAGCCATGCAATATCATCCAGCGTTGTAAGCACATGAACCGTGGCATGAACCTTTTTCATAGCGGCTCTTACATCTGCAATCTTATCTGCCGCAGGCTTTCCAGCATACTTTTTCTCCAGAATCCAGGCCGGTTCACTTGAAAGCTCCGGGCGCTCCTGCCAGATCATTCCCACCAAATCCTCTGTGCAGGCAATACGGGCACTCTTTTCCCTTAAATTTTTCTCCAGGCTTAAACCGGTAAGTGAATTTACTACCCTTCCGTCAAAGCCCAGACAGCCGCCCTCCGGTACATTTTCCTCCAGATATTCCTGTACAGACGGAACGCCCTCCTGCCCCATTTTCATCATTTTTACACAGCTGCCTTTTAATTCTGCGGCAGCCTGAACAAAGTATCTTCCGTCCACCCACAGACATGCCTCGTTCATGGTAATTACCGCTGTACCTGCTGATCCGGTAAATCCGGTAAGATATTTTCTGCATTTGAAATATTCTCCCACATACTCGGATTCATGGAAATCAGCCGTAGGCACCAGATAGGCATCCATCCGGTATTCCTTCATTTTCTCTCTTAAGCTCTGGATTCTTTCATCTGTTATATGCATCCTTTTTCCTCCTGTCTCTTTCCTTAAGCCTTTCTCAGCGCATCCTCAATGGCTGCACCTATGCCTTCATTATACGTCGGTTGGGCCCGCATTGCAAATGACATCTGCTCTGCTGTCAGTCCATTTGCGATTGCAGTGGCAATTTCCCCAATCATATCCGTTGCCCTGGGGCACATCATCTGTGCTCCTACAATGGTATTGCTGTAGGCTTCAAACACCAGACGGATAAAGCCGTCCTGTTCCCCTGAGATAATGGAACGTCCATTTTCCTCCATGGAAAAATGACCACATCGCACCTTAAGCCCCCGCAGGCCCGCTTCCTCCTCCGTAAGGCCAACGGTAGCAATCTCCGGATCCGTATAAATACAGTTAGGCACAATGGGAAGGGAAACATACATACCGCTGGGTACTGACTGAAGCCGTATAGTATGAGGACGGCCGGCAATTTTTTCCACCACATATGTACCCTGGGCTGCCGCTACATGGGCCAGCTGAATATCTGCACACACATCTCCGATGGCATAAACACCGGGTTCACTTGTCTCAAACCCCGGTGAAACCGCAATTTTCCCATTTTTCATCTCAAGGCTCACATCCGGTCCGCAAAGCCCCTGTACATTCGGTTTACGGCCAATGGCCATCAAAACCTGACCTGCTCTGGTTCGGATGGGTTCACCTCCTTTGTTGGGGGTAATGACGCAGTTTAAGCCATTTTCCCCCTGTGACAGCTCCGTAACAGTAGAATCGCAGTAAACCTGGATTCCTTTCCTGCGCAACACACGCTCAAGAGCCGTTGACATCACATCATCCATAGGGGCCATGAGATGCTTTTTCTTCTCCACAATGGTTACATTGGAACAGAGATTGTTAAACAGGGTGGCAAATTCCACAGCGATCACTCCGCCTCCCATGATGGTCAGCCGATCGAAATTCCAGCTTTTAGCCGCCAGAAGCCGGTCGCTGTTCCACACTCCAGGAAGATCTGCTCCGGGAATCTCATTCATCATCGGAACCGCTCCCGCTGCCAGGATCACCGTCTTACCCTCAAAAAATTCCCGGCCTCCCTCTGCCAGCTCTACCTCCACCGTACGTCCCCGGCGCAGTGTGCCTTTTCCGTATATTACCTCCACATGATTCTTCTCAAACAGTCCCTCTACACTTCCTCTGTACCGGTCCACTGCCTTCTTTTTGTAAGACTGCATTTTTTGAAAATCAAAGGAAATAAAATCGGTAGACACGCCAAATTCATCACAGTTCTGCATCATCCGGAACATACCGGAAGCATACAAAAGCGCTTTGGTTGGAATACATCCCCTGTTTACACAGGTACCGCCTATTTTCTTCGTCTCAATCACAGCCACCTTAAGTCCAAACTCCGTTGCCTTAAGGGCGGCTGTATAGCCTCCCGGCCCGGCGCCGATTACTATTACGTCAAACTGTTTTGCCATCTCATTCCTCCTCATATCCATCCAAAATGCCGGCAGGCATTCCATACCCCGTCCCGGTCAATGGGATCTGTCACATAATCGGCAGCCGCCTTCAGTTCCTCCACGGAATTACCCATGGCAATCCCGATTCCCGCCCTGGAAACAATCTCAAAATCATTCATACTATCCCCAAAAGCCACTGTTTGTGACAGATCCATTCCGTAATACTCACAGAGGCGCTTTAACCCCTCTGCCTTGGACGCCTCATTTTCCACTACATCTGCCCCGGTTTTTCCTGCAAACATGAAAAACTTACATTCCGGAAAATGCTCCTCAAGCTCTCTCACGCAATCCGGGCCTCCTATATAGGCCAATGTCCGCACCGGAAGCTCCAAAAGCTTCATAGGATCCTCAAAATGGCGGCTGGTCTCTCCCCAGCGCAGCACATCGATCCGCTCTACCTCCTCGGGCGCAGTATAATAATCCCCATTCTCCATCGTTACGCCAAGAGCAATCCCTCGCTCCTTCCCAAATGCCAGCAGACGTTTCAAAAGCTTCTTGTCCATAGTATGCTCATACAATGTCTTCCCTTCCGCAACTACACGGGTGCCGTTCATATGGATTACCGCATCCGGCTGGAGCTGATCCCTGTACCCAACACTCAGGGGCAGATCCATATTTCGTCCGCTGGCAATCACGATCACATTATCTTTTCTCAAAATTTCCAGCGCCTTAAGAGCGCTTTCTGTAATTTTCCATGTCTTATGATCCAAAAGGGTCATATCCAGATCAAAACTGACGATCCGTTTTCTCATTCTGTCCATTTTCTCTGTCCTTTCCTGTCCTAAGCCAGTTTTATCCAGCAATGTATTTCATAAAAAACATATTTTTTCGTAAAAATACTTTTCAAAATGAAAAATATATGCTATACTACAATAGTTCGTTCGACACGGAGTATGGCGTAGCTTGGTAGCGCGCTCGGCTGGGGGCCGAGAGGTCGCAGGTTCAAATCCTGTTACTCCGATTTTTCCTTTAAAATCAAGGGTTTTCGATGATTTTTGTCATCGAAAGCTCTTATTTTTTTGATTACCCTTTCGCTAATTTTCATTTGCCTGCATCTATTTTAAATATATCTTACCATTCCCTATAAAAGATTGCAATATTTCAATATTCTGGTTTTTCATATTGGTTTAAATCCCTGTTTTCATAAATACAACGCTTACCATTTCTCAGCCAGACTCTGCATCAAAGAAAATGCTGCAAAAAAACATGAGTACTACAAAATACTAAAAAACTGCAGCTTCGGTTATAACGTTGTTCCTGATAAGGTAACATTATAACCGAAGCTGCTCAAATAAAACCAATCAATGAAAACCGCCGCAAAACACAGCAAACTTTCAGTTTCCAGTTTTTGAAATTCATATATCAGACAATCGTCACATACTCATAATCACAATATCCCTCTGAGTTCTTATTTTCTTTGGAACAGGACCACAGGCAAAGCTTTGCCCCCGTCCAGGTAGCCCGGCTCAGCGGAAATTTCTCTTGAATCTGTGTAAAATGCACACCATCCGTGGAATACGAAAATTTGTAGGTTTTATCGTCTGATAAACTCATGGAAAGCCATAATACATTTCCTTCCAGTTTACTGGAGAACACAAGCCTCTCTTCTGCCTCTCCATGGAACATTTTTTCTGTAACAATTCCCCTATAACAGCGAATCTCCATCTTCTCTCCTGTGCTGTAGAGTCCGGCATATCCATAGATATGTCCTTCCACTCCTATCCCACCGAAGTCTCCCGCTTCTTTCCCTGTAAGCTCCATCTTAACTGTCATGGTCAGCTCTTTTTTCTGTGGGATCTGAGTCAACACATTGGGCGCGTACCACAAATAATTCTCCCGCTCCGGATTTTTCCAGCAAAAAAGCCTTAAATAACCTGGTCGGTCCGTCAGTGAATAGTAAGCACTGTTTGGATTAGCCTGCCACTGCCATTGAAGTCCCAGATGTTTTTCCTCAAAATCATCCGACTGGGCAATGGCATATGACGGCATATCCTCTTCTGGCATATACCAGCTTTCCACTGGTTCCCCAATTCCATCCCCATTTTGATCCTGACCAATGAACGGCCATCCATCTGCAAAACACATAGGCTGAAGATGAACGATGCGTCCCAGTTCGATCACATCCTGAAAATGAATAAACCAGTCTCGTCCATCTGAGGAAGTAACCCATCCGCCCTGATGAGGGCCATTAACTGCTGAATTTCCCTGATGCATTACAATTTTGTACTCATACGGTCCATAAACGGAACGAGAACGAAGGCAAGACTGCCATCCATCTTCCACTCCGCCGGAAGGCATAAGAATATAATAATATCCATTTTTTTTATACATCTTCGGCCCCTCTGTGGTAGGAGCTATCTGTTCTCCGTCGAAAATCAGTTTTGGTTCAGAAAGCAAACCACGGCAGTTGGGATCTATTTCCACCATAGAGAGGCGGTGTTTCATTCCACAACGGCTTTTAGCATAGGCAAAAACCATATATGCCTTCCCATCTTCATCCCAGAACGGACATGGATCGATCCATCCCTTAGACTTACACAGAAGATTCAGTTCAAATTCCCCATAGGGATCTCTGGAACGGGCTACCAGAATGCCCTCATCTACTAAAGGAATGAATACGAAGAAAGTTCCCTCATGGTACCGGATCGAAGATGCCCATGTACCTGATCCATGAGAAGGAAAATCATATTTTTCAAAAGGAAGTGAGGAAACACAATGGTTAATCAGCTCCCAATGTACCAGATCCTTTGAATGCAGCAAAGGCACTCCTGGAAGGTAGGTAAATGAAGATGACACCATATAATAGTCTTCTCCGACCCGAATTACATCCGGATCAGAATAATCAGCATATAAAATTGGATTCTGATATTGCTGCATATTCAATTTCCTCCTTTACCCTTTCAGACCAGAAGTAGCAATTCCCTCTACAAAATACTTCTGGGCTGCAAAAAACAGAATGATCAACGGAATTACAGATACCAGCGCCATGGCCATAACCTGGTTCCACTGAATATTGGATGTTACGTCAATGCTGACTCTAAGAGCCAGAGACAGTGGAAACTTGGATACAGTATTAATATAAATATTGGTATTGAAGAAATCATTCCATGTCCATAGGAACTGGAACAGTCCTGCTGAAAACAGGGCCGGCTTTAACAATGGAAGAAGAATCTTCATAAAACACTGGAAAGGACCACAGCCGTCAATATAAGCAGATTCATCCAGATCTCTGGGAAGTCCTCTTAAAAACTGCACCATCATAAACACAAAAAACGGATAGCATGCTACTGCTGCGGGAGCATAAAAGGTCATATAGGAATCCAGCCAGCCCAGCTTGTTAAACAAGGCATAGCGCGGAATGATAATAACAGCATTTGGCAGCATCAGAGTTGCTATCAGCACCATAAACAGCGCCTTGTTTCCTGGAAAATCGAAACGTGCAAAACCATAAGCCACAATAGAACAGGATACCAAAGTCAAAAAGGTTGTAGGAACCACCAAAGCAAACGTATTGATAAAATACTGAGCATAGGTATAAGTTCCCGTTGTCTTCCATCCTTTCACAAATGCTTCAATCACCCAGCTCTCTGGCAGAAGGCGCAGACTTCCAAAAATTTCATTGTTTGTCTTAAAACAGGCAAAAAACATCCATATAACCGGAAAGAGCATAGCTACACCGCCGATAGCCAGAAAGGTGTAGGTAAACCCATTTTTTATTCTTTTCTCTCTCATGGCTTCCTCCTAATTATCATAATAAACCCACTTCTTTGAAGTAGCAAACAGCACTGCAGTCATGATCAGGATCACAATGAACAGAATCCAGGAAGTGGCACATGCATACCCCATCTTGAAATATTTAAAAGCATCTGTATACAACTTCATACCCAGAACGTAGGTACCTTTGTTTGGTCCTCCGTTCGTAACTACAAAAGCAGAGGTGAAATTCTGCAGGGCAGTAATCAGCTGCATAATAATATTGAAAAATGCGATGGAGGTAATCATAGGGAGGGTGATCTTGAAAAACATTCTCAGTTTGGATGCCCCATCAATTCTGGCAGCCTCGTAAAGTGACTGCGGAACCTGTTTTAAGGCTGAAAGAAACAATACCATGGAGGAACCGAACTGCCAGATCTCCAGCATACATATGGTAACTAACGCCATATCTGGTGTCCCCAGCCATTTCACTGGTTCAATATTAAAACAGCCTAGAAGACTATTTACAAAACCATCGTTCATAAACAGCACCTTCCACAAAATTGCCACAGCTACGGAACCGCTGAGCAGAGACGGAATATAATATACTGTACGAATAAAATTAATCCCCTTTAAATTTTTATTTAAGATTACTGCAATGATCAGAGCAAGTACAACCTTTCCAGGTACTGTAATGAACGTATATTTCAAAGTAACAATTAGTGAATTCCAAAATTCCTTATCTTTCGTAAAAAGCTTTATATAATTAGCAAATCCCACAAATTCCGGCTTGCTGAAAATATCATAATCTGTAAATGAATACACCAGGGAGCAAATAAATGGATACAGCTGGAATAACAGAAATCCGAATATCCAGATACTCACATACATGAATCCAATCTTATTCCGTTTGGTCCAGCCTCCGTGCATGGATCCTGACTTTGCGCCTTTTTTTGCCATCTTGTCCTCCTTATCCCTGAAACGGCCCGGGAATGATACCCGAGCCGCCTGCAGATCCTTTTTATCTCATATTTCCGTTGCTGCTTTTTACTGTTAATCCAAAGCACTCAGATAATCATTTAAGAGTTCAATGGCATTATCAGCTGCCTCTTCAGGAGTGCTCTGTCCGTAAGCAATGCTTTCTACTATTTCCTCCTGAATCGCGTAAACCTCGGCACTTGTGGTATACCCCTTGTCACTCTTTCCATTTAATCCTGCAGACAAATCGACAGCCTTTACCACAGTCTCATCTAACAGCCCCTTATCTGCACATAAGCTTCTGCCAGTTGTAGTTGGCGGAATACTTCTTACATCCTTTAATGTCTCCTGGGCAGTTTCATTATTATAGAAGTAGTTTAAGAATTCCACGGCCTCTTTTGCATGGGGCGAATTCTTATTTACGGTCATATACTGTGGCGTATCTGCAAAGAAACCATCATTAATGCGGTCATCTGCCATTGGCATCTGCACAACCGTACACTCCGCTTCAGAAATAGCATCCATCAGCAAATTAATGTTAGAGGATGCACCATAACCGAATACAAACTTTCCATTCATCCATTTTGGATTCGTATGAATCTGTCCTTTAAATGTAGCACTGTCCTCAGCAGGCTCAAATACACCCCAATCATAGCAATCCTTAATGTATGTAAGAGCCTCTACGAGTTCATCCCTTGTAAATCCAAGCTTCTTTTCACTGTCGATAATAAAGGAATTTCCTGTTTTCTGACGAAGATAAGGCCGCAGTACATACTCACATAAAATATGGGTATCTACGTTCATATAGTAGTACTCTGGATTTTCTGCATGAAGCTTCTTGCCGTCCTCTAACATACTCTCCCATGTGATCTGTTTTGACAGATCCACACCACAGACATCCGCAGCCTCTGTGTTAGCCACAGTTGCCAGACAGGACATACCGGTTGGAAGTGCTAACAGCTTTCCATCAAATGTACCAAACTGATCAATAAAGTTTTTATCAAAACCGGATGTATCAAAAATATCCTTGTACTCATAAAAATCCACAAAGAAATCACCTCTTGACACAAAATCCGGCAAAGAATCCACATTCTGCTGCATAATATCCGGTGCAGTACCGTTTGCCAGCATGGTAGAAACCTTATCAATGTAACCCTGATCTGAGTTCATCTCAGCCTCAATTCTGATCTCGGGATGAAGCTTCTGGTACTGGTCAATTACTGCCAGCGTTGCCTCATTTCTCTCATCGCCGCCCCACCACATAAAACGCAGTGTAATCTGCTCTTGAGAAGCAGTCTCACTCTTCGCACTCTGATCTTCCGTTTTGGTATCAGAAGCAGTGTTTGCCGACGGTTCATTGGTACAACCTGTAAGAACACCAGCCGTCATTATCCCCGCCATCAC
>ENA-OWPF01002446-OWPF01002446.1-human-gut-metagenome-genome-assembly--contig:-NODE-2446-length-13186-cov-3.567664_pt1 | contig 13186 bp, 10 predicted proteins | sample MGYA00248261_ERZ651840 | MGnify/ENA primary metagenome ERZ651840 (study PRJEB26924, sample SAMEA4378268) | human gut metagenome | biome: human gut; feature: human-associated habitat; material: faeces... | reverse complement strand
AAAATAACGATGAAGAGTCATCGTTAGATTTAGACATTTCTGAAATAGACTTCTAAAGCATAAAAAAGTATGGGGTGAGATTCACCCCATACTACGTGATAATTAAAATATAGGAAACCCCTAGTTATTTTAAATTACCGTTATCTCTTAAGCCCTTAACAACACAAGGCTTTCCTAGTTATTTTCCTGATATACTCTATTATCTAAATGTACAAAACGTTCTTTGATTTCCTGTGTACGTCCCTTATTCCAGAAGTTATCACCAAGATAACCACATGTTCTACGACACACATTTAATGTCTTATGGTTTCTATTACCACAGTTAGGACAATACCATTCATTATTTTCATCTAATAGGATTTCTCCAGAGAAGCCGCATTCCTGACAATAGTCAGACTTAGTATTGATTTCAGCATACTGGATTGTTTCATACATATAGTTGATTAATTCTTTCATGGCATCAAAGTTGTTTGTCATATTAGTCACTTCTACATAACTAATAGCCCCTCCAGAAGAAATCTTCTGGAACTTTGCTTCAAAGCCTAATTTAGAGAATGCATCAATCTGTTCTCTTACATTGACATGATAAGAGTTAGTAATATAGTCTTTATCTGTTACACCAGGTACGACTCCAAATCTCTTCTTTAATGCACGTGCTAATGTATACGTAGTAGATTCTGCAGGTGTACCATATAAGGCAAATCCTAAACCTGTATCCTTCTTCCATTTGTCACATGCATTTCTTAATTTCTGCATGATTTCAAGAGCTAATGCATCGCCTTCTTCAGAAGTTTGAGACTGACCAATTAATGCGACTACACATTCATATAAGCCAATATAACCTAATGATAATGTAGAATAACAAGTATCTAATAATGAATCAATCTTTTCTCCTGGTTTTAATCTCGCAATGGCCCCATACTGCCAATGAATTGGAGAAATATCTGAAGGAGTACCCTTTAAGCTTTCATGTCTTAACATTAATGCTTCATAACATAAATCTAGACGTTCATCTAGAATCTTCCAGAATGAATCCATATTCTTATTTGCTGATAAACCAACATCAGTTAAGTTAAGTGTAACTACACCCTGGTTAAAACGACCATACCACTGATATTCACCTTTTTCATTCTTCCATGGAGATAAGAATGAACGACATCCCATACAAGGGAATACTTGTCCTTCATAGTTTTCTCTCATGATCTTTGCGCTGATGAAATCAGGCATCATACGCTTAGATACACATTTAACCGCTAAATCTGTTAAATAACGATACTGTGAATCTTCAGGGACATTATTATCATCTAATACATAAAGTAATTTAGGGAATGCTGGAGTGACATAAGCACCCACAGGATTCTTCATACCGATATATCTCTGTTTTAAGATTTCTTCAATTAATAAAGCTGTTTCTTCAATATAGTCTGGTTCTTCTCTTAAATACATGAAAATAGATAAGAATGGAGCCTGACCATTGGTAGTAGAGAATGTATTGATCTGATACTGGATAGTCTGTACACCTGCTTTGATTTCTTCATGAAGACGAGACTTTGCGATTTTTTCAATCTGTTCTTCAGTATAATCAATACCTACTTCTTTACCTTCTTTTCTTACAGCCTTTAAGTGTTTCTTATATGAGACACGTACATAAGGTGCTAAATGAGAAATAGAGATTGTCTGTCCTCCATACTGACCATTAGCCACCTGCTGAACAATCTGAGTTGCAACAGTACATGCTGTCTGTAAAGACTTAGGTGTTTCAATCAATTTATCATTAATAACTGTACCATTCGCAAACATATCCTTTAAGTTTACTAGATCACAGTTATGCATCTTCTGGATATAGTAATCCATATCATGGAAATGAATAATACCATCATCATGTGCCTGTACAATCTTTGGTGGTAATAACAAACGGCGGCAATAGTCTCTAGAAAATTCACCAGCAATCAAGTCTCTCTGAGTCGCAAGAACTGTCGCATCTTTATTAGAGTTTTCATCCATTGCTTCTTTATTAGTCTGATTAACAATACCATAAATCGCATTATCAATTGTATTTGTTTCTCTCTGGAATTCTCTTACTTTACGATAGCCTTCATAAGCCTTGGCAGTTAGTACTTCTCCCTTTTCAATTAACTTTTCAAAAACCTGTCCTTCAATACGATAAATGCTGATAGATGCTGCTCCACTTGATTTATGCCAGTCTTCAATTTCATGTGAGATCTTAGATGCAATTTCAGGTTTCACAATACCGCTGCCATAGCGCATAGCCTTTAAAATCGCATTTTCAATCTTACTTCCATCAAAGGCTACCTTTGAGCCATCTCTCTTGATTACCTCCATGTTATTTACCCTCCTCATAAGAAAATCTATTAGGATGAAATACCTAATAGATTTTTTCTAATTCTATATTAGTCTAAATTAGTTGCACATGCAACTAATATGCTTGAGATAAAAAAATATCTCACAAATAATTTATTAGCATGAAAAAATGTTGAATTTATCAACGTTTTTTTGATTACTGATAAACATCAGGAATGTTTACCCTTAAACAGTATAAAAACCCACGAGCCTAATGTCAAGCATTTCTCATGGGTTTCTTTTTTTCGCAATGTTGAAAGCGAATTAACCTAAATCTTCACCATTGCTTGCAACAACTTTCTTATACCAGTCAAATGAATCTTTCTTGCTTCTTACTAGTGTACCGCTTCCATCGTTATTACGATCTACATAAATAAATCCATAACGCTTCTTCATTTCACCTGTTGTGAAAGAGACGCAGTCAATGCAGCCCCATGGTGTATAGCCCATTAAGTCTACACCATCAATTTCTACAGCTTTCTTCATCTGTTCAATATGTGCTCTTAGATAATCTACACGATATGGGTCATGACAGCTGCCATCTTCTTCCTTCTTATCAATTGCACCAAAACCATTTTCTACAATAAATAATGGTTTTTCATATCTTTCATACATCTGATTTAATGCATAACGTAAACCTTCTGGATCGATTGCCCATCCCCAGTCAGACACTTTAATAAATGGGTTAGCCACAGAATGTTCACTAGAACCATCTAATGACTTAGAAACATCCTTATGTGCTGTAGAGTCTACAGTATTAGTCATGTAATAAGAGAATCCGATATAATCTACTGTACCTGCAGCTAAAGCTTCTTTATCTTCTTCAGTAATATCTAACTTAAAGCCCTTGTTTTCAAACATCTTTAAAGCATAACGTGGATAATGGCCACGGCACTGTACATCACAGAAGAACCATCTCTGATGCATCATTTCAGTAGATAATACCATATCTGCTGGACGGCAAGAGAATGGATAAATAGGAACCATCGCAATCATATTACCGATTAAGAAGTTAGGATTGATTTCATGACCAATCTTCACTGCCTTTGCACTGGCTACTAATTCATAATGACCACACTGATACATTGCTTCTTCTGGATTATCATAGTTTCCAAAATGTGCACCACTGTTAGTCCATCCAAAAATATCATTCTTATAGTTCATCTGGTTATTGATTTCATTGAAAGTCATCCAGTATTTAACTTTATCTTTATATCTCTTGAAACATACTTCAGCAAACTTCACAAAGAAATCAATAGTCTTTCTGTTCATGAATCCGCCATATTCTTTTGCAAGATGATAAGGCATTTCAAAGTGAGATAATGTGATAACTGGTTCAATACCATATTTTAATAATTCATCAAATACATCATCATAGAACTGTAATCCTTCTTCATCCGGCTGTTCTTCATCTCCTAACGGGAAAATACGTGTCCAGGCAATAGATGTTCTAAAGCATTTAAAGCCCATTTCTGCGAACAGCTTGATATCTTCCTTGTAATGATGATAGAAATCAATACCGATGTGGTTTGGATAATATAATCCTTCCTTTACTCCATCAGTAATCACACGTGGTGTTGATACGTTGCCACCTGTCATTACATCAGCAACACTCAAACCTTTAGTAGTGTCTAATACACCACCTTCAAACTGGTGAGCTGCTAAAGCACCACCCCATAGGAAATCCTTTGGTAAACTCATATATGTCCTCCTTTAATATACTCTAGTGCGCATTTTTCTAATGCTCGATATTTTTTTAATATCTCTAGATCTTCTATTTTTATTTTATCAAAGCTTCTTTCAATATAGTGATTTTTTTCAATATATGATTTACTTTCATCAAAATAAAGATCAAATATAAAAGCGATATAAGAAATCCACATATCTAGATGTGTTTTTCTTGTAGGCGCATAAATAAGTTGATGTTTACAGAACTGTTGATAGACTTCATCCGTTATAGATTCTTTTCCTGCTTCCTCATAAGTCACACCTAGTAAGACTGTATCCTTTTCTACATCTTTAACACGAAAATGATCTAATTTATCTGTATCTCTAATCATATGTATGTAAAAGAGTTCTTCTTCACTAAAGCCTTCTTCTACTTTGTATTTATTATGCTGTTCTATAGCATTTTTAATAATTGTGTCATATGTATCTTCTTCTATGAATTCTCTAATCAGCCCCTCTTCAAATAATATATGAGAAGAATACATTGCATGATCCACTGTTTCTCTATCTATGAAAGAATGATAAATACGAAACTGTTCAAAACGACCTATATCATGCAATAGGCCGATTAATAGACATAAGTCTTTTTCTTCTTTTTTCCCTTTCATATCACATAATTCCCCCATGACTTCCATCACTTTATAGGAATGAACATATTTAAGATGAATATGCGGGATAGAGAGATCATAACGATTGACATAACGATCAAACGCATTTTTCGCATGATCTAAATTAATCATGGAGAACCTCTAATACCTTTTTCAAATCATCAAGAGGAACCTGTCCTGGTGCACTCGCATCCTTAGCTGTCGCAAAGGTCATACATGAACCAAAGTATTCCCCCATCATACGTGACAGACGTCCAAGTTTACCCATGGACATCGTAATGATAGGTCTTCTTAAATGTTGACTAGAATAGAGTGTCGCTTCTAGAAGTGTTAATAGATCTTCTTTACTTTCAGGCATAACCGCAAGCTTAGGTAAATCAGCCCCTAATATTTCCATCTTTTCTAGTGTTTCCTGCATATCTTCTCTTGATGGTGTATCTTCAAAATGATGTTCACTCATAATAACATGAACACCCTTCTTATGAGCATACTGAACAAGCACCATCACAGATTCATATCCCTGTGATAACTCAATATCTACTAGATCCACATGAGCATCACAGATTTCTTTAATACAATGCATATACTCTAGAGAAGTAAGTTCTCCTTCTCCTCCTTCACTCACAGTACGGATTGTACCTAATACAAGTTTATCTGTATATTTCTTGATTTCTTCTAATACATCTGTGAGATGTCCTTCTTTTAATCCTTCATAGAAATCAAGTCTAATTTCTACTATATCATAATCAAGATTCTTGTAAGAATCTAAAGTATCAATAATACCTTCTTTCGTTGTATCTACAATAGGAAGACAAATCTTAGGTGTTCCTTCCCCAAACACAACATTCTTTATATCTAATACATTATGCTTCGTGATGACAGGCATATAAAAACCCCCTTATTTCTCTTAATGTTTTATCATATTGATCCCCCAGCAAGAAGTGTGGTGAATTCTTAATGACCTTATGTACACAATAAGGCAATGATGACTGAATAAAAGTGAAATCCGAATCCTTGATTACATCATGTTCACCAGATAGTAATAAAGCAGGAATCTTGAGTTCTGATAAATAGTCTGCAGTAAAATGTGGTTCCTTTGTCATAAATGAGATGAGCTTAAAACGTATTCTAGATCTCTTATCATAGATACAGAATATTGGTAATAAGAGTAATGTCATATACATATGGAGACGATAATACCACTTAATACCTTTTGGAGTGGCATTAGGTGAAAGAAGTACCATATGTTTTAAGCGTTCATCTTTACCTGCTAGTGTGAGTGCAATATTCGCACCATCACTAAAACCAACGACATCATAAGCTTCTAGATCTAATTCATTTGCGACATCCATCACATCCTGAGCCATACGGTCTAGTGTTAAAGGACCACTTTTAATAGATTTACCATGATAACGTGAATCCATTGCGATGAGTTGATAGTCATTTTCTAGATCTTTAATTAATTGATCATATATTTTTCTATTTTCCTGATTACCATGTAATAAGATGATCGGGTAACCATTTCCATGTACTTCATAGGATATATTCATAGCATTACCTCACTTTGACCCCATTATAACACATATTAAACAACTATGAAAAAAGTGACTTGTTAATGCGTTTAACAGTTACTCTCATCAACAATCAAAATAACAACGATATATACAATGTTTTTCTAATATCATACAGTGCAGGAAATGTAGTAATATTCATAAAAAAAGACTTGAAGAACTAAACATTCCTCAAGTCAACAGTCGTTTAAAACTCTTTATTTAATTTTTTTATCATTAATAAACTTACTAATGCAAGCACAGTATAAACTAAAGCATAATCCTCAACCCCTGTTTTCACAGTTGAATTATCTTTCTTTGTAGTATCTGTCTTTTCAACTGATGTATTTGTTTTTTTATCATCAGTATTTGGTTTAACAGTTGGAGTGCTAGGCTTCTGTTCATTTGTGTCTGGCTTGATTTCTGGCGTGCTTGGCTTTTCTTCAGGTGTAGGTTTTTCAGGTTCCACAGGAGTTACTACTTCATCCTTCTCTACAACGATGTAGTATGTATAGCCAGTAGTAAAGTCTATTCTTGTATCATCAACTGTATCAAGTTCCTTTGTCTTCCCATTAGATGAGAATCCCTTAACTTTATAGCCATCCTTGATAGTGACGCTCTTTAATGCTGCTTCATAAACTTCCTTGACTGTGCTTTCATGCATATAGCCATTTTCTGGATGCTTGATATCCCAGTTCTTACATGTGACGCTTGCACTGAATGCATCACTCTCAGTACCATCTGGATAGACAACCTTCACATTGAACTTTGCCTGATCCAATGGTGCATAGACTGAATAGAGATCAATGACTGGTGAATCATTCTTAAGTGTCACCTTATCCCCTAGTTTATATTCTGCTTCTGTAGCATCCTTCTTTGTAGACCATCCAATCCATTTATAACCTTTATCTAATCTAGATTTCGTATCAGTCACCTGGAATGGTCTAGAATATAAGTAGATAGACTGACTATCTGTCTTTGAAGTCTTTTTTACTTCTTTCACTTCGTCTGTACCGTCAATGTGATAACGTACAGTATAGGTTGTTGATGTTTCTGCTTTTACAGTACTTGTCATTTGCGTATTGTCTGCAAATACGCTTATTGTCTGTGGTACAAGCATTGAAAAAGAAACAGGAACAGCCAATAATAAATTCTTTAATTGTTTATTCATTTCTCTTCCTCCTAGAAGCTAGATACTACTAACTATATTTATAATATCATATAGTGCTATGAAATCAACAAAATAATTAGTCAAAACTAACTTATTTTGTACAAGTTGTGTAATTTTAAGTCATTTCACAAATCATGATTTACCTTTTTACAAATGTTTGTTATAATCATTGAATTAGGAAGGGTAGTATAAGGGAGAGAAAGATAACATGACAGATACACAGAAAAAAAGAAAAATTATCGCGATTATTGTATCTATTTTGATAATTCTTGGATTATCAGTATTCCTCTATATTAATCATATGGGTACAGCTTATCGCGATCGCTTCTTACCGTCTACATACATCAATAATGTAAATGTAGGTAAGTTAAGTGCTGAGGATGCTGAAAAGAAGATTGCTGAAAATCAGAAGAACTACACTCTAACAATGACATTCAGAAACAAATCAACTGATACTATTTCAGCGAATGAAATCGATATGAGTTATGTTCCTGATGGACAGGTAGAAGAATTATTAAAGAAACAGGATTCATTTACATGGTTCAAGAACTACTTATTCAACCATAAAGGAAATAAGAAGACAATTCAGACCAAGGCTTCTTATGATGAAAAGAAGTTAAAGACTGTTCTTTATGAAAAGAAGCAGTTAAAGGATGAAAATCAGGTAGCACCTACAGATGCTCGTTTGAAGTATGAAAATCAGACTTTTACTGTAGTGAAAGAAAAACCTGGACATACTTTAAATAAAGAAACTGTTTATGAAGCAGTAAACAAAGCAATTAGTCTTCAGAAAGAGAACTTAAACATTTCTAAAATAAAAGATGCTTATAAGTCTCCTGATAAGACAACTGAAACTGTTAAGAATGAAGCAGCAACATTGAATAAGTATTTAAAGACTTCTATTACTTATGAACTACCTAGTAATCAGACAGAAGTCTTAAATCATGAAAAGTTGTTAACATGGCTTGTGAAGAATGAAGATGGAACATATAGCTATAATGATGAAATCTGGAATAAGCGTATGAGAGGCTTCGTTTATACACTTGCCTCAAAAGCAAATACTGCTGGTAAATCACGTACATTTAATGCAACTGGACTTGGTACAAGAAGTGTAAGTGGTGGTAATTACGGATATCGTATGAACCAGTCAGAAGAAATTGCAAAGATTAAAGAAGAATTAAGTGCAGGTAAAGCTATTAAGAGAGCACCTGTATATAGCGCAAAAGAAGTATCTACTGAGAATAATGGTCTTGGTGGAAACTATATTGAAGTAGATTTATCACGTCAGCATTTATGGATTTATAAGAATGGTCAGTGTGTACTTCAATCTGATTGTGTATCAGGCAAGATGACACGTGATCGTTATACTCCTGCTGGTACATATTATGTTTATTCTAAAGAACGTAATAGAGTATTAAGAGGTACTAAGGATCCTGTTACAGGTAAGTATCCTTATGAATCTCCTGTAAGTTATTGGATGCCATTCAATAGAGGTATTGGATTCCATGATGCAAACTGGAGATCTAGTTTTGGTGGTAATCTTTATGTGTCTGGTGGTTCTCATGGATGTGTTAACCTTCCAGTAAGTTTTGCAGGTACTATGTACAATACGATTACAACTGGTATGCCAGTAGTCGTTTACTACTCACAGGGATATACATTGAACGGATAAAAAAAAGTCATACACAACGTGTATGACTTTTTTTCTGCCCTTATATTACCATATTTTCGACCTATTTTCAATTCTTGTTCTTTTTTAGAATATATGATATTAAGAATAGCAGGAGGTGCCTATGAATCAAATTATTGAACATCGTAGACTTAGTAAAAAAGAGAAAATAATCCTTACTAAACATTTAATCAAAGTATGTAAAGACCTGCATTGGGTAGAAACCGATCCAGACAAAGTTGTTTTTATTGCTGAACCTTTTATCTAAAAAAAGCAGAAGAAAACCCCACCTCAATATAAAATATAGGTGCTATCCTTGACTCACTTAATTATCCTATGATTGATTTATTCAAAGAAAACATTATTGCATCTTTTGACAACATTCCTATCATTTATCCACAGGATAGTTATCAAATAGTTTTTAGTCCTGAGGGTGCTGATTTCTATGAGATTTTCAATCAATTTGAATATTGCAGAGATATCACATTATTAAGACAATTAAGTATATATAATCTAACAGAAAAGGAGTATATCACTTTCTTTAGTTCTTTAACAGTTATAGAAATTGTTTCTATCCTGAAGCTGATTATTCCAAAACTAGACATATTCCTGTATCTTGCATCTATAGATGATCTTATCAATAAATTAGATACATCTATCACATATCAAGAAATACTATCACACTATATCACAACAGAAGTTCTCCATACTTATCATCAATGCGAAAAAAAAGAAGGTTCTTTTTGAACCTTCTTATCTTCTACCTGCACCTGCATAGTGTGATGCATAATATCCACTATTAAGTGATGAAACAACAACACCTGTCTTAGAGTTTGCAGCATGGATGAACTGTCCGCCGCCAATATAGATACCTACATGAGAGATACCTGATTTATAAGTTCCAGCGAAGAATACTAAGTCACCAGCAGTTAATCCTGATTTAGATACTCTTGATGTTCCACTATACTGACCTGCAGCAGTTCTTGGTAATGATTTACCATTCTTGCTGTAAACCCAAGATGTAAATCCTGAGCAGTCAAATACTGTTGGTCCAGAAGCACCCATACGATATGCACAGCCGAGTCTTGAACGAGCAGTTCCAATGATACCACCCTGTGCAGCGCCTCCGCCAAGACCACCGAAGTTATAACCTGTACCTCTGTTGCCTCTGTTATTTCTGATCTTTACAACTGGTGCAGCAGATACATTGATCTTTGCACTTGTTTCAGATTTATTTCCAGCATTATCTGTTACTCTGTAGTAAACACGATAAGAACCATATCTTGCTGTATTCACATTACCAGATACTTCAACCTTACCAGTTACATCACCATCTAAGTTATCAATAGCTGATGCTAAGTTAGACTTAGGATCAAATGAAGTACCATATTTTACATCTACATTATCACTCTTTAATGTGATGACTGGTCCAGCCTTATCAGCAACCTTTACTTCATAATCATTTGAAGTCTTGTTTCCTGAACTATCAGTTGCAGTCACTTTGATTGGCTGTACTGTAGTCATATTCTTAGTATCTACAGTTCCTTCTACAGTCACTGTAGGATTAACATCATAGTTATCCTTTACTTCAACGAAGTTATTGATATCAAATGCATCACCGTAGTTAACAGTAATATCACCAGTCTTTAAGTTCATTTCTGGCGCAATTGTATCACCAACATTGAATGTAAAGTCTTTTTCTGCTTTATTACCTGCGTTATCTTCAACAGTTGCATGGATTACCTGTTCACCTAAAACAGATGTATCTAAGCCACGATCGAAAGTAATGAAATCAGAAACATCACCATCTACATTATCAGTTGCTTTGATGTACTGTTTTAAATCATTGTTGCCGTTTGCTTCAACATTAATAACATAGCCATCGTTATTTACTGATTCTAATTCAGGTGTTTCTGTATCAACAACTTTAACTTCAACTTCTTTAGTTGTTTTGTTGTTGAATGCATCCTTTACAGTAACATTAACTTTATAAGTTCCAATCTGATCCTTCTGATAAGAAGTATCATTAATTTCAGTTTTAATAACACTTACTGTATCTCTATTATCTGATACAGTGAAATCACTTGCTTTTAATTCTGTACCGAATGGTACTTCAAGCTTATTTGAATGAACAATAGGCGCTGTTCTATCAGCTGCTGCATAACCTACTAATGCAAATGCTGAAATAGCGACTACTGGAATAAACATTGTCTTCTGAGTTTTAATACGATCTAGCATGAAATCTACAACTTCTTTAGTTTTCTTATCCATGTAATCCACTCCCTTTCTTTACGACAAAAACTATTATATCACTCTGTACAAAAAAATAAAGAACTTTCTTAAGAATTTTTTAAGAAATATAAAAAAGAGTTGAATATATCAACTCTTTTTTGATTAAGAATTATTTAATAATGTTGTAAGAATTATGGTATTAAGCACGTTTTTCTTTAAATGTTAAGGATAATGCTAAAGCGGTTACAATTAATACGGATAAAAACAAATAGAATGGTGTCATTGTAGAGAAGCTATCAATCAGTTTTCCACCAATTAACTGTACGACTGCAGCACCAATTCCTCTACCTACTGTTGCCTGTAAGCCAAAAGCTGTAGAGACATACTTATCTTCTACAATTTCCATGATTAATCTTACTGTAATCATAGTAAAGAGAATAGTAGATAGGCCTTTGAATACAAATACTGCCACAATTAAATTTGGATTAGGTAATGTTGCATACCAGACAAAGTTGACTATAGACATGGCACATGCAAAGAGCATGATATGTTTATATGAGAACTTCTTAATAATAAAGTCAGTTGCAAGTATTGCAGGTACTTCAAATAATGTCGCAAATAACTGGTATGTACCTACCATGGATGCTGTTCCACCTACTGATTTAATAAATACTGAGATATAAGTGAAATTAGCTGTACAAGCGCCCCAGAAGAAGAAAGAGATTAATAGGAATATAATGTACTGTTTATTCTTAAAGAGGCTCTTATAGGCTTCTTTTGAGCTATATTCTACTTTTGTTTCAGTCTGCACTTCTTCTGGATCATTGACTCTTAGGATACAGAGAAGAACTGTTATTGTACCAAAGAGGAAAATAACGAAGATAGAAATAGGTGCAATCACATCATAAACTAAACCACATAACTGAGCACTAATGGCATAACCAACAGAACCCCATAATCTGATCTTACCAAAGTCATAAGGTGAAGAAACACCAATTCTGTCCGTTAATGGTGTCACTGCATTAAATAAGGCAAGAATAGTCGCACTAGTAATTAATAGAATAATTAGCTGATGTGAGAACATAAAGATCACATTCATTACTACTGTAATAAATAATGCCACTAAAGATACTTTTCTAGGTGAACGGAAGCGGTCTGCCAATGTTCCTAGATAAGGCTGGGCAAAGATTGAGAATAATGGTGCTGATGAAGTAATAAGTGATATTTGTTGTGCATTAAAGTGAATATCACTTAAATATAAAGCAAGCATTGCATTGTAACAGGCAAATGCGAAATAAAAGAAAAATGATGTACCAGCATGAAAGATATAACTGTTCTTTTTCATAATGTTCCCTCCAACGAGTTTCATTATAGCGGTATATAGTTAGAAGGTACCTTTTTTTCAGAAAATGTAAGAGAATTGTAAAAAAGCCTAACTCGATGAGTTAGACTCGTTTATCAAAATCATGTCCTGGATCAAATGCTAATACATAAAATACACTGCCGCAGTCCACTCCAAATAAGACAAACTTCTCTTTTCCATTTCTTTTTAAATGCATATGGATTATATCAGATTCCAATAATGCTTTTTCTTGCGGATAAGCTTTTTTAAACTTATCTTTAATTCTTTCGCTAAGTTTATGAAAAATGTTGCTACTAGATCATTAAATTTAACTTAACGCCTATTTTTCTACTTTATAGCCACCTAACTCAAATCATCATTTCTCGAATAGTTGTAAAATGATCTTAAAAGGTCAGGTGAGTGCTATGATAACTGAAAACCAGGTAAAAAACTATTTAAGATCTAAGGATAAGGATTATGTAAATAAGCTTATTGAATCATTATATGAACAGGATGATGAAGACA
>ENA-OWPF01002445-OWPF01002445.1-human-gut-metagenome-genome-assembly--contig:-NODE-2445-length-13187-cov-2.557950_pt1 | contig 13187 bp, 8 predicted proteins | sample MGYA00248261_ERZ651840 | MGnify/ENA primary metagenome ERZ651840 (study PRJEB26924, sample SAMEA4378268) | human gut metagenome | biome: human gut; feature: human-associated habitat; material: faeces... | reverse complement strand
ATGCAAAAGCTGCTGTTTCAAACATGAAAGATGGAGATGTTGTTTTATTAGAAAACACTAGATACAGAAAAGAAGAAACTAAAAACGAAGAAAACTTCTCAAAAGAATTAGCATCACTTGCAGAAATATTCGTAAACGATGCTTTTGGTACTGCTCATAGAGCTCACTGCTCAACAGTAGGTGCTGGTGAATTCTTAGAAGAAAGAGCTTGCGGATACTTAATACAGAAAGAATTAAAATTCTTAGGAGAAGCTGTTGAAACTCCAGAAAGACCTTTCGTTGCAATATTAGGTGGAGCAAAAGTTTCTGATAAATTAGGTGTTATAAACAACTTATTAGACAAAGTAGACACACTTATAATAGGTGGAGGAATGGGATATACATTCCTTAAAGCTATGGGACATGAAATAGGAAACTCACTTTGTGAAGAAGATAAAATAGATTACGTAAAAGAAATGATGGCTAAAGCTGAAGCTGAAGGTGTTAAATTATTATTACCAATAGACGTAACTTACGCTGCTAAGTTTGGAGAAAATGAAACTCCAATGATATCTGAAGGAAGAGATATACCAGCTGACTGTGAAGGTCTTGATATAGGACCAAAAACTGCTGAATTATTCGCAAATGAAGTTAAAGCAGCTAAAACAGTTGTATGGAACGGACCAATGGGTGTATTTGAATTCAAAAACTTCGCAAAAGGTACTGAAGCAGTAGCAAAAGCTATGGCAGAAACAGAAGCCGTTACTATAATAGGTGGTGGAGACTCTGCAGCAGCTGTTAACCAGATGGGATTCGGAGATAAAATGACTCACATATCTACAGGTGGTGGAGCATCTCTTGAATTCTTAGAAGGAAAAGAATTACCAGGTATAGCCTCTTTAGACGCAAAATAAGAAGAATATACTATAAAATAGATAAAATTTTGGAGGAATAAAAACATGAGAAAACCTATAATAGCAGGAAACTGGAAAATGAATAAAACTATAAAAGAAGCTTTAGAATTCGCTGAAGCAGTTAAAGGAAAAACTTGCCCAGATAAAGCTGAAGCAGTTATATGTGCACCTTTCACATTATTAAAAGACCTTAAAGAAGCAGTAGTAGGTACTGATATAAAAATAGGTGCTCAGAACATGCACTTTGAAGATAACGGAGCTTTCACTGGAGAAGTTGCACCAGCAATGCTTAAAGAAATAGGTATGGACTATGTTATAATAGGACATTCTGAAAGAAGACAGTACTTCAATGAAACTGATGAAACAGTAAACAAAAAAGTATTAAAAGCTTTAGAAGTTGGTATAGATCCAATAGTTTGCTGTGGTGAAACATTAGAAGAAAGAGAAGCTGACAAAACTAAAGATGTAGTTAAAGTTCAGGTTGAAGCAGCTCTTAAAGATGTAGCTAAAGAAGATTTAGCAAAAGTTGTAATAGCTTACGAACCAATATGGGCTATAGGAACTGGAAAAACTGCAACTTCAGAACAGGCAAACGACGTAATAGCTTACATAAGAGAAGTTGTTAAAGGATTATATGGAGAATTAGCTGAAGAAGTTAGAATACAGTACGGTGGATCTGTTAAACCAGCAAATGTAGCTGAAATAATGGCACAGAGCGATATAGATGGTGCATTAGTTGGTGGAGCAAGCTTAAAAGCTGAAGACTTCCTTGCATTACTTAACTTCTAATTAATACTATTAGATTAATTACGATAAGTGATAGATTTAAGAGTATAGTTTTAAGGAGATATAAATATGAAAAAACCAGTAGCATTAGTAATAATGGATGGATATGGATATTCTAAAGAACACGACGGAAATGCTATATACACAGCAAAAACTCCAAACTTAGATAGATTATCTACTGATTATCCATGCACTTTAATGAGAGCAAGTGGGCTAGATGTAGGTCTTCCTGATGGACAGATGGGTAACTCAGAAGTTGGTCATACAAACATAGGTGCAGGAAGAATAGTATACCAGCCACTTACAAGAATAACAAAATCAATACAGGACGGAGATTTCTTCACTAATGAAGTTCTTTGTCAGGCAATGGAAAACGCAAAAGAAAATGCACTACACATAATGGGATTATTATCTGATGGTGGAGTACATTCTCACATAGAACATTTAAAAGGTCTTTTAGACATGGCAGCTAAAAAAGGAGTAGAAAAAGTATATGTTCATGCATTTACAGATGGTAGAGATACTGATCCAAGAAGTGCAATAGGATATGCTAAAGAAACTCTTGAAGCTATGAAAGAAGCTGGTGTCGGTGAATTTGCAACAGTATCAGGAAGATACTATGCAATGGACAGAGATAACAGATGGGAAAGAGTAGAACTTGCATACAATGCAATGGTTAAAGGTGAAGGAAACAAATCAGAATGTATATTAGATGCTATAGAAAAATCTTACGCAGATGATATAAACGACGAATTTATAGTACCTACAGTAATCGAAAAAGATGGTAAACCTGTAGCTACAATAAAAGAAAATGATTCTGTAATATTCTTCAACTTCAGACCAGATAGAGCAAGACAGATAACAAAAGCAATAGCTGTTAAAGATTTTGATGGATTCTCTAGAGAATTCTTCAATACATATTTCGTATGCTTAACTGAATACGATGCAGCTATAAACGATGATGTTAATGTTGCGTACAAACCTGAAACTCTTGTAAATACACTAGGTGAATACCTAGCTAAAAACGGAAAACTTCAGTTAAGAGCAGCAGAAACAGAAAAATATGCTCACGTTACATTCTTCTTCAACGGTGGTGTAGAAGAACCTAACGAAGGAGAAGACAGATTATTAATCCCTTCTCCAAAAGTAGCAACTTACGATTTACAGCCAGAAATGTCTGCAAACGAACTACTTGCAAATGTAGAAGAAAAATTAAACGAAGATAAATACGACTTCATAGTTGTAAACTTCGCAAATCCAGACATGGTTGGACACACAGGAAGCATGGAAGCAGCAGTAAAAGCTGTTGAAACTGTTGACAAATGTGTTGGAGAATTAGCTGATAAGATAATAGCAAAAGGTGGAAGCTTAATAATAACTGCTGACCACGGAAATGCTGAACTTATGACAGATCCTGAAACAGGAAAAACTGTAACAGCTCACTCAACAAATCCAGTTCCATTTATAGTAGCTGGAGAAGAATTTAAAGGAGCAAAACTTCTTGACGACGGAAGATTATCAGACATAGCTCCAACAGTACTTGACATGATGGGAATGGAACAGCCAAAAGAAATGACTGGTCACTCTCTAATAGTTAAATAGTATTTTTTAGTACTGATTAATTAAAAATAATAGATATTGATATCTTTTCTGAGTATGGATTACATAAAAAATATAATAAAATAATAAAACTTTAAAATTTATCCATCAAATAAATTTGTCTGTACACAGAGTAAGGTTAATATATACGGATAGAGTCATTGCAATTTGCAGTGGCTCTTTTTCTTTTATTAAAAAATTTGTAAAAAAATAGGAAAATAAGTTAGGATTAAGTTAGTGACAATATAATTACAGATTATTCTCTACTATTGTGTTAAAAACAAAACGATGATAACATAAAAACACTTAAAAGACGTCTTAAAAATAAATTTTAAGGAGTGAAAAAAATGATAAACTTCTCTAAAAAAATGTATATCCAAAAGAAACAAATAATAAAATATGCTTGGTTTTGTGGATACTAGGAATAATAACTGTAATAATGTATATATTTGGAATAAAGGTATCAAATATATACATAATAATAAACATTGCTGTAAATGTATACTTAGATCATAAAAAGCAAGATAAATAACTACTACTCTAGCGACACTTGGAGACGCCTACTTTTTTTCTTTAGAGAGGCGTCGGAGCCGTGGAGCAGATAGTAGTTATTTTCTTGCTTTTATTTTAAAATTAATTCGTTTTTATTCTTATAACATTGATTTTCCTGAAGCCATTCTTCCCGCAATTCTTCCATAGAATAGTGCTCCACCAATTGATGTTCCACAAGTTGGATATTCAGTTCCATACATACCAGTTCCTGCAACTTCTCCAGCTGCGAATAATCCTGGTATTGGATCACCATTATTATCTAAAACTCTTGAAGATAAATCAGTTTCAAGACCACCAAATGTAACTGTTACACAAGGATGTAATCTAAGTGCAGCAAATTTTGGTCCTTCGATTGGATGAAGGAATTTAGCAGGTTTACCAAAATCTTCATCCTCACCTTTTTCAACTAATTCGCAATATCTATCGTATGTTGCTCTTAAAGCTTTTGGATCTATATGAATTTTTTCAGCTAATTCTTCTATACTATCTGCAACTTTATCTCTGCTTACACCATCTAAAGCCTGTTTAAATCCATACTGAACACCACCATAAGGCTCATTTCCACTAGTTATATACCAACCGCAGTTGCTATTAGAATTTGCAATAGCGTCTGAAACGTGGTACTGATAGCTCCATTCATTTACAACGCGTTCTCCTCTTTCATTGACAATTAATCCAGATTCGTCATTTATACCTATTCCACAAGTTAAACTAGTATATACAACCTGAACACCTGGATGTACTAGGTTTTTAGCTCCTATATTTTCTGCAGCAACTAGACCTTCACCAGTGTTACTCTTTGGAGCAGTAGAGAAGTAGTGTGCAACTGGATATCTTGAACACATTTCTTTGTTTCTAGCATATCCTCCAGTAGTGATTATAACAGCGTCTTTTGCGTAAACAGTTAATTTTGAGCCATCTAATTTATCGCACACAGCACCGACAACTCTTCCAGTTTCGTCAGTTAATAATTCTTTTAAAGCAGTATTGTAAATTATTTCTCCATTTAATTTATCTACATAGTGGTGAGTCATTGGAGTAGTTATTTCTCCACCCTGACCATTTGTCTGTCCACCACCGCCCATGCTGTTGTGAACACGCCAAGGTTGAAGTGAAACGTGTATTGCTTCAACGTCCTGAACTTCGTACCCTATACCACATAGCCAATCTAAAGTATTATTTAAATTATCTACTAAGTATCTATTTTTAGAAGGGTTCATGAAATCTCCACGACGGTTACCAACTTCCATTAGATAGTCGTAACAATCTTCTACAGTATCGTGAATTCCCTGTTTTTTCTGCCATTTTGTACCACATCCAAGAAGTTTTCCTCCTGAACGAGCAGTAGAACCACCTGTGATCCCCTGTTTTTCTATAAGTACAACATTTTTACCTGCTTCTTTAGCTTCAATTGCAGCAGCTAAACCACCTGCTCCAGCTCCAAAAACAGCTATATCTACATTTAATATCTCGTCTTTTGCTTCTTTAACTAAAGGATATGGAACATTTTTTAAAGCTTCGATATCCTCATCAGTAGCACCGGCTTCTTTTAAAGCACTTGCTACAGCGTCTAATATAGCCTGACTTGTAAGGTCTGCACCATTTACAAGAGGTATATTAAGTGATTGGAATTCTATAATCTGTGGTGGAATTACTTCTATTGGAGATGTTGGAAGATCCCAAGCAAGACCACGAACTTCTTTGTGTTTAACTATCTGAATATCAGATATTTTGTCTTCAGTTACAGTTACATTAACTACTAATTTTCCTCGATAACCACGAGCAGCACCTTCATAAGTGCCTGGAATATAATTTGCCATCGAAAAATCCTCCCTTTACAATACAAAAAAATAATACAATTCTTGTTAAAAATAAAACTATTTCTACATAATTGAGTATATAAGAATGATTTTAAAAAGTCTATGTTGCAATATTTTGAAAAAATGCTATTTAATAAAAAAGATAGAAAATGTCATATAATGTATGAATATTTTAACAATTTTTGTCGCAGAAAATTATAACCAAATGTAAAATTTGTGACGTCTATTTTGTTGAACTTTTTTGATAGTAGTAGATAATTTTTGAATTAAAAATTATTATTCAAGTTTATAATTTGTTGAAAAATAGCGAAATATATGTTATACTAAAATGTAAGAATATATTCGATAAACAGGAGGGAACAGTATGGTTAATGTTTTAATGGCATTACAGGTTGCACTTGGTATAGCTTTAATAATAGTTATAATGCCACAGGAAAATAAAACTGCTATGCCTTCTCAGTATGGAGCAGAAGGAAATCAGACATACTTCAAACCAAAGGGAAAACAGGCATTCTTAAACAAAGTAACTAAAGTAGTGTCAGTTTTATTCTTTTTAAATGCACTAGCATTAATTATAGTTACAAAATAGTCTGCAACCGGCCATTGTCAGACTAGAGGATTTTAAAATTAAATTTAATTTTGAAGTAGGAGATACCGTTGATGTCACTAGATGTCGACGGTATTTTTTTGTTTATTTTAATGTTGTTATGAAAAAATAATTTAGTCACAAATTATAATAAATGATTTTTGTAAATTCAACTGTGATATAATAAAAAACACAACCAATTTTAAAAAGAATGTAATATAGTGGATAAAATATAAGAAAGAATACTATTTATTGTAGATTAGTATGAGATATTGTCAAAATATATTGTTGAAAAAATAGATGGAGGGATAATTAATATGCCAAGTAGAGAAGAGGTTTTATCATTTATACAGTCTGAAGAATATGAGCCTATAAAAATATATGGAATAGCGGAAAAGTTTGGGCTAGATAACAAAGAAGAGAAAAAACTAGAAAAAACTATAGAGCAATTGATAAAACAGGGATATGTAGTAAAAGACCAAAGAAATAAAAATAGAATAGTACGAGCTGAAGAAAAAGGTATATTTAGAGGTGTATATTCTGCAAGTGAGGATAAATACGGGTTTGTAGTAATAGATGGAGACGACGAAAACAAGATATTCATTGAAGGAAATAATAAAAACAATGCAATACACAATGACCTTGTAGTTGTACAAATACTAGAAGATGCAGAAGACGAGGATCAAAAGGATAGTGGAGAGATAATAAGGATTCTGGACAGAGGATTAAAAGAAGTTATCGGTACTTTTGAAAAAAAGAGAAACTTTGGAGTAGTTATACCAGATGATAAAAGAATTCATAGAAATATAAGGGTAGAAAAAAATAGATTTGGAAAGGCAACAGATGGAGATAGGGTAGTTTGTAATATACTAAAAAATAATAACGACTACGAAAATGATAATAACTTAGATGGAAATATTAAGGAAATTATAGGTAAAAAGGGAGATAGGGATTTAGAAATAAAAGTAATGCTTAGAGAGAATAATCTTTCTGGTGAATTTTCTCCTTTCGTAATAAGAGATGCAAAAAAAATAGAAGCGCCTATAGAGGAAGATTTTAAAAATAGATTAGATTTAAGAAAAATAAATATATTTACAATAGATGGAGAGAAATCTAAGGATTTAGATGATGCAATATCTATAGAAAAATTAGAAAATGGCAATTACAAACTTGGTGTTCATATAGCAGATGTTGCACATTATGTCAAAGAAGGAAGCAGAATAGATGAAGAAGCTTTAAAAAGAGGAACATCTATTTACCTTGTAGATAGAGTGATACCGATGATTATAGAGGATATTTCAAATGGAGTGTGTAGCTTAAATCCAAATGAGGACAAATTGACATTATCAGTGATTATGGAATTGGATTTAAATGGAAATGTAGTTGATTATGAAATTAAAGAAAGTATAATAAACTCTAAACTTAGAACAAGCTATAATGATGTTTCGGATATTTTAGAAAAAGAAGACGAGTATTTATCGGAAAAATATAGAGATTTTATAGATGATTTTAGAAATGCAGAAAAATTAATGAAAATATTAAAGGAAAAAAGGAAAAAAAGAGGAGCTATAAGCTTAGGTGGAGAAAAAATGAAAATATCATTAGATGATAATGGAAAACCTATAAGCCTTGATGTAGAAGATAGAAGAGTAGCAGAAGAAATAATAGAAGAGTTTATGATAATTACAAATGAAGTTGTAGCAGAGCATTTTTATAATTTAAAAGTACCATTTGTGTATAGAGTGCACGAAAATCCTGATAAAGAAAATATAGATTATTTTAGTGAATTTGCAGCTAGGTTTGGATACGATTTAGATTCTAGCAAAGATATTCTTGAACAAAGAGAGGAATTGAATAATATACTTAAAGAGAGTGAGTGGAAAAAAGATAGCTGCATAATTAAATCTATGGTGCTTAGGACGTTGGAAAAAGCAAGATACTCAGATGAATGTATAGGACATTTTGGTATTTCTAATATGTATTATTGCCATTTCACATCTCCAATTAGAAGATACGCAGATCTTTTAAATCATAGAATTATAAAAGAGACGATAAATGGAGAAATGGACGAAAATAGAAAAGAGCATTTCAAACAAATAGTTGGCGATATTGCTGAAAAATTGTCAGAAAAAGAAAAAACTGCTGAATATGTAGAAAGAGAAGTGTTTGACTACTACAAGACACTTTATATGCACAATAAATTGGATGAAGAGTTCATCGGAATAATTACAAATGTAACTTATGGAGGAATATTTGTAGAACTTTCAAATAAAGTTACAGGAAGGGTTAAAGTTGGAGAGTTGAGCGATGGAAAATATGAACTTGATGAAGATAAATTGTGTTTAAGAGGAATCACAAGCGGTAAAGTATACAGCGTAGGAGATGAAATAAAAGTAAAAGTATCGGAAACAAGTAAAAACATAAGAAAAGTAGATTTAAAAATTTCTAGGGAAAATAGAGAAATAACAAAATAAACAATAAATAAAAAAATTCCCTAAAAATTTAATAAAACAAACAAAATAACACAGATTTAGCCTAAAAAAAGTAAATAAGGTGTATAATATAGTAAACATCAATAAAGATATATATGTAGTAAATAATATAAATTTAGAGAAAAAAAGAAGGAGGTATAACTATGATACCTGGATTAAAAGAACAATTAGTAGGTTTAATAAATGAACCTGGATATGTTCCACTAAAAATGGAAGAACTAGCAAAAATATTTGACATACACACATCAGAAAGACCAATGTTCTACAACTTCATAGAAGAATTAGAGCAGGATGGATATGTAGTTAGAACTAAAAAGAACAAAATAATGTCTGCAGAACAGGCAGGACTTTTTGTAGGAAAGTTTGTTGCACACGAAAAAGGATTTGGATTTGTTGAATCAGATGAAGAATTTGTTCAGGACTTATTCATTCCAGCTGACTATGTAGAAACTGCAATGCATGGTGATAGAGTAGTTGCTGAGGTTGTAAAGGAAGCGACTGATGAAAGAAGAGCAGAAGGAAAAATACTTAGAATAGTTAAGAGAGAAATAACTGAGGTTGTAGGTACTTTCCAGAAATGCGATGCGAGATTTGCATTTGTCGTTCCAGATAGCAAAAGACTTACAAAAGACGTATACGTTCCAAAATCAGGATTTAATGGTGCAACTACTGGGGACAAAGTTGTCTGCAAGATAACTTTATATCCAAGAGCTGGCAAAAAACCAGAAGGAGTTGTAACTGAAGTTATAGGGAAAAAGGGAGATAGATACGTTGAAATAGACTCTATTGTAAGGGCAAATAATTTACCTGATGATTTCCCTAAAAAAGTTCAGAGAGAGGCAGAACAGATAACTGCTACAACAGAAGCAGATTTTGAGGGAAGACTTGATCTAAGAGATTGGAATATATTCACAATAGACGGTGACGATGCTAAGGATTTAGACGATGCTGTTTCTGTTGAAAAATTAAAAAATGGAAACTACAAACTTGGGGTACATATAGCAGATGTAAGCCATTATGTAACTGAGGGCAGCAAAATAGACAAAGAAGCACTAAAAAGAGCGACTTCTGTTTATCTAGTAGATAAGGTAATTCCAATGCTTCCAAAAGAATTATCTAATGGTGTCTGCAGTTTAAATCGGGGCGAGGATAAACTTGCACTTTCTGTAATAATGGAAATAGACAAACATGGTACAGTTGTGGACCACGATATTAGAGAAACTGTTATAGACTCAAAAGCGAGAATGACTTACACAGAAGTGTCTGATATTCTTGAAAAAAATGATGAAAAATTATGCAAAACATTTGCTCATTTAGTAGACGATTTTAGAACTGCTGAGGAATTAGCTAGAATACTTATGGATAAAAGAGATAGAAGAGGAGCTATAGATTTCAACTTCCCAGAATCTAAGATAGTACTTGACTCTGAGGGAATTCCTGTTGATATAGAGCCTTACGAAAGAAGAATAGCAAACAGAATGATAGAAGAGTTTATGCTTGTTACAAATGAAACTGTTGCAGAACATTTCTACTGGTTAACAATGCCATTTGTCTACAGAATTCACGAAAACCCATCTGATGAAAAAATGGCTACTTTAGGAAAATTCATATCTAGCTTTGGATACAAGGTAAATAATGGAAAAGATGAGGAAGTCCATCCAAAAGCATTACAGACTGTTCTTAAAAAGATAGCTGGAAAACCAGAAGAAAGTGCAATAAGTGCGATAATGCTTAGATCTTTAAGACAGGCGAGATATTCTCCAAACTGTGAAGGTCACTTTGGACTAGCAGCTAAATTCTACTGCCACTTCACTTCTCCAATAAGAAGATATCCTGACCTTCAGATACACAGAATTATAAAAGAAGTGATAAATGGAAGAATGGATAAAAAAGCAAAGGCTCACTTTGAAGCAGTTGTTTCTTATGCATCAGACCATTCATCTGAACAGGAAAGAGCAGCAGATGTTGCAGAAAGAGAAGTTGACGATTACTACAAAGCAGTATACATGGAAAAAAGAATTGGTCAAGAATATGACGGTACTGTTTCTGGAGTTACAAACTTCGGGATATTTGTAGAACTACCAAGCAGCGTTGAAGGTCTTGTAAGACTTGCAGATATGGGAGATGATTACTACAATTACGACGAAGAAAACTTCTGTGTTCTTGGAGAAAGAACTAAGAAAATGTACAAAATAGGTGACTCTGTAAGAATAAAAGTAGTAAACGTAGATATAGATAGAAAAGAAATAGACTTCAAGATACTTAAAAAATATTAAGTTATTAATTATAAAATAGCAATTAAATAAAAATACAATAAAAACCAATTTGTCTACTATACTTTTATAGTAGACAAATTGCTATATAGAGAATTATTTATAGTATAAACAACTGGATTTAAAATAATACAATGCGTTAATTTGTTCTGGAGGTGTTTGATATGATTTCAGAAAATGGCAACCTACTAAAAAAATTAATAAAAGATGGAAGACCTGTATCAGAAGCTTCTAAGGAAAATTCAAAATCTATAGAGTCTGAGTATCTAAAAAATAGATTGAAAATATCTAAATTCGACGTGAGCGAATTTGGGATAGATGAAGAATTTGACGAGAGAATAATTAAAGAAGCATGCAGGCTTTCAGATGAACGAATTGAATACGAGATAAATAAAAGAGTTGATTTGAGGGATTTAAAAACTTTTACAATAGATGGAAAAAGTTCTAAAGATTTAGATGATGCGATAAGTATTAATAGAAATTTCAATGGAAATTATATGTTAGGAGTTCATATTGCAGATGTTAGTCACTATGTGAGAGAGTACAGTGTTATTGATAAAATGGCTAGAAGAAGAGCTACATCTGTATACCTAAATGATAGAGTGATTCCTATGCTTCCACCAGAAATTTCAAATGGAATATGCAGTTTAAATCAAGGTGAGGAGAAGCTTACTCTGTCTGTATTTATGGAGATTGATAAGAATGGGAGAACTGTAAACCATTGGATTTGTGAAAGTGTGATAGCATCTCATCTAAGAACAAATTACGACGATGTATCAGATATTATAGAAAATAAAGATAAAAAATTAATTGAGCAGTACAAAGATTTTGTACAGGATTTTGAAGAGGCGGATAAATTAGCGCAAATTTTGAGAGATAGAAGGATGAAAAGAGGAGCTTTAAGTTTTGATACTCCTGAAAAAAGAGTAATATTGGACGAAAATAGAATTCCAATAGACCTTATCACAGAGGAGAGAAGGGCTGCAAATATAATAATCGAGGAGTTTATGATTGTTGCCAATGAAACTGTAGCAAAGCATTTTGTAAATGAGGAAATTCCTTTTATTTATCGAATACTAGAAAATCCTCACAGAAATAAAAATAAAGTTCCTTCTACATTCGTAACTACTTATGATTTAGGACTTAGAGAAATTGAGTTAGATGAGATAACACCTTTAGACATTCAGAGAATGATAAATAGTGTCCCAGATGAAGGTGTTGAGGAACTTTTGAAGTGTATAGTTAGAAAAGCGAATAGACAGGCTAGATATTCTAGCTCTTGCACAGAGCATTACACTCTTGCTACAGACTGTTACTGTCACTTTACTTCACCTATCAGAAGATATCCAGATCTTCAAATACATAGGATAATTAAGGATTATCTGAATGGAAGAATGACAGAAGCTAGAAGACAGCACTATGGAAGCTTTATCGAGGAAGTGGCTGAAATAAGCACATTGAAATCTAGAACTGCTGACAGAGCTGAAAGAGAAGCAGAAAACTATTATAGAAAAATATATAGAGCAATTCAAGAATCATACTTAATGAGATAAATAAAAATTTATATGTTAATAACTATCGGGGATTGAAGTAATAGACAAACTCCTTCAATCCTCCAAGTTAGTTATTATCCCTATAAAATTTGATTTGAAGCACCCTCCAACAATATACTAAATTTATAAAAGATAACATAATAAAATGACTGTTGTAATTTATGCAACAGTCCCTTTAATTTATAATATTGTTGATAAGATAAATATACTTCCTACACCTACTACTAGAGATATAGGTATAGATTTGAATTTTGCTGCTATTGGTATTAGTATCATAAATGCAAGTACTTTTGGATTTGATAGGCTCATGAATAGAGCATCATCTTTGAAGAATACGTCTTTTGCAATTAATGCACTAAGCATAGCAACGGGTACGAATTTTAAAGCTTCTTTTAACCAGTTTGGCATTTCTTTGCCAGCGAAAAGAAGAAGTGGTAGTACTCTTGGTGCGTAAGTGACGGCACCCATTCCAAGACATACTAATAATATTGATATATTACTCATCTGCAACAACTCCGTTACATAAAATCTATAAATTTCTATAAATTACTTATAAAAAACTACAAACTCTATTTCCTAATTCACCGAAGCCTATTTCACTACTCAAAGAATAGCTACTCTAGTTTGTATACT
>ENA-OWPF01002436-OWPF01002436.1-human-gut-metagenome-genome-assembly--contig:-NODE-2436-length-13234-cov-6.197739_pt1 | contig 13234 bp, 6 predicted proteins | sample MGYA00248261_ERZ651840 | MGnify/ENA primary metagenome ERZ651840 (study PRJEB26924, sample SAMEA4378268) | human gut metagenome | biome: human gut; feature: human-associated habitat; material: faeces... | reverse complement strand
CAAGAGCAATTAACCTACGCTCATTTCCAATAAATTACACTCTTTTCGTAACTTCGATACGCAAACTAATATTCTATTGAACAATGAATAAAATAAACTATATATTAACCACTCTACTCCTGGGAGGTGCGGTAGTTCTGAACGCGCAGACACCAGCAACGGTATCGGATATGCAGCTGGCTGACACCTTGAGCGTAGGATACCGTATAAACGTATCTTCCCAGACCAGTAGTTATTCTGTCAACGGAGTCAATGCTTCTGCATTCGAAAAATCTCCGCATATAGACATCAGCAAAGCACTATATGGGAAAGTAGCCGGTCTGAACGTATATCAAGGCGCAGGCTCGTCAGCCGACAACGTTTCTTCTCTCTCCATACACGGTCATGCTCCGTTAGTGTTGATCGACGGTTTTCCTCGCGACATCACCGATATTAGTTCTATGGAGATCGAATCGTGCTACGTACTGAAAGACGCCGCTGCTGCTGCCCTCTATGGTATGCGCGGTGCTAACGGTGTAATATTGATTACGACCAAACGCGGCACAAGCAATGGACTAAAAGTAAAGGTAGACTATAACTTCGGCGTTAACACCCAGTTCCGCTCTCCTGACTTTGCAGACGCCTATACGTATGCGAACACTCTCAATACCGCACTGAGTAGAGACGGTCTGTCCGCACGCTACAATATCCGGGAATTGGAGGCTTTCCGTACAGGTATTTACCCATACGACTATCCGAACGTAGACTGGTGGGAAGAAACGTTGAACAAAACCGGATTTACACATAACCTAAAAATGGCTTTCAGCGGAGGTGGCGAAAAGTTCCGTTTCTATACCGTAGTAGATTACTATCGTGACCGTTCGATGCTGAAGAAAAATACGGAAGACACACGTTACGACACCACGCCCACAGATACACGCTTAACTGTGCGTACCAATCTGGACGTGAACGTGACTAAAAGTACTTATCTGAAACTCGGAATCGCTGGAAAACTGAAAGAACTTCGGGGAACCCGTTACGGGCGTAACGCTATCTTCAATGACATTTACGGCATTCCTTCGGCCGCATTCCCCATCCGTCATGAAAACGGCATCTTTGGAGGAAGTTCAGTCTATGGAGACAAGAACCCGGTTGCCTTACTGAAACATTACGGACATATCCGTAATGTATACGGAAGCCTGCTCGCCGACTTGAGCGTCCGCCAAAAACTGGACATGCTGACCAAGGGATTGGCAGTCGAGGCGGCTATTTCTTTCGATAACATCGGAGGAATGTATGAAACCAGCAGCAAAAGTTACCGTTATATGAACAGCGGAGCCAGTATTTCCGACGATGGCACATTGATAACCACTCCTACTATTTGGGGCACAGACTCCGAAACCTTGGGACACAGCCAGCCTTTTGAAAACCTGTTGTTCAGAAGCAACTTCCAGGCAAAAGCGGACTATAGCCGTACCTTTGACAAACACCGGGTAGGAGGAGCATTGATTTACGACATGCAGTCAGTAAATAGAAACGGCAGAAACAATTCACAAAAAAATCTGTCAGTTTTAATGAATGCCACCTATACTTACGACGACCGTTATACCCTTAATGCCGTATTCAACCGTTCCGGTTCGGCATATTTGCCGGATGGAGACAAATTCGCGAACTATCCTGCCATATCTGCCGCCTGGATCGTATCCAACGAAGCATTCATGGAGAAAATAACTCCGATTAATATCTTCAAGATTCGTGCCTCCTATGGTCTTTCCGGTTGGGATGGAAACTTGAGCCACGAATTATGGCGCCAGTCATACGGTTATGCTGCAGGTTACAACTTCGGCGAAAACGCCGGAAGCGTTTCAGGAGGTAGCGAAGGTAACTTGCCAGTAGTCGGATTGGTAGCGGAGAAATCCCAAAAAGCGACTTTCGGATTTGATCTTTCCGCTCTCAACAACCGGTTAAATGCTACTGTGGAAGGTTTCTACGAGAAACGTTCGGATATACTTGTGTCCGGCGCCAATTCCACGTCCGGCATCATCGGTGTCACGGTGGGGCAAGTAAACGAAGGAATCTATAAATACAGAGGATTTGATGCCTCTTTGAACTGGAATGACAAAGCCGGTGATTTCCATTACAGTATCGGAGCAACCATGTCGTACTTGAACTCGGAAGTAGTCAATGTAAACCAAGCCTATCAAGAGTATGACTACTTGTACACCAAAGGCAACCGTGTGGGACAGATGTACGGTCTGGAAGCAATAGGATTCTTCAACAGTCAGCAGGAAATCAACAACAGCCCGCAGCAAACATTCTCAGGCATCGCTCCCGGTGACGTGAAGTATAAAGACCAAAACGGTGATAACCGCATTGATGAAAAAGATGTGGTAAAAATGTTCGGTTCCTCACTACCACGTTTCTACTTCGGATTCAATCTGAATTTCTCCTATAAAAGATTCGAACTCTCTGCCGACTTCCAAGGAATGACCGGTGTAACAGTCTCTCTACTTGACAGCCCGCTTTACCGACCGCTTGTGGACAACGGAAACATCTCGAACACGTTCCTGAACGAGGAAGTTTACTGGACACCGGAGAACAAAGCCAAAGCTACTATGCCGAGACTGACTACACAGGAAAACCAGAACAACTACCGTGCCAGTTCATTGTGGTATCGTGACGGTTCGTTCCTGAAATTACGGAACCTGCTGGTAGCTTATACATTTCCGAAATCTCAGACCCGTTTTGCCGATTTACAAGTATTCGTGCAAGGCACTAACTTGTTCTCGCTAGATAACATCCATTTTGCCGATCCCGAACAACTTGGTATCGCTTATCCGTCTGCAAGGAGCTATTGGGCGGGTGTGAAACTTAATTTTTAATGTAAAGTAAATGAACATTATGAGAACCAAATACATCATCTTAACCGTTTTGTCTTCGTTGAGCCTTGCTTCGTGCAATTATCTCGATTTTGATGAAACAAACGGTTTGAAGACAAAAGAAGACATGTATAAGTATTTCGGTACAAGCAAAGATATGCTGTCCCACGTATACTCATATATGCCGCAAGGATATGCGTATTTCGCAACTGAAGGAATCTTTTCCGAAGAGAGTTATTCCATGCGTGACTGTGCCTCAGACGACGGTGAGTTCGGAGCTTACGCCGCCAACATCCAAAACGCGAACAACGGCAATTGGTCACCCATCAAAACGTATGATGACGCTTGGACGCTCTATCGTGGCATCCGTGCCGCCAATAGTTTTCTTACAGAGATTGCACAAGTGGACTTCTCGCGTTATGAACACGACGGACAATATCAGAATTGGATGAAGCAATTGAAATACTTCCCTTACGAGGCCAGAGTGCTGCGCGCACACTACTTTTTTGAGCTGGCACGCCGCTATGGTGATATCGCCATGCCATTGGAAGTGCTTACAGAAGAAAAAGCGAACACTATTGGTAAAACACCATTTGCCGAGGTGATTAATTTTATTGTCAACGAATGTAACGAAGCTGCTAACAACTTACCGGATGATTATGTAAACGAACCGGGAGCGGAGATAGGCAGAGTAACCAGAGGTTTTGCAATGGCGGTGAAATCAAAAGCATTATTATATGCAGCCAGCCGCTTACATAATCCTTCTATGGATACCGAATTATGGAAGCAATCCGCCAAAGCTGCATTGGACATCATGAATACAGGACTTTACTCCCTTGACGGTCAAGAGAGTGCCAACAACTTCGCATCAAAAGAAGTGGTACTGATGAGACTCAATGCTGAAGCTACAAACTTCGAAAGATATAATTTTCCTCTTCGTTTCACTTACGGGGCACGCACTTCCATGATTGCTTACGGCAACTTCCCGTCACAAAATCTGGTGGACGCCTTTGAAACCGCCAACGGTTATAGAGTGACACTGGAAAATACCGGTTGGGTTTGCGATGACCCCGATTTCAATCCGCAAGCTCCTTATGAAAACCGTGACAAACGATTCTATCGCACAATTCTCGCCAATGGCATGACATTTAAAGAGAGTACGGTAGAAACGTTCAAAGGAGGTATCGATGATGGTATTGTGTCAGAAGGAGGTTCGCCCACCGGTTATTTTCTACGCCGGTACATTCAGGAAGGTACCAGTTTTGAACCGGGCAGGGAATCAGCCAACAAGCACTATTGGGCAATTTACCGTTATGCGGAAACCTTGCTCACCTATGCAGAATCCATGGTTAATGCTTTCAATGATGTCGACTACACTGATGAGACTTATGTGTATTCAGCATTGTGGGCTATCAACGAAGTAAGAAAGAATGCCGACATGCCGCTACTTACTTCTATGGGAAAAGAAGAATTCTTGGAACGTCTGTACAATGAATGGCGCGTAGAATTTGCCTTCGAAGATCACCGTTTTTGGGATGTACGTAGGTGGAAAATAGCTGATACTACCCAGCGCGAACTGTACGGAGTGAAGATTGAAAAACAACAGAACGGCACACTGAGTTTTTATAAAAACCTTTATGAAAGCCGCACATGGAGAGACTGCATGTATCTCTATCCTATACCTCAGAGCGAGCTGTACAAAAATACAAACTTAAATCCTCAAAATGCAGGATGGTAATTTATTGTCTAATCTAATAGTAAATATGATATATGAAAAAGTTATATAACAACACATTATTGCAACTGATTCTTGCATTGTGCACATTCAGTTTCGTAGCATGTCAGGAGTTCGATATCGACTCACAGCCGGAAGGACCCCTCAACATCCAGATAGATGCACTGGAGGCTTATACCGCTTTGGCAACTTCTCCCAGCAACATCGTTTTTAATATAAGTTCAAACACCCCTTGGACAATCGAGAGTAATCAACAGTGGTGCAAACCCACTCCCACTATGAGTGCGGCAAGTTCACTGGTTTCGGAGATTGTAGTAACTCTCGAAAATAATGTGGGAAAACAAATGCGTACAGCTCAACTGTTCATCAAGGCTGAAGGCATTGAGGGAACTAAGGTAGTGACTATCGAACAAGCTTCTAAAGAAGACTTGGTAGTAATTCGTCCTACGGATATCGTTCCTACCGAAGGAGGCATGGTTTCATTTAATATCATTTCCAATAAACCGTGGGAAATCATTACTACGACTCAGTTCCTTGAGAATATCGATAAAACATCCGGTACGGGAAATGAGAACGGTGAGAAAGAGAACATTACAATTACTGTCCCCCAAAATACAGGAGCAATAAGAAGTGCGGAAATCACCGTGAAAACGGCTTTTCAGGAGGAGACATTCACTATTACCCAAGATGGTATTGTGATTGAAACCAAGAATGAAGAAGATGCTGTTAACACAATGAGCGGAGAAGGTGGAGAGAAAACAATAGAAATCAACTCTAGTGTAGAATGGAAAATAGAAATTCCGACTGAATACAAAGAATGGCTGAGTGCAGAAGCAGACGGTAATCGGTTAAAACTGTCTACTACGTTTAATAATTTATTCGTTCCGCGTACCGGACACATCTTACTGTATCCTAAAATGAATGTTCCGGGATTTGAAGGCGTGCCTATTGAAGTGACACAACCCAGAAATATGTCTCTAAACAGAGGAGAGGAGACCGTAGATCCGGTGACAGGATATACTACTATCCAAAGTAAAGGCGCAGCCAGATTTGTATCCAATTTTGGATTCAGAAAAGGAAAAGTTGCTTGGGAGTTTGACAAAGTGGATATACCGGACAGTAATGGAGCAATCGAACTTAACGGAGATACATGGACTTGGGGAGATGGCTCCGGTTATATCAAAGCCTGGTTGAGACCGGAAAATTCAGAGATGACTTCAAACATTGATGCATGGGACGGAGCTTACTTTAAACTACAAAACTTTAATATAAACATCAATGACGTTAAATCTATTTCCATTGAAGCCAAAGACGATCCGGAAAATGAAGGCAAAATATGTCTAATACTTTACGTCAACGAACAAGAGGTAGCACGGATGAAAAATAAGACGGACATTTATGCGGTCAATCCGAATTTCCGTGGACAACAGTTCTACTTCGGATTTGAAAGTGAAACAGACCAGATTTGTACAATGACATTCAAATCTATCAACTTTGAGTCTTATGAATAATACTAAAAACATAAAGTAAATATGAAATCAATTATACATAAAGCAATATACTGGGCTTTACCGCTTTTGACATTGCCTACAACTGGTTTACTGTTGCAGAGCTGCGAAGAGGACAAAGCAGAGAAGTGGGTCGACTTGCGTTATAGAGTAGAAGACTCTTACGTGATCCAAGCCTCCAACCCGGAGCCTTTCTCTTTCGAAGTCAAGTCTACTGACTCATGGGAAGTCTTCGGAAAATATGACTGGTATACCCTTTCACCCTCAACGGGTGAAGCTGGTAAGACCTATACTGTAACTGTTGCCTGCAAAGAGAATACCGCACTGGACGACCGTATAGATACCATTCACATCAAGAGTGACTATTGGACAGGCAAACGCTTTGTACTCACTCAGAAAGGTACTGCCTATCTGAATGTAGAGGACGTAGAGATGATTAACCAAGAAGGCGATGCTATGACATTCAATGTGCTCAGTAACCAGAAGTGGAGTGCTAAGGTGACAGAAGGTGACATCTGGCTTTCTATCCGAGGTAACGACGGGAAGATTGAAGGCGAGCAAAACGGACAGATTACAGTAGAGGCTACCCCCAACACAGGTGAAATGAGAACGGGTGTAGTAACCATTTACGACCGCCACGGAAAAGTTGCCATGGAAGTGAAATGCACACAAGACGGCGTGCTGCTGACACCGGAAACACCAGTGAACGGTAAGTGGTTTGCCATCTATGAGCAAGAGCAGGAGCTCAAAATCTCCATAGAATCCAATGCAGAATGGACTGTTTATAAAGAGAATGAACTGGACGATACATGGTACGATTTCGAGAAAACTTCTTTCTCCGGTTCTGAAGAACTGGTAATCAAAGTATCCGAACATACGGGGTCCAGCGTTCGTACGGGAACAATCATACTGGCAACCAAAGCCGCCGAAGGCGCTACACCGCTGACCAAGACCGTGAAGTTCAAGCAGGCCAATCCCAAACGTCCTGAGGTACACAACATGGATGTTACGTTAGGTACTCAATATGGTCCCAGCAGCTTGATGCCCGGACGTTACAACTTCTACTTCGAACCTTTCAATGCCAACTTCGAACTCTTCTTTATGTGGGGAGATGTGGAACTTCGTTTCCATGTCAGTGACAATATAACCCTCCTAAGTACGAGACCTTGGTGTAGTGATGTGTTCGATGATAGATCTGATTGCCGCCACACTGTAGATTCCAGTCAACCCAATGTACTGTCGTTTGAACTCCAAGAGAGCGTAACACCTACCGGCAGCTGGCTCTACACCGAATGGATACTGAACAATAAGATAATCGCCAAAGCAACCAGCGATGGTGTGAGCGATGCAGACGGAACAGGCGACACGTGGAAAGTGCCATTCTCGCAACTTAGCTCCGGCGGAACTTTCCTTGTCAGAGCAACAAGCGGCAGTCTCGTATTTACTAAATGGGAATATGTGGCTCCGTTAAACTGGGGAGACTGATTCTTTAGTCAAAAAGTGCTTGCCCGCTTGCCAACAACAATTCGGGTAAGTGCTTATTAAACTCATAATACATAAAACCAAAAGAGTATGATGAAAAAAAAATTATTATTTATATTGAGCCTGACATTCATCGGTATTTCCTGTTTTGCTTGTCTGGACGATGAAACGAAGTACGTCACTCAAAAAAAGACTAACTATCCGCTTACAGCTTTTGCCGTAGCAGTGAATAATGTACAAACGGGTACTACCTCCTATTATCACGGAAAGATAGACCAGACCACCCACAAGATAGAAATCGGAACCATCGAAAATGCGAATGTCATCACCGGCGTGGATTATACATTGATGGACGGAGCGAGCATTTCACCAGACCCCGCTACCTTTATACAAAACTGGCAGAAAGAGCAAAAGGTGACTGTCACCACCGCGAACAATCAGTCGACTACTTATACCATCGTACTACCGAAGTATGACGAAACGTTGAAAGACATTATCTTTATAGACGATTTCAACGTAAATGGCATTCCCAACCCCAACAGCTGGGTACTCTGTCAAAAATCAACATCAGACTGGTGCGACGAGATGTCCGAAAGCTACGACCAAGCATATGTAGAAGATGGCAAACTGATACTAAAGGCAGAAAAAATAGGTAATGAATATCGTGCCGGCGGTATCGAGTCAATAGGTAAGGTAGACTTCACCTTCGGGCGTGTTGAAGTCAGAGCGAGAATCCCCAGACATCCTGACGGAGCCTTTCCTGCTATCTGGCTGATGCCTCAAAAGTCTGCTCCCTTATACAGTAGTTGGCCGAATGGCGGTGAGATTGACATAATGGAGCATATCCGGCAAGAAGATGTGATTTATCAGACAGTGCATACCCACTATACCTACGACTTGAACATCAAAGATCCTATCAACTCGACATCGGTAACATGCAACTACGAGGACTGGAATATCTATGCCGTAGAATGGACAGAAGATAAAATAACGTTCTTTGTCAATGACCAGAAGACTTTCTCTTATGAGAACCTCAAGCTGGCAAATGAAGAAGAAATGAAACAATGGCCGTTCACCAAAGATTCTTCTTTCTATATCATTCTGAATATGGGACTTGGAGGAAACGCAGATTCATGGGCAGGTCCTATTGATGACACCGATCTACCTGCCATTATGGAAATAGATTGGGTAAAGGTTAGCAAACTGAATAAATAGTTTTTCTGATTAAGGTAGAACTAAGTTTTTAGGGACTTCTTAAAGGAAGAGGAATGAAAGCATAAACATACTTTATGATTTTCATTCCTCTCATTGTTACAATCGGTTTTCTAACATCAATTACAAACAGGTGTCGCCTCCCACTTTATCCTGTTTCCGGTAAGCAGAAGGAATCTCTCCTTTTATAGATTTGAAAACCTTGCTAAAATAACGCAAGGAGGAGAAGCCAACTACTTCAGAAATCTCGGTAATATTCATAGTGGTGGTTGTAAGCAACACGATAGACCGTTCAATACGCTGCTTATTCACATAATCTACAATCCCCATACCTGTGATAGTTTTCACTTTATTAAACAACAATGAGCGACTGATACACATATTAGTAGCCAAAAACGCAACATCCAGTTCCGGATTGCTCATGTTGTCCGCAATCAATGTATTCAACTTCAGCAGAAAAGTCTCATCAGCATTACTGAAACTCATATCCTTATGTGTCAACAATTTGTCATCCTTATAGCGTATCCTGATCTGTTCACGTTGCCGTAGTTGGTTATGAATTAGCGCCAGCAAGCTATCTATCTCGAAAGGCTTCGGAAAAAAGACATCCGCACCAGTCTTATAACCGGTGTACATATTTTGTGAATTATGATAGGCAGTTAATAAAATGAATGGAATATGACTGATTTTCAAATTAGTCTTCACTTCCTTGCATAGTTCAAACCCATTCATCCGAGGCATCATGACATCACTGATGATAATGTCAGGCAATCGGTCTTTAATCTGCTCCAACCCTTCTTTACCATCTTTAGCAACGTATACACGAGCAAAATAATTACTCAACGTTTCTTTCAAATAGTTTCGTAATTCAGAAGTGTCTTCTACCACCATCACCGCATATTTCTTTAAGAATGTATAATCAATCTTGTCTTGTTCATTCACTTCCACTCCTGTAGACGTATCTGCCCGCAACAGTTCTTGTCGTCCATATGTATCCGCCAATAACGGTAACTCAAAATAGAATACCGCCCCTTTTCCTTCTGTATTCGAAGCACCCACTTTTCCCTTATGATGAGCAATAAGGCTCTTCGCATAAGAAAGTCCGATACCACTCCCTCCCTTCTCATGTATCCCTTGATAGAAACTAGAGAAAAGAGAATCTGTATCCACCATATTCAACCCCATTCCTTCGTCCTTGACAGAAACCCGTACCCGTCCTTCTCCCTCCAACAGACAGGTGATTAGCGTAGTAGTAGTATTTGATTCACTGAACTTGAGTGCATTCATCAGGAAGTTGGAAAGAACGAACTCACACTTATTCTTATCAAAAGGAACCTTCCCTATGCGCTCATCCAGTTCATATTCCAGCCAAATACCCTTCACGCGATATTCATCGGCAAATTTATCTCCGACAGACCGTACCCACTCATTCAGAGAGTAGGGCAGGATATGTAACATATCTTTTCCCTCCTCCAGTTTCCGCACGTCAAGTACCATGTCGATAATGTTCTTCATTTGGTGTGCTTGCTTATAAATTGGGACTAACAATTTTTCTACCTCACGATCACTACCTGATTCATGATTAATAATACGCTTCAACGGTGCACAAATCAGCGTAAGAGGCGTACGAAGCTCATGACTGATGTTCGTTAAGAAATTAATTTTCTCTTCATACATTTTGTTTTTCAGACGCAGAATCTCCCGTTTTTGTTTGGCTTTCTTTTTTCGATAAAAATAGAAAGTAATGCCATAAACTACTATTCCCACCAATATACATAACCCCGCATAAAACCAATTGCTCTTCCACCAAGGGGAAACAACCACGACATGAAGAATCGGCTGTTTCACACTCCACCCCCCATTACGAGTATAATAAGAAGCAGTAATTGTATACTCCCCTATCGGTAGATAATTAATAACCAAAGAGTTGGAATTGAAATTAGCCAAGTCCTGCCCGATTCCTTCAATATTAAACCGGAAAAAGTTTTTACGAAACACATCTCCCTCGTTCAACAGGACTTTCAGTTGCAGAGAGGAAAAGTCCCATGGAACCCGAATAGTTTCAATAGCTTTCTCCCGCTTCTCGGATAATGGGACAGGCAAACCATTCAGTAATACATCTAGTAATTCAACAGTATGATCTTCTTCCGTTTCTAAATGAAAGCCAGAATTTATCACTGTCATCCCCATAGTACCACCTAGAAAAACATCTCCATTATGAGCAAGAAGAGTGGCCTGAAAAAGATATTCGTTAGGCAAAACCCCGTCCACCTCGTCCAATGTAACAAAGTTCCGAGTGAGAGAAGAATAAACGAACAAATATCGTCTTGTTCCTACCCATATCCGATGTTGGTTATCAGTTACAACAGAAGATACCTCTTGAAACAAACTCGTCTTGATCAACTCGCTCTCTCCTGTTCGTGGATCGTAACGTACCAAGCCTTCGGTAGACGCTAACCAGAAAACGCCATCCTGGTCACACGATGCATCATTAATGATATATTTCCCCTGATAAATCGTCCTGAAAATCCCTTCCGAGGAATCATATTCGCAGATATTTTTCAAATCGGTAAGATAAGTTTTCGTACCCACAGTAGCTATGATCAAGGGCGAATTTCGTTCGTATTCTCTTCCCATAGTGGCTACAATCTCAAATTTACGACGAGTAGTATCGTATATAAAAATATGTTGGCCACTGAAAAGAATCTTGTCTGGCGTTACCCGTCGGATGTTGACAGAGAAACCGTCAATACATTCACGATCATTTGTTTCTTTATCGACCAGAACAAAAGGACGTACCCGTCCCGTTTGCTTATGAAAAATAAAGAGTCCCTCGTTGAAAGAGGAAAATAATAATTCATCAGGGGTATATTCGACAATAGAAACCACCTTTTCATGCATAGTAGAAGGATAATGCTTAAAAGTTCCCGTTAACGGATCAAACCTATTGATTCCACCGCCATCAGTCCCCACCCAAACCATTCCATCACTATCTTGGAAAAAACTATTGATGGTCTGATTGCTCAACCCATATAAATTGCCAAAAGGAACATTCTGATAAGAACAAGCAAATACATTTCTTATACCAATCAACCCTCTGCGGATACTGCCCGCCCACATATTATTGGCAGAATCCAAATAAAGCCGATAAATGGTATTGGCAGGAAAGGAGTGAACATCATCCTGCTTTTGCTGAATGTTGGTAAACGAAAAATCATCCAAGGAAATGATGTTAATTCCGCCACCATCAGTTGCCACCCAAAGCTGATTATCTTTCTCCATAATATCATGAATGACATCGTACGTCAGAGAGGAATTGGATGTTGTAAAATGTTTCAAAAGTTTACCTTCTTGATAGCAGTACAGCCCACTACCATAAACGCTCACCCACAGACGCTTATGGGAATCTAAGAAAATAGTAGTATAACTCTTTCCGGTAAAAGCATCTACCTTCTTCAGTTCGTGGGTTTTAATATTGAAAGAATATATGCCATTCCAACATGAGTTAAGCAAGATATGTTCGTCATCGTAACGCACCATCTCCCAAAAAGGAACATAATAAGCAGGATCCTTTGCATAATATAAAGGTTCAAGTTTATTAGTGGCATAAGTATATTTATAAATATCACCTGACCCACCCAACAAAATTCCCCCTTCTACCAATAAACTGGAAGCAACATAAATAGGTTTACCATTACTTGATAAAGTTTTAAAGTTATCATGGCCTCTATTATAAAGACAAATACCAACTGTTGTGGCTACCCACAAATTATGCAAAGAATCTTCCGCTATAAAAATTATATTATCTGAGGGCAATGTACTTTCGTCCTCCGGCCGATGCAAATAGTGTTTCAAATGATCGCGATCGTAACAATTCAAACCAGACTCTGTACCAATCCATAAATAGCCTCTATGATCATTCAAGATACATTGTACTCTTGACTGCGAAAGTCCTTCTTTAATTCCAAGCTGTTTATAATAATAGTAAGGGGATTGGCTTCGAATGGAATGAGCCATTCCGACAAAGAAGAATATTAAATATATTTTTAACAGAACTTTACTCATATTTAGTAAGACATACAATACGATTTGTAAATATAATAAATTTTATTTTAATAGTACTGTTTTATTTCAAATTCTAATTATAAGTAAAGTACTTTTTCTTCCGTATATAAAATACGAATTAATTTCGAACCTATTTAAACATGAATTTAGCATAACCGTTGGTATGTTCTTCCACCTCCTACGAATACTTCTATGCGCTGAAAAAGAAAATTTATAGTTATAACTGATTTATATCGGGCTGACGTTATTTTACTAAAAAACATTAGATTCTCCTTATATTATAAGGTAGGGAGAATCTTTTTTTTTACTTTTGTGCCCAAATATTGTGGTACAAGCCATTATAAAAGAAAGAATTATGCAGAAAAACCTTGTCA
>ENA-OWPF01002429-OWPF01002429.1-human-gut-metagenome-genome-assembly--contig:-NODE-2429-length-13278-cov-178.596839_pt1 | contig 13278 bp, 11 predicted proteins | sample MGYA00248261_ERZ651840 | MGnify/ENA primary metagenome ERZ651840 (study PRJEB26924, sample SAMEA4378268) | human gut metagenome | biome: human gut; feature: human-associated habitat; material... | reverse complement strand
TCAGCCCGTGAAAACGGACGTTGAACATTCATCTATACGACCTCATATCGCACCCCGCTCTGTTATCAGAGTTTACTACATCCTTGGAGATATACATTTTGGAAACATTCAAACCGCCTTTTACTCCAAATTTTATTTGGGCTTGCGCCGGAATGGCAAGTGCCAGACAGGCAATTACCATCAGTGTAGATAATAACTTCTTCATATATTACTTCTTTTAGAGGTTTTTTACAAAGTTAGATATTAATTGGAAATAAAAAAGAGGATGCTGAAGAAATGTGCATGTGAGAGTGAATTAATTACGAAACAACTTCGTGCTTTTGTCTTGTTGTTTGGCTATAACTGAATTTACTCTCTACTTTTAATAGGCTTGTTACTGAGAAAGTTCACATGCTTTTTTACCTTTTTCGGTTTGGAGTGGCGTATTGGTAGAAAAATAAAAAAATCCTGATTCTTTTGAGAATCAGGATTTTAAGTGGTGCCACCAGGAATCGAACCGGGGACACAAGGATTTTCAGTCCTTTGCTCTACCAACTGAGCTATGGCACCATCGTTTTGCGGTTGCAAAGATAGAGTAAAATCTTTAATCTCCAAAATATAATGAGGCGAAAATGAGAAAAAATAATTTTTTATGAAAAAAACTCGTTTTTCTTTTGTCAGTATTGAAAATATGTCTACCTTTGCAGCGCAAACGAAAAAACAAACGTTGCAATCGGAATGTAGCGCAGTTGGTAGCGCACTACGTTCGGGACGTAGGGGTCGGGCGTTCGAGTCGCCTCATTCCGACAGAAGAGCGGCAGATGATTCTATATCATTTGCCGCTCTTTCATACTACTCCTCAATAATAAATAATTTTGTCATTATTTTGTGTGGCATGAGATTATTTATATCTTTGCAAATGATTGGATGAAAAGGTGGAGGGGCGATTTAGCTCCTTTTTTTGTTCTTAATAGTTAATACATGATAGATAAAAACGTTGTAGCTCGGATTGTAGAGGAATGGCTGGAAGATAAAAGTTATTTTCTGGTTGATGTAAATGTGAGTCCGGATGACAAAATTGTAGTGGAAATAGACCATGCAGAAGGTGTGTGGATAGACGACTGTGTGGAGCTGAGCCGCTATATCGAGTCAAAATTAAGTCGTGAAGAAGAAGATTACGAACTGGAAGTAGGTTCTGCGGGAATCGGCCAGCCATTTAAGGTATTGCAGCAGTATGTAGCACATGTAGGTTGCGAAGTAGAAGTGCTGGACAAAACCGGAAAGAAATGGACGGGTGTGCTGGCGGATGCCAACGAAGAGAATTTTACGGTTACGGTAGAAGTGAAAATAAAACCGGAAGGTGCCAAGCGTCCGAAGCTGGTGGAACAGAATGTAACCTTTACGTATGATGAGATAAAATACACCAAATACTTAATTAGCTTTAAATAATTATGGCCAAAAAAGAAGAAACTGTCAGCTTGATTGACACATTCTCGGAATTTAAGGAATTGAAGAACATTGATCGCACCACGATGGTGAGCGTGTTGGAAGAGTCGTTCCGCAGTGTGATTGCAAAAATGTTCGGTACAGATGAAAACTATGATGTGATTGTAAATCCTGACAAGGGGGATTTCGAAATCTGGCGTAACCGTGAAGTTGTGGCGGATGAGGAGCTGACTAACCCGAACCTGCAGATTGCATTGTCGGAAGCACGCAAGATTGATGCATCGTATGAAGTGGGAGAGGAAGTGACCGATGAGGTGATTTTTGAGAAATTCGGCCGCCGTGCAATTCTGAATCTTCGCCAGACACTGGCTTCAAAGATTCTGGAGTTGGAAAAAGACAGCTTGTATAATAAATACATTGATAAAGTAGGTACTGTAATCAGTGCAGAAGTTTATCAGATCTGGAAAAAGGAAATCCTGTTGCTGGACGATGAAGGTAATGAATTGCTGTTGCCTAAGACAGAACAGATTCCGAGTGACTTCTACCGGAAAGGAGAAACTGCTCGTGCCGTAGTAGCTCGTGTAGATAATAAGAACAATAATCCGAAGATTATTTTGAGCCGTACATCACCGGCCTTCCTGCAGCGTTTGTTTGAACAGGAAGTGCCTGAAATCAATGACGGACTGATTACCATCAAGAAAATTGCCCGTATTCCGGGAGAACGTGCGAAGATTGCAGTAGAATCGTATGATGAACGCATTGACCCGGTAGGTGCATGTGTGGGTGTGAAGGGCTCTCGTATTCATGGTATCGTGCGCGAACTGCGTAATGAAAACATTGACGTGATTAACTATACTTCTAACATTCAGTTGTTCATTCAGCGTGCCTTGAGTCCGGCAAAAGTTTCGTCTATCATCATGCATGAGGATGAAAAGAGAGCTGAGGTATATTTGAAACCGGAAGAGGTTTCACTGGCTATCGGTAAAGGTGGCTTGAATATTAAACTGGCCAGTATGCTGACAGAATACACTATCGATGTATACCGTGAACTGGGTGAAGATGCTGTGGCTGATGAAGACATTTACCTGGATGAATTCAAGGATGAAATTGACGAATGGGTTATCAACGCGATTAAGGCTATCGGAATTGATACGGCTAAAGGTGTATTGAACGCACCGCGTGAGATGCTTATCGAAAAAGCAGACTTGGAAGAAAATACGGTGGATGATATTCTGAGAATTTTAAAAGCAGAGTTTGAGGAATAGCGCTTGCTTGCAATAAACAGATGAGGATGAGAAATTCATTCTCGTCTGCTTGTTTATCTGTGACTGATATATTTTCCTGAACTCTATAAATTGTGATGAATTATGACTATAAGATTGAATAAAGTAACAAGAGATTTGAATGTTGGAATAACCACGGTGGTAGACTTTTTGCAGAAAAAAGGATATACAGTCGAGGCGAATCCAAATACCAAAATTACTGAAGAACAGTATGCTGCACTGGTTAAAGAGTTCAGCAAAGACAAGGATTTGAAAATAGAGTCTGAGAAAATTATTCAGGACCGGCAGAATAAGGAGCGTAACAAGGCTTCTGTTTCTATCGAGGATATTCATCCGGAACTGAAAAAGCCGGAAGTGATAGAAACAGTGGTTCCAGAAGATGTGCGACCAAAATTCAGGCCTGTGGGTAAAATAGACTTGGATGGTCTGAAGAAAAAGAAAAAACCGGCTGTGGTTGAGCCTGCTGAAACGCCTGTTGTACAGGAAGGGCCAGCTAAGCCAGAACCTGAGAATAAACAAGCTGAGGTGGAAAAAACGGAGGTTAAAACTGAAGAGGCTCCTGTACAACAACCTCAGGTAGAAGAAAAACAAGAACCGAAACAGCCGGAAATAAAGGCAGAAGAATTGAAACCAGAGCCGATGGAAGAAGAAAAAAAGCAACAATCTGTTCAGGAAAATAAAGAAGACGAAGTTTTTAAAATTCGCCCGACAGAATTTAAATCAAAGATTAATGTAGTAGGCCAGATTGATTTGGCTGCATTGAACCAGTCTACCCGTCCGAAGAAAAAATCGAAAGAGGAGAAGAAGAAAGAAAGAGAGGAAAAGGATAAGCAGCGTCAGGAACAGCGTAAGCAGATGAAAGATGCGATTATCAAGGAAATTCGTAAGAGTGATGAAAAGACGGATAAGGGTGGCCTGAGTGATGAGGCTGCGAAAAAGAAAAAACGCAACCGTATTAATAAGGAACGGGTTGATATTAATGCAACCTCCAACGCATCTGGAGCTTCACGAAATGAGAAATCTGGAAAGAATAACCAGAACCAGGGACAGGGCGGAAAACATAACAAGGACCGCTTTAAGAAACCGGTGGTAAAACAGGAGGTGAGTGACGAAGATGTAGCAAAACAGGTGAAAGAAACACTTGCCCGCCTGACAAACAAAGGAAAGAATAAAGCTGCCAAGTATCGTAAGGAGAAACGTGAAAATATTCAGAACCGTCAGCTGGAACAGGAGGAACTGGAACAGGAAGAAAGCAAGGTATTGAAGCTGACTGAATTTGTAACAGCAAATGAGCTGGCTAACATGATGGATATTCCGGTGACTCAGGTTATCTCAACTTGTATGAGTGTGGGTATCATGGTATCTATCAATCAGCGTTTGGATGCAGAAACAATTAACCTTGTGGCAGAAGAATTTGGCTACAAGACAGAATATGTAAGTGCGGAAGTAGCACAGGCTGTAGAGGAAGAGGCTGATGCGGAAGAAGATTTGCAACCGCGTGCACCGATTGTTACCGTGATGGGTCACGTAGACCACGGTAAGACTTCTTTGCTGGACTATATCCGTAAGGCGAATGTAATTGCGGGTGAGGCCGGAGGTATCACACAGCACATTGGTGCATATAACGTGAAACTGGAGGATGGACGTCGCATTACGTTCCTGGATACTCCGGGACACGAAGCATTTACGGCTATGCGTGCACGTGGTGCGAAAGTAACTGACGTGGTAATCATTATCGTAGCTGCCGATGACAACGTGATGCCGCAGACAAAAGAAGCTATCAACCATGCGATGGCTGCGGGAGTGCCTATCGTGTTTGCTATCAATAAGGTAGATAAACCGAATGCAAATCCGGATAAGATTAAGGAAGAGCTGGCTGCCATGAACTTCCTGGTGGAAGAATGGGGTGGAAAATACCAGTCTCAGGATATTTCTGCCAAGAAAGGTACCGGTGTTCCTGAATTGCTTGAAAAGGTATTGCTTGAAGCTGAAATGTTGGATTTGAAAGCAAATCCGAACCGTAAGGCTACCGGTTCAATTATTGAATCTTCTTTGGATAAAGGACGTGGATATGTGGCTACGGTGCTGGTTTCTAATGGAACACTGCATGTAGGGGATATTGTGTTGGCCGGAACTTCATACGGTAAGGTGAAGGCGATGTTCAACGAACGTAACCAGCGCTTGAAAGAAGCTGGTCCTTCTGAACCGGTATTGATCTTAGGATTGAACGGAGCACCGGCAGCAGGTGATACATTCCATGTGTTTGATACGGATCAGGAAGCACGTGAGATTGCCAACAAGCGTGAACAGCTGGCTCGTGAACAGGGCTTGCGTACACAGAAGATGTTGACACTGGATGAAGTGGGACGTCGTCTGGCATTGGGTGACTTCCATGAACTGAATGTGATTGTGAAAGGTGACGTGGATGGTTCTGTAGAAGCTTTGAGCGACTCATTGATCAAGTTGTCTACCGAACAGATTCAGGTGAATGTAATCCATAAGGGTGTCGGACAGATTTCAGAATCGGATGTATCGTTGGCTGCGGCATCAGATGCTATTATCGTAGGTTTCCAGGTACGTCCGTCAGGAAATGCGGCTAAGCTTGCTGAACAGGAAGGTGTGGATATTCGTAAGTATTCTATTATTTACGATGCGATTGAAGAAGTGAAGTCGGCAATGGAAGGTATGTTGGCTCCGACATTGAAAGAACAGGTTACCTCTACAATCGAAGTGCGTGAAGTGTTCAACATCAGCAAGGTAGGTATGGTTGCCGGTGCGATGGTGAAGACCGGAAAAGTAAAACGTACGGACAAGGCTCGTTTGATTCGCGACGGTATCGTAATCTTTACGGGTTCAATCAATGCATTGAAGCGCTTCAAGGATGATGTGAAAGAAGTGGGTACTAACTTTGAATGTGGTATCAGCTTGACGAACTGCAACGACTTGAAAGTGGGTGACGTGATTGAAACGTATGAAGAAGTGGAAGTAAAACAGACATTGTAAGGACGTAACGTCTGACCATTGTTTGGGTGCAAATAAATACATTTGTCATTCAGAGCAAAGCGAAGATTCTTGTATTCACCCATCAGACAGGGGAACAAGTTCTTCGCTTTGTTTTTAATATATATTTCGGATAAATGGCAACAATAGACTGGGTGATTATCATCTTATTGGCTTTAGGAGCTGTCTCTGGTTTTATGAAAGGATTTTTCAAACAACTGGCAGCGGTTGTAGGGCTGATAGCCGGACTGCTGGTAGCACGTGCTTTGTTTGCCGGTTTAGGTGAACAATTGGCCGTAGCGGTAGGTACTTCTGTGACATTCGGGCAGATACTGGCTTTTCTATTGATAGGCTTGATAGTACCTTTGGGATTGTCTCTTTTGGCTTCTGCCTTGACGAAAATCGTGGATATGACAGGATTAGGTTTTATTAACCGCCTTTTGGGGGCAGTGCTTGGAGCGGTAAAATATGCGCTTGTAATCAGCCTGGTCATCCATTTTATTGATTTTGCCGACTCTAAAGATAACTTAATACATTCAACCACTAAAGGAAGTTCGTTGTTATATTATCCGATAAAGGATTTTTCCGCTTTCTTTTATCCTGTGGTGAAAACTGTAACAGAGAAATTTATAGAAACAGATAATATTCAGAATTGATATGCAAATAGAACCCAATAAATATGTGAAGGAACTGACGCAGGCGAAGTATAAATATGGCTTCACTACGGATGTTCACACAGATATTATAGAGAAGGGACTGAATGAGGATGTCGTGCGGCTGATTTCTTCAAAGAAAGGTGAGCCCGACTGGTTGCTTGAGTTCCGTTTGAAAGCGTTTCGCTATTGGCAAACGCTGGAAATGCCTACATGGGCACATTTGAATATTCCGGAGATTGATTATCAGGCTATTTCATATTATGCTGACCCGACAAAGAAAAAAGAAGGGCCGAAGAGTCTGGATGAAGTGGATCCGGAACTGTTGAAAACCTTTGACAAACTGGGTATTCCTTTGGAAGAACGTATGGCGCTGAGCGGTATGGCGGTAGATGCGGTTATGGACTCCGTCTCTGTGAAGACAACTTTTAAGGAGACACTGATGGAAAAGGGAATTATATTCTGCTCTATCAGTGAAGCGGTGCGTGAACATCCGGATTTGGTGAAGAAGTATTTAGGTTCGGTAGTGGGCTATCGTGATAATTTCTTTGCCGCATTAAACTCGGCTGTGTTCAGTGATGGTTCGTTTGTGTATATCCCGAAGGGGGTTCGCTGCCCGATGGAGCTGTCTACGTACTTCCGTATCAATGCGGCCAATACCGGACAGTTTGAACGTACGCTGATTGTTGCGGATGATGACAGTTATGTGTCTTATCTGGAAGGATGTACGGCACCGATGCGTGATGAAAACCAGCTGCATGCGGCAATTGTGGAAATCGTGGTGCTTGACCGTGCGGAAGTGAAATATTCTACTGTGCAGAACTGGTATCCTGGTGATGCTGAAGGTAAGGGTGGTGTGTATAACTTTGTAACCAAAAGAGGTAACTGCAAAGGGGTGGACAGTAAACTTTCCTGGACACAGGTAGAGACTGGGTCGGCCATTACATGGAAGTATCCAAGCTGTATTTTGAGTGGAGACAATTCTACCGCAGAGTTCTATTCTGTAGCGGTAACCAACAATTATCAGCAGGCAGATACTGGTACGAAGATGATTCATCTGGGTAAAAATACTCGTTCTACTATCGTAAGTAAGGGTATCAGTGCCGGAAAGAGTCAGAACTCTTATCGCGGGCTGGTGCGTGTGGCTGAAAAGGCCGATAATGCAAGAAACTACAGTCAGTGTGATTCTTTGTTGTTGGGGAGTCATTGCGGAGCACATACATTCCCTTATATGGACATTCACAATGAGACGGCTGTGGTGGAACATGAGGCTACGACTTCCAAAATTTCGGAAGACCAGATTTTCTATTGCAACCAGCGTGGTATCTCTACTGAGGATGCCGTAGGACTGATTGTGAATGGGTATGCAAAGGAAGTTCTGAACAAGCTTCCGATGGAATTTGCCGTAGAGGCTCAGAAATTGCTGTCTGTATCGTTGGAGGGCAGTGTGGGATAAACGATAAAAATAGATTGTTATGCTAGAGATAAAGAATTTACATGCCAACATCAATGGCAAAGAAATATTGAAAGGTATTAACCTGACTGTAAAGGCAGGTGAAGTCCATGCGATTATGGGACCTAACGGTTCGGGAAAGAGTACATTGAGCAATGTATTAGTTGGTCATCCGGCTTATGAGGTGACGAAAGGAACCGTAACGTTTGACGGAAAGGATTTATTGGCTTTGAGTCCGGCAGACCGCAGTCATGAAGGATTGTTCCTGTCATTCCAGTATCCGGTAGAAATTCCGGGAGTGAGCATGGTGAACTTCATGCGTGCGGCCGTGAATGAACAGCGTAAGTACAAAGGACTTCCTGCTTTGACGGCCAGTGAGTTTTTGAAACTGATGCGCCAAAAGAGAGAGATTGTAGAGCTGGACAGCAAGTTGGCTAACCGTTCGGTAAATGAGGGATTCTCTGGAGGTGAGAAGAAGCGTAATGAAATATTCCAGATGGCTATGCTGGAACCGAAGTTGAGCATCTTGGACGAAACTGACTCCGGACTGGATATTGATGCGTTGCGTATTGTGGCTGAAGGAGTGAATAAGCTGAAAACTCCGGAAACAAGCTGTATTGTGATTACGCACTATCAGCGTTTGCTGGATTATATTAAACCGGATATTGTACATGTACTTTATAAAGGCCGTATTGTGAAAACTGCAGGTCCGGAACTGGCATTGGAACTGGAAGAAAAAGGATACGATTGGATTAAGAAAGAACTGGGAGAATGAGCATGAAAGCAGAACAGCAATATATTGATCTTTTCACGCAGTGCGAGGCAATGATTTGTCGGCAAAGTGCGGATGTGCTGAATGCGCCCCGTGCGAAGGCATTTGCTGATTTTGAGAAGCTGGGCTTCCCGACTCGCAAACAGGAAAAGTATAAGTATACGGAGGTGAGCAAGTATTTTGCTCCGGATTATGGGCTGAACTTGAATCGTCTGGAATTTCCGGTTAATCCGTATGAAGTGTTCAAATGTGATGTGCCCAATATGAGTACCTCACTTTATTTTGTGGTAAATGATACGTTTGACAAGCATGTGCATCCTTCTGCTCAGTTGCCGGAGGGAGTTTACTTCGGTAGCTTGAAGGATATGGCCGAACAGCGCCCTGATTTGGTCAGAAAATATTACGGAAAGCTGGCTGATACGTCGAAGGATGCTCTGGCGGCATTTAATACGATGTTTGCACAGGACGGTGTGTGCATGTATGTACCGAAGAATGTGGTGTTGGAACGTCCAATCCAATTGGTGAATATCTTGCGTGCGGATGTGGATTTTATGGTAAACCGTCGTGTCCTGATTATATTGGAGGATGGTGCACAGGCCAAGTTGCTGGTATGTGACCATGCGATGGACGACGTGAATTTCCTTTCTACTCAGGTCGTAGAAGTCTTTACAGGAGAAAATGCTGTATTCGACTTGTATGAACTGGAAGAAACTCATAACAGTACGGTACGTTTCAATAACTTGTATGTGAATCAGGAGGCTGGCAGTAATGTGCTGTTGAACGGGATGACACTGCACAATGGAACGACTCGTAATACCACAGAAGTGACATTGGCTGGTCGGGGGGCAGAAATCAGTTTGTGCGGAATGGCCATTGCCGATCAGAATGAGCAGGTGGATAACCATACTTTTATTGATCATAAAGTGCCCGACTGCACAAGTAATGAATTGTTTAAGTATGTGCTTGACGACCAGGCTGTGGGAGCTTTTGCCGGAAAAGTACTTGTGAGAGAAGGAGCACAGCATACTTCTTCCCAGCAGACAAACCGGAATCTGTGTGCGACCCGTGAAGCACGTATGTACACTCAGCCACAGCTGGAAATCTATGCAGATGATGTGAAATGTTCTCATGGAGCTACAGTAGGACAGTTGGATGAAAATGCATTGTTCTATATGCAGCAGCGTGGTATCAGCCTGAAGGAAGCACGTTTGCTGTTGATGTTTGCTTTTGTCAACGAAGTGATTGACCATATCCGGATGGATGCCTTGAAAGATCGCTTGCATCTGCTGGTAGAAAAACGCTTCCGTGGAGAACTGAATAAATGCCAGGGCTGTGCGATTTGTAAATAGTCATATTTTAACAGAGAATTTATGCAATACGATGTCAATAAGATAAGAGAAGACTTCCCGATTCTTGCGCGGTCGGTGTATGGAAAACCGCTGGTTTATTTGGATAACGGGGCTACGACTCAGAAGCCTCGTTGCGTGGTGGAATCTATTACAGACGAGTATTATTCGGTAAATGCGAATGTACACCGTGGAGTGCATTTCTTGTCTCAACAGGCAACGAATTTGCATGAGGCTTCACGTGAGACGGTACGTCGGTTTATTAATGCACGCAGTATTTCGGAAATTGTTTTTACTCGTGGAACGACCGAGAGCATTAACTTAGTTGCTTCTTCATTTGCCGATAGTCAGATGAAGGAAGGGGATGAGGTTATTGTTTCTGTGATGGAGCACCATAGTAATATTGTTTCTTGGCAGCTTCAGGCAGCACGGAAAGGAATCGTACTGAAAGTAATTCCGATGAACGACCGGGGGGAGCTTTTGTTGGATGAATACGAAAAGCTTTTTTCGGAAAAGACAAAGCTTGTTTCTGTAGCACACGTATCCAATGTGTTGGGAACAATCAATCCGGTAAAGGATATGATTGCCTTTGCACATTCGCAAGGTGTTCCGGTACTGGTAGATGGGGCGCAGAGTATTCCACACATGAAGGTGGATGTACAGGATTTGGATGCTGACTTTTATGTGTTCAGTGGTCACAAGGTGTACGGCCCTACGGGTATCGGCGTATTGTATGGAAAGGAAGCCTGGCTGGAAAAACTGCCCCCCTATCAGGGAGGAGGGGAGATGATTAAGAATGTTTCTTTTGAAAAGACGACATTTAATGAACTTCCTTTTAAGTTTGAGGCCGGCACTCCCGATTACATTGGGTCTACAGCATTGGCAAAAGCGTTAGATTATGTTTCAGCAATAGGAATGGATAACATTTTTGCCTACGAACATGGCCTGACTCAGTATGCCATGAACCGTTTAAAAGAAATCCCGGGAATGAGGATTTTGGGTGAAGCGGAGCAGAAAGGAGGAGTCATTTCTTTCTTGGTAGGGGATATACACCATTTTGATATGGGGACCTTGCTTGACCGCCTAGGTATAGCTGTTCGTACCGGACATCACTGTGCGGAACCTTTGATGCACCGTTTGGGTATTGAGGGCACGGTGCGTGCTTCTTTGGGATTGTATAATACGAAAGAAGAAATAGATGCGCTGGTGGAAGGCGTGCTTCGAGTAAGTAGAATGTTTGCTTAAATAAAAGTGATTAAAAAATCTCCCGATCAGGATTTTCATACAGAGAATACTGACCGGGAGATTTTTGTTTATAGACTGGTTAGTGGATGGCCTTTGTCGCTTCTTTCAACCAGTTCTTTTCTTCCTCGCTGAGGTATGGGTTAAGTGTGGTATACACTTTCTGGTGATAATCGTTTAACCATGCCTTTTCTTCCGGACTGAGTAAATCAGGTAGAATTGGTTTGAGATCGATAGGGCATAGAGTCAATGCTTCAAATTTATAGAATTCGCCAAAGTCAGTCGTCTGGTCGTCTACAATCAGCATGGTGTTTTCTGTGCGTACACCATATTCCCCGGCTTTGTATACTCCTGGCTCATTGGTGACCGTCATGCCAGGAAGGAGAAGAGCAGGCATGTGGTTCATGCGGAACTGATGAGGTCCTTCGTGCACATTCAGAAAATGTCCGACGCCATGTCCTGTACCATGTCCGTAGTTCATACCTTCTTTCCATATAAACTGTCGTGCCAATACGTCGAGCTGAGTGCCACAGGTGCCATACGGGAAGTGAGCCATGGAGAGCTGTATAAACCCTTTTAAGATAAGGGTATAATCTTTCTTCTGCTCTTCTGTGACGTGCCCTAATGCGATGGTACGAGTGATGTCGGTTGTTCCATCGAGATATTGTCCTCCACTGTCAAGAAGGAGAAAGCCTTCTGGTTTCAGGGTTGCTGCAGTTTCTTCAGTTGCTTCGTAATGTACAATTGCGCCATGTTCCTGGTAACCGGCTATGGTATCAAAGCTGATACCCTGGAAATTCTTTTGCGCAGAGCGGAATTCGTATAGCTTCTGGTCAATGGATAATTCTGTTTCTGTCCCGCTTTTTACGGCGTTTTCTAACCAATAAAGGAAGCGAACCATAGCCACTCCATCGCGTGTCATGGCTTGTTTGAATCCGGCTATTTCTGTAGCGTTTTTGATAGATTTCAAATATAATACCGGAGATTCGAGTAACTTTACCTGACTGCTTTTGCTGGCAGCCTGATAAAGGGTATAATTGGTTGAACTGGGTAGCTGTAAGCAGCCTTCTTTATGTTCCTCCAGTTCTTGGGCTATTTGTGTATAGTCTTTAATAGAAACGTGGTTTGTTTCTAAATAGCGACGTACCTCATCTGTTAGTTTATCCGGCTGGATGTACAATGTACTTGAAGTAGAGGTGATGAAAAGATAGGAAACGAATACCGGATTGCAATGTACGTCAGTGCCTCTTAAGTTTAAAGTCCAGGCTATTTCATCCAAGGCGGAAATTAAGATGCCATTGACTTGATTTTCTTTAAGAATAGCTTGTATCCGACTGATTTTTTGATTACATGCCTCTCCGCTGTATTCCAATGGCAAAATGAATGGAGGGTTCAGAGGCAGTGAGGGGCGGTCTCTCCATAATAAATGGAATGGGTCTTCTACATTAACCAGCTCTAAATGGTATTTTTCAAGTGCTTTTTGTAATTGTAGGGCTTCGGATGTGCTGTTTACCCACCCGTCAATACCGACTTTTTCTCCAGGTTTCAATATGCTCCCTAACCAGTCGGCAATGGAAGGAGTTTCCGGAAGCCGGTCTTTGAATAAAATTAGTCCGCTTCCTTGAAGTTGTTCTTCTGCTTGTAAAAAATAACGGGAGTCGGTCCATAATCCTCCTTGTGACATGGTGATTACAGCTGTACCGGCCGAACCGGTGAATCCGGAAATCCATTTCCGAGACTCCCAATGAGCAGGTACATATTCTCCAGAATGAGGGTCGGTACTGGGTACGATAAATGCAGATATGCCTTTGGTCTGCATAAATCTGCGTAAGGCTTCAATTCTATCAGATATACGGTTCATGATGTAAATGAATTTAAGAAGATTCTAAACTAACATGACAAAAATAATAAATGGTATAGAAAGGGGAGGCTTGATTTTGTCTGAAGTTGATTTTTTGAATAAAATCTTTCGGAAAGTTTTGTAAATAAAGAAAGTATGTGTAATTTTGCGCCGCAAATTGACTGCGAAATAATTTAATAACAACATACTTAATTTTAAAAACATGATTGTAGTACCAGTAAAAGAAGGCGAAAACATTGAAAA
>ENA-OWPF01002415-OWPF01002415.1-human-gut-metagenome-genome-assembly--contig:-NODE-2415-length-13365-cov-3.562134_pt1 | contig 13365 bp, 14 predicted proteins | sample MGYA00248261_ERZ651840 | MGnify/ENA primary metagenome ERZ651840 (study PRJEB26924, sample SAMEA4378268) | human gut metagenome | biome: human gut; feature: human-associated habitat; material: faeces... | reverse complement strand
GTGATACCTTATGCGATCCGGCAGCCCCGATCCGCTTAGAGGCCATGGAGTTCCCGGAGCCGGTTATTTCCGTCGCCGTAGAGCCTAAGACCAAGGCCGACCAGGAGAAGATGAGCTTAGCCTTAAACCGTTTAGCTCAGGAAGATCCTTCTTTCCGCGTTCGTACCGATGAAGAGTCCGGCCAGACCATTATTTCTGGTATGGGTGAGTTACACTTAGACGTTATCGTTGACCGTATGCGCCGTGAGTTCAACGTTGATTGCAACGTTGGTAAGCCTCAGGTAGCCTACCGTGAAACCATCAAGGGCAAGGTCGAGCAGGAAGGCAAGTTTGTTCGTCAGTCCGGTGGTCGTGGTCAGTATGGTCACTGCTGGCTCCGTATCGAGCCTTTAGAGCAGGGCAAGGGCTACGAGTTCGCCAATGAGGTTGTTGGTGGTGTTGTTCCTAAGGAGTACATCCCGGCTATCGATAAGGGCGTACAGGAGCAGATCGCTAACGGCGTTATCGCCGGTTACCCGGTTGTTGACGTCAAGGTTACCGTTTATGACGGTTCCTACCACGAGGTTGACTCCTCCGAAATGGCTTTCAAGATCGCAGCTTCCATGGCCTTCAAGGATGGCTTCAAGAAGGCTCAGCCGGTCTTATTAGAGCCGTTAATGAAGGTTGAGGTTGATACTCCTGAGGAGTACATGGGTGACGTTATCGGTGACCTGAACCGTCGTCGTGCTCTCGTTGAGGGTATGGAAGATGGTCCTATGGGCAAGATCGTCCACGCTATGGTTCCTCTCGGTGAGATGTTCGGTTATGCTACCGACTTACGTTCTCAGACCCAGGGTCGTGCTTCCTATGTAATGGAGTTCGGTCACTACGCTGAGGCCCCGAGAAACATCGCTGAGGCTGTTATTGCTGAGCGTCAGACCAAATCTGAATAATCATCTTTAAACCATCTGGGTGTGGGAGACCACACCCTCTACTTTAGGAATAGAAAAATGGCAAAAGAAAAGTTTGTCCGTGACAGAGTTCACGTAAACGTTGGCACCATCGGTCACGTTGACCACGGTAAGACCACCCTGACCGCTGCTATCACCACCGTTCTCGCTAAGACCTTCGGCGGTGCAGCCTTAAAGTTCGACCAGATCGATAACGCTCCGGAAGAGAAGGCTCGTGGTATTACCATTAACACCTCTCACGTAGAGTATGATACCGAGGCTCGTCACTATGCTCACGTTGACTGCCCAGGTCACGCTGACTATGTTAAGAACATGATTACCGGTGCCGCTCAGATGGACGGCGCTATCCTCGTAGTAGCTGCTACCGACGGTCCTATGCCGCAGACCCGTGAGCACATCCTGTTAGCTCGTCAGGTTGGTGTTCCTTACATCATCGTCTTCTTAAACAAGTGCGATATGGTCGACGACGAGGAATTATTAGAGTTAGTTGAGATGGACGTTCGCGACCTCCTCAGCCAGTACCAGTTCCCGGGCGACGACACCCCGATCATCCGTGGTTCCGCTTTAGGTGCCTTAAACGGTGAAGAGAAGTGGGAAAAGGCTATCGTTGAGTTAGCCCACACCTTAGACGCTTACATCCCTGATCCTAAGCGTGATATCGACGATCCGTTCTTACTCCCGATCGAAGACATCTTCTCCATCTCTGGTCGTGGTACCGTAGTAACCGGCCGTGTTGAGCGTGGTATCGTTCACGTAGGTGACGAAGTTGAAATCGTTGGTATTCGTCCGACCGTTAAGACCGTTGTAACTGGCGTTGAGATGTTCCGCAAGTTATTAGACGAGGGTCGTGCAGGTGATAACGTTGGTGTCTTATTACGTGGTACTAAGCGTGAGGACGTCGAGCGTGGTCAGGTATTAGCCGCTCCTGGTTCTATTACTCCGCACACCAAGTTCACCGGTCAGGTATACGTATTAAGCAAGGATGAGGGTGGTCGTCACACTCCGTTCTTCAAGGGCTATCGTCCGCAGTTCTTCTTCCGTACTACCGATATTACCGGTACTATTGAGTTACAGGAAGGTGTCGAGATGGTAATGCCTGGTGATAACACCGACATGACCGTAACCTTAATCCACCCGGTAGCTATGGCTAAGGGCGAGCGCTTCGCTATTCGTGAAGGCGGTCGTACCGTTGGCGCTGGTGTTGTCGGCGAGATCTTAGAATAAGATTTAACTCTTATTTAAGGTTAAAAGAGGTCAGCTTCGGCTGGCCTCTTTACATTTGAGAGTCAAGATCATGTAACTTTACTTTGATTTTAAAATCGCGATCCTGCCTTTTTTGCCCCTCTTACTTGTTGATTTACAAGCTTTTAACATTATTCTACAAATGAAAATTTTAAAATTAATTTAAAATTTTTATTATAAAAATTCTTTTATTTTCAACGATTTATCAAGTATTTTGCCTTTTAACTTGGATTTAACAAAGCATCCATTTTGTTTTTACATGTGACGCATATCATGTAATCACCTTAAAAAATGGAGTTGATTATGAAAGTTTCCAAGTTATTTTCCGTTGTCGCCTTAAGCTGCGGTGTTGCATTTGCTAGTTCTGCTTTCGCTGCTAACGTCTCTACCGATGGTTCTACCTCTATGGAGAAGGTAATCGGTATCTTAAGCGAGTCCTACCACAATGCAAATCCTGATGTTCAGGTTACCTACAACCCGACTGGTTCTGGTGCAGGTATTGCCGCTGCCGCTGAGGGTAGAGCCGATATCGGTTTATCCTCCCGTGGTTTAAAGGCTGACGAGCAGGAAAAGTTAGTTGGTACTACTGTTGCTTTAGACGGTATTGTCATGGTGGTTAATCCGTCTAACACTTTACACGATTTAACTGTCGAGCAGATTGGTAAGCTCTACAAGGGTGAAATTTCTAATTGGAAGGAATTAGGCGGTGCTGATGCTCCGGTTGTGCTGATTGGTCGTGAAGCTGGTTCTGGTACCCGTGACGGCTTTGAGACTGTTACCCACACTAAGGATGCTTGCAAGTATCGTCAGGAATTAACCTCTACCGGTGATGTTATCACCACTGTCAGCCAGAACCCTAATGCTATTGGTTATGCCTCTTTATCTGCAGTAAGTAAGAAGGTTAAGGTTTTAACTGTTGATGGTATTCAGGCTTCTGAGGCTACTGTTCAGGATGGTTCTTACAAGTTACAGCGTCCGTTTGTCTTTGTAACCTTAAAGGACAAGGCTTTATCTGAGGATGCTCAGAAGTTCTTCGATTATGCCATGTCTAAGGACGTTGAGCATTTAATTGTTAAGGCTGGCGTCGTTCCGGTTGCTAAATAATAAATAAAAAGTTTCTCTGAAAAAGCGGGGCGTAGACCCCGCTTTTTTAAAGGCCAAAAATATGATCGAGTCTAATTCTAAAAAAATAATCAATACCGAGTCGATTGCCTCGACCGTGTTCTTGATTTTAGGTATCGTCAACATCGCCTTTGTGCTGATGATCTGCGTTTACCTGATCATTGCCGGTATCCCCGCAATTGCCAAAATCGGTATTGTCGATTTCCTCTTTGGTACTAAGTGGGCCTCTACTGCAAATCCGGCTCAGTTTGGTATCTTACCCTTCATTCTGACCTCTGTTTATGGTACTGCTGGTGCCATTGTTATCGGTCTGCCCTTAGGCTTCTTCTCAGCTGTTTATTTAGCTAAGATGGCCCCTAAGCAGGTAAAGCTCATCATTGAGCCGATGGTCGATCTCTTAGCCGGTATTCCTTCTGTAGTTTATGGTTTTATCGGTATGTTAGTTTTAGTACCGGCCATTCGTTACGTTTTTGATATTCCTGATGGTTCTTCCTTATTTGCTGCCATCATCGTCTTAGCGGTAATGATTTTACCGTCCATCATCAAGGTTTCTATCACTGCCATTGAGGCAGTTCCGGTTGAGTATGAGTTAGGTAGCTTAGCTTTAGGCGCAAACAAGGTTGAGACTATCTTCCGCGTAGTAGTACCGGCTGCTAAAAGTGGTATTGCCGCAGCCGTTGTTTTAGGTGTAGGTCGTGCCATCGGTGAGGCCATGGCCGTCATGATGGTCGCCGGTAACGTCGCTAATATGCCGAGCATCTTTGAGTCCGTACGTTTCTTAACTACTGCTGTAGCCTCTGAAATGTCCTACTCCTCAGGTTTACAACGTGAGGCTTTGTTCTCCATTGCCTTAGTTCTCTTCGTTTTCATCATGCTTATCAATGCTGCTTTAAACATGATGCTTAAGAAAGGTTACAAGAAATAATGTCAATCTCTCAGGTAAAACGCAGGATCTACAAAGCCAATATGCTCTCTTGGACATATTTGTGCATTGCGATCACAGTCTGCCTCGTAATCTTTATGATTGCGTACATCTTCTTCAGATCTATTCCGTATTTCTCCTGGCACCTGTTGTCCACCTCTCCGAGTTATTTAGAGGATACCATCGGTGTGCTTCCGGATATTCTTAATACGATTTATCTGATTGTTACTACTTTAATTTTCGTATTACCGATGGGTGTAGGTTCCGCTATCTACCTCACTGAGTATGCCAGATCTCCTAAGTTAGTTAAGGCTATTGAGTACTGCATCGAGACCTTAGCTGGTATTCCGTCTATCATCTACGGTTTAGTAGGTATGCTCATCTTCTGCCAATTCTGTGGTTTACAGACCTCATTATTAGCAGGCTCCTTAACCTTGATGATCATGAACTTACCGACCATCATCCGTACTACTCAGGAAAGCTTAAAGACTGTGCCGCAGTCCTACCGTGAAGGTGCTTTTGGCTTAGGCGCCGCTAAGTGGCATGTAATTAGAACCGTAGTTCTTCCCTGCTGTATTGAGGGTATAGTCACTGGCTGTATCTTAAGTATTGGCCGTATGATGGGTGAGTCCGCAGCTCTCTTATTTACCGCCGGTTTTGCTCACACTCTCAACGGTTATTTCGATGGTATGACCTCTGCCGGTTCTACTCTCACCGTAGCTCTCTATGTTTATGCTAAGGAGCAGGGCGAATTTGAGGTAGCTTTCGTTATCGCCGCCATCTTGCTCTTTATGAGCTTACTTATCAACTTACTTGCAACTTACCTCGCACGCAGAATTCAGAAAAGAAAGGCTAGTTAAATAATGGAAACCATTTTTGATGTAAATAAATTCAACCTCTGGTACGGCACTAACCATGCATTACATAACGTTAACATGGTCGTCCATGAGCATGATATTACCGCTTTGATCGGCCCCTCAGGCTGTGGTAAGTCCACATTCTTACGTACTTTAAACCGTATGAATGATCTTATCCCTGAGGTTAAGCTTGAAGGTAGCATTAAGTATCGCGGTCAAGAAATCGTCAATAGCGATATCAACGTCAGCAAATTACGCAAGGACGTCGGCATGGTGTTCCAAAAGCCTAATCCTTTTGCTATGAGCATCTATGACAATATCGCTTATGGTCCGCGTACTCACGGTGTCAGAAATCGCGATAAGCTCGATGAGATCGTTGAGCGCTCTTTAAGACAGGCCGCTATTTTCGATGAGGTTAAGGATCGTTTAAAGAGCTCTGCTTTAGGTTTATCCGGTGGTCAGCAACAGCGTCTGTGCATTGCCCGCGCTTTAGCAGTAGAGCCAGATGTACTCCTTATGGATGAGCCGACCTCAGCTTTAGATCCGATCTCCACAGGTAAGATCGAAGAGTTAGCTTTAGAGCTTAAGCAAAAGTACACCATTGTGATCGTAACTCACAATATGCAGCAGGCCCTCCGTATTTCTGACTATACCGCCTTCTTCCTTTTAGGCGATTTAGTCGAAATGGATGCAACCGATGTGATTTTCACCAAGCCCAAGGACAAGCGTACCGAGGACTACATTACAGGAAGATTTGGATAATGAGAAAGAATTTAGACGATCAGCTGCAACGCTTAAATAACAGCCTGATTCTTATGGGCTCCTTATGTGAGGAGAATTTAGACAGCGTCTTTAAGGCTTTCAAAGAGCGCGATCGCGAATTAGCTTTAAACGTTTATCGTGCTGATTATGATATCGACACTAAGTCACGTGATATTGAGACTTTATGTCTGAACATCATCCTGCATGAGCAGCCGGTAGCTACCGACCTGTTAGTGGTCTCTGCCACCTTAAAGATGGTCGCTGACTTAGAGCGTATCGGAAATCAAGCCTCCGATATTGCGCAGATTGTTATGAGCTTTGATTATAACCATCAAGGTGAAGACGTCGAATTATTACACAGCATGGCTAAGGAAGCAGCTTCCATGGTCAAGCTGTCTATCGATGCCTTTGTGCGTCGCGATATCGATCTGGCAAAATCTGTAATTCGTCAGGATAAAGCAGTTGACGAATACTTCGGAATGATCAGAAAATCATTGATATTAAAGGCCCGTTCCTGTGAAAAGGATACTGAGCTGTCCTTAGATGTTATTATGATGGCCAAGTATTTAGAGCGCATCGGTGATCATGCTTGCAATATCGCTAAGTGGGTTACCTACGTTGTAACTGGCAAGATTACTACCGTTGGAGATTTGAGCTTATGATTTATTGCGTCGAAGATGATACCGATATCCGCGAGATTGAACAGTACACCTTACAGTCTATGAATATGGAAACGGAGGTGTTCGCTGATGGTACCAGTTTCTTTGCCGCAGTAGAAAAGCGTCTACCCGATTTGGTTTTATTAGATATCATGCTTCCTGATATGAGTGGCATCGATATCTTAAAGCGCCTCCGTGCGGGGGCGCGTACCCGCAATATTCCAGTCATCATGGCTACCGCTAAAGGCGCTGAATACGAGCGTGTCAGTGCTTTAGATTTAGGTGCCGATGACTATCTCACTAAGCCTTTTTCCCTCATCGAAATGGTAGCCCGTATCAACGCCGTTTTACGTCGTTGTAATGGCAATGCTCAGTCTGAGGAAATTACCTTAGACGATCTCACCCTCAATGAGGCAAATCATGAGGTTAAAGTTAAGGGTAAGGTTGTGGATCTAACCTTAAAGGAATACGAACTGCTGCTTTTAATGCTAAAGCGACAAGGACGCGTTTTCTCCCGCGATCAGCTTTTAGACAGAATCTGGGGTACTGAGTACGATGGCGAAAGTCGTACTGTGGATGTGCATATCCGTACTTTAAGACAAAAGCTCGGCGAGATGGAGTACATCATCAAAACTGTACGTGGTGTAGGTTATAAGGTCGGGGCCTAAACGTGATAAGCAAGGTCTTTAAAGCCGTATTCATTTCCACCTTATTGTTTTTAGTCATAGGTCTATCTTCAGCTTTATGGTTAGCCCATAGTCTGATGATGAAAAACGATGAGCATATGCTGTATGAATACACCGAGGCTTTAGTTAAGGATGTAGATCAATTCAGTAAATACTACATTATGGGGTTAGATTATGGTGCCTTCAGAGTCACCTTGATCAATGCCGACGGTTCGGTCTTTTATGATAGTAAGGCTAAAGCTCACAGCATGCCTAATCATAAAGATCGTTCTGAGTTTATTGAGGCGATGAAAAATGGTTCAAGTTCTGTGGAGCGTTTTTCTGAGACCTTAGATACTGAAACGGTTTATTATGCAGTAAAGCTCAAATCCGGCGAGATTTTGCGCGCCTCCTTTACTACAGAAAATGTCTTTAGTCTGACCTGGTCTTTATTTTGGTGCTTCTTAGGCATAGTCGGTGTCTGTGCCATGATTTCAGCCTATATTGCCTATCGTTTATCCTTAAGTATTGTGAGACCGATTAACGCCATTGATCTCAATCGTCCGCTTGATAATGTTCCCTATGAGGAATTAGGGCCATTAGTTAGGCGTATCGATATGTATCAAAAGCGCATTAAGGATCTCATCGATAAAATTTCCAAACAGTCACGAGAAATGCAAGCCATTACTGCCAGCATGTCTGAGGGCCTCGTGTTATTCAATGCCTTAGGCGTTATCATCAGTATTAACGATAGTGCTAAAAATATTTTTAAGATCGACGATAGTGTAGTTGGCAAAAATATTTTAAGCCTCGATCGTTCGGCTATGATCCGTAAATACTTTGATAAAGGAGAGGATCTCAATAATAAGATTGAAGATTTAGAACTTGATGATCATTTCTATAGAATCTTCTTTAATAAAATCGACACAGATGACAGTCATGTCGGTTATGCGCTTTTAGTTATCGATGTAACGCAAAAACGTATTGCTGAAAGACAGCGGCAGGAGTTTACCGCTAATGTATCGCATGAGCTCAAAACTCCTCTGCAATCGATCATCGGCCGGGCTGAGCTTTTAGAGAATAATTTAGTCAATCCTAAGGATATAGTGCCTTTTGCTAAGCGTATCCGTAAGGAAGGTGAGAATTTATTAAATCTCATCAACGATATTATTCTTTTATCCCGCTTAGATGAAGGTAAGCGTCTTGAGGATGAGCAGATCGATATTGGTCATGTACTTGCTGGTATTAAGGAATCCTTAGAGGATAAATGCCGCGATATGCAGGTAAGTCTCAGTATTAAAGGTGAGGCGCCGCGTATTTATGGTGTTTTCCGCTATTTTAATCAAATGCTCTTTAATCTCTGTGACAATGCCATTAAGTACAATAATCCCGGTGGCCATGTGTGGGTAGATTATTTCCATGACGATGACAATATCTATATCAACGTCAAAGACGATGGTATCGGTATTCCTAAGAGCTCACAGATGCGAATTTTTGAGCGCTTTTATTGCGTGGATAAGAGTCATAACAAAGCGCGTGTGGGTACCGGTTTAGGCCTTTCTATCGTCAAACATATCGTTTTACTCTATGGTGGTAAGATTGAAGTTGACAGTGAAGAGGGCGTAGGTACCACTTTTAAGATAGTTTTTCCCCAAAAAAAGTTATGTCAGTCACTATTAGAAGAGGCTAATTAAGACTGACAGCTTAGATCCCCACGATTTAGTGCTTTCCCTATCAAGTTTGCGTGACCTCGCTAACAGGTTGCGCAAATAATTCATATAAGATATTCAATTAGATAACAAAATAGTATCATATTAATAACATCTTAATATTTCACCATTAAAGAAGAATTTTTGTTGAGGGGTTTTAATCATGCAACAACATTTAACTGATAAAAATATTGCGCTCGATTTAGTACGTGTAACTGAGGCTGCCGCTTTAGCTGCCGCTCGTTACATTGGACGCGGCGATAAGGATTCTGTTGATGCTGCTGCAGTTGATGCTATGCGTATCGCCTTCCAAGGTATTCACGTTCGTGGTACTGTCATTATCGGTGAGGGTGAAAAGGACAATGCTCCGATGCTCTTTAATGGCGAAAAGGTCGGTTTTGGCGATGGTTTAGAGGTTGACGTAGCTGTTGATCCTATCGATGGTACTTCTTGTGCAGCCTTCGGTAGACCTAATGCTATTGCCGCAGCTGGTATTGCCGCTAAGGGCTCTATGTTTAATCCAGGCCACAGCTTCTACTGCGAGAAGATCGCCGTAGGTCGTGAGGCTGCTGGTGTTATCGATTTAGATGCTCCGGTTAAGGACAATATTCAGAATGTAGCTAAGGCTTTAGGTAAGAATGTCCGTGAGCTTAATGTCTTCGTTTTAGACAAGCCGCGTCACGCTAAGCTCATTCAGGACGTAAGATTAGCTGGCGCTCGCGTCATGCTTCACACTGAAGGTGATATCGCTGCCGCTATTATGGCTATCGATCCGCGTGCTCAGATCGACATGCTTATCGGTATTGGTGGTACTCCTGAGGCTGTTGTCAGTGCTTGTGCGATTAAGGGCACCGGTGGTCAGATGTTAACTCGTTTAGCTCCTAAGACTGAAAAGGAGCGTCGTGCTATTATCGATGACGGTATCGATTTGAATATGATCCGTAGCGTTGATGATTTAATTACCTCCGATCAGTGCTACTTTGCGGTTACCGGTGTAACTGAGGGTGAGTTATTAGAGGGTGTTCGCTATCGCGGTGAGTACGCTTTAACTTCTTCCTTAACTTCTCGTGGCCGTACTGGTACTCGTCGTTATATTCAGGCCTGGCACGATCGTGCTAAGCTCTCTAAGATGAGTACTCTTGAATACTAATCTTTAGAAATTTCTATATAAAGATCAAAGAGCAACGCTAAAAGAAGCGTTGCTTTTTTTATAAGCGAAGAGTTAGCATTTGGGATTGTTTTAGGATTTTTGCTCTAAGATTTGTGCTGAGAAATTTCTGGTGAATTGATCTTGCGGTTTTTTTTCAGGTCGATTTGTGGGCAGTGTATAAGATAATTAATCCTTAGGTGTTATCATATTAGAGCCAATTAGGCTTTATTGAGTTTGCTAAAAAGGCTATAAAAAAATGAAAAAAATTACTGCAATTATCAAGCCCTTTAAATTAGATGATGTACGTGAGGCATTAAGTGCTAACGGTATTTCTGGTATGACTGTATCCGAGGTTAAAGGCTTTGGCAGACAGAAAGGCCATACTGAGCTTTATCGTGGTGCTGAGTATGTAGTCGATTTTTTACCTAAAGCAAAGATTGAGCTGGTAGTCGCTGATAGTGATGTTGAGGTCTGCATTAAAGCAATCAATGCTGGCGCGCATACCGGCAAGATCGGTGATGGCAAAATTTTTGTCAGCGATGTTGAGCGTGTAATCCGTATTCGCACTGGCGAAGAGGGTGACGACGCTATTTAAGCAGACGCTTCTAGTTAGATCTCTGTTATTATTGCGATTTTTAAGTAGAGCTACTCATGTTAAAACTCTCTTCTTGTCTTAAATGTCTTTCAGGGGTAGCTCTAAGCATGGCTATGCTTAGTGGTTGCTCCACTACTCCTCCCTCAAATCCAGAAAATCTCTGCTCTATTTTTCAGGAAAAAGACAGCTGGTATATGGCAGCCCATAAGGTGCATGATCGCTATGGTGTCCCTATCAATGTAGCGATGGCGATTATGGCTCAGGAATCCGGCTTTAGAGAGGATGCGCAACCGCCGATGCGCTGGTTCCTCTTTATTCCTTATGGCCGCGGTAGCAGTTCCTATGGTTATGCTCAGGCTCAGGACGAGGTTTGGAATGATTATGTAGCTGATAAGGGTGGTTTCTTCTCTAGTCGTGATGATTTTGCTGATGCCTTAGATTTTATCGGCTGGTATATGCACAAGACTAAGCAGAAAAATCATATTCCCTATAAAGATGCTTACAATCAGTATCTAAATTATCATGAAGGCTGGGGTGGTTTTCAGCGCGGTACCTATATCAATAAGATGTGGCTTAAGGATATAGCTAAAGCGGTACAAGAGCGTTCCGATCGCTACCATCAGCAATTATTACACTGCAATTTATATTGATTTTTAAGGTTAAAACATGCCCTTAGTAGATAGCTTTCTTGTAGATCATACTATTATGCCCGCACCTTCTGTGCGTTGTGCTAAGACTTTAGTCACCCCTAAAGGCGATCGTATTGAGGTTTGGGATTTACGCTTTGTAAAGCCTAATACTGAAATGATGCCGGAGAAGGGAATTCATACTTTAGAGCATTTCTTTGCCGGCTTTATGCGCGAGCATATCAATGAGCCCTCTAAAATTGAGGTAATCGATATTTCGCCTATGGGCTGTAAGACCGGTTTTTATATGAGCCTTATCGGTGAAGCTGATACGAATAAGGTCGCAAAGGCGATGCGCGACTCGATGCAGGATATTGTCAATTTAGATGACCAGACTAAAATCCCGGCTTCAAATCCATATCAGTGTGGCTCTTGCGATCTGCATTCCTTAGTTGAGGCTAAAGCTATTGCTAGAGCTGTTTTAGAGAAAGGCATTTTAAGCGTCAAGAATGCAGACATTGCCTTAGATCCGCAAAAGCTGCAGGAATTGCAATAGTGCATAAAGCGGTATTTTTTGACCGTGATGGTGTGATTAACGTCGATCACGGTTATGTCGGTTCTATCGTGGACTTTGATTTTGTGCCGGGAGTTAAAGAGGCTTTAGCAACCATAAAGCGCGCCGGCTTTCTGACAGTTTTAGTTACCAATCAGTCAGGTATTGCCAGAGGTTTCTATACCGAAGCTGATTTTTTTAAGCTTTCTTTATATATGCAGTCGATCTTAGATCTGCATCAGGCGCGTTTTGACTTGATAAAATTCTGCCCGCATCACCCTAAAGCTAAACTTGAAAAGTATCGTTGTGATTGCAATTGTCGCAAGCCAAAAGCTGGTATGATCTTAGAGGCAGCTCAGGAATTAGATATCGATTTATCTCAATCGCTATTGATAGGCGATCACGCCTCAGACCTCATTGCCGGACAAAATGCAGGGATTAGCCATAATATTTTGCTCACAAATGGTTCAGATACTGAAGCTTTAAAGGTTCCTTTTGCCGATAAATATGTTGATTTATCAACATTTGTCGCCTCAATGAGAAATATTTTCAAAAATAGATAAGCATAATCCTAAATTAGGACTAGAATTAGCGTGCTTTCGTTGCGAGAGCATTGTGGATTTTTAAAAAGCATAGTCTGCATAAAAATATAAATTAAATAATTTTTCATGTCGATGTGCTAAAGGTCCGTTTTTATATTAGAATACAAATGCAACGGAGCATAATGCTTCATTGTTATGTTAAAAAAAAGTTTTGGAGATAAAAATGAACAAGTTCCAGGCTATGTTAGGCGTTGTTGCTGTTGGTGCTACTGTTTTAGTTGGCTGCGCTGATACCTCTGCTTTAGAGGCCAAGATCGATGCTATCCAGGCTGACGTTGACGCTTTAAAGGCTCAGCAGTCTAAGTTAGCTAACGATGTTGCTTTCGTTAAGTCTGATGCTGCCCGTGCTAACGAGCGTTTAGACAACTTAGCTCGTCGTTACAAGAAATAATTTTTCTGTAATCGTTAGATCATAAAAGGGGGACGACCTACGGGGCGCCCTCTTTTTTTTGTCTCAAATTTAATTAAGACCAAGTCTTAAGTTTTCTTTATCAACCTAAGCTCAACATAAATCCATCTTCATGCAATGTATTTAAGCTTAGAGTTTTCTTGTCTTATATATAGAGAATAGGGCGGGTGGATTTAACAATTACTGTTACTATGAGCGTGAGTTTAAATTTAAATTAAATTTAGCTAAGTAAAAATCAAAGTAGCGCTAAGTTTACTTAAAACTAAATTTAAAGTCTCGCTTAGTTTTTTCTTGACAAAATCTAATAAAAGACTAGACTAAATATTGCACGCTACATCGTAGATGTGCTTTGATTGAGCTTTTTTGAGAGATTTTAGAGATTTTTCAAAAAAAGATTTAAAAAGTTGTTGACATGCGTTTTTAAATCACTATAATGTTCAATCACTGTCGCATAAGACAGTAACATAAAACCTCCAAGCGAGGTTAAAAGTTCTTTAAAAATAAGTACGGACAATCTGTGTGGGCCCTCTGAAAAGAGGGAA